>CABDYL010000140.1_pt1 | contig 53756 bp, 54 predicted proteins | sample 3131931 | NCBI WGS metagenome assembly CABDYL01 (sample SAMEA5534337, study PRJEB31848) | metagenome | biome: tundra; feature: field; material: soil | place: USA | collected 2013-05 | depth 0.45 m
CCCGGACCGACGCCGAGTGCGACCTCGAACCCAACGCCCGGACCGACGCCGAGTGCGACCTCGAACCCAACGCCCGGACCGACGCCAAGTGCGACCTCGACCCCCACACCCGGACCGACGCCTGGCGCGACCCCGTCCGCCGAATCAATCGCGATCAAGCCTGAATCGAGCATCCCGGCGTCCGCCGTACTCGAGGCGCGTCCACGCCAGGTTGGGTTGATTACTGTTCCAACGATCCAGGACGCGAGAAGTTATCTGGTTGCTCGATTGGGCGCGAAGGTGGATAAGCACTGGGGAATGGCTCAGTCTCAGTGCGCGAGCCTGATATTCGAGTACGAGGCGCGATGGAATCCACTCGCCACCAACAAAACCAGTGGCGCCTATGGCCTGCCTCAGGCCAAGCCGGCCAGCAAGCTGGCCAATTGGGCAGAGGCCAAGGCCAGGGCGGCGGAAGAGGCCGGCGACCCCGTAGCCGCGTGGCTGTACCGGGCATGGCGGGATAACCCGGTAGTACAGGCGGAGTGGGGCGTCGACTACATGATCAAGCGTTATGGATCGCCGTGCGCCGCTCTGGCTTTCCGAAGCGGGTACTGGAAGGACGGCGTTCTGATCCCCGGAGTCGGCTGGTACTGATCATCCGGCGTCTGGCGTACCGAAGGAAGGCGAACGGAAGACTTGGCCTTCGGCCCAATGGACGGAAGGCTGCCGGTTGACCGCCTGCCTGCGCGCCTCCCGGTGGACCAACGTTGGGCCGCCGGAGCCGCAGCGCCGGGACGGTAGGGATCGCTTCGTTTGTAGCCCCGGGCCAGCTTCACCGTCCCGTGGCTGGCGGATCCGCTCAGACGCGGATGACAACCACTCGCGCCGCTTCCGGTTTTCCCTCCAGAAGGCGCTCCAGGTCACCGGGATCGCTCGTCAGAATCAGCGACGGTACGGACTCGAGCGCTTCGGCCGCAACGATCGCGTCGATCGCATCGGATGTGCCGGCCTTCGCCTGCAGCTCTCCGGCACGGCGCGCAACAAGCGCCGATGTGGGCAGCAGGGCGTCAACCATGTTGACGACCCGGTCGACGTGAGCCCGATCATGGTCGCCGCGATGAACCTGGGCAAGAACAGGCGTCGGAATGAGGACGACGTACCCCTCGCGGACCGCGCGATCCAGGGCGGCCCGGACATCTGCGCTTCCACGGGTCAAGGCCAGTATTCCGCCTGCATCGAGGATCATTCGCCGCAACCGTGGAAGCGGCTCTACCGAGGCCACTCCTGCCCCTCGATCCGTCGGCGCGCATCATCCGGGATGGGGCCGAACTCCTCGGCCATCTCCGCAAGCAGATCCTCCAGGCGAGCCCGCTGGAGTCGCATGGCCAGTGATTCGTTGAGGAACCGCGAGAAGCCGCGGTCGCCGACGCGCGCTTTCGCCTCCGCCACATTGGCAGCATCTAGGGTCGTCGAGACCTTCACCGTAGTCATGGCGACTATCCTACCCCGAGTAGGAGCATCGTCAAGTACGGACTGATGAGGCTGCCCTGACAAGGTGGGAACTCCGCATGTTGGGCTTGGTGAGTGACTCCGCAGAGTCTGCCAGACGGCCATTCACTGCCGCTTATCTGGCATCAAGCGTCGGGGTCGCTCGGCCCGAGCACCGCCAGGCAGAATGCCGAGGCCGACCCATCCTGCCGTTCGTCCTGCTCCGCCGCCTGGACCAGGGGTAAGGAAGGTCTGGGCCGAACGCCTTGAGGCGTTCGATGTGATTGGCATTCTACCGCTACGTCCCGCCGCGCCCCCTCGCCGAGATTGACGCCGAGATCAAGGCGCTGGAGGACGAGATCCAGCGGCTGCTTCGAGACGTCACGGCGTGACGCGGCAACCGGCGTGCTCGGCGCTCACCCGGAGAGCGTTCGCTCTTCGTACCGTCTGATCAGATCGAACAACCGGTCGGCGGCATAGGTTCGATCGTAGGTACCGCCGCTGATCTGGCGGACGACACCTGCCTTTTCGAGAGCCAGCAGTGCGACTCGGGCAGCCTCGTAGCTGGTGCCGATACCGAGCCGCGCAGTCGCCGCGGTGAGTATGGGTTGGGCCGGAAGCAGACGGATGATCTTCGCCGGAGCGCCGTCCCGTCGCGGCCGTCCAGCCTCTTCGAACCACTCTTCCTCGAGCTCTCGGACCGCCTCGGCCAGACGCTTCGATGCGGCGGCGGCCTGACCCGAGGCCTCAGCGAACGACGCGATCCAGGGTTCGAGCCCGTCGGCCTCGCGGAACCCGACGAGTCCGGCGACGTAGGCATCGGGATGCGCAGCAAGGACCATCGACACAGGCGGCACGAATCGTGGGGCGAGTCCGCGGCGGCGCAGCACCAGATGGATCAGGCTCCGGCCGACCCGCCCGTTCCCATCGGCAAATGGATGGATCGTCTCGAACTGAGCGTGTGCGATCGCCGCCTGGACGACCGGCGGCAGGTCATCCCGCCGCAGGAAAGCGATCAAATCGTCCAGCAGGGCCGGTACCTCCTCCGGCGGAGGCGGGATGTAGGCTGCATCGACCGGGCTCGGCTGTCGACCTCCGATCCAGTTTTGCTCGGTGCGGACGATGCCGGCGCCCTCGGGGTCGTCGTCAGCCATGAGGATGCGGTGAATCTCGACGAGGTCCACGACCGCCAGGGGCGCCTCCGCGTCTCCGATCGCCACGGCGCGTTCGAGCGCCAGGACATTCGCCGCGACGGCCCGCGCGGTCCCTTTGGCAGACCGTGGATCCACGAGTGCGCGGGCGAGGTTCAGCTGGCTGACGGCGAGCCGTTCGATCTTCGATGAGGCAACCGCCTCCGACCGCAGCAGCAGAGGACCGACCGCCTCGAGGCCCGCGACGGATTCGGCCTCGTTGAGGCCCGCGGTGGCTTCCTCAGCGGCCTGGACGACGCCGGAGGTCTCAAACGACACGAGCGGCTGGAGCTCGCCGATGGAATCGGGTACAAACGCGCGATACGTGAAGCCCTGGCGGGCCTTGCGTCCACCGTACGCCGAAGCGTCGCCCTCCCAGCGACGATCTACGAAATGACCCACATCGGACTCCACTTCTCTAACCTTGCGATCTACGCTCAACTTCCCAAGGTTAGGTAACGATCGCCGGCGAAGCTTGCGCTGTCAAGCGCTGAACGAAAGGTTGCGCCGCGCGCCAACCCCGCGCTACATCTCGGGGCGTTCGGTGAAGGTCAGCAACGTCGAGATGAGCTACCTCTAGCCAGCTAGGCGAACGGACGACTTGGCCTTCGGCCGAAGGGACGGAAAGATGCTATTGGACGGCCTGACTCCGCGCCATCCTCCAACTCAGGCTGGACCGTCGGAGCCGCAGCGCCGGGACCACCGGGATCGCCTCGTAAGGCGCCCCTGGCCAGCTTCACCGTCCCGCGGCGGCATGGTGTGGCCATCTAGCGACTTGTTGACGGTGCTCAGTCGGTTTGCTTCGGGTGCGCTAGATCGACCTTGGTGACCCACACGACCCTATCCGCCCGATCTGGGCAATAGAAGACCAGACCGATGCTGCTGAGTTCGTGTTGCCACTGCGGCAGCCGCTTGCCGCCGATGACCTTCTCCGCCAGAGGTGGCTTGAGTTGATGTGTGCGATTGGGATTGTCGGACCGATCCAGCGGACGCAATCGAAGGCGTTCGCGCAGCCCCGACATCAACTCAGGGTCCGCTGCCGTGGCCTGGTTCCACTCCTTCTGGGCCCGAGCAGATGCCGGTCTGACAGTCCACGGTCCGGTGGCCGCACGCGGCGCCTCCTGGCGGGCTGGCGGCTTCGGCATCAGAACGCGTGAGTCCTACAGCTCAACGTCAACGAGGGGCGCGGCCTCCTCCGCCACGAGCGCCTCGCGAGTGTCCGGATCCGCCCACGCCTCGGCAGTCGCCCGCCAGTCGCCCAACAACAGCTCGACCGGTCGCAGAGACATACCCGAGGAGGCGACGAGCAGCGCTTCGGTGAGTTCGTCAAGGCACCGTCGCTGGACTTCGTCAGGCAGGACGCTCAGCCACGCGAGATCCCCGTACAGGCCGGCCGAGCGCTGTTCCGTCTCCCGATCAACCGCTTGCCTGGCGCGAATCAACTCCAGAGCGAGCTCCGCGATCTCGTAGGTACGCTCGATGTCCGCGGCGGGCGCGAGGACGAGGGTGGTTCCGTCCTTATCCCGCAAGAGCGCTTGCCCTGAACGGGCGGCATCGATGACAGCGCGGTGGTGGCGCGCTAGATCAGTCGCCTGATAGGCGACCTGGGGACCTGACTCGGCTATGCGTCTCATGCGTACGATCATACGCACGATGGTTCTGGTGTCAACCAGGCCGACGTCGCGGCCGTCTGTCATACGAGGCTCTGGCTCGCTAGAGTAGGGGAGCACCGTCACGCACACCGGGGGACCCACTTGGCCGAGGCCCGCGCTCCCACGCAAGCCGCCGCAACCCACGCCGCGCCCACGAACCACGCCGGCCTCATCTGGGCCATCGCCGACCTGCTGCGCGGCGACTACAAGCGGTCCGAGTATGGCCGCGTCATCCTGCCGCTCGTCCTGCTCCGCAGGCTCGACTGCGTCCTCGAGCCCACCAAGGCCCAGGTCCTCGCCCGCTTCAAGACGCTGACCGTCCAGACCGTCGGCCCCGTCCTGTAAGACCGTGACCGGCATCGAGGCCTACAACACCTCGCGCCTGAACCTGCGGGCCATCCTCGCCGACCCGGGCCAGGTCGCCGGCAACCTGCGCGCCTGGATCGCCGCCTTCGACGCCGACACCCGCGACGTCATCGAGAAGTTCGACTTCGACGCCCAGATCGGCCGCCTCGACCGCGCCAAGCTCCTGTATCTCGTCCTCTCCAAGGTGACCGAGGTGGACCTCCACCCCGACAAGGTCAGCAACGTCGAGATGGGGTACCTCTACGAGGACGAAGGAGGAAAGACGAACGGAAGGCAGACGATGGACGGCCTGCCTCTGCGCGACCGTCCAGCCAAGCTTGGACCATGGAAGCCGGCTCGCCGGGACCATAGGGATCACTTCGATCGCCGCACCGGGCCAGCTTCACCGTCCCATGTCTCGACTGCCTGGACACCGGCGGCATGATGTCCGTCGACCGATCCCGCTCGCGCGAGTCGACTCCTTCAGGAAGAGTCGCGTTCAGCCTTCCAGAATGCAGGCCGCAATGAGTGGCATTTCCACACGGGAACCAGACGATCAGCCGAACCTGCTGTCGTGTAGGTTTGTATTCGAGTCCGTCACTTGCGATGACTGCGGCCAGACGGGGCCCGTTAGTCGGTCATGCGAATGCGGAGCCTGGCAGGCACGTGAGGACGAACACGTGGCTCGCAGGCGCACAGCGGTTTCGGCCCTAATCCGCCGAGTAGGTGAGCCAGCAGTGCCGAGTCAGCCGCTGGAGCTACAGGAAGCCGTCGCTGTTCTTGGCTCGTGGATCGACGGGCTGTTCAAAGGTCTCGCCATTTTCGGAGAGAAGGGTGGGTCACCCGCGGGTCTCCAAGAGTCAGTGGATGCTTTGTTGGTCGTCAGGGATCGCGCTGCGGCGGTGCCTCGGCGTCGGCCTTGGCTTGCTGTGTGGGACCCCCTGCGAGAGACCGTCGATCAGCTGAGGTTACTCGCCGCCGTCTATCTGAAGGCTTCCACGGAGTCGGATCCAGACGTTCTTCCCGCAGCTGAGGCGGCTGGTCAGGATCATCTGAACGCCGCGGCAGAGGCGATCAGGACATTGAACGAGCGGATGGCCTGGTGGGGTATCGAGACGACGATCCGGTTGCCCAGCTCGATCGTGACAGCGGTAAGCGCCGCCTACGATGCCACGGGAGCCCAGAACGTTGTCGACCTAGACGTTCGTGGTCTGACACTGTACGAACGGATCACCGGGCTAAGGGATGGCCCGCGCGGGATAGGCGTGGGTTTGCTCATTGACCTAGGCCAAGTCGCTAGAGCGTTCGATGAGCGCCGGGTCTACGAGGTTGCCGCCGAAGTCTATCGGCGGCTCGATGGGCATCGTGATCATCTGGTCACGCTCCTGGATGACGAAGGCTGGCGCACAGACCTGTTGAACGCTCGGCGCGTGTTCTACGAAGCCCAGCTCGCCACCGAGACGCTATTGCGCGAGCTCTCAGGCGAGAGACGGGTGGAAGTCGAGGCCGTGTTGCATTTGGGCTCTCGCCTGACCGAGCGCGTGTCGGCATGCCTCGTTGGGCTGGTCGTCGCGGCCGACCCGTCGCAACGAGTCAAGCGAACTTCCGACTACAGCGCCATGCACCAGGCCGCAAGACGGTTGGGGCTGGGTGGCATCCTGCTTGGCTTCGATGATCGGATCAGGAACGCGGATGCGCACGCCGACTTTGACGTTGAGCCCGCGCATGTGCTGCTAGGTCGCAATCGGAGCCGGTCCATAAGACTGCATGACGACGACTTGGTCGACATCGTTCTTTCCGCCGTTGAGTCCTCTGGAGCGATCTTCGCAGGTATCGATTGCGTTCTAGCGGAGCTAGATCACCCGAGTGTCATGGATCGCTTCGGAGATCTACCGATTACGGATCGGATAGCGATCCTTCTCGCCGTCACGGGCGTTGTTCCCGAGCGCATCAGAATCTCCACTGGTCGGATTGAGGTCAACGGCCAGGCGCATCGGGCGGCTTCGGTTAGCCCATTGTCGGTGGTAGCGTCGCTCGAGCCGTACATACCGACGGATATACACACCTTGCATCTGCGGCTCTTGCGCAAAGGGGCAACGCTCTTCACGAAGGCTCCGTTGCAGCCCCTTCGTCGCTTTCGATCATCTCAGGGCATTGCCAAGGAGGTGTCGCTGGTCGAGTTCTTTGCGAAGGCCACGATCAACGGCAGTCCTGTGATTTCACCTCAACATACCCGCTTCCTGGCAGCCGTCTACGCGCACCGATACATCGATGTGCCATATTCAGAAGCCGCGGCTGATCTCCGGTTGCTTGTGACACTCGCGCGCAGAGTCGACGATTCCGAACTCGCCGCTTGCATGTTGGCATTCGTGGAAGCGAAGAGCGCGCGCGAAGGGGGCCCGCCAGCTCCGAAGGCAGCCAAAGCGCACCTTGTACGACTCGCCGGCTACCTGGCCAAGCCGCCAGGTCCATGGAACGATGGGTCACCGCTGGGTCCCGGTCCATTGGCACCCGCCTGATCCGGTTTGCCGCGTGGCTCGGGGACTCCCGTGATTACGATGGTCACTGAACAGGTGACGCACTAGCCGACCCCGATGCGCCATGGCGAACACCCTAAGCTAATCGCTCGTCCAGGGGCCGCTCATCTGACGACGATGTCTTTTCGTTTGACATGGCCCGCCTGTGCTCCAAACTGGTTGCACCAATTACCATCACTCTTCCTTGGGGGAGTCATGACCGACTCAGGGCGTGATACCAGGCTTCGGCGTGAGTTGTCCGACGAGGCTCAACGCATAGCGATCGACGCCGAATACACGGGCCGCCAGCACATCATGGCGGGACAGGCATGGCGAGGTCGGGCGACGAAGATCGGCCTTCCCGCCGCAATTCTTGGGGCTGCTGTTGGTTCCGGGGCCGCCGGCCTTACAGCCCTTTTCGGGGCTGACCCCCGGATCACAGCCGTGATCGGGTTCGCCGGCGCCATGGTCGGAGCTGTTCGCCTGTTCGTCAAAGCCGACGACCAGGCCGCGGCTCACAGCGTCAAGGGGGCGCAGTACATTGCCATCCGAAGCGAGGCTCGGCGCTTTCGCAAGATCGATCTGAACAGCGACGCCGATCTGGGGACACTCCGAAAGCAGATGCACGAACTCGGTGGTCGCCTTGACGCTCTTCGCGAGGTTGAACCCCGCGAGGTCCCTCCCTGGACGTACAAGAAGGTCCAGGCTCAGATCAAGAGCGGCAACTACAACTACGAGGATGACCCGCTCTGGGAGCGGGGTCCAGAAGACGGGGATACCGGTGGCGACGACAATCCCAAGCGCGTTTGATGAGCTTCTGTCGAATCTGCGACTGACTGCAACTGAGCAGAACATCGCGGCCGGACGCGTCAGGAACATCCAGGAGGTATTCCCTCAGAAGTATGTCTGCGCAAAGCCGCCATGGACGATCGGTTCCTACGGCCGAGAGACGATAATCCGTTGGAGCCGCGACATCGACCTGATGGTCGCACTGAGCGATGCGTACTGGGCCCGCAGCAAAGACGACTCGCGATCGTTTCTGTACGGCATTAGGAACGTCCTGAACGCGGCGTACGGGGAAACCGAGGTCAGCACCAAGCAGGTAGCGGTGCGGATGAAGCTCGGCGACGGTCTTCAGGTCGATCTGGTTCCGACCTTCGAGGCTATCTCCGGCGGCTTCTACATACCCAACGGGAGTGGGGGCTGGCAGCTCACCAACCCGCCCTACCACGACGCCCTCGTGACCGTAGCCAACGGTCGGACCAACTTCGGGCTGAAGCCAATCGTACGACTAATGAAGGCCTGGAACTACGCCAATGGCCGGCATCTCCGTTCGTTTCACCTCGAGATGATCGTCGAGCGGATCTGGCAGAACGCGACGATTCTTACGCCGACGCCCGCGATGGTGGCTGAAACGCTCAGGTGCGCCAGCGACTGGGTGAGGTCAAGCTTCCTCGATCCGTGGACATCGTCTGGCCAGATGATCGACTCCTACCTGAGCGCTGCAGAGCGCGATTTGGCCGCTCGGATGCTCGACTCAGACGCCGCGGATGCGAAACGAGCCCTGGACTTCGCGACGCAGGGCGAGATCGCCAAAGCCTTCGAGCGATGGAATGTGGTCTTTCGTAGACAGTTCCCGGCATACGGCTGATGGCCCGAACCGTTGCCGCCGCATTCAACTCTCTGCTTTCTGACCTCAAGCTGACGCCACGCCAACGAAGTCTCGCGCAGGGGCGGATCCGCCACCTGCTTGCCTTCTTCGCCCGCTACGAGGTCAGCCGGACGCCCTGTGCTATCGGGTCCTACGGGCGAGGGACGGTCATCCGTCGCGAACGCGACGTCGATGTCATGGTCGTCCTCGCCGCGAAACCCTATGTCAGGACCTACCAGCGGGACTCGCGGCAGTTCTTGTACTGGCTCCGCGACGCGCTCAACAACGAGTATTCCAACACGACCGTGAGTACCCGGCAGGTTGCCCTGTGCATGGATTTGGGCGAGGGTCTGGGAGTAGATCTCATCCCTGTCTTCGACGCGGTGGAAGCCGACAATCTGTCACTACTCACTAGGCGACCGTTCTTGAAGCCTGGCGAGATGGGCTTCTACATGCCCAACGGCCGCGGCGATTGGCAACGCACGAATCCGCCCTTCCACGACGCACTCATCCTGCAGTCAGACCAACGACTCGGAGGCAACCTCAAACCTCTGGTTCGGCTGATGAAGCTCTGGAACGAGAACGAGTACCGTCGGCTGGACTCGTTCCACCTCGAAATGATGGTCGAACAGGTTTGGCGCAAAGCCAAGCAGATGCCGCCCTTGCCCATCGCGTTGGCACAGACGCTGGATAAGGTCGCCGACTTAGCTGACGGCCACTTCCACGACCCTTGGTCGAAGGGGGACTGGCTCGATCGCTACCTCGACGCCGACCTGGAGCGCCGACGCAAGGCGGTCAACGCTCTGCGCGACGATGCGACGAAGGCCCAGGCCGCACTCGCGTTTGAGGCTAACGGGAACAGTGGAGCAGCGTTCGAGCGCTGGTCCGTCGTCTTTGGCCACGATTTCCCCGCCTTCGGCTGATGCGGGCGGGGCCAGGTTCGACGCTAGGACGGCTTCTACGCCGGCACCGGCATCCAGTATTGTTGAAACCTACGAGCAAGACGGGAGCGGTATGGACGGGGGACCCATCGATCAGCCGGCGTCGTTCCGTTCGCGGCATGAGGGTCTGCTGGCGCAGGAACGACGATGAGCAAGAAGAGCCTGAACGAGACAGAGATCTGCGACCAGTTCATCACGCCGGCAATCCGTACGGCGGGATGGACGGAAGCCGGGCACGTCCGCCGTGAGTTCGGGTTCACCAACGGCCGTGTGATCGTCCGTGGCAAGATCGCGGTCCGGGGCAAGCGGAAGCGCGCCGACTATCTCCTGTTCTACCAACCGCACCTGCCGCTCGCGGTCGTTGAGGCCAAGGACAACACCTATCCTGTGGGTGGCGGCATGCAGCAGGCGATCGCATACGCCGAAAGCCTGGATGTCCCGTTTGTTTTTGCTTCGAACGGTGACGCCTTCCTGTTCCACGATCGAACAGGTCAGTCGAACCCAGTCGAGCGAGAACTCGGCCTCGACGAATTCCCCGCGCCTGAAGAACTCTGGAGCCTCTATCGCGCCTGGAAAGGGCTGACGCCCGAAGCTGAAACACTCGCCAGGTACCCGTATCACGAGGACGCGAGCGGCAAGGAACCCCGCTACTACCAGCGCGTTGCGGTGCAGCGCACCGTGGAGGCGATCGCTGCCGGCCAACGACGAGTTCTCCTGGCAATGTCGACCGGCACTGGCAAGACGTACACCGCGTTCCAGATCATCTGGCGACTCTGGAAAGCCGGGCGAGTCAAGCGCGTTCTGTTCCTAGCGGACCGGAACATCCTGATCGATCAAGCGATCCAGAACGACTTCAAGCCGTTCGGTTCGGTAATGACCAAGGTCGCCAACCGCCAGATTGACAAGTCGTACGAGGTGTACCTCGCCCTCTATCAAGCCGTGACCGGCGAAGAGGAGGAGAAGAACGTCTACCGGCAGTTCTCTCGAGACTTCTTCGACCTCGTGGTGATCGATGAGTGCCACCGCGGAAGCGCCCGAGACGACAGTGCCTGGCGGGAGATCCTTGACTACTTCGACTCGGCCATCCAATTGGGCCTGACCGCAACGCCGAAAGAAACGCGGGAAGTCTCGACGCTGACTTACTTTGGCCCTCCGGTCTACAGCTACTCCCTCAAGCAGGGGATAGAGGACGGCTTTCTCGCCCCGTATAAGGTCGTCCGGATCGACCTGGACAAGGATCTCCAGGGTTGGCGTCCACCATCTGGCATGACGGACGACCTCGGCCAGGTCATCGAAGACCGGATCTACAACCAGCGCGACATGGACCGGGCGCTCGTCCTGAAGAAACGAACCGAGCTCGTTGCCAAGAAGATCGTGGCCTATCTTGTTGGGACAGACCGCTACGGTAAAACGATTGTCTTCTGTGAGGACATCGACCACGCCGAGAGGATGCGATCGGCGCTCGTGAACGAAGTCGCCGCGAGGATGCCAGAGGAAGCGACCAACGACAAGTTCGTGGTGCGCATTACGGGTGACAGCCCCGTCGGCAAGGCGGCGCTCGACGACTTCATTCACCCAGAGCACCGCTATCCAGTAATCGCGACGACCTCCAAGCTGCTGACCACCGGAGTTGATGCCCAGACCTGCAAGGTGATCGTCCTCGACCAACACATCGAATCAATGATTGAGTTCAAGCAGATCATCGGTCGGGGGACTCGGATCCACGAGGACACCGGGAAGCTCTGGTTCACGATCATGGACTTCAAGAAGGCGACTGAGCTCTTCGCGGACCCGGAGTGGGATGGCGAGCCGGTCGTTATCTACGAGCCCGGACCCAATGACTCGCCGGTCCCGCCAGATGGCGAAGGGGAGGATGGCGGCGAATTCCCAGAGTCCGAAGAACGAGAGTCCACGCGGTACATCGTCAGTGGCGTGGACGTGTCTGTCATCGCCGAGCGAGTTCAGTACTACGGCAACGACGGCAAACTCATCACGGAGTCGCTCCGTGATTACACTCGAAAGACCGTGAAGACGCAGTACGCAAGCCTCGATGACTTCCTGCGCCGATGGTCGGCCGCCGAGCGAAAGGAAGCGGTCATCGAAGAACTCAAGGAGCAGGGCGTTCTCCTGGAAGCCCTACACGATCAGGTGGGCCCTGAGCTCGACGCCTTCGACCTGATCTGCCACGTGGTCTACGACCGTCCCGCACTCACACGACGGGAGCGCGCCGAGGCAGTCAAGAAGCGCGATGTGTTCACAAGGTATGGTGACCAGGCTCGGGCTGTCCTCAACGGTCTGCTGGACAAATACGCCGATGGGGGACTGGTAGACGTCCAAGACGTCGGTATCCTCCGCGTCCAACCGCTCTCTGATCTCGGGACCCCCGTCGAGCTTGTCCGGAGCTTCGGCGGAAAGGAAGCCTACTTGTCGGCTGTCCACGACCTCGAGGAAGCGCTCTACTCTCAGCCGGCATAGCCCAAGAGGAGCTCGAACCGCGTGTCGCTGTCAACGACCATCAAGTCCATCCAGGACATCATGCGCAAAGACGTCGGTGTTGATGGAGACGCCCAGCGGATCGGCCAGCTCACGTGGCTCCTGTTCCTCAAGATCTGGGACGACCGGGAGCAAGAGCTAGAGCTAATCGAGCCCGGCTTCAGGTCGCCTCTGGTTGGAGTCACCTGGCACGAGAATGGCGGTGTCCGTCGCGCTGATGACCTTCGCTGGCGCGCGTGGGCAGCTGACTCAGAAGGAATGACGGGCGACACGCTCATCAACTTCGCCGAGCAAACACTCTTTCCGGCGCTCAAGGGAATGGACGTCGGCCCCAATGTAGATGCCATGGGGGAGGGGACCGGGCCAGCGAGCACCCTGCGCAGGCGTCGCCTCCTCGTCAGGAGCGTATTTGAGGATGCCTATCAGTACATGAAGTCTGGGACCCTACTCCGCCAGGTGATCAACCGACTCCAGGCGGACATCGACTTCAACGACGCGCGTAATCGTCATCTGTTCGGGGACATCTACGAGCAGATTCTCCGAGACCTGCAGAGTGCCGGCAACGCCGGCGAGTACTACACGCCTAGGGCAGTGACGCAGTTTGCCGTTGCGATGTCGAATCCCAGGCTCGGCGAAAAGGTCCTAGACCCTGCCTGTGGAACCGGAGGCTTCCTCGCTGGCTCGATTGAGCACATTCGTCGCACAGAAGTCAGGACCACCGATCAGGAAGGGTTGCTCCAGGAGACCATCCACGGCGTCGAGAAGAAACCGCTTCCGCATCTGCTGTGCGTCACCAACATGATCGTGCACGGCATCGACGTACCTTCGCTGATTGAGCGCGGCAACACCTTGGCCAGGCCTCTGCGCGACATCTCAACACGTGACCGCGTGGATGTGATCCTCACGAATCCGCCCTTCGGTGGAATAGAGGAGGACGGAATAGAGAACAACTTCCCTGTCGATGTTCGTACGCGCGAGACCGCTGATCTGTTCCTTGTGATGATCATGGAACTTCTCAAGCCGGGCGGCAGAGCAGCGGTGGTGCTTCCGGATGGGACTCTCTTCGGGGAAGGCGTGAAGACACGGATCAAGGAGCGTTTGCTGGCGGACTGCAATCTCCACACGATCGTTCGGCTGCCAGCAGGGGTCTTCGCCCCCTACACCACCATCAAGACGAACGTGCTGTTCCTTGAGAAGGGCACGCCAACGGTCGATGTCTGGTACTACGAACACCCGTACCCAGATGGCGTCGGGTCCTATTCCAAGACCAGACCGATGCGCGTCGAGGAATTCGGCCCAGAGACTGAATGGTGGCACGATCGTCGCGAGACCGCCCAGGCCTGGAAGGTAAGCATCGCTCAAATTCGAGAGCGCAGGTACAACCTCGACATCCCGAATCCCAACAGGCCAAGCCCGGAACACGGCGAATCATTGGCGCTTCAGCGTCGAGTCGCCGAGGCTTCCGCCAAGGAAGCAGGGCTACTAGATGACCTGGCTCGAATGCTGGAACACGCCTCAGAGGGCTTCAGCCTGCCCCGCGATGGTATTCGCGCCAGTCTCCAAGCCGTAGTTGGTGCCCCGGATGGGATCGCATACCTTCGACAGATCGTCATGAGGCTGGCAGTGAGCGGAGCGCTGGTGCCTCAGGATGTGACTGACGAGCCGGGTGCAATCCTATTGGAGCGCATTCGGCGCACACGGAAGAAGCTCGTCAAAGACCATCTCATTCACGATGCGATAGCCCTTCCAGCCCCATCAGCTGGCGATTTCGCGTTCCAACTACCCCCGCGATGGGCGTCTGCGCGGTTGTCAGAAGTCGCCGCGGTCCTGGATTTCCGCCGAGAGCCTGTCAACGCCACCGAACGCCAGCGGAGGATCGCTGGCAAGCCGGCCGACCAGCTCTACCCGTACTACGGAGCGACGCAGCAGCAAGGCTGGATAGACGACTATCTATTCGATGAGGAGTTGGTTCTCCTCGGCGAAGATGGAGTTCCATTTCTAGACCCACTTCGCCCGAAGGCATACCTGGTCTCGGGCAAGTCATGGGTCAACAACCATGCCCACGCCATCAGCGGCATCGAGATGTCCAATCCGTACCTACTGCATTGGCTCAACAGCTTCGACTACAGCGGCCGGGTTACGGGGACCACTCGCGCGAAACTCAACCAGTCCCGTGTGAACGACATCCCGGTACCTGTTCCACCGAGGGCTGAGCAGGACCGGATCGTCGGCTGCGTCGCCGAGTTCTTCGACGTTCTCGACCGGTTGCGGGAGCTGCACGAAGCGATCAGCACGGCGAGTACCGAACTCGCGAGAGCGCTCCTGCATCAGGCTACGAAGCCAGTGAACACCGCTCGGAATGCGGATGGACCCGCCTGAACACTTCTGGGACATTTCCATGGGACTTCACAAGGGACAGGTCCGCTTCTGCCGCTGCAACGGACATAACCTCTCTTATCGGCAGTAAACGGTGGCAGCCACGCACGATTGCGACGATCCATCCGACGGGCGGCCAGGCGACGATGTGGGAGGGCCGCAAGGGCGGAGAGCTTGTGGACTGTCTTGCCGACGGATCAGCTGATCTCGGGATCGTGCGACTCGAACCGCTGCCACGGTCAGGACATCTCGCTGGTTATCGGCAGATCGGGAGCAAGTCGCTCGGCCGGCGTATGCCGGCGACGACTGCTCCGATGGCCGAGCCTAGGGAGAGTTCTGTACGGCGGACTCGGACTCGGGCGACGCTCTGGTGTGGAGCGAACCGGGCGGATCGGCTGTTGAGCATGACCTACGCGGGCGAGGGCCAGCAGTCATGGGCTGGTGTTGTGGAGGATGATGCTCGGTTCCGTCGTCGGCTACGGGCGATGTATCCGCGAGTGGCGGTCCTGACGGCTGCAGAGTGGCATCCTGGAGGCCATGGCTGGCATGTGCACGCTGCCTTGACTGGGTACGTGCCTGTGATGGTTCTGGCTCGCTGCTGGGGCCAGGGCGGCGTCCAGGTCGAACGGTTCAAGAAGTCGGGTACGGGGCCGGTGTCTGCTCGCCTGGTCGGGCGGTATGTGGCTAAGTACCTCTCGAAGGGTATGGCTGGCGGTGAGCGGCCGCGAGGGTCGCATGCCTACGAGGTTACGCAAGGCACCCAGCCTTTGACCATTCGACTGTCCGGACTCGATGCAGCTGGTGTTCGTGCTGCTGTCCTGGCGCTCTTGGGAGGGCCGCTGAGCTACGAATGGTGCAGCGATGGCACTCCGGGCTGGCGTGGTCCGCCCACGGCCTTCCTGTCCACGTAGCCGGCCTCGCCACGGATCCGCGAACGGGTCCGCGGCCGGCTGCGAGCGCGCGCCGCTGTCATCTCGCTGGATGCTGACACACGAATTGCCTTACTCGCTCCTGATTGGCCAACTCGTGCCGCTGCCGGTAATGCCGTCCAGGGCGTCCGGCCCTCCCACGGCCGGACGGCGATCGCAGATCGCGCACCCTTGACGGTCTCGAGACTCCTGACGGTGTGATCCGGGGAGCCGTGCAGGCTCCCCATACAGGAAACGTCGGACGGGCGTACTATTTCGCCCAAGGAAACGAGCGATTTGCGGCGCTCTGATGCCTTCGAAGTCTTGGGATACGTGCGTGGGACGCGGTATTCCAAGCCCACCAAGGCTGCCAAGGGCCGGATTTGCTCGTGAGAGTAGGTCCGGCCTCTTTCTGTCCGGCCTAGATGCAGAGAGACCACCAACCGTTTGCGCGGCGGTGGTCTTGGAGGAGCAGTGGGTTTGCTCGGCGGTGGCTCTGCGGCTAGCGGTGGGCTGGCTGATTCCGATTATACAGCCCCTGGATCCGTCGTCGCGCCGGGGCGCGCGTCTTTACTTGGTAGTTGCACACAACTCGACGTAGCCTCTCTTATCGGCAGTTCCAATACATTCTTGACAGCCCATCTTCGACCGCGGGAATGGGCCAGACCGCTTATGGATCAGTCGGCGTGGCTCTGGCTTGTATCACGGTGTCGCGCGCGCCAGCATGTGGGCGACACCGAGGCGCGTCATCGTGGCCAGCCGCGCGCTGTCGATGCGGTTGACCCATTGGTCGATCGCCTTCGGATCGAAGCCGGTCGGTAGATCGAGCTCAGGGATGCCACGGGGCCTGCCGGCGTGCACCGCGCTCACGTAGCTGAGATCAAAAACCGCCTTCTCCGGAGTAGCCACCCGACCACGTCCTGTTTCCTGCCAGCCGCCGAAGAGCTCGGGCGCCAGATGGTGGATCGCGAACGTGCCCAGATTCGTCTTGATCCGATGGGCCCGATCGAGCGACGCGACCAAGATCTCGCGCGGGATCTGGTCGATCATGCCGTGGTGGTTGAGCGCCGAGAGGAAGGACACGTAGGCCGGATGTGGACGCGTCAGCTCCCCGACAATCTCGAATGGGTCGGGTAGATTGGGTCCGAGCGCCCAAAGGCCCGCGCGCACCTGATGCGCCCGACCAACCTCTTCCAGGCCGCGAAGGAGCCTGCTCGTCGAGCTGGCGGTGCGGCGAAGGGCCGCGGCGGCCTCGGCGGTGCTCACGATGGGGCCGAGGCGCTCAAGCGTCGAGTATGCGGCGAGGCGACTCATCGAAGGGCCTCCAGACGCTCGACGACGCCGAGCGCTATGTCCGACCAGACCTCCGGTCGCCCATAGATGTCCACGAACTCGTCTTCGATGAACTCGGCGACGAGTTCCTCATATGCCTCGTAGGGGATGCCGAGCGCAGCGTCCATGGCGGCTTTGACCAGGTCGCGGTTCACAACCAGCTTTGCGCCTTCGCGCTTCTCGCTCATGACGTAAGACTACATGTCTAATACCTAGCGTGTCAATGTTGCGCGGTCTTAGGGTCGCCGGCCGGATCCTGGCATGTCTCGGGGCAAGAGCACCAGGCCAGGTTCCACACGACTATGCGGTGACTCAGACCCTCTCCCCTTCCCTGGCTCCGATACGGTGCCAGCGATGCCCGGTTCGGAAACGATCATTCGCGACCTCTTGCCGATCCGCGGCTCAGCCGGGCGGCCGCAAGCGGATCTCCACTAGGAGCGCTTTCGCGCGTGGTTCATCGAGCCTCTCGATCTCCCTGGGGGTGATACCGGCACGTTCCAACTCGCGCGCAAGCCAAAGAGGCATAGACACGGGCTCGGGTTCGGGCACTGGGACCGGTCGCGTAGCCGGCCTCTTCGTCCTGAGCACTTCCCAGAACTGCGCCTCGCTGATGCCGAGCTGGTCCGACAGGATCGCTTTGAAGCGGCCCCCGCTCATCGCCTTCTGGCGCGAGCGGGAGATCTTCGTGATCAGGATCTCGCCGTCTGGCAGTGCCTTCGTGAAGTAGTCGTGGTCAGTGGAGCGCTTTCGGTCGGCCGTCCAGCGGTCGTGCTGCAGGAATTCCCGGCCTTCGTCCCAGGTGGGCGTCTTCAAGGCGCGCTGTCGACCTCCGGCTCGGCCTCGGCGTTCTCTTCCAGGCCGAGCATCGAGCGCTGTTCGGCTTCCTCTGCCAATGCAAACCGCAAGAGCGTCGCCGCGTGGTCTGCGCGGCTGGTCCCCATGTAGCGGGCCGGCTCTTCGAAATATCGCTCCGCATATACGCGCAGCTCGCCGAGCAAGTCGTCGATCGCTTCGTCGAGCGTCTGGCCGAAACCGAGCAGCCCCATTTCCGGGATTCGGAGAGTGACTTCCCCGCCGTCATAGATCGCGCCCACCTTCAGCTGGCGGTCCCCCAGCATGGCGAGCAGATCTTCCGGCCGAACCAACAGCATCCGCTCCTTGCCGCGGTGCCGCGACACGAGACGGGGGCGGTGCTGATGGAAGACTTCGTCCATGACGTCGGACAGCTGGGCCTTCGCCGGCGAGAAGTCGATGGTGGGAACGAGCGGTTCGTGCATAGTGCAAGAATAGGTCAGACTGGTCTAAGTGGTCAAGACATGGTCATATCAGGACGGTTAATCAACTACCGCTTGCGGTCCGCCGCCTGCCGTTCGATCTGGCTGATTCGTTGGTTGCTGACGCCCAGCAGAAGGCCTGCATCACGCGACGTGTAGCCGGAGGCGCGGACCTCCGAGACCGCGTGGCGCATTGCGCTGGAAGCGGCATCCTGCGCGGCGCTGGCGCGCTCCCGTTCACGAAGGGCCGCCTCAATTGCCTCGCGGACCCCGCCAAGAGAGTCGAGATCGGGCTCGACTGTGATGTCGAACGAGTCCTCTGACACATTGAGCATCAGCGCAATCACCTCGCGCGCCATGAACTCGACTTGATCGAGACGTCGGGCTTGGGAAAAGACCCCACGCAGTTCCGGCACGTCGATCGCCCACCATCGGCCGCTTCGAACGGCCCTGACCAGGTAGTTAGGCTTCATGACCGCCACCAGCCCTTTCCCAACGCGTCTTCGAGACTCGTGAGAATCCCGATCGCGGTTATCTCGTTGATCTCGCGATGCCTCGGCACCGTCACTTCCACGGACCCGCAACGCCAGACCTCGTGGTTCGCTCCCTGCCGATCGAGTCTCCACGTGACTCCCCGACTCCGCGCCGTCCTGGCGACCCGCCGGAGGAGCTTCTCGCGCTTCATCCCCTCCAGCCTATCATACTAGGCTGCGCCTGCCTAATAGCATAGTCAGTTCAGGCAATGCGCCTGCGAGCGGCGTCAGCTGACGAGCGCCGTCCCGCCGTAGAGTACGAATCCGTGCGGAATCTCGTGAAGCGACGGCCACAGGACGTGCTGGGCTCTCGGCAGCATCGCGACGTTAGGAATGAACTCGCTCATGTCGGTCTCGTTGGCAGCGGCGGCGTCCGACGATAGCCGAAGCGTAGGTGCCAGTAGTCCCACTTGCGTGGTTCGAAGATCCCTGCTGGGGCGGCGGCGAGGACATGACGCATAGCCTCGATGCCAAAGATGGTCTCGACGAAATCGGCGTCGTCGCTCGTACCTATAGCCATAGCCTGGGCGACGAGTCGTTCGGGGCGACGAAGCACTTGCTCGGCGCGCTGCCACCAGATCAGTCGCTCGGCCATGTCCCTGAGGCGCTCCCCTGTCTCCGGATCCTTCGTAGCCAGGCGGAGACGAGCGCCGAGATCAAGCCGAGGCAATTCGGCGTCACCGTCCATGGCCTGCACTTGCTGACGGATCTGGGAGGCGCGGCTCGGCGACAACCTCCAGATGGCCAATCGCGTTAGCGCTTCTGCCGGGGCATCGGGGGCCATGCGATACCGCGGCCGACGCTCACCATCGCGGATAAGGATGCCTTCATCGAGCAGCGACTCGATGTTTCGCTGCGAGCTCGACAACGGTCCCCCGGTCAATCTGGCAAGTTCCGCGAGTCGTAGGCCTGCAGGGCGCGCCGTGATGGCGACCAGGGTCGCCGCCGTCCGTTCGCTGAACATCTCCTTCATCGGTCGATTATCTACGCAACCTGCGTAGTAGCCAAGCCATTCCGGCAGGGCTACGGCTTTCAGTTCCCAGGTTGCAGATGAGACCGTCTCCTCAGCTGCCCACAATCCCCTGCCAGCGGCGCCGTCCCTCACGCCTCTAAACAGTACGTGTGTGCTAGGGCAGGTGGCGCTTGCGCCGCTTGATGTTCTTCACCCGAAGCGCAAGGACGAGGCGGAACGCTTCCATGAAAATGCTCATGCTCATCTTCGACGTGCCGAGGCGCCGTTCCTCGAACGTGATCGGGACCTCGATTATGCGGGCGCCGGCCAGTCTGGCTCGGAAGGTCGTCTCGATCTGGAAGGCGTAGCCGCCGGCGTGCAGTCGATCGAGATCGATCGCGCGCAGAACAGGGGCGCGCCAGGCCTTGAATCCACCTGTCAGGTCTCGGTATGGCATGAGGAGAACTGCGCCCGCGAATACGCTGCCGCCGCGGCTGACCAGGCGCCGCATGATGTTCCAGCGCGGTATCTGGCCACCTTTGACGTATCGCGACCCCAGAACCACATCCGCGTTGCCAGAGCGAAGAGGCTCGAGGAGAGACGGCAGGAAGCGAACTGGATGGCTGAAGTCGGCGTCCATCTGGACTACCAGGTCGGCCTCGCGGACAAGGAGCGCCTTGAATGCCGCGATGTAGGCCCGCCCCAGGCCCTCCTTCGTGCGGCGATGGAGTACGGCGATGGCCGGGTTTGCGGCGGCCATCGCATCGGCCAGCTGGCCGGTGCCGTCAGGTGACCCGTCGTCGACGATCAGGACGTGAGCGTCTGGAACGGCCGAGAGCACGGCCTCGGTAATTGGGCCGACGTTCTCGCACTCGTTATATGTCGGGATGATGATCCAGATGCGGGGACTCGCGGATGGCATCGACTTCCTTGGTGGTGCGGGGTCGCGGCCGAGAATACCCCGTCTCTCCCCTCCCCTGCTTGCGCTGCAGCCCACCGGCCGGCGTCTTTTGCCCGGGCACAACAAAACGCCCAGAGGAACCGCTTCGATCGTTTCTGCAAGTCCGCGTGTACTGGTCGCTTTGACCTCCGCCGGCAAGGGGTCCGAAAACTCCTCGCACTAGCGGTGGCCTGCGCTCCGGCCACTGCCGGACTCGCCACCGAGCCCTCTACATTCTGTCTTCCGCGGCTTACGTTCTGCGATCCGACTCAGGTACCGTTGCGGGTCCGAGAGCTTTCACGCCGATCGTTGCACCGTTTCCGTCAGAACCGCTGACTTGGTGTCGATCTCGCTGGCCCCTCCGGGCAAGACAGAATGTAGTCCTCGCGCTCTCGCCATGGAAGTGGCTTATCCACCAGTTTCGGCGGCTATCCCGGCATTTTGGGCACTTGTCCACGTCCTGCCAACACGGGTAGGTGGAGCGATGCGGACCGGCCCTGCTGCATGCGCACAGGTGTTCCATAAGTCGCCAGCCGCTTCCTCGCCGTCGGCTCAGTCCTCGACGCCCGCCCGGAGCGACTCGTGCCACTTGGCGGCCACTGCCTCCAACTCGTTGGCGAGCGGCGGGCTGACACGGCCCTTGATGCGCACGTCGCCGGAGCGGTAGTCCAGGTCGATCGTGCCTCGCTCACGAACACGCGCGAGTAACTCGCCGGCGCGATACGGGATTGCCACATCCACGTCCACCCAGAGCGTGGCGAGCAGCGCCGAGAGCTCAGCCTTGAGCGTCTCGATGCCGTAACCAGTCACGGCCGAGATGAGAACCTGACCGGCAATCGCTGGCGCTGGCGTGTCGCCGTCGCGAGCCGTCGCTTCGATGAGATCGGCCTTGTTGAAGGCCACCAGGCGCGGCTTGTCCCCTGCTCCAAGCTCCGCCAGTACCTTCTGGACCGTCGCCCGGTGTTCGGCGAAATGGCGATCCGACGCGTCCACGATCTCGACGAGCACGTCTGAGCGCGTGACCTCCTCCAGAGTGGCCCGGAAGGCATCCACGAGCTGGTGGGGCAGTTTGTGGATGAAACCTACCGTGTCGGTCACGATGGCCGTCTGGCCCTCGCCGAGTTTGACCTGGCGCGACGTCGGGTCCACAGTGGCGAAAAGGCGGTCCTCTGCCTTGACAACGACCGACCCAACTAGCGTGTTGAGTAGTGTTGACTTGCCGGCGTTCGTGTAGCCGACGATGGCGACGGTCGGGATCAGGCGCCGGTCGCGGGCTCTGGTGGCCGTGCGGCGCTGCTCGGCGACCTGCTCGACCCGTTCCTTGAACTTCTTTATGCGGTCACGAATTAGGCGCCGGTCCGTTTCGAGCTGCGACTCGCCAGGCCCTCGCGTGCCGATTCCGCCACCGGTTCGTGAAAGGTGGGTCCACATCTTGGTCAGGCGGGGCAGCTGGTATTCCAGCTGAGCCAGCTCCACCTGGAGGCGGCCTTCGCGTGATTGTGCGTGCTGGGCGAAGATGTCGAGGATCAGGCGCGACCGATCGATGACCTTGGTCTTAACGGCTTCCTCGAGAGCGCGCTGCTGGGACGGCGAGAGTTCATCGTCGGCGATCAGGATGGTGTAGCCGGTTTCGGACCTGGCGGCGACCAGCTCGTCCACTTTGCCCTTGCCGACGTAATAGTTGGGGTCGACATGGCGGCGGTTCTGCCATTCGGCACCTACGACTTGGGCGCCGGCTGTTTCGGCCAGGCTGGCCAGCTCCCCGATTGATTCCTCGGCCGTCCAGCCGGGATCGTCGCCGGTGTCCACTGCCACAAGGAACGCGCGCTCCGCCGGAGCGCTGAGGTCGATCAGGTCTTTCGTCATACCGAGCCAGGATAGCCGATGGCATCCCGGCAACGGCGACACTCACCGGACAAGACGGCGTGCGACTCGATCTTGAGTTCACGCATGGCAGTCGTGAAGCGGCGGAAGAGACCCGGGTCGGAGAGCGGCAGGTCTTGCACGACGACGAGCCGGGGTGACGTTTCCCACAGCGCGACGCACGGCCCTTCGTCGTGAGCGCTCGTATATCGGATGCCGGCGACTGCGGGTGACGCCGGCCTGTCCTCATAGATCGCGCGGGCCCATGCTTGAGTCTCGCCACGGGCCACGTCGGCGCTGCCCAACGCCGGCAGGGCGCCGATTAGCATCGAGCCATTCCCCTGGACGTCCTGGACGACGGTCGGGCGGGCGGGGCGGACCACGGCGGCGTAATAGTGCGGGCAGAGCGTCGCCTCACCCGCGTCCCCGAAGACCTCGCCGCCACACGTTCGGAGCGTCTTGGCGGCGTAGATGACCGTCCGCCCAAAGGGATCGATGGCGGGCCCGGTTGGGGCCCCAGCATGATGGTCAAACCGCAATAGCGGGCCAAAGGCACGTCGTACGTCGCCGCTGGGCGTGAGGTGGTCGCGATGGTATATCCGCAACCAACGTTCCTGCGGGTGCCAGGTCCAGGAATTCCCGCCCCGCAACGGGCGAACCGGAGGGACGAGATGCCTGACCACGATCGCCTAGAGCGTCTCGACGAGACGGACAACGTCCTGGACGTTCCCTCGCCGCAAGGCGGCCCGAGGCGTCAAACCGCCCAGATCGGCGTTCTCATGTTGGATCCAGCGCGAGAGGGCGACGACGCTCGCCGGGAAGCGGGCCGCGATGTCGCGGAGCCCAGCCAGTACGCCTGTCGGTGACTCCAGCTCGAACTGCCACTCCGGGAGGCGCCATTCGCGCCCCTCCTTCAGGCCCACGAGCGCTCCTCGATCGAGCATATAGCTGACTGCCTGGGCGCTCACGCCAAGCCGACGGGCGGCCTCATGACGGGTCACGCTCTGTCTGATGACGTCCCGGCGACGCTCGGTGCCAACGGCCACATTCCAGGCGATCGCATCCGCAAAGGCCGCCTGGCTCGGCTCAGGGCCGAAGGCCTCGTCCAGTGGTGCTGAGCTTCCCGCCTCCGCGCGAAGGCCGGCAAGTATCAGCAAAACCATGTCGCGCGAGGTGTGACGAAGGGCGGCTGCTACTTCCCGGAGGGCCTTTGGATCGGCCGTTGCTGGAACAGAACCTATCAACATAGGTCGAGTCTATGCAAGCTACGCAAGTATGTCAAGCATAGCTAAGGTGGTTGCGGGGCAGCCAGGAGTTCCTATCACGTCTGCCGGGCGAGGTATTCCAGCGTCGATGACAGCGCCTCGTTGTGTGGCATCTCGCGTGTGGCGTCAAGCCAGCAGATGTCGGGCTCACGCCGGAACCAGGTGGCCTGGCGGCGGGCGAAGCGGACGTTGCGGCGGGCGTCTTCAGCGATGGCCTCTTCCGGTGAGAGACGGCCCTCAATGACGGCTCTTGCCTCCGCGTAGCCGATGCCGGAGAAGCTGAACAGGGTTGCGTCGAAACTGGCGAGGAGGGCGCGCGTCTCGTCCACGAGGCCGGCCTCGAACTGGGCTCGGGCGCGCTGGCGAATGCGCTCGAGCAGGACCGGCGGTTCCACCGACAAACCGAGCCACAGGACCGACCGCCCGTATCCCCGAGGCTCGGGGAGTGGCGCGTCTCCCCGGAGTCGGGCGATCTCCAGGGCCCTCACGACGCGGCGCGGGTTGCGCAGATCCACTACGCCAGCGCGCGTCGGAGCGAGGCTCCGGAGCTCACTGACGAGCGCAACGAGGCCGTCGGCGACCAAAGCTTCCTCGATGGCCGCGCGTACGTCAGCGTCCCAAGGCAGCGCGTCCACGGCCAGGCCTCGAGCGATTGCCCGCAAGTAGAAGCCTGTTCCGCCCGCGAGAAGGGCCACGCCGCCACGTTCGGCAATTCCGGCCAGGGCGTCCGATGCGTGGTCCGCGAAATCGGCGACGCTGAACGGCTGGTTCGGATCGACCAGGTCAAGCCCGTGGTGAACGATGCGGGCCCGTTCCTCCAACGTGACCTTGGCCGTACCGATGTCCATGCCGCGGTAGACCTGGCGTGAGTCGGCCGAAATGATTTCGGCTGGGATGCCGCGCGCCGCCAGCGCCTCGGCCAGGCCGAGCGATAGCGCGGTCTTGCCGCTGGCTGTTGCGCCGGCCACAACGACGAGCGGCGGAAGAGCGGAGGCGGTCACCCTACGACGGGCGCGGCGACGACGGGAGTGGCGACGACGGGCCCGCGCAGCGCGAACGGGCCGGCGTGCTCGATCCGGACGCTCACGGACCGGCCCACGAGCGCCGGATCACCAGCCAGGTGAACGAGCTTGTTGTGACGAGTGCGCCCTGCCAGGGCCACGCTCCCCTCCCCTGCCGCACCGGCCAGGTCCGGAACGCCGCCGGCGTCGGCAGCGTCATCCGGATCAGTGTCGGCGGGTGCGTCCGAGCCGTTATAGGGCGCAGCGACGAGTCCGCTGCGCGGCGGCGTGACCCGCTCCACGAGCACCTCCACGTCGCGGCCCAGCCACTCGCGATTGCGTTTCAGGCCTATCCCCTCCTGTACCGCCAGCAGCTCGTTGAGGCGCCGACGCTTCACGGCGGGCGGCACGTCATCGGCCATGCGAAGGGCCGGAGTGCCCGGTCGCGGCGAGTAGGCCGCGGCGAAGACCGTGTCGAAACGGATCTCCTCCAGCGCGGCGAGCGTGGCGCCGAACTCCGCGTCAGTCTCGCCGCAGAAGCCCACGATCACGTCCGTGGAGATCGCGATTCCTGGTACAGCTTCGCGGATGCGCGCCAGCCGCTCCTTGTAATGCGCGACCGTGTATTGCCGCCCCATCCGCTGGAGCATTCCGTCGTCGCCGGACTGGATGGGCAGGTGCAGATGTTCGGCCACTGACTCGCACGAAGCCATGGCCTCGATCAGGCGGTCCGAAAGGTCCCATGGATGCGAGGTTATGAAGCGCAGGCGCGGAATGGCTGGACGCCCGTCGGTGCCACGAATGCCATCGATGGCGTGGAGTAGTTCGGCCAGGTCTGGCCTTGAGAGCAGGTCCAATCGCCGTCCTGCGGTCCGCTCGGTCTCGATGTGGGCGAACCGCTGCTCAGTCGACAGATCGTGGCCGTAGCTGTTGACGTTCTGGCCGAGCAGTGTCAACTCGCCGAACCCGGCGGCCGCGATCAATCGCGCCTCGGCCACGATGTCGTCGAACGGGCGGCTCCGCTCCGGGCCGCGGCTGAACGGGACGATGCAGTAGGTGCACGTCTTGTCGCAACCGTAGACGATCGGTAGCCAGGCCGAAATCGTCGACGAACGGGCGACGCGCTCCTCCGAGAGAGCGGTCACACGCGAGGCGGCCAGCCGATCGGCGGCGCTCACCGGTCGCCCGCCGAGGACGGTAGTCGCGGCGGTGGAGACGGTTTGCAGGCCGATCGGAGCCTGGGCCGAGACAAGTCCAAGACGGAGCGCCAGCTCGGGCTCCTCGTCCGGTCGAAGGAACATGTCCACGGCCGGGAAGCGTTTAGCCAGGCCATCGCGTTCGGACTCGCGGACCCCGCAGCCGGTCAGGATCACGCGCATGCCCGGCCGAGCCCGCTTGAGGTCCGCGAGCAGACCCTGGCGACCGATCACCCTAGCCTCGGCGTGCTCACGGACGGCGCACGTGTTGATGACGACGAGATCGGCCGTCTCCATCGACGGTGCGCGTATGCATCCGGCGGCGATCAGCTGGCCCGCCATTTCTTCCGAGTCGCTTTGATTCATCTGGCAGCCCAGGGTCCACATGTGGAAGCTCGGCAGGGCCTGGGCCTCGGGCCTGAATTCCGCCAGGGCGGGGTCGGTGGCGACAGTCGCTCGATGTGGCAGCTGTGGCAGCATCATGTCTTCAATCATCCTCCAACCGCCGAAGCCGCACCGCCAAAGGCGCCGAAGAGAGCCGTGGCGTCCTCGTCCGGCACGTAGAGATTGGCGTGGGCTTCGGCGTACGTCTCCCCGTCGCCGTGGTAGTCGCTGCCGCCGGTCCGCACCAGGCCCAACTCGCCCGCTAGGGCATCCAGGGACGCCACCGTTTCGGTGTCGAAGTGGCGGTAGTGGACTTCCAGACCGGCCAGGCCGCTCTCCTGAAGCTCCCTGATCAGGTCGCGGCGTTGAGGTGCATCGGCAAAGTGGGCCAGCGAGGCCAAGCCGCCGGCTGCCCGAATGGCGGCGATCGCTGCCAGGGGCGCCAGTCCATCACGGGCCACATAGGCGGGCCGACCGCGAGCCAACAGACGCCGCATTGCGTCGTCGACAGATGAAGCGTAGCCGGCAGCCATCAGACAGCGGGCGATCTGCGGCCGTCCGAGCGCCGCACCCGGCACCGCGCCGGACTCGGCGAGATACCGCTCCACCTGTGCGTCGATGGGGCGGCCAAGCTCGCGCAAGCGCTCGACGATTAGCCAAAAACGGCTGACTCGATAGCCGCGTTGGCGCTCGAGGGCAGATTCGAATGCGTCGTCGTGGATGTCCACGCCCAAGCCCAAGATGTGCAGCTCCCCCTCCCACAGATCGCCCATGCCCGTGGCGACGCTGTTGATCTCCACCGCGGCCAGGAGGTCCAGCGGGAGCGACGGCGCGCCCGGTGCGCACAGTTCCCGTACGCCGGCCAGGGTGTCGTGGTCGGACAGGGCCAGGACCTTTACGCCGACCGCGGCCGCCTGCGAGACCAGTTCGGTGGGTTCCAGAACGCCATCGGAACGGCGGCTATGGGAGTGGAGGTCGACCCGGGACGGGTACGGCGGCACAACCCTTTGGCCTGGCCTGGCGCGATAACCGCTGCCGGCGCCACGCTGTTGGTCGCCCACACTAGCCCTCGAACACGCGGACTACGCGTTCGACGGCGATGGCGCGGCCACTGATTGCATCCACGTCGATCATGCAGGAGTTGAAGACCACCGGGCCCGAGCCAACCTCGAACCGCGTCGGGAGGCCGTTGATGAAACGCGGCACGACCGTGGCCGGATCAAAGCCGATGACACTGTGTATCGGGCCGACCATCCCGAGATCGGACTGGTACGCCGTGCCTTTGGGCATGATCCGCTCGTCCGCCGTAGGGACGTGGGTATGCGTGCCCACGACCGCGCTGACTCGACCGTCGAGGTAGATGCCGAAAGCATTCTTCTCGCTCGTCAGTTCGCAGTGGAAGTCCACAATTCGAACCGCCGGCAGTGGCTCGGACGCCTGGTCGATCAGCCGGTCGAACTCGGTGAACGGGTTCTCGATCGGGATCATGTAAGTCCGGCCCTGGAAGTTGAGGACCGCCACCTCCGTGCCATCCTCGGCGTGGAAGACGCCCCAGCCCTTCCCCGGCACGCCGTCCGTGCCGTAGTTGAGCGGCCGCAGGATGCGTTCCTCGTGTTCGATGACCTCGTACATCTCGCGCTTGTCCCAGACATGGTTGCCCGACGTGATCACGTCCACGCCGGCCTTGAACATCGCCTCGGCCGTGGAGGCCGTCAGGCCCATTCCCCCGGCCACGTTCTCGCCGTTGGCGGTCACGAAGTCGATGCCGAGTTCGTGACGCAGGCCCGGCAGCAGCGCCCCGACGGCAAGCCGCCCGGGCTTGCCGATGAGGTCGCCGATCATGAGGATGCGGCAGACGCGCCGACCGCCATTGTCAGGCCTGGGTGAACCGCCGGTGGCTACCACCGCCCGCTACTTGGCGTAGTCGACGGCCCGCGTCTCGCGGATAACCGTGACCTTGATTTGGCCAGGGTACGTCAGGCTGGCCTCGATCTTCTTGGCCACGTCTCGGGCCATTCGGGTAGCACTAAGGTCGTCGATCTGCTCCGGTCGAACGAGGACTCGAACCTCTCGTCCTGCCTGCACTGCGAAGCACTTCTCGACGCCTTCGAAACCCTCGGCGATGGCCTGAAGGTCTTCGAGACGACGGATATAGGTCTCGACCGATTCCCCTCGAGCACCGGGCCGAGACGCACTAATGGCGTCTGCCACCTGGACGATGGGCGCTTCCTGGCTCTCGTACTCAACTTCCTGGTGATGGGCGGCGATCGCATTCACGACTTTCGCCGACAGGTTGTTGCGTTGGGCGATCTGGGCACCGATCTGGGCGTGCGGACCCTCCATCTCATGATCGATGGCTTTGCCAAGGTCGTGGAGCAGCCCGCCGAGTTTGGCCACCTGGACGTCTGCGCCGAGCTCGGCGGCAATGATCGCCGCCAGCCGACTCGTCTCGATCGAATGGATGAGGACGTTCTGGCCGTAACTTGTGCGGTATTTGAGGCGGCCCAGCAACTTGACGATCTCGGACGGCAGGGGCGAAATGCCGGCGTCGTAGACGGCTTGCTCACCGGCCTGTCGCATGACGACGTCGAGCTCGGTGCGGACCTTGGCCACAACCTCCTCGATGCGGCCGGGGTGGATGCGGCCGTCCTGCATGAGTTTGGTGAGGGCCAGACGAGCGATCTCGCGCCGGACCGGATCGAAGGCGCTGATCACGACCGTTTCTGGAGTGTCGTCGATGATCAGGTCCACACCTGTGGCCTGCTCAAGCGCTCGGATGTTGCGTCCCTCGCGGCCGATGATGCGGCCCTTCATCTCGTCATTGGGCAGGTGAACGGTGGAGACGGTGTGTTCGGCAGTGTGGTCGGCGGCGATGCGCTGCATCGTTGTCAGCACGATCTCACGAGCCCGATCCTCGGCCTCTTCGCGGGCCTCACGCTCTATGGACTTGGCGAGTCGGACGGCGTCGCGCTCGGCTTCCTCCCGTACCGCTTCGAGAAGCTGGGCCTTCGCTTCGGCCGCAGACATGCCGCTGACGCGCTCAAGGGCGGCGACGTGATCCTGCTGAGCACGCGCTAGTTCCTGGCGGCTCTGCTCGAACTCACGCTCGCGATCCAGAAGCTTTCGGTCACGCTGCTCGAGCATGTCGGAGCGCATATCCAACTGCTCGTCGCGGGAAAGCAGCCGAGTTTCGAGAAGAGCGAGTTCGGCGCGCTTGGCCTTGGCCTCGACCTCTGCCTCACGCAGGAGGCTCATCTTCTCGTCTTTCGCGGAGAGGATCAGCTCCTTCTGCTGGGTCCGGGCCTCGGCGACGATACGAGCGGACTTCTCTTGTGCGGTCTGAATGGCCGAGTTGGCGAACTGGCCTCGGGCAAGAAAGCCAACGACCACGCCCATAAGGACGGCCGCAGCGGCGATGGCCGCGATGGCGAAATCCATATTAACTTGCCTCCCACCCGGTCTGATGATGCGACCGGAGGTACGTGTATCGGAGTTGAAGCAGCTCCGAACCCCCGCCTCGTTGTCATCTGCTGGATGGAGCAAGACCGGGTGGATGCCGCGTTGTCAATGATTCGGACTGGCGTCGTCACCGGAACGTGGACCGGCGACGGCGTGTTCGTTTCGACAACTAGTTTACGGCGCGCGCAGAAACCGGTCATGGAACGTTGTGCATTCGGCCTGGACCGTTCCCGCCACGGAGTCCCCGGGGTGGCTGCCTCTGCTGGGGCCGGAGCCTCTACTCAGTCGTCTCCGGGCCACCGGCTTCGTCGCTGCCGCTCTGTGTTGCCGCCCAGCGGGCGCTCATGTCCCGACAAATCTCCGGGTCGAACCCGTTACGAGCCAGCAGGGCGTAGGCGCGCTGTCGGCGGAGTCGCGGGTCCGCCACACGCGCGAGCGAGACACGGTTCTTCAGTAACAGTCTTTCCGCGACGCGTTCGTCCGGACTACCAGTTTCGGCGATGTCGTCGGCCTGAGACGCGACGCGCCGGCCGGCCAGCAGCCCTTCGATGATCTCCCGGTCGATCCCCTTGAGCGACAGCTCGCGGCGAAGGGCCTGACTGCCCCGCGGCCTGGCCCGGTCCCTCGACTCCACCCATGCCTGGGCAAAGGCCAGATCGTCGAGCAGGCCCAGCTCCACGAGCCGATCGATGGCCTGCTCCACCAGCGACTCCGGGAATCGGGCGGCCCCTAGATGCCGCCGAAGCTCGTGGATTGAACGCGTCCTCGCCTCGAGATAGCGGGCAGCCGCCTTGACGACGACGCCTGCGTCTGTCTCAGCGGCGTGGCGTTCCAGCCGAGCCCTTCTCGCCTCAAGCCGTTCCGTGCCGGTATACCGGGGCATAGCCGACTACTCGGCCTCTCCGATCCCTTCGACCGGGAGTGAAACCTCGGCGATCTTGCCTCGGATCAGATTGTCCACCTCGGCCGCGATCTCCGGATTGCTCTTGAGGAACTCCTTGGCGGCTTCCCGCCCCTGTCCCAAGCGGGTCTCGCCAAAAGTGAACCAGGCCCCCGTCTTGGTAACGATACTCATGGCTACGCCGACGTCGAGCAGGCCTCCCTCACGCGAGATCCCGGTCCCGAACATGATGTCGAACTCGGCCATTCGGAACGGCGCCGCGACCTTGTTCTTCACGACCTTGACCTTGACCCGGTTGCCGACCGATTCGGTGCCTACCTTAATCGTCTCGACGCGTCGGATATCCAGCCTGACACTGGCGTAGAACTTGAGAGCGCGACCGCCGGGCGTGACTTCGGGATTGCCGAACATGACGCCGATCTTCTCGCGCAGCTGGTTGGTGAAGACGAGAGCCGTGTTCGACCGATTGACGGCTCCGGCAAGCTTTCGGAGGGCCTGGCTCATGAGGCGGGCCTGGAGGCCCACGAAGGAGTCGCCAATCTCGCCCTCGATCTCGGCCTTGGGCAGGAGAGCCGCCACTGAGTCGACGACGACGCAGTCCACGCCGCCCGAGCGAATCAACGTTTCAGTGATCTGCAGGGCGTCCTCACCGGTATCCGGCTGGCTTACCAGCAATTCGTCGACGTTAACGCCGCACGAACGGGCATAGCCGGGATCCAGGGCGTGCTCGACGTCGATGAACGCCACGACGCCGCCCTTGCGCTGGCCTTCAGCCAGAATGTGCTGACAGAGCGTGGTCTTGCCAGACGACTCGGGACCGAAGATTTCTGTGATTCGGCCGCGCGGGATCCCGCCTACTCCAAGGGCGAGGTCAAGGGCGATCGATCCGGTCGGTATGACGTCGACAGCCTGGCGCTCGGACGAACCGAGACGTATGATCGAGCCCCGCCCGAACTGCTTCTCGATGGCCAGAATGGCCGCCTCCACAGCCTTGCTGCGGTCGTTGCCGGCGCCTGATGCGCCGCGGGCCTCAGCCCCTCGCTCGACTATCACCACCTTGCTCCTCGCTCCATTCCTTTACGGATTGCCGGAACGGGTCGCACGAAGGCGTCCGTCCGCGTGTCAGCTCTCGGTTTCTTCTGTCCGCGGCTTGCGTTTGGGCTTCCAGACCTCAACGTTGGTCGGCGGCTCGAGCAAGGGCTGGATCTTGTTCTTGCCGGGGCCTTCTTTGGGCTTCTTCTTTGCTTCACGGCGGGGAGGATTTCGAGTGGCCATCTGATGCGCCTCCGCGTGCTACAGGCTACGGCTGGGCTCTTCACTCCGAATGCACTGCCGATGCACGCAACCTTGACGGCTGCGCGCGTGCCCGCAGCTCAGGCATGCGTTCTAGGAACGTGCCGGAGCGGAGTGCGAAGCGGATTTCAGCCATAAAGTCTAGGGTGAAGGTCAGGTTGTGACAAGTTGCCAGGCGGTAGGCCAGCAGTTCCTCGGCCCGGAAAAGGTGCGCCAAATACGCCCGCGAGAAGTTGCGACAGAGCAGACAGCGGCAGCCTTCCTGGACCGGCCGCGGATCGTCGGCGAACTGAGCGTTGCGCATGTTGAGGCGCCCGCCGGGGACCCACAGCTGGCCGTTCCGGGCTACGCGGGCCGGCAGGACGCAATCAAACATGTCGATGCCGCGATGTACGGCCTCAAGCAGGTCGGCCGGCGAGCCGAGCCCCATCAGGTACCTGGGCCGCGGATCCGACTCCAACTCCCCGACGACGACCTCGAGAATCGCTTCGCGCTGTGGGGGCGTCTCGTCCCCTGCCAGGCCGCCAATGCAGATGCCGTCGAACGGAAGGTCGGCCATGAAGCGGGTCGACTCCGCTCGGAGCGCCGGATCCAGACCGCCCTGGATGATGCCGAAGAGGGCCTGATCCGGCCGCGAATGGGCTGTCACGCAACGTTCCGCCCAGCGGTGGGTGCGAGCGGTGGCCTCGGCGACAGCCTGCGAGCTTGACGAGGCCGGCGGCACGGGTTGGTCAAACGCGACCGCGATGTCGGCGCCGAGAGCCTCCTGGACGGCGATTGACAGCTCGGGGGTGAAACGGTGGTAGGAACCGTCGAGATGACTCTGGAAGGTGACCCCGTCGTCGTCGATCTTGCGCAGCTCACCCAACGAGACGACCTGAAAGCCGCCCGAGTCCGTCAGGATGGGCCCATCCCAGGCCATGAATTTGTGCAGCCCACCGAGCGCGGCGATCCGTTCGTGGCCGGGCCGCAGGTAGAGGTGATACGTGTTCGACAGGATGATGGTGGCGCCGACAGCCCGAATATCGTCCGGATCGAGTGCCTTGACGGTGGCATTGGTGCCCACCGGCATGAACTGGGGCGTCTCGACGATGCCGTGCGGAAGCGTCAATCGCCCGAGTCGGGCCTGCGTCGAGCCGTCAGAGGGTGGAGGAACCAATACCTCGAACTGAGCTGGCGAGAGGCGGTCCTCTTTGGCACTCTCCAGGGGGCTCGACATCAGTCGGCGCGCGCGGCTGGGTCCGTGGGCGTCGCTGCGTCTATGGCCGCGAGCGATCCGTCCCACAGCGCCGCCTGGTCACCGTCCGAACGTCGCGGCGGCGGCACGTCGTAGCCGAGCCGAGCAAGATGCCGGCGGGCACCGTCCGTGGCGATGCGGCCTTGCGGTGTCCTGTCGAGGAAGCCGAGGCGCAGCAAGAACGGCTCGTACACGTCTTCGACCGTCTCCGGCTCCTCGGCCAATACCGCGGCGAGGGCCTGGACCCCGACCGGACCGCTGCCGAACTTCTGGACGATGGCCGCCAGAAGCTTGCGGTCAGTGCCGTCGAGACCTTCATCATCTATCTCGAGAGCGGCCAAGGCCCTGTCCGCCGTGGCTGCGTCCACGGTTCCGTCGCCGTTGATCTGGGCGAAGTCGCGGACGCGGCGCAGCAGGCGGTTCACCACGCGTGGCGTGCCCCGGCCGCGCCGGGCGATGGCCGTGGCCCCGTCCTGGTGGAGGTCCACGTTCAGCAGGCGCGCCGACCGCTCAACGATGGCGGTGAGGTCCGGAATGTCGTAGAAGTCCAGCCGATAAGTGGCCCCAAAGCGGTCTCGCAGCGGGCTCGAGATTCGGCCGGCCCGAGTCGTGGCGCCGACGATGGTGAACGGCTTCAGGCTGAGCCGCAGGCTCCGCGCCGACGGTCCCTTGCCGATCATGACGTCCAGGGCGTAGTCCTCCATCGCCGGATAGAGGATCTCCTCCACTGCGCGGTTCAGGCGATGGATCTCGTCGATAAAGAGGACATCGCGCTCATCCAGCGACGTGAGAATTGCGGCAAGGTCCCCTGCCCGCTCGATCGCCGGTCCGCTGGCGTATCGGATGTTGGCGCCGAGTTCTCGGGCGATGATCGTTGCCAACGTGGTTTTGCCCAGGCCAGGCGGGCCATGGAGCAGCACGTGGTCTGCGGCGTCCCCTCTTTGACGAGCCGCCCCGAGCAGAATCGAGAGATTGGCTTTCAGCTCTCTCTGGCCGATGTACTCATCAAGGGTGTGCGGCCGCAGCGACCGGTCTACCACGACCTCCGCCTCGTCTTCGACGTTTCCGGCCGGGATCCTCGAAATGTCAGTCACCGGAGCGCTCGCTCATGTCGGCAGTGTACCATAGCGAACGGGCGTTCTACCACCAGTCAGTTCGGACAAAGGGCGTTCCCAGCCTGCCATCTACCCCTTCAGCAGCGTCCGCAGCGCGGCCTTGACGCGCTCCTCCAGGCCCACTGCAACGCTCAGGTCCGAGAGCGCCTCGCGCGAAGCCTGACGCGCCTCTCCGGCCGAATAGCCCAGAGCCAGCAGCGCGGCCACGACCTCCGACTCTCCGGCTGGCCCGCCTCCCGTGGCCCCACCCACGGAGACGCCCGCCGCGGCCACCTTCTCCTTGAGTTCCAGAACGACGCGTGCCGCCAGCTTCTTGCCGACTCCCGGCACCGCAGTCAATAGCGCCAGGTCGTCCGATAGGATCGCCAACTGGAGATCACCGACCGGCCGTGAGCCTACGATTCCCAGGGCCACTTTCGGGCCCACGCCAGTAACCGTCAGGAGGAGTCCGAAGAAGCCGAGTTCCTCGGGGTTGCGGAAGCCGTATAGGGCTTGCAGATCTTCCCGAATGACATGGTGGGTGAAGAGTTTGAGCCGCCCGCTGACCGGCACCGCAGCGAGTACCGAAGGCGCCGCAAAGACGCGATAGCCCACCCCTCCGACCTCGAGGATGAGCGAATCGGCGAAGACGGCGCTGACGTGGCCGTCGAGGGATGCGATCACGAACTCGTCTCCCTGGCGCGGGGATTCCCCCGGATTATGGCCTGGGCCACTTTTATGGAAAGACGATACGCCGTATCGGCTGCGAGGTCTTCAGCGGACGGTCCCGAGTGGGATTATGGGGCCGCGGCGCACGCGAACATGCCGCCGTTTCGGCATCGGCGATAGCTGCTGGGCGCGGGTGCGATCCGATTCGTGCCATAAGAGTGTCGGTGGCAATAGATCGGAGAAACCGCCGAGGCTCGCTCGCTCCACTGACCGGGGCCGCTCCCCGGGCACCGCCTCTAGGAGGCCGTCTTGCGCTTCGGGGCGTGCGAAACATGTGCGTCGGGACCGACACCCAACCGCTCGCGACGGAGAGCCTCGCGCACGGCCTGTTCGTAGGGAGTGCGGCCGCTCGGCGGTGGTTTGAGGGCGGACCTATCGAGCGGGCCGGTGGGAATCCGGCTGACCGAGCGCTCGCGGTTGGCGACGCAGATGGCGATGGCCAAGGCATCCGCTGCGTCGTCCGGTTCCGGCAACTCCGGCATTCCAAGGATCGCCTGGACCATACGCTGCACCTGGTCCTTCGAGGATGACCCGTATCCCGCAGTCGCGACCTTCACTTCGTTGGGCGTCGCCTCTCGAATTTCCAGCTTGTGCAGAGCCGCCGCCAGGAGGATGACACCACGAGCCTGGCCGACGGCGAAGGCCGTCTGGACGTTCTTGGTGAAGAACAGCCGCTCGACGCCCATGAGCGCGGGTGCATGCAGCTCGATCAGGTCATTCAGAGCCAGGTAGATGGACTCGAGGCGCTCAGGCAGCGGAAGATCGGAGGGGGTCTTGATGACGCCGTAATCGATCGCCCGAAGGCGCGGACCTGTCCGCTCCACGAGCCCGTAGCCAAGCATTGCAACTCCCGGGTCTATGCCCAGGATGATCACGAGGCAACCTCGCTTACCGCTAGGTTGCCTTTAACGAGATCCGTTGCGCGGATCTCGCACGAGTGGGCCTCGCTGGCGGCGAGGTTGCCTTTAACGAGATCCGTTGCGCGGATCTCGCTCACGCACCGACCTCGGCCAGAAGCTCATCGGGGATGTCGAAGTTGGCCGTGACGCGCTGCACGTCATCCTGGTCTTCGAGCAGTTCGATGAGGCGGAGAGCCTGCCGCGCCTTGGTGGCGTCCAGTTCGAGCGTGTTCTTGGCGGCCATCGCCAGCTCGGCCGACTCGATTTTAACGCCGGCCGACTCGAGTGACCGCCGAACAGCCTCCAGCTCAGTCGACTTCGTGAAGACCTCCACCTGGTCGCCTGAGGAGTCGACGTCGTCCGCGCCGGCATCGATCGCGATGAGAGACAGCTCGTCCGCGTCTCCGCCCGGGCTCAGAGTGATGACTCCGCGCTGTTCGAACTGCCAGGCAACGCTGCCCGAGCCCGCCAGCTGGCCACCGGCCTTGGTCAGGATGGAGCGCACCTCGGCAGCGGTTCGGTTCTTGTTGTCCGTGGCCGTCTCGACGATCAGCGCCACGCCGCCGGGGCCGTAACCCTCGTACGTAATCTCCTCGAATTGCTCGCCCTCACCACCGCCCGTCGCCTTCTCGATGGCGCGCTTAATCGTGTCGAGCGGCATGTTGATGGCCCGGGCACGCTCAACGGCGAGGCGGAGCCGGAAGTTGCCATCCTGGTCTGCGCCGCCGGCTCGCGCGGCAACGCTGATCTCGCGGCCCATCTTGGTGAAGACGGCGCCGCGCTTGACATCATTTACGCCCTTTTGGCGCTTGATCTGAGACCACTTCGAATGTCCAGACATCGGGCGGAGTATACCGCCCAGCCGAGCCTTCGAGCCCGCCGCCCAGGACGATGAGCCGCACAACCGTCGACACGAACACCAGTCGCACCAAGGCGCGGGTCGTTCTCGCCCAAGGCTCGCCGGCGGCCACGCGCGGCCCTATCCGCGGGGCTATCATGGCCGCGCGGCACGCACCCTTATGGCGCCGCCTGTCCGATGCCATCTGACGCCACCAGAGGATCGATGAGCCGATGACAACCAAGAGTGTCGACCTCCTCCACCTTCGCAGCGTCGTTTTGGCCGCCCACGCCGGGGCCGGCAAGACGACGCTGGCAGAGCACCTCCTATTCGACGCCGGTGCGATCACGCGGCTGGGCCGCGTCGACGACGGCACAGCCAGCCTCGAGCACGAGCCCGAGGAACTAAAGCGCAAGCAGTCGTTGACCCTCGCCGTCGCCAGCCTGGAGCACGAGGGGACCAGGATTCAACTCGTCGACACCCCCGGCTACGCCGATTTCGCGGCCGAGGTCGTGCAGGGCTTCGCTGCCACGGACACGGCAGTGCTGCTGATGGACGCATCCGGGCACGTTGAGGCTGGCCTTGAGTCGGCAGTGGCACTGGCTCGCGCCAACGGCCGCCCGGCCCTGTTCTTTATCAATAAGTGCGATCGCGAGAACGCGAATCCAGGCGGCGCCCTGGACGCGCTCCGAACCGCGTTCGGGCAGAAGATCGCCCCGCTTCACGTGGCCATCGGCACGGCCGAAGCCTTCACCGGGTACGTGGACCTGGTCCATCGCAAGGCCTATCAGCTGCAGGGCGGCAAGGAGGTCGAGGTCCCGGTTCCGGCGAACCTGGCCGACGAGGTCGCTGCCCGGCGCGACCAGCTACTCGAGGCCGCCTCCGAGGCCGACGACGACGTCTTGACAAAGTATCTCGAGGGCGAGGAGATCAGCGACGCGGAACTCGAGGCCTGCCTGCACACGGCGATTCGGTCCGGCATGGTGGCGCCGGTCCTGGTCGGCAGCGCTTCGAAGGACATCGGGGTTCGGGCCCTAATCGACGCAATCGTGCACTACCTCCCCTCGTCCGCGGAGTTCAGTGAGATCGACGTCACCGACTCCAAGGGCCAGGAAGTCAAGCTCTCCACGGACGCCGCCGGCCCGCTCGTGGCCCGCGTCTTCAAGACGACCGCGGATCCGTTCGTCGGCCGGCTGACCTACATCCGCATCCTTTCCGGCACGCTGCACGGCCAGGGCCAGGCTTGGAACTCCACCCGTGGTGAGCCGGAGCGCGTTGGCCAGCTCCTGCTGCTGCACGGTAAGGACCAGGAGACCGTTGCGCAGCTGCACGCCGGCGAAATCGGCGCAGTCGCGAAGCTCACCGTGACCGGCACAGGCGACACGCTCTCGGCCTCTCGAGAGCAGGCCTACGCGCTGCCGCCTCTCTCGTTCCCCGTTCCGACGCTCCAGGTCGCGATTGAGCCGCAGACGAAGGCCGACCTCGACAAGATGGGATCCGCCCTGCAGCGAATGCTCGAGGAGGAGCCGTCGGCTCATGTGATCCGCAGCGACACCGGCGAGCAGATCCTGGTGGCGATGGGCGATGCCCACGTCGCCGTCCTGGGTGAGCGGCTCAAGCGCAAGTTCGGCGCCGCCATCGTCACCAAGACGCCGCGAGTTCCGTACAAGGAGACGATTCGCGGCAAGACGCAGGCCCACGGCCGATACAAGAAGCAGACCGGCGGCCACGGCATGTTCGGGGACGTCTGGATTACGATCGAGCCGAACCCGGGCGGCGGCGTCGAATTCGCCGACCATGTGGTCGGCGGTACCGTCCCCAAGAACTTCTTCCCCGGCGTCGAGAAGGGCATTCGCGAGTCGGCGGCAGAAGGCGTCCTGGCCGGCTATCCGCTCAGCGATTTCAAGGCGACCCTCTACGACGGATCGTTCCACGCCGTTGACTCCAACGAGCTGTCTTTCAAGATCGCGGCCTCGATGGCTCTCAAGGCAGGCGTCCTCGAGTGCAAGCCGGCGCTCATGGAACCGATCATGACGGCCGAGATCCGGATCCCCGAGGCCTACCTGGGCGACGTGAACCGCGATCTGAACGGCCGCCGTGGCCGCGTCCTGGGTATGGACACCAAGGACGGCATGCAGATCATCACCGCGCACGTGCCCCAGGCCGAACTCTTCTCCTACGCCACGGAATTGCGCTCGATCACCGGCGGGCGCGGGACCTTCAGCGCCGTGCTGGACCGCTACGAGGACGTGCCGCAACACATCGCCGAGAAGGTGATCGAGGTCCACCGCAAGGCCGTGGAGGCCGCGCACAAGGAGTAGCAACAATCGGCGTCTGGTTCCGCGGCTGTGGGACCTAGTGGGGCACCAGGACGCACGCCACGCCGTAACGCTGTGCGTGGCTCGGGCGTCCAGAGGGGCCCAACCCCGAAGCAGTGCTAAGGTCATTGGCATGCCCGAATTCATCAACACGAAGATAACCGCGCCCAAACGGAGAACCGCTTCTCCCTCGCTGGCCGCCCTCTTATCGTTCATTTGGCCCGGCCTCGGCCAGCTCTACGCCCGACGACGGCGCGCCGCTCTGCTGTTCGCAGCGCCCGTACTTGCCCTGGCCGGAGTCGTTCTCATCCAGGCCCAACACGGCCCTGCGGTCCTGATCGTTCACCTCCTCGACCCTGCCGTTGCTGGCGCCGTATTCGTGGCCGTGGTGGTCCTTGGCGTGTGGCGGCTGATCGCCGTCGTGCATGCCTTCCGGTCGGCGGGCGACCGCCCAAAGAAGCGACTCGGCGAACGGATGGCTCTCGCCTTCCTGCTTGTGGCGATCGTGGCCAGCCACGCGGTCGGCGCTTTCTACGTCCAGTCTGCATACCAGATGGATCTGGGCGTCTTTACGGTAGGCGGCAACGGTGCGGAAGCCGCACAGGTTCCGGTTAGCGGTTCGCGAGTAACGATTCTCCTCGCTGGACTCGACCAGTTCACAACCCGGTCGGAACGTCTGTACGACTCGCTTATGGTCATCAGCGTTGACACCCAGACGCAACGAATTTCGATGGTGAGCGTCCCGCGAGACACCGCCGGCTATCCCTTGTATTGGGGCGGCACGGGCAAGATCAAGATCAACGCCATTCCGACATATGTGAAGAACGGCTGGCTCAACTCGCCCGACCAACCGGTCACGACTCTGGTCAACGAGGTGAGCTACCTCGTGGGCATTCCCATCAACTACTACGGCGTGCTGGATCTGGGCAGCTTCATGACGCTGATCGATATGGTCTGCGGCGTCGACATCAACAGCCCGTCGGCTATCAACGATCCGACATACGACTGGCTTGACGGATCCCCATACGGGTTCCAACTCTCGGCCGGCGCTCACCACATGGACGGTCGTGACGCCCTTGCCTACACGCGTTCTCGCCACGGCTCAGGCAACAGCGACTACGCCAGAGCCGGCAGACAGCAGCAAGTGCTCGTGGCCGTTGCGCGCAAGATGGCCACACCTGCCATGGCCGTCCGGCTGCCGGACCTGATGGGCCAGGCCGCGTCTCTGGTCAAGACCAACTTCCCGGCGTCCCGGGTGGCCGACATGGTCGACCTCGCTCAGTCCGTGCCGTCGTCCAACTACGACAACTACGTGCTCGGTCCGCCGTATAGCGTCTCCAGCGCCACGGCCAGCGCCTCCACGAGCTGCCTGCAGCTGGATAAGGTCGCCCCTCTGTCAGTGAAGCTCTTTGGCACGGCCAGTCGCTATTACGGCAAGACCCAGCCGCCGACCTGCTAGCTGGCCTGGCTAAGGCGAACGGCCGCCGAAAGCTCAATCCGGCCTTCGTAAATGGCCCGACCGACAATGACGCCGCTGCAGCCGAGGGCACGCACGGCCGAAATGTCGGCCAGCGACGAGACTCCCGCGGAAGCGACGATGTCCCCGCGGCCGAGAGCGACCATTCGGCCGAGCAGGTCGAGGTTCGGGCCGGTCAGTAGGCCGTCACGCTCGATCGCGGTCACGATGAAGGTCTGGGCGCCACGGCCCCACAGGGTGGCCAGCGCCTCCTCCACCGGTACACCTGACGCGCCGGGTACCCAGCCCTGACCCACTGCCATGCCGTCGCGCACATCCAGGGCGATGGCGATCCTCGCCGCGCCAAAACGGCCGATGAGACGTTCAACTAAGTCCGGGTCGCGTAAGGCCACCGTACCAACAACCACCCGTGCCGCCCCGGCCGCGAGAGCCGCCTCCACGGCCGCCTCGTCGCGCAGACCGCCGGCCACCTCGCAGGCGACACGGTCCCCCACCGCGGCCACGATCCGCGCGACGGCATCTGTCTGGCGGGCCGCGCCCTCTCGGGCACCGTCCAAGTCCACCACATGGATCCAGCGCGCGCCCGCCGTCATGAATGATCGCGCCACCTCGGCCGGATCGGGGCCGTAGACGGTCTCCCGCGCGAAGTCGCCTTCGGAGAGACGCACGACCTGGCCGCCGCGCAAGTCGATCGCCGGCAGCAGCTGGAACCCTTCAGGCAGTTGTGGTGGCGTGCGTTGTAACATGCTACTATGCTACTACACCAGCAGGCGCCGCGGGGCGCCGCGGGGCGCCGCGAGAACGAGGAACGAATGATGAGCGCGATGGAAGCCTGGCGGGATGAGGCTGCGGGCCAACTGTTCGAGGCGTTTCTTCGTCTCGAGACGGTCGACGAGGTCTCGGCGTTCTTCCGCGACCTGTGCACTCTCGGCGAGCTGCACGATATGGCCCAGCGGTGGGCCGTGGTGCGGCTGCTAGACAAGGGCATGCACTACGCAGAAATATCGCGGCTCACCGGCGCAAGCACGGCCACGATCACCCGCATCGCCCAATGGCTCCACCATGGCGAGGGCGGTTACTCCAAAGCACTCGAGCGGTTCAGAGCCGCCGACCCCACGGCCGGAGAGGACATTCGATGACTCGCCGCCTCCGCCTGGCCATTCCCAACAAGGGCCGACTGGTCGAACCGACGGTCCGCCTCCTGCGCGACGCCGGGCTCGTCTTTGAAGCCGATGACCGGGCTCTGGTGGCCCGAGTCCAGAACTTCGACCTGGACATTCTCTTCGTCCGGACCAATGACATCGTCGAGTTCGTGAACGACGGCGTTGCTGAGTTGGGCGTCACCGGCCTGGATCTCGTTGCCGAATCCGGCACGGACGCGCCGCTCGTCCGCAAGCTCGGTTACGGGCGCTGCCGCCTGACACTTGCCGTCCCTGACGACTCCCCGTTCCGGGCCGCCGAGGATCTCGCCGGCCTGCGCGTAGCCACCTCTCACATGAGCCTTACCAAGCGCTTCTTCGCCGAGCGAGCCATCCCGGTCGATGTCATCCCGGTCTCCGGCGCGGCTGAGGTTGCTCCCCGCCTCGGCCTGGCTGAAGCCATCGTTGATCTCGTCTCAACCGGCTCGACGATGGTCGTCAACGGCCTTCGTCCGGTCGAAGAGGTCTTCGCCTCAGAGGCAGTCCTGCTCGCGAACAAGGCGGCCCTGGCCGAGCGGCCCGACGTGATCGACTCGATCAACACGATGCTGAGCGCCACACTGGCGGCGCGCGATCGCAAGTATCTGATGATGAATGCGCCCAAGTCGAAACTCTCCGAGCTTGAAGACCTGCTCCCGGGGCTGGAGTCGCCATCGATCATTCCGCTCGCTCATGAGGGGATGATCGCGATTCACTCCGTCGTGGAGGCCGATCAGGTCTGGTCGCTACTGCCTCGCCTCAAGGCCGCCGGGGCGTCCGGCATCCTCATCCTGCCCATCGAGAAGCTCGTGTCATGAGCGCCCCGACGGTCACTCTGCGCCGCCTCGAACTCGCCAGAGCTGCCGCTGACCCGTCCGTCGCGGCCGAGGTCACGGCTCTTGTGCGGCGCGGCGCCGTGCCGGACCCTCGCGTTCGCGAGGCCGCCCGCGCCATCCTCGCTGGGTTGAAGGCCGACGGCGATGCCGGTGTCCGCGAGGCGAACGCGAAGTTCGGTGGCGGGCGGGCCGATGGTTCGCTACTGGTTGGCCGCGCCGAGCTGGACGCCGCCTGCGACGCGCTGCCGCCGCGCATCCGGGCCGGCCTCGAGCAGATGATCGCGAACATCCGCCGCTTCGCCGAGACGGAACTTCCGGAAACCCGGACCACGACCATCGTCCCCGGCGTCGAGATCGAGCGGCGCTGGGTGCCGCTGTCGCGTGTCGGGGTATACGCCCCCGGCGGTTCGGCGGCCTACCCCAGCTCGTTGCTGATGGGAGTGGTTCCGGCCAAGGTCGCTGGCGTCGGGACGATCGTGGTGGCCTCACCTGCGGACGCGGACGGGCAGCTCAACCAGACGCTTCTCGGTGCGGCCGGGCTCGTAGGCGTGGACGTGTTCATCGTGGCCGGCGGAGCACAGGCCGTCGGGGCCATGGCTTACGGCTTGCCCGAGGCGGGCATCGCGCCGGTCGACCGCATAGTCGGCCCCGGGAACTCGTGGGTGACCGCGGCCAAGCTCGAGGTCTTCGGCGAGTGCGGCATAGACCTGCCGGCCGGGCCGTCCGAGGTTATGGTCGTGGCGGACGGGCGAGCCAACGCGGCGCACGTCGCCTCGGACCTCCTCTCCCAGGCCGAACACGGCCCTGACTCCCCTGCCCTGCTCGTCACCTGGGACGCCGAGCTGGTCGCACGGGTGGAGGTCGAGCTGGGTCGCCAGCTGGAAACGGCCGCCCGTCGGGGCATCCTGGAGCGCTCGCTGGCGGCTGGTGCGCTCGTCGTTCTGGCGCCGGATCGGGCTTCGGGCCTGGACTTCGTCAATGCCTACGCACCGGAACACCTCTCCGTGGTCGTTGACGACGTCGAGGAGGCCGTTGCCAGGGTCAGCAACGCCGGCTCGCTGTTCGTGGGGCCGTACGCCCCCGAGTCGGCCGGCGACTACGCCTCGGGCGCCAACCACGTTCTACCGACCGGCGGCCTGGCCCGCTCTTGCGGCGCCCTGTCCACGGAGAGCTACGGCAAGTTCATGCAGGTCCAGCGAATCACGCGCGATGGCCTCGCTGCGATCCGCGATGCCGTGGAAGCGATCTCCGAGGCCGAGGGCCTCATGGCCCACAAGCGCGCCGTCGAGCTGCGTTTCGAGGGCGCCGAATGAGCACGCCCGAAAAGGCCCTGCCGACCTACGTCTGGGAGCCCACGACCGACTTCCTGGCCGGCAAGTACGGCCTGGCGCGTGAATCGATCGTCCGGTTTGACGTGAACACCTCGCCCCTGCCGCCGGACCTGCGCGACGTCCTGACCGGGCCTTTCGATCCGGCCCTGTGCGAGTACCCACCGAGCGACTATGCCGCGCTCGTGGCCGCCGCCGCGGAGGCCTATGGCGTGGCCACAGATGAGTTGCTGCCGACTGCCGGCGCCGATGAGGCCCTGGACCTGACGGCGCGGGCCTTCCTCCGCGAACGCTCCGTGGCGGTCGTGGCCACGCCCACGTACGCGATGTACCGGATCGTGTCGGAGCAGCGCGGGGCGAGCGTCGTGCGCGTGCCGCGTCTCGGTCCAGACGACGCCTTCAGCCTCGACATCACGGCCCTCGCCGCAGCCGCTCGCGGGATGGACGTGGTCTGGCTGTGCGAGCCCAACAACCCGACCGGCGCCTACGAGCCGCCGGAACGGGTCGGCGAGTTACTGACTGCCCTGGCTGCGGATGCCGCTGCCGACGGCCGAGTGGCTCCCGCCGTGGTCGTGGACGAGGCCTACTCCGAGTTCGTGGGGCAGTCTGCCCTGCCGTTGCGCGCCCAGTACCCGCGCCTGGTCGTCATCCGGACCCTGAGCAAGGCACACGCACTCGCCGGAGCCCGCGTCGGGTTCGCCGTGGCTCGGCCGGAGACGTTGGCCCCGATCCTCGCGTTCAGGGCGCCGGCCTCGGTCTCAACCGTTTCCGCAGCCCTCGCGACGGCCTCGCTGATCCGTCCCGAACTGGCCGCGGCCAACGTGGCCCGCATCTCCCAGCAACGCGCTCGCCTCATCGACGCCCTGGCCCAGATCAGCTGGCGCCCCTTTCCCTCCGAGGCGAACTTCATCCTGTTCCGGTTCTCCTCGCCCGCCGCCGCGGACTCGGCCGCCGAAGCCTTGCTGCGCCGGGGCCTCGTGCCGCGCAGCTTCGGCCCAGATCATCCATTGGCCGATTGTCTGAGGCTGACCGTCCGGTCGGCTCAAGAGAACGACCGCCTAATCGAAGCAGCCAGGGAGATCCCAGCATGAGCCAGATCGGCCCAGTCACCGCCTCCGGTCCGCGCTGGGCCACCGTCACACGGGCCACGAAAGAGACTCAGATCACGGTCACCCTCAAGCTGGATGGGACCGGCGCGACCAGGATCGAGACGGGCGTCGGATTCTACGACCACCTGCTGAATTCCATGGCCCACCATGCCCTCTTCGATCTGGAGATCGAGGCGAGCGGTGACCTCATCATCGACGAGCACCACACCGTCGAGGACGTGGCGCTCGTCCTGGGTGCCGCGCTGGCGCAGGCGCTAGGCGATCGCTCGGGTATCGTCCGTTTCGGCGATGCCGCCGTTCCCATGGACGAGGCTTTGGCCACGGCCGTTGTTGACGTCGGCGGTCGCCCATACGCGGTCATCGACCTGCCGTTCAAGGGCAAGCGCGCCGGCAAGATGCCGCTCGAGCTGATCGAGCACACACTCGAGTCGTTCGCCCGCGCCGCCGGCGTGACGCTCAATCTCAAGGGTCGCGGCCGGAACGACCACCACCTGGCCGAGGCCGCCTTCAAGGCGCTCGGTCGGGCGCTATGCGCCGCGGTAACCGTGGATCCGCGGCGCCAAGGCCCAGCCTCCACCAAGGGCACTCTCGGATGAGCCGCACGGTCAAAGTCGCGGTCCTCGATTACGGCGCCGCGAACATGGTCAGCATCGGCAAGGCCCTGACAGCGGTTGGGGCCGACGTTGTCGTGGCCGCCGAATCGACGGCTCTCGCCAACGCGGACGCGATCGTCGTGCCCGGTGTTGGGGCCGCCGGGCCGGCAATGGATCACCTGCGCGAACACGGCCTGCTCGAGCCGCTTCGTAACTGGGTCCGAGCCGGCCGGCCGTGCCTCGGCATCTGCCTGGGCTTCCAGCTCTTCTTCGACGCCAGCGACGAGGCCGACGCAGAGACGCTTGGCCTGCTTGCCGGCCGAACGGTCGCACTCCTGGACGCGCCCACGCTGCCCCACATCGGCTGGAATACGGTCGAGGCGGTCCGGCCGCACCCGCTCTTCGAGAGCGTCGCCGACGGCACGCACTTCTACTTCGTGCATTCGTTCGCGCCTGTGCCCACCGACGAGAGCTTAGTCGTGGCGCGCACGACGCACGGTCGCCCGTTCGTCAGCGCCGTGGCTAAGGGCTCGCTCTACGGGCTGCAGTTCCACCCCGAGAAGTCTTCGGAGGCCGGGCTCCAGGTCCTGGCCAACTTCGTCGGGCTCGCGGCCGCTGCCGCCGGGGCTGCTCGCTCAGGCGCGCCCGCCACCGAGGTGGCGTGATGCTTGCCCGTCGCGTCATACCCTGCCTGGACGTCGCCAATGGCCGCGTAGTCAAGGGCACGAAGTTCCTGAACCTGACCGACGAAGGCGATCCGGCCGAACTGGCCGAACGCTACGCCCATGAGGGCGCCGACGAGATCGTCTTTCTCGACATCACCGCCGCTCACGAGCGCCGGGCGACGATGCTCGATGTTGTGCGTCGCACCGCTTCGCGCGCCTTCGTGCCGCTCACGGTCGGTGGCGGCGTACGCAGCGTCGACGAAATGCGCGACGTCCTAAGGGCGGGCGCCGACAAGGTCTCGTTCAACACCGCGGCCGTGGCCACGCCCACTCTCCTGACGGACTGCGCACAACGCTTCGGCAGCCAGGCCGTGGTGTGCGCCATCGATGCGCGCCGGCTGTCCGGGACCGAGGAGGCCGACGCCGCCGCCCAGCGCTGGGAAGTCGTCACCCACGGCGGCCGGCGGACCACCGATCTGGACGCGATCGAATGGGCGGTTCGAGCCGTCGAACTGGGCGCGGGCGAACTGCTCGTTACCTCGATGGACCGCGATGGCACGCGCAGCGGCTTCGATACGGAGTTGCTGTCGGCGATTGCGACGCGGGTCCGGGTGCCCGTCATTGCCTCGGGCGGCGCCGCCGGCCCAGACGACTTCGTGAAAGCAGTTCGAGACGGCAAGGCCGATGCCGTGCTGGCTGCCTCCATATTCCACCGCCGGGTGCACTCCATAGCTGATGTCAAGGCGGCCATGGCGGCCGCCGGTCTGCCCGTTCGCCACATCGAGGAGTCAGTCGCATGACCGGCCAGCAACTGCGCGAAGACGAAGTGTCCTGGGGCCCGAGCGGCCTCATCCCGGCCGTCGTCCAGGACACCGCGGACGGCCGCGTGCTGATGGTCGCCTACGTCGATGCCGAGGCACTGGCGGCGACGCTGGCCTCGGGCGAGGTCCACTTCCACTCGCGCTCGCGCGACCGCCTGTGGCGCAAGGGCGAGTCGAGCGGCAACGTCCTGCGCCTGCGCGACATCTCGATCGACTGCGACGGCGACGCCCTCCTCATCGCGGCCGATCCGGTCGGTCCAACGTGCCACCGCGGCACGCGCAGCTGCTTTGACAGGCCCGACGCGGCGCCCGACACAGTTGCTACACCGCCGCTGGCGACAGCCTCCCCCCCACCCATCCAGGGCTTCGAGTGGCTGGAGACGCTGTGGGCAACCATCGACGAGCGCGCGGCCGCGGATCCGGCCTCTTCCTATACCGCGCGGCTGATCGCAGGCGGCGTCGATGTCCCCGCCCGCAAGGTCGCCGAAGAGGCCACCGAGGTCCTCATGGCGGCCAAGGACGACGCCATGGCTCCGGCCGACTCACGAGCAGCCACGCGCGACGCCCTGACCGGTGAAGTCGCCGACCTGCTCTACCACACGCTTGTCGTGCTGCGCGAGCGCGGCCTGTCACCCTCGGCCGTAATCGCCCGCCTGCGCGAGCGCCACAAGCCCTAGCCCTTCAGCCGGCCGATCCGCAGGCTCTTCCTGCCGGCTCGCAACACCAGGTAGCGGCCGTCGATCGGCGCCGGCACGGCCCCATCCACGGCCACGACGCGCTCGTCGTTGATCGAGAGGCCGCCCTGGACGATGGCCCGTCGGGCGTCGCCGTTGGACGTGTACTGGCCGCTCACGATGGCAATTCGGAGCGCCCCGCCGGCAACGTCCTCAGCCGTGAACTCGAAGTGCTCAATCGCCTCAAAGAGGGCGGCCAACACCTCTGGGTCGCGGATCGGCGCCTTGGAGAACGCGGCCTCGCTGACCCGGACCGCTTGCTTCGCCTCGTCTTCGCCGTGGACCCTCGCGGTCAGGTCGAAGGCGACGGCCTTCTGAGCGACGCGGGTCTGCGGGTGGGCGGCCTGCTGAGCCTCCAACTCCTCGATCCGGCCTCGGTCGAAGAGCGTAAACGTCCGCAGGTACCTGACCACATCGCGGTCGTCCGCGTCTAGCCAGTACTGGTAGAAGGCGTACGGGCTCGTTCGCTCCGGGTCGAGCCAGACGCTCGTGCCGGCTGCCGTCTTGCCGAACTTGGTGCCGCTCTCGTTGGTCAGGAGCGGGTAGCTGACGGCATAGGCCAGGTCCTGGGCCTCGCCGGTGCCGAACTCCTTGCGGATCAGCTCCAAGCCGGCCGTCATGTTGCCCCACTGGTCGGCGCCGCCCATTTGCAGCTCAACACCGCCGCTGCGGTAGAGGTGCAGAAAGTCGGCGGCCTGCAGCAGCATGTAGCTGAATTCGGTGAAACTCAGACCTTCCGCCAGGCGGACCTGGACCGAATCCTTGGCCAGCATGTACGGAATCGTGAGGTGCTTGCCGATGTCGCGCAGGAAACGCAGCAGCGAGTACGAGCTAAGCCACTCATAGTTGTCAACCAGCTCGGCCCCGTTCTCGCCCTCGAAGTCTAGGAACTTCGTCAGCTGGGCCTGGATCCCCCCGATGTTCTCTTCTACCGTGGACCGGCTGAGCAGCAATCGCTCGGCCGAGCGTCCGGACGGATCGCCGATCATGGCCGTGCCGCCGCCCACGACAATCACCGGCGTACCGCCCCTGCGCTGCAGGTGGATGAGCCCGAAGATCGGGACCAGGTTGCCGATGTGCAGCGAGGCCCCGGTCGGGTCGAAGCCGTTGTAGCCCTTGATCGACTTCCCGTTCGCAAGGCGGTCGGCAAGGCCACCGCTGGCCTGGTGCAACATCCCGCGCCACTTCAGCTCGTCGAGCAAGCCGGCCAGTCCACCTGTGGCCACACTGCCCGATCCGTCGGTCTTGCCTTCAAGCGTCATCGCGCCACTTGCTCCTTCATCGTCACGCCCAAAAGGACCTGCTCGTCCAAGACCCGGCGGGATGGGGTGGAGTGCCCGCGCGTCTACCTATGCTATCTTGCGAGCCGCTATGCAGACCAGCCTCGCCCGACGCGAACGACGTCGGCGCAATGGAACCGGCACACATCGCCGAAGCGGTGGCTCCGGGGGCCGGATCGCCGTTGTCCTCCCGCTCTTCCTGCTTGGGACGTTCTTCGTCCTGAGCCTCGTCACGTTCGTTGGCGCGGTGGAAGTCTACTCGGCCTACGGCAAGGACCTCCAGGATCCCAAGACCCTCCTGGACAACCTCGACTTCAGCCAGCAGACGAAGCTGTACGACAGGACCGGCACGGTGCAGCTGGCCGCCTTCGGATCCGAGCATAGACGCGTCCTCAAGTTCGCCGAGATCCCCAACATCGTCCTCGACAGCACCACCAGCACTGAGGACAAGACCTTCTGGTCCAACACCGGCTTCGACCCCGCGGCCGTCCTGTCGGCCTTCCGTGACGCCCTCTCGGGTCGCGCCCGAGGTGCCTCGACGATCACCCAGCAGCTCGTCAGGCATGGGCTTCTGCCGCCTACGACCAGCACTGTGGATCGCAAGATCAAGGAGATCATCCAGTCGGTGCGGCTGACGCAGGAGTACCCGGGAGAAGAGGGTAAGCAGTCGATCATCACGGCCTACCTGAACCTCAACTTCTACGGCAACCAGAGCTACGGAGTTGCGGCCGCCGCCGAGGGCTACTTCGGCGTTACTGACTTGAACAAGTTGACTCCGGCCCAGGCGGCCATCCTGGCGGCCATCCTGCAAGCACCTTCGGCGTACGACCTGGTCGCCAACGCCGATGAGATGGCCGACGGCACACTCATCGTCGCCAACGCTGCCCCGATCGTCGTCCGGCGCAACTCCGTTCTCGAGGATATGCGCCGCAACAACCGCGAAGGTTTGCTGAAGGGCAAGTACGACGACGCGGCGCTGCTCGCTGCCGAGTCAGATCCCGTGGTCTTGCATCCGGCCGCCCAGTCCGAGAACATCGCCCCCCATTTCGACCTGCTCGTCCGCCAGCAATTGGCGGACCTGATATGTGGCCAGGGCACCGACCCCGCCGACTGCGAAGCGGTCGATACGGGCGGCTACAAGGTTGTGACCACGCTCGACGCCAAGATGCAGGCCTCGGCCGAGAAGTGGCTCAAGGCCTACGTGCTTGGGCCCAACCAGGGGCCTCTGGCCGACGACATCGCTTACTTGGCCGGCCTGGGAATTACGGCCAAGTCTGACCCGTACAACTACAGCCGCATCATCGGCCCCAGCTCCACCAGCCAAACGGGCTTGCGCACTGGCAACATCCACAATGGGGCGTTGATAGCGGTCGACTACCAGACGGGTCAGGTCCTGACTTACGCCGGCAGTGCCGGTTTCTACGAGAAGATCGTCAAGGATCCGGCCAAGCCCGGCTTCAACTATTTCGACCCGCAATACGACGTTCTGTCGTCCGGGATCGGCCGGCAACCCGGTTCCGCGTTCAAGCCGATCAACTACCTGATCGGCATCCAGGACGGCTCGCTGACGGCGTCCACCATGCTCATGGACGTGGCCACTGACTTTGGCGGTGGCTACATCCCTCACGACGCCGACGGCTATGAGCGCGGCCCGGTGCGAGTGCGCGAGGCGCTGCAGTACTCACTCAACATCCCGGCCGTGAAGGCAGCCTCGATAAGCGGCGTTCAAAGGGAGATTCAGCGAGCGCAGGACTTTGGGCTGACGTTCCCCGCCAACACAAACCCGGGCGTCTCAATCGGCGTCGGAACTGTAGAGGTTCACCCGGCTGATCTGGTCTCGGCTTACGGCGCAATCGCCAACGGTGGAACGCTGGCCCAGCGGAGCGTGATCCTGCAAGTCACGGACGCCAAGGGAATTATCCGCTGGCCGACCTCGTCGCAGGCCCCCAACGTTTCGCATCCGTCGACGCCGCAGGCCAGCTACGTCATGACGAACATCCTGGCCGGCAACACGGACCCTGCCCAGAACAACTGGTGGAGCCAGTACAAGATCATGTCCGGTAACGCGCGCCGACCTGCGACCCTCAAGACCGGCACGAGTGACCAGACCGAGGACCTCTTCGCGGCCGGTTATGTTGCCCCGCCCTCCGACCCAAGCGCGCCGGCAATTGTGGCCGGAGTGTGGGCCGGCAACAGCGACCGAGCGCCTGGTAAGAGCGTCATGTCGCTCGAGCTGGCAGCACCGATATGGCATGCCTTCATGCAGGACGTCACGGCCGGCACTCCGGTCACGGACTTCAAACAGCCCGATGGCGTCACCTGGGCAGCGGTGGACGCGTACAGCGGCATGCTGCCGGGCCCTTACACCACCAAGACGTTCAAGGAAGTCTTTGTCAATGGCACAGTGCCCACCCAGGTGGACACGACCAAGATCTCCTTCGACATCGACACCGTCAGCAACACGCTCTGGACGTACGACTGCCCCGGAACCAAGGACACCAGGGGCTTCCTGGATTTCAGCAAGGTCGACTCGAACAATCCGAACTTCCAGAAGTACGACCAGATCTGGGCGAGCCGTGCCCGACAGGGCGTCGGAGTGCGCGGCGGACCCGGCAACGGGACCACTATGTACTTCTACCAGGTGGGGTTCTGGACGCCGTTCGACCTGACTTGGGGTGCGAGCTTCCCGCCCACGACCTCTTGCACCCAGAACACCGGCACGGCGCCCCCTCCAACGCCAACACCCGACATCACTCCAACCCCGGTGCCGACGCCGACACCCCCACCAACGGCGCCGCCGACACCAACGGCGCCGCCGACACCCCCACCAACGGCGCCAGCGTCCTCAGCCTCGGCTCCACCGGCCAGCCCCTCTGACATTAAAATAAAGCCGCACTAGGTCAGGCGCGGTCCGGCGCCGGTACTACCACGGTGCCGCTGGCCCCGGCTAGATCTCGTCCGGCTCCTGTTGCGTTTGGCGTCGCCTAAGAAGGGAACGCACCATCCCCATGGCCGCCGCCAGTTCCGGCAACCGGAACAGGCGAGCCCAGGCGAGGTAGACCACGAGGCCGATCAGTCCGGCCGGCACGAGTTCCGCCAGCCGCCCAAACAAGGACGCCAGCCCGCCGGTGTGTTGGTCCATGAACCGAGCGGTCAAATAGGCCGCCGCATAGGCCACGCATGCGCCGCCAACGAACGAGACAGAGTGACGCAACAGGGGGCGTAGGTCGAAGCCGATTCGCTTCTCCATGAGGGCCACGAGCATGGTCACCTCGGCCCATGCCCCCAGGCCGATGGCGAGCGCCAGACCCTGTAGATGGAAGAACGGGAACAGGACGATGGCCGCGCCGATGTCCACTGCCACCGCCAGCAGCGCTGCCATGACCGGCGTTCGAGTGTCCTTGCCGGCGTAGAAGATCGGCGCCACTAGAGCGATCATGACGTGGGCAATCAAACCCAGAAGGAAGACGATGTAAACGGGGACCATCGCGGCCGAGGCGCTCGCATCGACCTTGCCGTACTGAAATAGAAGGGCGATGGTTGGCGCAGCGAGGGCCAGCATGAGGCCGGTCATCGGGATGGTGACGAAGAGAAGCAGCCGCAGCGACTGGTCGACGAGTTGCTTGAAGCGGTCGTGCTGGCCGAGCGCGAACGACCTCGACAGAGGCGGCAACAAGACGATGCCGAGCGGGACGCCGATCAACCCGACGGGAATCTGGAGCGCGATGAAGACGCCGTTGAAGCGCGATACGTCGCCCTCCGGCATGGTTGTGGTGAACATCATCAGGACGAGAAAGACCAGTTGCGTCGCGCCAAGCCCAAGGGCTCGCGGCCCCATGAGCATGAGAGTCTCGCGAACCGCGGGGTCGTGCAAATCCATAAGCGGCTCGTAGAGTCGGTTGCGGGCGAACGGAAGAGCCTGCGTGAGCACGTGGCCGAGCGCGCCCAGAACGACGCCCACCGCAAGCGCTTTGATGCCCAGGAACGGGGTTAGGACGATGGCGGCCGCGATGATCGCGACGTTGTAGACATTTGGGGCCAATGCGGGCGCCCCAAAGATGCCGTGGGAGTTGAGACCTGCCGCCATCACGGCGCCGACCGCAAGTAGGATCGGCGACAGGAGCATCAGCCTCGTCAGTTCAATGGTCGTGGTCATTTCCGCGGGGGTGTATCCGGGCGTGATCAGCGGCACCAGCACTGGAGCCAGCAGCCATGTCACAGCGGCCAACGGAGCCAGGATCAGCACGATCAGGTTCGTCATGGTGGCGATGAGCCTGCGGGCACGCTCATCCTCGCCACGGGCGATCAGTTCAGACGCCACCGGGATTAGGGCGGAACCGATCGCACCGGCCGCAACGAGCTGGAAGAGCGTGTCCGGGATCCGGAACGCGGAGAAGAACGCGTCCAGTTGCCTGCTTGACGCTCCGAATTCCGCGAAGAAGACCGACGTGCGGGCCCAGCCGAGCAGGCGCGACAGGATTACGCCCGACATCACGACCATGCCGGCAATGGCGAGGCCTTGGCCGCTGAGCCGGCCCAGTGAGGCCGCTCCCAGGTCGGCGGCACCGCCATCTGCGGTAAGCACCACGTCGCCGCCGACGTCCGACGTTGCGATCCCCACGCTCGGGCGGGACGGCAGCGGCGTCCGCGGCACAAACGGCGCGTACTCCTCCCGAGGCGGCCTGGTA
>CABDYL010000148.1_pt1 | contig 53711 bp, 49 predicted proteins | sample 3131931 | NCBI WGS metagenome assembly CABDYL01 (sample SAMEA5534337, study PRJEB31848) | metagenome | biome: tundra; feature: field; material: soil | place: USA | collected 2013-05 | depth 0.45 m
CCAGCGATCCCGGAGGGACGCCAGAGCAGCCTGAACGTTGGGCGAATGGGTCGTCATGGGACGTCAATAATAGAACATCTGTTCTAACAGTCAAGACCAATCCGTCCCGCCGCTACCACAACGCGGGCACTTTCTGATCATTTGCTAACCCGGGTAGCACGGCACCAATTCATGTGGTTCAGAGGAGCCTCGGCGGCTCCCGGAGCCGCTATTCCGGTCCACGTCCACGCTCGGAAGGCGCCCATCGGCCGCCCGACGGGCACCATGGCGCCTCGGCCCCGTACCGGCAATCGATCACGTGCTACCCCGGTTTGAATCTGACCAGAATGTCGGAGATCCACGAGCCCGCCGACACGGGCGCCCTCGCCACGCCAACTCCTGGGCCGCCACTAACCCCGGGCGCCCTCGCCACGCCAACTCCTGGGCCGCCACTAACCCCGGGCGCCCCTCGCCACGCCCCCACCAACGGCCAGACCGCGCCTGCCTTACGGTACACTCCGTCACCTTCCACCAGTTCGGAGCAGTACGCCCTCCATGCCTCTGATCGAAGCCCGCGGGCTGACCAAGAAGTTCCGCCAGGCCGTCAAAGAGCCCGGCCTCGCCGGCTCGCTCAAACACTTCTTCACCCGTCAATACAAGGACAAAGTCGCCGTCGACCACATCGACCTCAGCGTCGAGGCCGGGGAGTCGGTCGCCTATCTCGGGCCCAACGGCGCCGGCAAGTCAACCACGATCAAGATGCTGACCGGCATCCTTGTGCCCACCTCGGGCAGCCTCATCGTCGATGGCCTGGTTCCGCATGAAAAGCGCCAGCAGAACGCCCGCAAGATGGGCGTCGTGTTCGGCCAGCGGACTCAGCTGTGGTGGGACATCCCCGTCATCGAGTCGTTCAACCTGGCTCGGGACATGTACGAGATCCCGGCCGCGCGCTACAAGGCAAACCTGGCCGAGTTCACGGAGCTGCTCGGTTTGGCCGAGTTCATGAACATCCCGGCCGGCAAGGTCTCTCTGGGACAGCGGATGCGGGCGGATCTGTGTATGGCCCTCCTCCACGAGCCCAAACTCCTCTACCTCGACGAGCCCACCATCGGTCTGGACATCGCCGTCAAGGACAGCATCCGCAAGTTCATACACCGCCTGGTCGAGGAGCGCGGAACCACAGTCATGCTCACGACCCACGACCTCGGTGACATCGAGGACATCTGCAATCGCATTGTCATCATCGACAGCGGCAAGATCATCCATGACGGCGGCCTCGCCGCCCTCAAGGACAACTATGCCCGGGATCGAGTCATCCACTTCCAACTGGCTCGACCGCCGGCGTCGATGGACCCGATCTGCGCCGGGCTGCCCGCCTGCGACCTCCACGCCGATGGCTTGAGCCTGTCGGTTCGCTTCGATCGATTCGAGTACGCAGCGGGCGAGATCGCAGCCGCGGTGATGCCTCATGTCGAGGTCATCGACTTCCGCATCGACGAGCCTGAGGTCGAGGACCTGATCCGGAGGGTCTATCTGGGCCAGCTCAGCCTGGCTGCTCCCGAGCCGCCTGCCGACGTGCTCGAGCCGGCGGTCGCCGCGGAGGCCTGACATGCGCGGCCTGAACAAGTACTTCTCGATCGCGAAAGCGTCGCTCGAGGTCATCTTCGTCTACCGCGCCGGCTTCGCCTTCAACATGATCGGCACGGTCTTCTACGTCGTGGCCATGTTCTACCTGTGGCAGACCATCTTCCTTGGCAAGCCCGGGAATCTCGGCGGTTTCACCTGGCCCGAGATGAAGGCCTACCTGATCGTGGCGTTCATCCTCAACTCCACCATGACGTGGTTCGACGAGTGGCAGATGGGTGCGGACATCCGTGAGGGCCGCGTGGCCACCGACCTGGCGCGCCCCATCGATTTCCAGTTGAAGCGTTTCGCCGAGGCGACCGGGCCCGTTCCTTTCGAGCTCGTCTCGGCCCTGGGCATCGGGGCCGTCGTGGCGGTCGTGTTTGGCGGGATCGCGCTGCCGGCCGATCCGGTCCACCTGGCGCTCTTCATCGTCAGCGCCGCCCTGGCCACGCTGCTCAAGTTCGCGATCATCTACTGCGTCTCGATGGTCGCGTTCTGGACGACCGGGATGGAGGGCGTCAGCAACGGCCGGATGGCCGTCCAGAACATCTTCTCCGGGGCGCTTATACCGCTCGTCTTTTTCCCCGACTGGTTGCGCGGGTTCGCTTCGGTGCTGCCGTTCCAGGGAATGATCTCTACTCCGGCCCTGACCTATCTCGGCGCGATGGACGGCCCGACCACCGCCTTCATGATCGGCACGCAGGCTGTCTGGGTCGTCGGCTTGATGCTGTTTGGCAGGCTACTGTGGCGCAGCGCAATCAAGGCGGTCACGATCAATGGCGGCTAGGCTTCGGCGCGCTCGCTGGCTCGTGTATATCTACTTCCGTTGCCTGGGCCAGCAGATGAAGGCGATCCTGGCCTATGAGGCCGACTTCGTGATCCTCATGATCTCGGCCGGATTGGTCCAGATCACGGGATTACTGTTCATCTGGACGGTCTTCCTGCGCATCCCCGACATCAACGGCTGGACCTTCTGGCAGGTCGTGATGATGTATTCGCTCATCTTCATCACAGAGGGTGTTGGGTCGCTCTTCTTCGAGGGCACGTGGCGTGTCTCGAGACTCGTTTACAACGGCAACTTCGACCAGATATTGGTGCGGCCGGTCTCGCCCATCGTGCAGGTTATGGCCGGCGCAGTGGGGTTCAACGGCCTCGGCAACATCGTCACCGGCGGCGCGCTCATGGCGATCTCGCTCGGAAACGTGCATGTGCAGTGGACGCCGGGGCGGCTGCTGATGCTGGTGATCCTGATCATCAGCGCCGCCACCATCCGTGTAGCAATCAACCTGGCCACCTCAGCCAGCGCCTTCTGGATTAGGACGCCTTGGAGCATGGTGCCTATGTTCGTGCATCAGCTGGGCGAGTTCGCCAAGTACCCGATCACGATCTACTCGATGGCGGTCCAGGCCGTGGTCGTGGTGGCCATCCCATTCGCCTTCGTGAGCTTCTTCCCGACGGCCTATCTATTCAACATAGAGTCATGGAGCGCGATTGGGTTGCTGACGCCGTTGGTGGCCGTCTACTGCATGTTCATGGCCGTCTGGATCTTCCAGGTTGGGCTGCGCCGCTACGAGAGCACCGGGCACTAACCCGCGGGCGGGCCGGCGCCGCGGCTTCGCCTCTTAGGTGCTGTGCTAGACTGCGGCTCGCTCGCATGGGGATGTAGCTCAGCTGGAAGAGCACCGCGTTCGCATCGCGGGGGTCAGGGGTTCGAGTCCCCTCATCTCCACCACTCCCCTCAACGCAGACAGACCGCGGTCGCGCGCGGCTTGACAGTGGCAACGATGAGGGCGCCCCGAGCCATCGCAGCAGGCTCGCTCCGGAACCGGCGTCAGCGCCTGTTCGATTTCTTGAGGGCTGCTCGGCGCTCCAAGAGCCTCGATGTCGCAACGCTAGGGCGGTGTTCTTGGCGGGCGAAGCGTTCAAGGAGCGACTGCTCGGCGTCGGCGTCACCACGACCACGATAGATTGCTGCCAGGGACTCATAGGCAGATGGCGCAACAGCCGACCCCTCGGCGCGTGCTTCGGCTTCCGTAGCCGCGACCATATCAAGAAGCAAGGCCAGGGCATCGTCGTCGTGGCCACTCTCCCTGAGTCGCTCGACTTCGCCGTACCACTCCGAGTAGAGCCGCCCTCGGACCGCTCCGGCTCCGGACAGCGTGCCAGGCAGGAGAGGCACCCTGGCGGGGGCGACCTGGGCAACGGCAGGCACCGGAGGCCCACCAGCGGGCGCCGCAGGCGCATCAGCGGGCGCCGCAGGCGCATCAGCGGGCGCCATCTCCGCGCGTGGCTGGCCCGCGATTTCCGGATCCACATTCTCGGGCTCAGTTACCGACGACTCGCGCTTGACATCGAACTCAGGCGGACTCGGCATCTTGGAGGCCATATTGGCGAAAACCAATGGATCGGCCCCCTGCAGCGCTTCGAAGAAGCGACCTACTTCGTCCTGGAAAGCCGCGACGCGCTCCTGCACGCGCCCGACCTCGAGTTCAACTGCTGAGTTGTAGTCCGCCAGCTCTTGCCCAAGCAGCTGCTGACGGCGCGCGATCCTCTCCTGCGTCTCGACGCGGACCTGGTCGGCTTGCGCCTTGGCGCGGGCTCTGATCGTGGTGACATCGGCCTCGGAGTCGAGGCGGAGGGCACCGGCCTCGTCCGCCGTTCGGGCCTGGATCTCATCGACGTACGCTTTCGCGTCGTTACGGCGACCCTCGATCGCCTCGAGCCTGGCCGCTTCAGCGGTCGAGCGCATGGCTTGGGTCAGGTCCGCAAGGAATGGGTTCAGGCGACGCGGCGGCGACTCGTTCACAAGCTCTCCAAGGTCTCGGTCTCCGTCCTGACTCGGACGACGAAGCCCATCGCCCACGCTGCTATCCGGGTCGCGAGGCACTTGCGTGACGTCCCGCGCCCACTTGACTCGGCTCACCTTCGCAAGGCGAGCAGCGTGGGCCCGACGGCGATCATGGAACGGCCATCGTGTCCTTGCACCACGCCGGAGGTACGGGCAGCTACCGGCGCAACGTACCGCCCCGCGGCGCGCAAACATGGTACCTCTGTCGGACCGGGGGATTTCTTACGCGGGAGCATCTTCGGACCGCTCAGAATCGCATGCCAAATCGACGGCCGATCCTACGAAATCGCATCACCTCCTCATACCGAGTTTGACCTGTTTAGCGCCCCATCGCAGAGTCACGCCCGCCCGAGTGGCCATTCCGCGTCGGGTCTACGCCGTCGCATGGCGGGCCGCCGTCCGCCATTTTGCCGATCATCTCAAGCGGAGTAAGTCACCCGTTTACGGCCGTCATGCCTCTCAGTAGGTAGGATGGAAACCGTGGCCAAGCAGGAAGCGTCGCTCGACCGATCCGACCAACGGGTCGCGGTCTTGGACATCGACGCGCTCGTGGCTCAACACGGCGCCCTGCTGCTGGCGCTGGCCCACACCATCACCCGGAACTGGTCGGAGGCGGAAGACCTCTATCAGTCCACCTTCGAGATCGCGCTGCGCCACGTCGATCAGCTTCGCGAGCCTGCGGCTGCCAAGGCGTGGCTAGTCCGCATCGAGAGCCGAGAGGCGTTTCGCCTGAGGCGGCGCCTGAGGCGCTTCGTTTCTCTGGACGATCGCGTCCAAGAGTTGCGGGTCGACGGCGAGATGGGCATTTCCGTCGATCTGCGACGCGCCATCGCGGGTCTTCCGCCGAGGACACGGGCGGCCTTGCTGCTCCACCACTATTGCGGTTTCTCGGTCGAGGAAACGGCGGGCGCCTTGGGCGTTAGTCCCAACACGGTCAAGACGCAGCTGCGCAAGGGCCTGGCGAAGGTCCGGGAGGAAACTCGATGAAAGGCGATCGAGCGCGTTCCGAAGAAGAGGCGATCGCCGCCGTTCGCGGCTACTTCGAGCAGGAGTTGAAGGAGGCCGGCTCGCGACTTGTGGCACCGATGCGGGCCGCCTGTCGGCCCCGGTCGGTGCCCCGAGGGGTCGCGTCCCTGGCCATGCTCGCAATCGTGGCCATCGTCGTCGGTACGGCAATGCGGGTGGTGGTTCTGGCTCCTGGCTCATCGGCCACGCCGAACGCTCCGGCCAGCGCGACGCCGCCGACCGCGACGCCGGTCGTAAGCCCGTCATCGTCATTCACGGGAGCGCCCTCGAACCCTCCCGGCCGCCCGATGCCTGGCGACCTCCCAGGATCGGTCACTCTCTCCGGTTCGTCGGCGTGGATGCTGCTGGACAGCGGTCTCTCGGTGTCCAATGACGCCGGGCGGACCTGGACGGCCGTAGCTCTACCGGGCGGCGTTGCGTCCTCCGCAGTCGGAGCGGTGGCAACAGCACCCGGCCGGCCGCTCTGGCTGGCAGTGGCTGAAGGCGATGGGTATCGCCTCTACAGCAAGGCGGTTGAGGCCTCCACCTGGTCCAGCCGCCTCCTCACGCCTTCGTGGTCGTTGCTGCCCTACACGACCGGTCGCGCCGACATGATCAGGATCACGCCCGGTCCGGGCAGCCTGCTCACGGTTGCGGAGACGATGGGCGGCGGGTCAACGTCCGCGGTCACGTCCCTGTTCGTCTCGACCGACGACGGCAGGTCCTTCGTGCAGCACCCGCCCCGGTCGGGCAGCGTCGCGAACATGTACTGGGCGTCGGTCACGTTCACGACGGCCGAGAGCGGCCTGGTCATTGCCGGACCGGAGACGCTTCCTCACGTCTTCCTCCACACGTCAGACGGCGGGACCACCTGGTCCGAAGCCAAAGTGACCGGCCTGCCTGCGGCCCCAAACTACACGCCCGGCACGCCGCTGCTGATTGGTTCGGACATCCAAGTGCCGGTCACCATCTGCGGAGCCGACTGCAGCGCGAGCACCTTCCTGCTGTTGGTCAGCCACGACGGCGGCGCGACGTTCAACCCCCAGGGGGTCGCGGTACCCGCCGGCGACGTAACCGGCTCGCTCGGTCCGATTACCTGGGCGTCGACCGGCGGTGGCATCCTCCAGGAGACAACTGACGGCGGCCAGACCTGGACGGCTATCACCGCCGTGGGCCTGCCGATCAACGTTAGTTCGCTCGATCTGACTGGCCCGACCAGCGCAACCGCGGTCATTGTCGACAGCGGCTGCGCAGGCTTCAAGACGGACTGCTGGTACCGCAACTACCTCGTAGCCACAACCGACGGCGGCCGAACCTGGACCCACCTCTAGATTCCGTGGGGCTTCAGGCGCACTGCCCGACCAAACCTGCGCGGCATCGCCAGCGAGCACCGCACGGTTCCGGCCGGCCGGTTCGCCGACTGTCGGGCGAGGACCACCACTCCTCGACACAATCTCGAAACTCCGGCCACTCCGCCGGGGTTTCACGCTGCCTCGGCCAATGGCGAGTCCAATCTGCCGAGCCTGCGGGCCATGATCCTCGTCGACCACCAGACCCGGGAGCTAGCTCCGCCCCTCAGGGCCGGACCAGCACAACCTGTCCGGGCGGCTGGAAGGTGCTCGTGTGGCAGGCGACCAGCAACTTCGATCCGTCGGGGGACCAGACCAGGAGACCCGGGAACCCGGGCAACTCGAGGGTCTGGTGCTGGGCGCCAAAGTCGAGGGCAAGGGTGCTCGATTCCGTCGATTGATCGGTGGAAAGCCCGCTCGCAATCCGGCCGGTGCTGGAAACGGCCACCGTGTCGGCGGCGCCGTTGAGTGCCGTCACCGCGAGGCCCTTGGGCGCCGGCGCCCCCGGTGTTTGCGATCCCACGAGCAAGCGGTCGTCGGCCAACCAACCGCGCACGGGGCCGAGGCCGGCATCGAGGACCGACACCGTACCGGAGGCGATGTCGAGGATCCCGAACCCTTCGGCCGACGGGCGCTCGGGCATTCTGATCAGGTAGGCAACGCGCTTGCCGTCCGGGCTGAAGATGATTGTCGTGCCGTAGTGCCAGGCGACTTTGCCGGCTCGGGCAACCGATTCGCCGGTGGAGGCTCGGACAATGTCCAGCGTGGCTTCCGGCACCGGGCCGGGCGCGACAGGGGCGCCGTCCACGCCCGGCGTCGGATCGTGCACGATGGCGAGGAGCGATCCGTCTGGCGAGAAGACCACCGGCACACCGGACCGAGGTGCGCTCAGACCCTTCGGGGTCCAGATGACGTACCGAGTCGTTGCGTCCGTGCACGTCGCGTCGGTCATGAGGGCAACGACGCCCGGTGAGCCGCCCAGGAGGCCGCAGGGGTAGGTCCCGGGCAGGTCGGAACGAGCCGAGCTGCCGACATGACCGACGAACGCCTTGAGGGCATTATCGCGCGCGACGTACGTGGTGTCGTCGATCCAGGCCAGCTCCCAGGCGTCCACCGTCTCGATCGGAGTGCCGTCCGACCGGAGGATCTGGGCGTGCGAACTCTGGCCCGAGTGACCAAGCGTGACCGCAATGTTCGTGCCGCCTGGCGACCACGAGACAGCCTGCACATCCTGCGTGCCGGAGTCCAGGATGGTCTTCTGGCTCAGCCGGTCCGGCGACACAACGGGCGTGACGGTGGGAACGACGCTGGCCGAGGCCCTCGGGGATGGGGCCGCAGTGTCCACGGAGGCTGACGGGGTCGCTCCGGTCACTGCAGGACCGACGGTAGAGAGCCAGATGCCTGGGCCGAGCACGAGCGCCGCGGCCAACATGATTACTACCACCGTCAGCGCCGCTCCGAATGGCCTTCGCAACCGCCCTGCCCGATTCTCTGTTCTCGATTCCCGCCCACGGCTCCAGTCGGCACGGCCCGGCCGAAGCCGCCCTTCGATGCTGTCGAACGGTGGCGGGCTCGGGATGTACTGATCGAGACCACTCATGTGCGCCTTGATTCGCGCGGCCACCGCCAGCTCATCCTGTGCCGCGCCGCCTGTCTTGTCGTTCATCGGTCCATGACCTCCGGCCTACCTCGAAGCGTGGCCAGGCCACGAGAGACCCTCGTGCGGACGTTGCCCACGGACGTACCCATGACCTTCGCTGCCGCCGCGTCGGACAGATCGAACTGGAAGCGCAGCAGCAGCGCCTCGCGTTGTTGCTCCGGGAGCGCCCGGCAGAGCTGGTCGAACCAGAGCCAGACGTCCGAGCGGCGGAAGGCCTCTTCGTCGGCCAGGTCTTGGGGCTCTGACACCGACCCAACCGGGAGCCAGCTGACCAGCCTGTGCCGCCGCCGTCTGTCGATCACGATTCGCCGGACGATGAGGAACAGCCAGGGCAGGGCATCGCCGCGTGGCCCTCTACCCGCCGTCCAAGCCTCGAGCGCCCGACGGTACGCCTCTGCGGCGACGTCCTCCGCATCCTGACGTTGGTGTAGCAGGAGCCAGGCGTAGCGGAATACATCGGGCCATGTGGCGCGATAGACGCCCTCGAATTCGAGGTGGCTTGTTTCTCCCGCTATCTCGGCCACCGCATCCCGCCCCTTCGACACCTGTACGAACGCCATTCTGACCTCCACATATAGGTCAACGAACGGCGGTGGTGAAGTATGTCAAGCACGTGGCGTTCGTCCTGCCGATAGGCGTGCCAGCCCGCATCCTATACTTCGCGACCATGGCCCCAAGCACTACGCTGCATGGTCGGCACGCCCCCTGGAAACGGCTTTCGCGGGGCGACGCCCTGTTTGTATTCGCGGTTCTCGGGGCGTATCTCGTTGCGACCGTGCTGGCAATCCAGTGGCGGCATTTCTTTCCCGACCGGATGATGATGATCGCCGAAGGGGCGCTCAGCGGACACCTCGACTCGAATGCCGTGAAGGGCACGATCGACACTGTGGAGATCGGCGGCCGTTACTACCTCGCCATCGGCCCGCTGCAGCTCCTCGCCTACATCCCTTTCGCCGCCGTACCCGATCTGCGGCTTGTCGGCGGCTATGCGACCGGGCTCCTGTTCGGCATTCCGGCAGCGTGGCTGGCACTGCCGCTGGCACGTGCCTACGGCGCTCGTGGAGCCGTGGCGTACTGGATCGCCGCGTTCACCGCCTTCGGAACGTTGCTGTTCTGGGCGTCCGTCTTTGGCAACTTCTACAACCTGGCCCATGCCGAGTCGTTCCTGGCGCTGACGCTCTTCCTGATCGAGTGGGCCGGCAAGCGACGACCGGTTCTGCTGGGTGTGTGCCTCGGCGTAGCTTTCCTTGCCCGCCCCACGACTATCCTGGCGGCCATTCCATTCGGTCTTTACCTGATTTGGACGCAGCGAAGTGAGTTCCGAGCCATGGCGCGCAGCGCCTTGGCCTTCGGGCTACCAATAGCCGGGGCGATCGGGTTCTACGGCTGGTTCAACTGGGTTCGTTTCGCCTCTCCGTTCGAGACCGGCTATGCGATCTCGCTCGTAACCCAGAGCCTCCAGGACCGCCGCGCGCAGGGTCTCTTCTCAATAGTGCAGATCCCGGAAAACGTTAGGCTGGCGCTCTTGGCGCTTCCGGACCGGATAAGTCAATTCCCATTCTTCTCGGCCAGCACCTATGGGATGTCGATGGCGCTTGTCTCGCCGGCGCTCGTTAGCTCCCTGTGGGCAGGCTTCCGGGATCGCACGGCTCGCCTCCTGTGGATCGCCACCGTCCTGGTGGCCGTGCCTGCGTTCCTGTACTACGGCGGAGGCTTCGTCCAATACGGCTTCCGATACTCGCTGGACTTCACGCCTTTCCTTGTCGCTCTTATGGCGATTGGGTCGCACCGCTGGATAGGTTGGCCCGAGAGGCTCCTTGTGCTAGCCAGCATCGGATCGGTCATTGTCGGTATCTGCTGGTACGGCGGGGTCTAGACCCAAGAGAGCCTTGCCACCCGGCCGCGCCGCGTCAGGTGCTGGCGGCGGCGGTGGGTTCCACCAGGACGTTGGTCGGCGCAGCCACGGAGTTGGCCGAATCATTGACGTGAGTCACATCGAAGCTGAACCCGAAGCTGCCTGAGTTGCCTGACTTGGCCGAACTGCCGGCCGAGGTCGCGGAATACCCGAAGCTACCGCTGACCGGGTAGTTGCCGTCCTTGGCGATCCAGAGATCGGCAGTGAGCTGTCCCAAAGCCCCGCTGACGCTGGAGTAGAGACCAGTCAGCGACGAGTCACCTTTGTAGCGGACGCACGGCACGCCGTTCTTCCTTTCCTCGCCGGCCTTCTTGAAGCTGATCGCGTTCTTGTCGAACCAGGTCGCGTATCCCGTGTCGAGCCTGAGGTTCGTCAGGTCGACGCTCGAGACGTCGCCGGTCGCCCAGGTCTTGCCCTTGTCGATCGAAGTCCAGGCTTTGTCGCCGACGACGATGAATTGGACCGCGCCCGGGTCGGCGATCCGGTAGGACTTGGTCCCCTTGTTGATGACCGTGCCGGAGACCCACGGCTCAGGGCTGGCCGAGGAGGCGGGCGTAAGGGTCCAGCTGAACTGGTAGCTGTCGAGCTTGTCAAGACCGGCCGACAGACCCGGGGCGAGCGAATTGCCGCTACCGGCGGTACCGCTGCCCGTGGGGCTGCTGCGAGCCGTGCCCGACGGATTCGGCGTCAACGACGAGTTGCCGCAGGCCGCAGCCACGAGCGCGAATGCCAGTCCGACCGCGACGAGCCTGCGACTCGGCGACCTGCAATCGACCATCACGACGCCCGCTAAGCGCCCATCACGTTCAGGGGCGCAGTCACCTTGTTGGACGCGTCGTTGATGTTCGAGAGGTCAAAGGTGGTCTGGCAGGGAATGGTGCCGTCCTTGGCCGTGGCGATGAGGGCGATACTGACGGGATACCCGCCTTCCTGGGCGATCCAGAGATCGGCGCTCCAGGTGGCGCCCTTAACCTCGGAGACGCAGCCCAATTCGGCCAGGGCCGACGCGCCGGCCTGGTAGTGGTCGGAGGCGATGTCGTTCTTCGGCTCGGAGCCGACCTTGCTGTAGCCGCTCACTCGAATCCCGGAGAAGACCTGGGCCGGGGTGAAGGGGTCACTGATGCTGGCTGGCGGGGCTGAGGCTGCAGACGAGGGTGACGCGCCCGAGGAAGGTGAGGCGCCAGTGGAGTCGGCCGCAATCTTCGCGAAGGCGCCGACGTCGCCGACGTCCATGTAGTCGAAACCGTCAACGAAGATAACATGCAGCCCTGTCGTGGTGACTTCGGCCGCCTTGGCGGGCTTGAGGATGACCGTGCCGCTGAAGGACACCGAGCCGTTGGCAGAGGGCGAAGGCGCATTACGGGTGAGATCAGCAAGCGTGTTGACGCTCTCGGTACCGGCCTGAGTCATGCGGAACTTGTAGCTCGTCAAACTCGCCAGGGCGTCGGCCGCACCCGCGAGGATGGGGCCGCCATTGCCAATTGGACTGCCTGTCGCGGCCGGTTGATTCGCGGTGGGGTTGCTCGCGTTGGGGTTGCCGGGGGTCGCGGAGGGAGCGGGCGTCTGCGAGCCGCCGCCGCACGCCGACACGACCACAGCCACCACGGCCGTAAGAATCAAGAGGCCACGGCCACGCCGCTGTGCAACCCCGAACATGCGACCTCCACTGGTTCCATCGGAACCGGCTGCGTATGGACGGTTTGGTTATCCCACCGCCCCAGGCTCAAACGAACTCGAGCATCACGTTCAAGGTATCACGACGCCGTGCCGCGGCGGGCGGCCTTCGGCCGGCGACTGACAGATCGCGTCCCGCGCCGCGGCCCAATGGGGCGGTCGGGCAGTCCGGCCTTGACGGGCCCCGGCTGTGACAGGCATGATTTGCGAATGAACTCGCACCGTTTCGCCTGCTTCTGTCCCCGGCGGCCCCGCCGCAGGAGGTAGCCGGCTGCTTCGTGCTTCCAAAAGGGAGCTCGCCGAGTCGCTCCAGGGCCGCGTTCCTAACCAGGATCGCGGTTTTTTGTTTCCTCCCGCCGGACGCGCCGCCTACAGACTGCGGGGCGCACGTCGCGTGCCCGGCTCGCCAAACCACCGCCCAACCGCCGGCCCACCGCCACAACTCCCGAGGCACACATGGTTCTCCCTCTCAGATCCGTCAAGACCGCCAAATCCCCGAAACCACCGAGCGACCCGCTCGACGGGCTGGCATCGCGGCTTCATGCGGTCGTGGCCAACGAGCGTGGCGCGCACCTGGCCAAGGCCCGCGTCGCCATCTGGTTACGGGTCCTCCTCGACATCCTCTTCCCGCAGACCGCGGAGCAGTCCTACGCCACCACCGGCGAGGTGCGAGATGCGTTGGATGCGTCGGCGGCCGAGCTACGGGCGCTGCTTCGTCCGCTCGAGGGCGAGATCGACGATCCGGCCGAGATCGCCGCGCATTTCTTCCAGTCCCTGCCGGAGATCCACCGCCAGCTGATGATCGACGCCACCGCAATCGAGCGGGGCGACCCCGCGGCCGAAAGCGTGGACGAGGTCATCCTCGCCTACCCCGGCTTCCTGGCGATCGCCGTCCATCGCATCGCCCATAGATTCAGTGAACTGGGCGTGCCTCTTCTGCCGCGCGTTCTGACCGAATGGGCTCACGAGCGGACCGGCATCGACATCCACCCAGGAGCCACCCTGGGCCACCCCGTGATCATCGACCACGGCACAGGCATCGTCGTCGGCGAGACCGCCGTGATCGGGAACAACGTGAAGCTCTACCAGGGCGTGACCCTGGGAGCGCTTTCGGTCACCAAGTCATTGGCCTCAACCAAGCGCCATCCGACGATCGAAAACGACGTGGTCATCTATGCCAACGCCACCATCCTCGGCGGCGAGACCGTCATCGGTCGGGGCAGCGTGATCGGCGGCAACGTCTGGATCACGGCCAGCATCCCGCCCGATTCCATCGTCTATCAGCGCAGCGAGGTCCATGTCCGGCAGGGCCGGGCCGACTTCGAGGCGCCCGACTTCGTCATCTGACCAGCGTCCCAAACATCTGAGGAGATACCCATGGCCAAGGCCAACAACATTCTCGAGACCATCGGCAACACCCCAAGCTTGCGCATCAACAAGCTCTTCGACCCACGGGTCGAGGTTTGGGTCAAGCTGGAGCGGCAGAACCCGGGCGGCTCGATCAAGGACCGCATCGCTCTGGCGATGATCGAAGACGCCGAGCAGCGCGGCGTCCTGAAGCCCGGCAGCACCATCGTCGAGCCGACCTCCGGCAACACCGGCGTGGGTCTGGCGCTCGTGGCCGCGGTCAAGGGTTACAAGCTGATCCTTGTCATGCCGGAGTCGTTCTCGGTCGAGAGGCGCAAGCTGATGGCCGCGTATGGCGCGACCTTTGAGCTGACGGCGCGCGAACTCGGCATGAAGGGCGCCATCGCCAAGGCTCGCGAGATCGTCGCGTCCACTCCCGGCGCCTGGCTGCCCAACCAGTTCGACAACCCAGCCAACGTCGAGATCCACAAGAAGACCACGGCCGAGGAGATCGCCCGCGACTTCCCCGAAGGCCTCGATTACATCTTTGCCGGGGTCGGTACCGGTGGCCACGTGACGGCAGTCGGCGAGGTCCTGCGGCCGCGCTGGCCCAAGCTCAAGGTCCTAGCCGTTGAGCCCGAGCTTTCGCCCGTCCTTAGCGGCGGCGCCCCCGGCCCGCACCCGATCCAGGGCATCGGCGCCGGCTTCATCCCGGGCAACTACCACCCCGACGCGGTCAACGGCATCGTTCAGGTGTCGGCCCCAGATGCTTTCAAGTACGCCCAGCGTGCCGCCCGCGAGGAAGGGTTGCTGATCGGCGTCTCGTCGGGCGCGATCCTCGCGGCCGTGGCCAACAAGCTGCCTGAAGTCGCGGACGGGGCCCGCATTCTGGCCTTCACCTACGACTCCGGCGAGCGGTACCTCTCGGTGCCCGGCCTGTTCGACGTCCCGGAGGCCGTGGCGGTCGGCTGACGCCGAGTCAAACGCAATAACGAGAGCGGCTTCCCTCCGGGGCGGCCGCTCTTTTGTTGCCCGCCAACGTTAAGGAACCCGGGCAACGATGAGCGACTCACTCAGATGCATGAGGCCCGCAACACGTAGCCTGCCAGCCCTGGCCGGCCCGACCCACTCAGGGGAAGATTTGCATTCAGGCCGGATAAACGGCCGACGCAGGCGTCCCACTGGAACCTTGATGCGCGAATCGCTCAGCCGCCATTTCGACGTTGTCGTGGTCGTCTGGGTTCTGGCGCTCGCCATCGCCTGGTCAATGGTGGCGATCGCTCGGACCCCAACCCAGGCAGATTGGTCCACAGCTCCGCAGAGCGGCCAGGGCTGGAACTACACGGGCGTCATCACGAACTGACAGGCGCTACGGCAGGTTCGTGTACTCCCCGCAGGATCATCTCGGCCGCCGTCGCGTAGCTGATGCGGCCAGTGTTGATCACGATGTCGTATTCGTCCGGATCGCACCAATCACGGCCGTACAGCTGTTTGATGTAGGCCGCCCGGTTCGAGTCAGTCTCGTGCAGCTTGCGCCGTGTCTCTGGCTCGGCCAGGCCCAGCCGTTCCATCAGCCTGGGAGTGCGGACATCCTCCGGCGCCCGCAGGAACGCCCGAAACACGCCCGGATGATTGCGGAGAACGAAGCCCGCCCCACGCCCGACGATCACTACGTTGCCGCTCTCAGCGACCTCGCGAATGACCTGCTCTGTGAGGTGGAGGATCTCCTTGCGGGGATCGAATAGCGGGTCCGGGTAAGGCGGCGTCCAACCGATCCCCAGGCCCGGCTCCAGGGTCGAGAAAGACCTTACCAGTCGGTCCAGGAGACCTCGCGGGCGCTCCGCTTCGGCTTCGACATCGCTCGTCTTCATGGAGAGCCGGCTGGCCACTTCCTCGATGAGCCTCTTGTCGACGACCTCGGCGCCGAGGTCAGCGGCGACCAACGCCGCCACGCTCGAGCCGCCGGCGCCGTACTGGCGGGAGATGGTGACGATGGGCATCTCGGGCTCCTTCGTCCGCTCGTGTCGCGTGGCCCGGCGACCGTCTGGCCGGGGCTCATTCGGCGCCCGCTCACTGTAGGCCGCAATCTCGGCCGAGCCAAGGGCCGAGGCGCCCGGTTTTCGAGGCCAACTCCCGGTCGCGGCCGCCCGTGCGCCCGGCCTACTCGTCCTCCGCCAGCGCGCCGTGCAGTTCGAGCGAGTGCTCGCGCAGCCAGCGCCGCCAGGCTCGATGGTCCGGCCTGCGAGCGGCGACGATCTCCCAGAATCCCGCCCCGTGTCCAAAGACGCGGAGATGGGCCAGTTCGTGGATGACCACCGTCTCGAGGGCCTCGGGCGGCGCAAGGACCAGGCGCCACGAGAAGGAGAGACGTCGCGCCCGCGAACAGCTGCCCCAGCGTGTCCGTGCATCGCGGATCGTGACGGCGGCCGGTTCCACCGACATAACAGCTGCGTGACGCTCGATCTCGCGATGGATCGCGGCGCGGGCCTTCTCTCGCAGCCACGCCTCCAGGATCGCGTTCAGGCCCCGACGCTCCGCTGCACTGATGCGAACGACCAACTCGTCGCCGTCCTCGCCGCCCTCCCGGGCCACGGTTGTGTGGCGCCGCGCGGCAGCCGCCATGACCCGCACGCGGTGGGGCTCGCCGCGGTATCGAAAGAGGCCGCCGTCGCGGAGCGGACCCACCGCGGCGAGTTGCTCGCGTTGGCGGGCTTGACGGTCGAGGTGCTTGCGCAGCCAGGCTTCGCGGTCGGCCACGAACGTCTCCGCCAGGCGCTCCGCCTGGTCGCGACTCCGTGCCGCCCTGGCGGGCACGGTGACGACGGCCACGTGGCGCGGATCCACCGTCAATCGCAGCAGCCGCGCCCGAGCCGACCGGCGGATCGTGCATTCGACCGGCCCGCCGGGAAGACGCAGAATTGCCCGCCATTCGATCATTGTCGTCGCCACGTTCGAAGCGTAGCGCCGAAGGGCGGCACGGGTCGTGGGTCGTGGGCTGGGCCCGGCCAGGCCGATCCTTGGTGCCGGCCAACAGGGATCGCACGCAAGACCGTCGGCTTCGTGTAACATTCGCGTCCGCGTGGGGCTATAGCTCAGCTGGAAGAGCGCCTGCATGGCATGCAGCGAGCGCTGAGCGGTCAACTTTCAAGGGTGCGACGAGGGGTTCCGGCGAGCGATTCGACCTCAGTTATCGGCTCTCATCGAGCGTCAATGGAGGCTCCCTGGCGAGGCCGGGGATGGCCGATCCTGTTTTGGGCATACGATCCCTAATCCGGCTGTCAGCGTCTGCCTGAGAGCCTGTGAATGAAAGATCACGCTCGGGTTGGCTCGTCCGTGCCATAGAACGTGTCACGAGGCCGGTTCGCGCTCATGCGAGCCGAGCCGGTTTAGCTCGCGAGCACTCCCTTAGGCACGAATCGATCAGGTTTGCGGAAGGGTCACGCCGTCGGCCCAACGGCCGACCCTCTGGGCAGTCGAGTGAGACATGGAGAACTCAGCAGAGTGAATCCTGCTGGCGGAGCCCACCTGGGGGATCCCCGCTGATTGGATCTGCGATCTGCTCGTCAGCGCCGATGACGATCGTCCAAGGAAGGTTCGTTTGTGTGTCCCGGACATGCAACTGGAAGGTGCGGCTCAGCCCACCCGCCTTGATGGACACCTCGACCACTCCACTCCGCAGACCTGCCGATAGAGTCCTGCAGCCGGATGCCGCTGCGCCGCCCGAGAGGCCCCGAAGGGGGGTGCCGAACAGCCCGGGCTGACTCCAGCTCACCGAAGCGTCTTGGTGGCTGTAGTTCTGGACGACGAGGTCCAATGGCGTAGAGCAGGCACAGGAGTCCACCGGTATCAGTAGAGCGGCCGAGATTCCAACGATAAGCGCGAGCACGACGCTGGCGAGCACGACACTGGCGCACCCGAGTCGATGGCGAATGCGGCCTCGTGTTGGCGTGTTTCTGATTACATCAGCCTGGTCCAACATCATTCCCTCCAATATTGGCTCGTGTCGATAGCCCCTGCTATCAATACGCTGCCGCCGATTGGAAGGATGATGGCTGGCGAACCGGATTGCGCCGGATTTCGTTCACAGGCTCTGAGAGACGCAAGTGCCCTTGTTGGTGGGCCACCACCTGAGGCAGCGTTGGCCTTCTGACCGAACGAGCCGGCAGGGCGGGAACCTACTGCTTCAGATCGGACAAGACCGCGGCGAGGGCCCCGATCCACGCATCAAAGGAAGCGGCGAAGGCCGAGCCGCGCACGGTGAGGTCGGGACGGGGCAGGCCGGCGTCGCGCAGTCTCGGGCCGAGCGCCTCGGCCGCGAGACGCTCTTCCACGATCACCGCTCCATCGGGAGCGTCCGCGAGCCGTTCATCGAGCCGCGACAACTCGATCGCAACGGTCCAGCGAGAGGTCCAATCGGGCGCCGCGACCGGGCGGGGCAGGAAGGCGCGAAGCGGCGAATCGACCGGGAGTGCCACACGATCCGAGTTGCCCTTTCGATCGGTCTCGACGACGCCTGCAAGCCGCATCGACTCGATGGCGAGCGCGGCGTTGCGCTTCGAGAACCCGGTTCGTCGGGCGATGTCGGCGACGCGCATCTCCGTCCCGGCCGGGCACGAGAGCAGCAAGGCGAGGATGTCGGCTCTCGCGTTGACGCCGAAAGCCGAGCGGAGCCGCCACACGAGACGGGCGGGGGCCGAAAGGTCCCGGACCGCGACCTTGCCGCGCAACGAAGCCGCCATCGGGGTGGCCCCCGCGCCTGCGGACCATTTCGGGCCACCGGATGCGCCGACCACGACCGCGAAGGAGGCGAGAGACGCGGTCGAGTCCATGGCTCGGGCAGTGCGCCGGAGGCGCGCCAAGTTGACGGCGTCGCCGTAGGCGACGCACCAGTCGAGGGCCACGCCAAGGATGCGATCTTCGTCGCGGGCGAGTTCGACGGTGGCAGCGATCAGAGCTTCGGGATCGACGACCGTCGCATCCGGATCACCCTCAAGCTGCCCGCCGAGCGCGATCCAGCCGGCCGCGATCCGATCGATCGCTGCGCGTCGCAGGCTAGTCGAGGCGGGCATCGGCGTCCTCCAACCCGAGGTGCGCGAGCACGGCGGCGAGCTGGCTGCGGAATGCAGGCGAGGGGTCATGGGTCATCGACCAGCGAGCCGATGACAGGAGATCAGCCTCGCTAGGACGGAGGGCGCGCAGGTCGTCGAGATGCCGGTCCTGGCTCGGCCAGTGGTCTGCGGCCGCGTACAGCTTGAAGCAGACAAGGTCGTATGGACCCGCGAGCCACACCGTCAGGCCGCCGTAGTGCCTCGCGGCGAGCCGGTCCTCGAACCCGGCGGGAAGCCCGAGGTCGAGTAGTGACTCCGGCCCGACGTTGAGCCAATCCGGTGCTAAGTCGTGCGCGTCCGCGACCTCGGATACGGCCCGAGCGAGGGCATCGGGAAGCCTGTGCAGCGGCACGATGCGGCCGTTGCTCAGGCGCTGGCCCACGATGTCGGCATCCTTGGTGGGCCGCGAGATGATCCCGCGAAGTACGAGGTCCCCGCCCCCGACGAGCACGATCTCGTACGCCTCGCCCCGGTAGGCAAGCACGTCGCCGAGCGCGGCGAGGGCCCCTTCAAGTCCCGAGCGGTCCATTGGCTGTGTCATAGCGAGATTGTCCGCGCAGATAACGCGCAAGTCAAGTGCGCGATCCGAGCATCTTAGCTACTTGTTAGCGCCCGGGCCCTGGCTGAGAATGATGGCTGAGCATATGCGCCCGAGCACCGGGCCGAGAGTAGTTGCCGCGACCGACGACTCTGACGTAGCACCATTCAGCCATCATGTTGATCGCTGTGTCCTCGGCACCTCGTCACCCCACAGTCCGCCGAGTCGTCCAACGAGCGGCGGTCCGAGACCGAGTGGGTGTAGCACCCCGGGGGCCGGGCTAACCGTGGAGGGAACTCAATGAGCGGCAACCGTTCTGGCAGTGGCCTCGATCGCCTTCTGGACGGAGCGGTCGTGGACGGCTCGCTGAGCCGTTCGGTCTGGCTGCTGGCAGTCCTGTTGTCCCTTGCTGCGGCGGGCTGCTCCTCTATCTCGGCCACACCGGGCGTTTCCCCATCTGTCGCCGCGCCGACAATCGCGCCTGCTCCCCGGGTCACGCAGGCGACCGAGCCCGGCTTCGAGGCGACCGGCTCTATGGTCTCGCCGGCACGCGGCTACCACACGGCGACCCTTCTTGGCGACGACCGGGTCTTGATCGCCGGAGGACAGACGGTCACGCAAGGCTCGGTCTCCGTCTTCTCGTCGGCCGAGTTGTACGACCCAGCTTCCGACACATTCGGCCCGACCGGGTCCATGGCCGACGCGCGTGAGTCTGACTCCGCCACCTTGCTCGGGGACGGGCGGGTTCTGATCGTCGGGGGCCAGAACGACCAGATACTGGCCTCCGCCGAGATCTACGACCCGAAGAGCGGTAAGTTCAGCTCCACAGGGTCACTCTCTGCCCCACGCGAGAACCATACGGCCACCCTGATCGCGGATGGTCGAGTCCTGATCGCCGGCGGAGATCCTTCCGGGGGTGGCGACCAGACGCCGCTCGCCTCGGCCGAGATCTACGACCCGAAGAGCGGCACTTTCAGCCCCACCGGATCGTTGACGACGGCCCGCAAACGCGCCGGCGCTGCTCTGCTCGGGGATGGTCGAGTCCTCATAGTCGACGGGCAGGATGCGCAGCTAAACGCCATCTCCACAGCCGAGATCTACGACCCGAAGAAGGGCACCTTCAGCACGACAGGATCGATGATTACCGCCCAATCCGTAATGTCAGTCATCACACTGTTGGACGGCCAGGTCCTCGTCGTCGGAGGGGACGCCACCGGCTCGCCGACTGCCGAGCTCTACGACCCCATCAAGGGCACGTTCTCCGCGACGGGAAGGATGGCGGTCCAGGGCCTCGATGCGGCCGTGCTTCTTCACGATGGACGCGTCCTGGTGCTCGGCGGTTACTTTGCCGGCGCTGCCGGAAACGGTTCAGCCGACCTGTATGACCCGGTCACAAGCTCCTTCGGGCCGGCTGGAACGATGGCCAGCCCCAGGCTCGGGCAGTCCGCGACTGTGATGACGGATGGCCGGGTCCTCGTCGCAGGCGGCGCGGTTGACGCCTCGGCCGAGGTCTACACGCCTCCCGCACCCGGCTCCACGATCACGCCCTCCCCGGCGCCGACACCCGCAGTTCCTGCCGAACTCGCCAGCCTGTCCGTCACGAGCCTCGAGGCGAACAAGATTCACCGCAGCGGAGCGTATTCGAGCACGGCCTACGGCGCGCTGGTCTACGGCGTTGCGAGCAAAGGAAACGCCACGGCCGAAGTGACCGTCAGTGACCTGAGCACGGGCGCCGCCAGGGCGGTGGACGTGCGTCTGCCGGCAAACGATATCGTGCCGGCCGACCCGACGCAGGTCTACGCGGCGACCGACGGCCGCTACCTGGTCGTGTACGCCAACCACCCATCTGCGCCTCCGGCCGGCCCAATCGCAATCCCCGGCTGCGGCTCGAGCGGCGGCGACTGGCAGCTTCTGATGGCACCCCTTGACCCGGCCACCGGCCTGCCGTCGGGTAGCTTCACCGTCTTCGCTTCGGGAGTGATGAAGCGGGTCTTCAACGCGCCGCGAGCCGGCGAATGCGGCAACGCCTGGTACCAGAACACGGTCTTTGCTGTCGACGCCGGCATGATCGCCTACACCGTCGACGACGTGACAACGGCTCGGCCGATGGGCTCGCGGATCATCCTTCGATCGTTGGCCGGCGGCACGACTTTGCGCAGCGTCATCGCCGCCGAAATGGTGTACGAGGTCCATCTGTCCGGAACGACTATCGCCTGGGCCGAATGCCAGAACATCTCCCTCACCAACGAGCCCGAACAGGTCAAGATCAGCGTTTCGACAGCGGCCAATCCGGCGCCGCTGGAGGTCGCCTCGGGGCCGGTGTCCGGCGGGCGTGACCTTCCGGCCGTGAGGCTAGTCGGCGATGAGATCAGCTGGGATGGTCTGGGCAACACGTCGGTCTGGTATCAGAAGATCGGAGCGGGCTCGCCGCAGAGCCTGACTCCTGCAGATCTCGCCTGTCAGCTGGCAGGGTCGACACCGGGTCATGTGGCCGTCTACTGCACGTGGAACGGCACAGGTGGCATCCCGAATCGCTCGTCTCTTGTGGTCGCCGCGATCGGAAGCGGCCTGCGCCAGGTCCAAGGGTTGCCGGGCGACGCCGCGTTGCGACCGATAATCTCGAGCGGATGGTTTGTCGACTCAGGCGGCCAAGTTGCCTACCAGCCCGTGGCCAACACCTACGCGCTGCCCGTGGCCGCACTCGGGATGTAGGAGGAACGAACCACCCCGTTCTCACGCTCGCACCGGCGGTTTGCGAGCCGCGTCGTACGCCTCTGCTAGATGGCCGGCTGCGGTTCCGCCCATCACCCGCGATTAGAACGCGGGCTAGTGCTAGTGGTTCGTCGTCGTCGACATCACGAAGCTCGCCACGTCCGCGAGCAGCGCGGATGCGGTATGATGCGCCGCGCTGGTCGGGGCCTGACCTGGCATCTGGAGAACCACATTAGGCTCTCCGAGCGGTCAAGGTAGGCCCTCCGAACAGTTTTACGCTCTGATTGAGCGTGAATCGTGGGGCTATAGCTCAGCTGGAAGAGCGCCTGCATGGCATGCAGGAGGTCCAGGGTTCGAGTCCCTGTAGCTCCACCAAACCCCGCCGACACCGACCGCGGTTACGGCTGCCCGCTAGGACCCATCCCCTCAGGCCCCTCGGCACGTCTCCCGACGCATAAGCGCGCGTAGAGCCGCCAGATCCACGATGCGAGAATGGATGACCAACGACTCGGGGCTATCGTCAGGGCAGTTCGGCTGCGACGCAGGCTCCGACAACAGGACGTGGCCGACGCGGCCGGCGTATCGCACGCGACCGTTTCGCTGATCGAACGTGGACATTGCGAGCAGTTGTCGCTGGTGATGATTCGGCGGATCGCTGCCGCGCTTGACGTCCGCGTCGATCTGGTCGGGCGCTGGAGGGGCGGCGACCTGGATCGCCTGCTCAACCGCCGCCACTCGCTGCTCGCGGAGAGCTTCGCTGCGTTGGTCGCGCGGACTCCCGGCTGGATTGTCGAGCCCGAGGTGTCCTTCGCGATATACGGCGAACGCGGCGTCATCGACCAGCTCGCCTGGCATGCTGGAACCGAGCACCTGTTGGTTGTCGAGGTGAAGACTGCCCTAGTCGACGTCAACGAGTTGCTTGGAACACTCGACCGAAAACACCGCTTGAGTCGACAGATCGCCGCGGGCCGAGGCTGGAAACCGAACCTTGTGAGCGTCTGGCTGATCGTGGCCGACACGGGCACCAATCGGCGCCACGCGCGAGAACACGCGACCCTTCTACGGAGCCGACTCCCGCTCGACGGCCGACAGTTCCGCAAGCTCCTGCGAAACCCGTCAGTTGCCGGTTCCGGCACTGCATTCTGGTCAGATTCAAACCTGGGTAGCACGAGACCAGGATCTGGGCGCACAACCCCACCCGAGACGGGGAATGGGGCCTCGACGGGGCGATCCCCGAGCGTGAGTTTGCCGGGAACGTAACCCGCGGCGCGGATCGAGGGCCCGTAACGGGGAGGAATCTTATTCCGGTGCTACCCGGGTATGCAGATGATCAGAATTGCCGTCCGGCCAGCGCGGATGCGGCCGCTGCGCCGGCCCACGGCGGACCGTCCCGGCCTCCGCCCGCCCCTCGGCTAAACTGACGTCGTTCGAGCGCGCCCGACCAGGAGGAGTTGCGCGCCGGGGCGCCAGCCAGTCAGCGAGAGGTCCAACGTGTCGGAACCAGAGCGCAGCCGCACCGATCGCTACGAGCCCACGGCCATCGAGCCGCGCTGGCAGCAGCGCTGGGCGGAGCTTGGCCTCTACGACACGGACCTGAACGACGATAGCCGGCCCAAGTATTACCTCCTGACCATGTACGACTACCCGTCGGGCAACCTCCATATCGGGCACTGGTACGTCAAGACCCCGACCGACGCCCTCGGACGCTTCCACCGCATGCGCGGCGAGAACGTGTTCATGCCGATCGGCTTCGACGCGTTCGGACTGCCGGCCGAGAACGCCGCCATCAAGAACAAGATCCACCCGCGCGAATGGACCCTCAAGAACATCGACAAGATGCGCGGGCAGCTCCGATCGATGGGCGCCTCCTTCGACTGGAACGCCGAGGTCGTCACCTGCGACCCCGACTACTACCGTTGGAGCCAATGGATCTTCCTGAAGTTCCTCGAGGCCGGCCTCGCCTATCGCGCGAAGTCCCCGGTCGACTGGTGCCCAAACGACGGGACGCTGGCGCGCGAGCAGGTCGAGGGCACGGACCGCCACTGCTGGCGCTGCGGTGCGCGCGTCGAGAAGCGGCTGCTCGATCAGTGGTATCTGCGGACCACCAAGTACGCCAACGAACTGCTCGACTTCAGCGGTATCGACTGGCCCGAGCCGATCCGCATCATGCAGACCAACTGGATCGGCCGATCCGAGGGCGCCGAAGTCGTCTTCACCACGGCCGCGGACGATCACCAGGCGGGCGGAGACGAACTGCGCGTCTTCACGACTCGACCGGACACGCTCTACGGCGCCACTTTCATGGTGATGTCGCCCGAACACGCCCTGGTTGGGGAGCTCACGCACCCGGAGCGGGCGGCCGAAGTCGGCGCCTACGTGACGGCTGCCGGACGTGAGACCGAGATCGAGCGGCTGTCGACCGAGCGCGAGAAGACCGGCGTCTTCACCGGCTCGTACGCGCTCAACCCCGTCAACGGCGAGCGCATCCCGATCTGGATAGCCGACTACGTCCTGGCCGGCTACGGCACGGGCGCGATCATGGCCGTCCCCGCCCACGACGAGCGCGACTTCGCCTTCGCTCGCAAGTTCGGCCTCCCAATTCGGCGGGTCATCGCCGGTCCGGAGGTTTCGGACGCAGAAGTGGCGGCGCCGCTGGAGGTGGCGTACATCGCCCACGGAGCCGCGGACCGGATGGTCAACTCGGGGCCGCACACGGGGCTGCCGGCGCGCGAGGGCTTCGCCGCGATCGTGGCCATGCTCGAGGCGGCGGGCAAGGGCAAAGCCACCATCAATTTCCGGCTGCGCGACTGGCTAATCAGCCGCCAGCGTTATTGGGGCACGCCCATCCCGGTCGTCTATTGCGACATGGACGGCATCGTGCCGGTCCCGGAGGATCAGCTGCCGGTCCGGCTACCGGAGACGGTCGACTACGAAGGGCGCGGCGACAACCCGCTCAAGTCGGACGCCGCGTTCGTCAACACGACCTGCCCGAAGTGCGGCGGCCCGGCCCGGCGCGAGACCGACACGATGGACACCTTCATCGATTCGAGCTGGTACTGGTACCGCTATCTCTCGCCGGCCTACTCGAGCGCACCGGTAGAGCGATCGATCGAAGCCCGCTGGTGCCCGGTCGACCAGTACACCGGCGGCGCCGAGCACGCCGTCATGCACCTGCTCTACGCCCGCTTCTTCACCAAGGCGATGGCGGACGTGGGCCTGGTCCACGCGCGCGAGCCGTTCAAGCGGCTCTTCAACCAGGGCCAGATCCTGGGCGCCGACGGCGAGCGGATGAGCAAGTCGCGCGGCAACGTCGAGGATCCAGACGAGATTGTGTCGCGCTACGGCGCGGACACGGTTCGCCTCTTCCTGATGTTCATGGGGCCGTGGGACCAGGGCGGGCCGTGGAGCCCGACTGGGATCGGCGGTATAAGCCGCTTCCTGAACCGCGTCTGGTATGCCGCGCTAGACCCGCACGGCGTGGAGGCCGGCGATCCGGAGTCAGGCGTGCTGCCGGCCGGGCAGGACATCGCCGCAGCCGAGAAGGCGCTGCGGAAGGCCGCCCACCAGACGCTGCGAGCGGTGTCGGTCGAATACGCCGAGATGCGCTTCAACACCATGGTCGCGCACCTGATGGAGCTGTCGAACCTGCTCCAGCGTTACCGCGGGACCGCGGTTGCCGGCACGCCTGCCTGGGACGAGGTGATCCGGCTGATCCTGCTGATGCTGGCCCCGGCCGCTCCACACATCGCCGAGGAGCTGTGGTCGAGGCTGGGCGAGATCCGCGAAGACGAGTGGTCGTCGATCCACACCGCCATCTGGCCAACCGTGGACGAGGCGGCTGCGGCCGAGGAGGTGCGCGAGGTCCCGGTCCAGGTCAACGGCAAGCTGCGCGACCGAGTGACCGTGCCTGTGGGGATTTCGGAGGCGGAGCTGGAGCGGCTGGTCCTGGCGCGGCCCAAGGTCCTGGCCGCCCTGGCCGGCAAGACGCCGCTCAAGGTGATCCACGCCGGCGGCAAGCTCGTCAACATCGTGGTGCGGTAGGCCCAACAATGTCGACATCGTTGTGCGGTGGAACTCGCCCGGGCCGCCACTTGTGCGCGTCGGGTGCAATCTCGACCGGGACTGCCCCGATGCGGCGCGAGTGCCCGTGTGCGCGTCGGGAGATCCACGTCGGACGACCTGACCTCGAGGCGGACCTGCATCGGTCGGATCTGTACTTGTAGACGCGCAAGATCGACACTTCCCAGCCGCCAGGGGTCGGTTCTGCATCTGCGTTCGCGCAGTCTCGGCGGTACTTTCGCCATGGCCGGGCGAGTTTGTCGAACGTGCATCGGCGCACGCTGTGACGCGGCTGGAGACTTTTCCCCTGAGAAGGGAGGCGCCGTCATTGAGCCAGGCACCGACAGCGCGGCGCTCAGCGCGGTCCCGAAGATCGACGCGTACCTGCCGGAGATCGCCAAGAGGGCGCCGTAGTGAAGTTCGTGGCGCCGGCCCGTCAGATGAGCGCGCGATAAGCCGCAGGTGAGCCGCAGGTGAGCCGCAGGTGAGCCGCGGCCAAGCGGGCTTCGATAACGTTCGCAGCGAACCCCGCCGCGCACGCAATCGGAGATGCCGATGGATACGAGCGCGCCCTGGCGAGCGCTGGAGGCTTCGCAGGCCGCCGAGGGCGAGGGCGGGACCGCGAGTTCGGGCGAGGCCGGAGCGGGCTCCGGGCGAGGCATGCCCGCCGGGCGCCGTCTGGCGCTGGCGGCTGCCGCCCTGCTCGTAGTCGGGTCACTCGCCGTCGCAGGAATCGTCGCCCTGCGGCCCACCGGACAGGTGGAGGTCGTGGCGCCGCCAGTCGGCGGGGCTGGGGCGAGTCACTGGGCGGGCGCGAGCGCGTCGCAGGCAGTCGTGGTGGTACAGGTCGCCGGAGCAGTTACGCGGCCGGGCGTCTACTCCCTGCCGGCGGGCTCCCGCGTAGCGGACGCGATCCAGGCCGCTGGAGGCTACTCAACGGAAGTAGATCCGCGAGCGGCCGAGACGAAGCTCAACCTCGCGGCCAAGCTCCAGGACGCTCAGTTGATCGCCGTTCCACGACGAGGTGAGACGGCGAGCGGTTCGTCCGGGACGGGTGGCGCGTCCGGGGCGGGAACCTCAACAGCACCCGGGCTGATCAACCTGAACACGGCCACGGCCGAGCAGCTGGATACCCTGCCGGGGGTTGGACCGGCCACGGCCCAGAAGATCATCGCCTCGCGCCAGGAGCAACCGTTCGCGAAAGTCGACGATCTGGTTACTCGCAAGGTCGTCACGGCATCCACTCTGAGCAAGCTGCGTTCACTCGTCACGGTCGACTGACGCGGTGCTGCCGACGCCTGCCTGGCTTGCGGGTGGAGTCGTCGCGGCCTCCGTGGCCGCGCTTGCGTCCGGTGCCCTGGCCGGTGCGGCCATGGTCGCAGGAGTGGCAGGAGCGGCAGCCTGCGTCCTGGAATTAGGCCGCCGGCCGAAACAGAGCGCGGCTCTGGCGGCGGCGGCGCTCGGGGCGGCCTTGATCGTCGCGCGGCTGGCCGTCGGCCTGGTAGTCGTAGGCCACGGCGCAGACGGGCCGCCGGTGCTCCCCGCCGGAACCGGGTCGTGGCAAGCCAGCGTCGAGAGTGCACACGTCGCCAAAGGGCAGCAGATCGCCACCATCCACTTGGCGGATCCGCCGCTGCTATGTTCGGCGCAGTTCCCCGCATACCCGCGCCTGATTGCCGGGGACGCGGTCACCTGGTCCGGCCGGATTCGACCGCTCGCGGACAGCGACTATGACCGCTACCTCGCTGCTCAGGGGATCGGCGCCCAGTGCGAGGCCACGAACCTGACCGTGGTCAGCCACGATGACTCCCCGGCCGGCCACCTCGAGGCGGTTCGTCAGGCGTCGGGCGACGCGCTACAGCTCGTTCTGCCGGAACCGGGCGGAGGGCTGGCAGCGGCCATCCTCATCGGCCTTCGAGACCGCGTCGACCGCGACCTCGCTGCGGCCTTCACCACGGCCGGAGTCAGCCATGTCGTGGCGATTTCGGGCTGGAACATCGCCATCGTGGCCGCCATGGTGGCGGCGGTGCTGCGCAAGCGCCTGAGCCGGCGACGATGCGCCCTCGCCACGATCGTTTCGATCGTCGCCTACACCCTCTTCGCCGGCGCCTCTCCGTCGGTCTTACGGGCCGCGCTGATGGCCGGCGTGGCCCTGCTCGCGGTCGAGTCAGGCCGCGGATCGCGGGCGATGGTGGGCCTGGGCTGGGCCGCGACCATCATGATCGTCGCCGAGCCGGCCACGGTCGGGGATGCCGGGTTCCAACTCTCGGCGGCCGCCACCGCCGGCCTCGTGGCCTGGGCCAATCCCCTAACGCAATGGCTGGGCAGGCACGCCCCGCGACTGCCGGCGGTCCTGCGCGAGAGTCTGGGCATCTCCCTTGCCGCCCAGGCAGCAACCCTCCCGATCGCGCTCCTGGATTTCGGCCGGCTCGCGATAATCGCCCCCGCCGCTAACCTCGTTGTGGTCCCGCTTGTCCCGCCGGTCATGGCAGCCGGCACGGTGGCGTTCGGGGCAGGCTGGCTGGCGACCGTCGGGGCGCCGGCTTGGGTCACCGGCCCTATTGCGATGCCGGCGGCACTGCTGCTGGCGGTCTTGATCGAAGCGGTGAGGGTATTTGCGGCCATCCCGGGCGCAAACCAGACCCTTCCCTTTCCCGGCAACGTCCTCGCCGCAGCCGGCTCGGTCGGGCTTCTGGTGGCGATGCACCGGGCGCTCAAGAGGGCCAGGAGGCGGGCCGTAGTGGTGAAGCCGAAGACAGCCCGCGCCCGAGCCGCTCCGCAGCGCTTCCTGTCGAAGTATCGAGCGCTGCTTGCCGTCGCGGTCCTGCTGACGGCAATGGCAGGATCCGCTTTGGCCGCTCGGCCGGATGGCAGCGTCCACATAATCGTCCTGGACGTCGGCCAGGGCGATGCGATCCTGCTCGAGGGCGATCGAGGCGGCCGAATCCTCGTCGACGGCGGTCCTGACCCGAACCTCCTGATCTCGGCCCTTGACCGTTTCGTCCCGGCCTGGGATCGGCGCCTGGATGCGATCGTTCTGACCCATCCGCACGACGATCACGTCGCCGGTCTGGTCGCGGTTGTCGAGCGCTACCGGGTCAGCCGCGCCTTCGAACCGGGTTGGCCCGTCGACACCCCGGCGTATCGAGCCTGGAAGACCACGCTGACGGCCCACGGCCTGGAGCCGGAGCGCCTCCGAACCGGCGAGACCCTGAGTCTGGACGATGCCGCTCTACACGTCCTCTGGCCGGACGACGGCACGACCCGATCGGCGACCCTGGATCCGGCCGCGGCCAGCAATCGACAGACGAACGACGCCTCGATCGTCTTGCTTGGTGAATTCGAAGAACGCCGGTTTTTGCTGACCGGGGACGCGGAGGAAGACGTCGACCCTATCCTGCTGAGCCGTGGCCTGCCGACCGTGGACATGCTCAAGGTCGCGCACCATGGCAGCGCCACGGCCTCGTCCGACGCGTTGCTGGCGGCCGTCCGGCCTGCCGTGGCCGTTATTTCGGTGGGGGCGAACAACACGTACGGCCACCCCAACGGCGGCACCGTGGCCAGGCTTCGGGCTAACTCGTCGCGGGTGGCACGGACGGACCTGGACGGAACGGTCGAAGTGACGCTGGATCGATCAGCTGTGACGGTCTCCCGCACGCGCGGCGACGCTCCGGCGGCCAGCGCGCTGGTTGACACGACCACGGCGTTCGACCTCCTGTACGATTCAATCGATGTCCGTCCCGAGCCGTCGAGAGAGCGCGGCCTTACTCCTGTCGCTGGAACCACCGCCCTGGCACCTCCGCCACTCGCGGGCGGTCGCCGAGACTGCCGGTTGGTTGGCGTGGCGGGCGGAATCGGCCGGTCTGTCGCTCGATCGCCGCCTGGTCGAGTCGGCGGCGTTGCTGCATGACGTGGACAAGCTGGAGCGGGTGAAGCCGCAGGTCGACGAGCTGCCGCACGGCGAGGGATCGGCCGCCTGGCTCGCGTCTCAGGGATACCCGGAACTGGGGCCGGCGATCGTCGGTCACCCCGTCACGCGCCTGGCCGACGCCACCTGGTTTGAGGAGTGGCTGGCATCTGCTTCCCCGGAAGCGCTGATCGTCGCGTATGCAGACAAACGCGCCGGGGGGCGCCTGGAATCGATGGCCGATCGCTTCGCATCGTGGAAGCGCCGCTACCCGCCCGTAGATCGCGCCGACAGGCCTCGGGGAACGTGGCCGCCCGAGACGCTGGCGGCCGCCTTCCGTCGGGCCGAAACGCTTGAGGCTGGGGTCTGCAAGCTCGCGGGTATCGCTCCGTCCGATGTCCGCCGCCTGCCGTGGACGGCCCGCGCACTCGCCGCTGCTCGGGCCGAGGCCGCAGGCGCCGCCGCACGTAGCGCCGCACCCGGCGCGAGCCGCTGATGCCACCGACCGCCCCGCTCGGCTTCTACTGGGGCGACGACGCCTACGGTGTCGCCCGTGGCCCGGACCTCCTGGCCGCGCGGCTGGCCGGCGACGGGCCGCCGCTCGGCCGCGTCCGGCTCAGCGGCTCAACAACCACTGCCGACGAGATCGCCGAGAAGGTGGCCACGGCCACGCTCTTTGGCGGTGGCACGCTCGTAGTAATTGCCGAGCCGGCGCCCCTTATCTCCACGAAACCGCTGGCGGCGCAAATGGTAGCGACACTCGCCGCTGTGGCCTCAGGCAATGGCCTGGCCTTCCTAGACACCGTGGACGGCACGGCCAAGCGGCCGGCCTCTCTCGAACACCTGCGCAAGGCGGTGGAGGCAGCCGGGGGCGAGGTCCGCGAGTTCAAGGCACTCACGCAGGACGGCATGGCCCGTTGGATCGCCGACCGTGCCCGCGAGCGCGAGATCAGCATCTCGCCGCCGGCGGCCGCCGAGCTTGCCCGGCGCGTCGGAGCGAACGTCCGCGAGGGCGACATCAATCGCAGCCACCAGGGCGAAATGGCCGTGTCAGAGCTTGAGAAGCTAGCCCTCTACCGCCTCGACGGGCAGATCAGGCCGGAGGACGTGAAGGCGCTCGTCGCCGAAGCGGTGCCGGGCTCTGCTTGGGCCTTTCTCGACGCCGTGGGCATGCGCCGCGCCGACGTCGCCGCCACTCTGGCGGAGAAGCTCGAAGATGTGCCTGGTCCCGTCGTCCTGACTCAGCTGCACCGGCGCATCAAGGAGCTGATCGATGTCGCTGATCTGCTGGCGATGGGCACGCCCGCCAGCGCGCTAGTCCGCACCCTCAAGCTCCACCCGTATGTCGCGGAGAAGCTCGCCGAACAGGCTCGGACCTGGACCCTCCCGGAGCTGGACGCAGCTATGGCGGGCCTGCTCGAGATGGACGCGGCCCTGAAGAACGCGTCACGGCGGCGTGCCGCGATCTGCCTCTGGATCGCCGAGAAGGTCTGCCGCCCGAGCCAGCGCTAAGCAACTCTCCTAAGTCCAGCCGAAGAACACGGCCGCATAAACGCGCTCAGCCCCCACGGATGAGGGGCTGAGCGCGGAGGAGGGATGTCAGTCCGATCAGATTCGGCCCGGGGCACGGGTCGGACCGGCGTATCGCCCGAGAGGGCTCTCAGGGCCGTCTCGAGACGATGGCCGAACTGCGATCGCGGTCGGGGCCCGCAGGAAGTGAGCCCCGACCGCCAACGAAAGATCTAGCTGCAGGCGGCCTTGTAGAGGAACTTCTGCATCGCCGGGTCGGTCACGTTGTCCTTCGTGAGCGCGGCGAGCGAGGTCTGGATGACCTTGGTCGTGGGCTGGCCCTTGAGCGCCAGGACGGTCTGCTGCACACCGGCCACGCCGATGCCGTACGGATCCTGGGCGATGAGGCCCTGGACGATGCCGGCGTTGAGATCTTCGATCTGCTTGGGGCCGGCGTCGAAGGCGATGGTCTTGACGGTGGTGTTGCTGGCTTGCTTCAGACCGGTGGCTACGCCCTCAGCGTTCTGGACGTTCGTGGCGAAAACGCCGGCCAGATCGGGATGGGCGGCCAGGGTCGAGGTGGTGATGGTGGTGGCGGCCGTCGGATCGTCGTGGGTGTACTGGACGTCGAGAACCTTGATGTTCGGATGGTTCTTCATCTCGTCCTGGAAGCCCTTGACGCGGGCGTCGGTCGTGGAGATGCCAGGGTCGACGTTGACGACGAGGACGGTGCCCTTGTCGTTGATGAGCTTGGCGAGGGTAGTTGCGGCCAGCGTCCCGCCGCCCAGGTTGTCGGTGGCGATGGACGAGACGGCGAATGACGTGTCGTCGAGCTTGGTGTCGACGAAGGTCACCTTGATGCCGGCGTCATTCATGGCCTTGAGCGGCGCTAGCAGGGCCTTGGAGTCATCCGGCGCAACCATGACGCCGTCCGGGTGGGCAGCGGTCACCGAGTCGATGACGGGCTTCTGAACCGTGGCGTCCCACTTGTTGCCGCCGGTGATGTTGAGGGCGACGCCTTGCTTGGTGGCCTCAGCCTGCGCTCCGCAGGCCATGGTCACGTAGAACGGGTCTCCGGCGACTCCCTGGATGAGGGTCAGGTTGTAACTCTTCGCCGCAGCGCTGGCGGGGGCCGTCGTCGCCGACGAGCCCGAGCAGGCGCCTACGGTGATGAGCGCAAGGCCCAGCATCGTGACAGTGCGGATTCTCATGAGCGGTACCTCTCCTATTCGTGTTCCCTTGGGCTGACTGCGCCGGCACCCCGACTCTCGGGCATGCCGCATTACGCACAAGATGGGGTCAGCGCCGCTCGCGACGACGTCGGCGCAGCTGGTCCGTATAGACGGCCAGAATGAGAACGGCGCCCACGGCCACGTCTCGCCAGAAGGACTGGTAGCCGAGGATCGTGAAGCCGCTGAAGAGGACCATCGGGATGCAGACGCCGACCGTCGTGCCTACGACGGTCGCTACGCCGCCCACGAGGCTGGTGCCGCCGATGACCACGGCAGCGATTGCCTGCAGGTTGTCGTTCGCGTGGCCCGAGATGGTGGTCGTTGTGAATATGGCCAGGCTCATGAACGCGGCGAAACCGGCCAGAGTGCCGCTCATCGCGTAGACCTTGATCAGATGCCAGTCGACGTTGATGCCGGCCCGGCGGGCTGCCTCCTGGTTGGAGCCGATGGCCAGCGTGTAGCGGCCAAACCTCGTGAAGCTCAGGACGACGGCTCCCGCTATGGCCACCATCGAGGCGACGATGACGACCAGCGGAATCTTGTCCAAGAAGTACCGGGCGGACCCCATGTCGCCGATGATCGAGGGAATGTAGCGAATGTCCTGGCCGTTGCTGAGGATCTCCGCGAACCCCCACGACATCCCGAGTGTGCCGAGGGTTGCAATTAGCGCCGGAACCTTGGCCTTGGCGACGAGGATCCCGTTGAGGATCCCCCAGGCCAGTCCTGAGCCCAGTGCGACGGCCAGCCCAAGAAGAACGACGTCCCAGCCGCTGTCTGTTGGGTTGCGACCGCCCCAGTTCATGGTTTGGGCGGAAGTCACGCCTGCGAAGAGCATCACGTAGCCCACGGACAGGTCGATGCCGCCCGTCGCCATGACGAAGGTCTCGCCGACGGCGATGACGAGCAACACTGCGACATTCACAGCCATGGTCCGAACGTTGAACTCGGTCAGGAACTTGTCCGGCGCCAGGAAGTTGAACAACCACATCAAGACGACGAGAAGAACAAGGATCCAGGCGGCGTTGGTGGAGAAGGCTCGGGCGACGACTGAACCGAAGCGAGTCTGACTGAAGGAGTTCCAGCGTTCCGCAACCGGACCTAGCTTGTTCCGGACCGCTTTTGGATCGGACTCCGTGCGGCTTGGCCGGTCGACGGTCATGCCGCTCCCTCCTCAGCGACGCCGCCGGTCATCGCCGACACGAGTTGTTCTATGGTGGCGCCCTTGCGGTCGAAGCGGGCGACGCGGCGGCCGAGCCGAAGCACTTCAATCCGGTCGGCGATCTCGAGGACCTGGCGCATGTTGTGGCTGATAAGGACGGCGGCAATGCCGCGGTCGCGTATGCGCTTGACCGTCTCGAGGACCCGGGCGGTCTGGACGACGCCCAGAGCCGCGGTCGGCTCGTCGAGGAAGACGACCTTGCTGGCCCAGGCCACCGAGCGAGCCACGGCGACGCTCTGGCGCTGGCCACCGGAGAGGTTGGCCACGGCACTTTGGGCGTTCTGGAGATCAACGCCCAATTCCCCGAACGCTTTGCGAGCCCCCGTCCGCATCGCCCTGTTGTCGAGGAAGCCGAGTTTGCCCAGAAGGCCGGGCCGCATTATCTCGCGGCCGAGGTAGAGGTTGGCCGAGCCATCCAGGTCGGGCGCGAGGGCGAGGTCCTGATATACCGTCTCGATGCCAAGCTGCATCGCCTCGAACGGCGAGCCGACGTGGATCCTGTGGCCCTCCAGGAGTATTTCCCCTTCGTCCGCCTGCTCGGTCCCAGCGAGGATCTTGATCAGCGTGCTCTTGCCGGCGCCGTTGTCGCCGATGAGGGCAACAATCTCGTTGGGATAGACCTCGAAATCGCAGCCGCGCAAGGCTTCGACATGGCCGTAACTCTTGAAGATGCCGCGCGCTTGCAGCAATGGGTCGGCCATTCGCTCTCCGATTGAGGTCAGCTAGAGCCCCATCGACGCGGCCGTCGCGGTTCGACGGACTCGTTGGGCTTGACCGGGCTCGTCGTGCTGAAACGCTAGGCGTGCGCGTCCGGCTGGCCATCGGGAACCACCCGTAGGCGATTACTGATCCGCTGCTCCGTACCCCGGTACGTACCCTCGCGGCGGCGCGTTAGTCAAATGCGGCCGCAGCCTACTTCGCCCAGTACCAGGCGCTGTTGCCGGCCACGTCATCGCTCTTTATGAGCATCGACGTCTGGCTCAGCGCCCGGTCGACGTCGGGGCTGTAGATGAAGAAGGTGAGGAGGTCCTGCCATTCGTCGAGGAAGGCGAGCGGCGAGAGAGCGCCGTGGATCGAGGAAGGCACTACCCGCAGGCTCTTGAACGCTTCGGCCGCTCGCTGCTGAATGGCATCGGGGTAGTTTGAGACGGGCACGTCCTGGTTGGGAGCGATCGAGCCCTTCAGAATCGTGAAGTCGGCCTGTGCCTTGACGCTGGTCAGGTTGTCGAGCCAGTCAGTCGTGGCATCGGGATGCTCGATTCCCTTGGGTCGCGTGAAAGTGTCGACTACCATGAGGAAGACTTCGGTCGGCTTCGACGGGAACCCGACGGCCTCCCAGTCCCGGCCTTCGACGAGCCCCTCGCCCGTCAGTATCGGTGCCGCGAAGTCCCCGAGCACCATCATCCCGACCTTGCGACTCGCCAGCTGCGTCGGCATGTCGCTCCAGGTCGCGCTACCGTGGTCTGGATAGATGTACGGCATCAGCTCTTTGAATCTGGCGAAGGCCGTTCTAATGCGGTCGTCGTGAGCGACGTCGAGCTGGCCCGTGTAGAACTGCTCGTAGACGTCCGGATTTACCACCGTGAGCAGGACGGCGTCGAAGAGGAATGCAACTGTCCATTTGTCGCGCGTCCCGAGCCCGATCGGGGCGATGCCGTGAGCCTGAAGAACCTTCGCGTCGGCGATCAGCTCGTCGAATGTCGTGGGCGGTTGAAGGCCGAGCTCGTTGAAGACTGGAACGTTGTAGAAGAGCCAGTTGGCCCGGTGGATGCTCACCGGGATGGCCATCTTGTGGCCGTTGAAGGTGACCATCTTGCTGAGGACCGCCCGATACTTCAGGCCCAGGTTCTGAGCGGCCCAGATGTCGTCCACGTTGTCCAGGTAGCCGCCGTCGACGTAGGTCTTGAGCTCTCCGCCGGCCAGCGACTGAAAGGTGTCGGGCGGCACGCCGGCGGCCAGCTTGCCCTGCATCACCGTCTTCAGGGTGATGCCGCCGCCGCCCGCCGCCGGGTTGTCGTGGACGGCGATGCGCGGATAGGCGGCCGTGAAGTCGGCCTCGATCTTGTCCATCGCCTGGCGCTCGCCGCCGGCCGTCCACCAGTGGTAGACGGTCAGGTCGTGGCTCGCGATGGAGGAGGGCGTAGCCGCAGCCCCGGTGCAACCCATGACGGAGATCGCCAGGGCAACCGAGCACAGCGTCGATATCAACCGCTTCTGCGGGACCGACATGGGAGGTCGACGGCCTCCACCCAACGCTGCTCTCCTATGCGAGTGGCCAGAGCGCTCTCGAAGCTCCACTGGGCGTGACAGCCCGAACGCGCGGCCCGCGACTGCAATACGCTAGCGTACCGGGTCGCTGCTGACTAGCCTCCGCAGCGTCCTGCGTCCTGTGTGGGGGCGCGTGGCGAGGAGCGTAGAGGCCCGCCCCCCGACTCAGCCTCGGGCCCAGTACCGCCGGGCCGCCTCGGCCCGGTTCCGGACGCCGAGCTTGTGGAGGATGCTGCTGACGTGCGTCCCGACGGTCCGCGGCGAGATGGTCAGCGCATCAGCGATCTCGCGGTCGGTCAGGCCATCGGCAAGATGGCGCAGCACTTCCTCTTCGCGATCGCTCAGGGTGGCCAGCTCCGGATCGTCGGCCACCACAGGGGCATGCCAGGACTTTTCCACGAGTCTGCGGATGAGGTGGGCGGCGAGGCGTTGATCCATGGCCAGGTCGCCATCGTAGGCGCCTCGGACCGCGCGCAGCAGAGCTTCTGGGCTGATGTCCTTTGTCAGGTAGCCGATGGCTCCGTGGCGCATCGCGTCGAGCAGATGCCGGTCCGATGTCGATATCGTCAGCATGACGATCCGCGTCTCGGGCAGCCGGGGTGCCAGCTCCCGCACGAGCTGGACTCCGTCCATCCCGGGCAGGTCGATGTCGACCAGGAGGACATCAGGCCGAACCCTGGGAGCCACCTGAAGGGCTTCCTCAGCCGTGGCGACGGCGGCCACGATCTCGATGTCGGGCGCGGTGATCGCCTGGGTCACCGCCGCGCGCACGAGGGCGTGGTCGTCCACGAGCATCACTCTGATGCGGGCGGGCTGACGCGGCTCGGTCACGGCCTCTTCTCCCCGGTGGCGGGCACACCTGTGCCGAGGGGCACGCTGACCCGAATCCGGGTGCCGTCCTGTGGCCGCGAATCGATCGTCAACTCGCCTCCGATAAGGAGCGCTCGCTCTTGCATCGAAGCCAAACCGAAGCTGCCCTCCCTGACCTCGGACGGTTCGAACCCGCAGCCATTGTCGCCCACCACGAGTTCCAGGTGGGAGTCTACGACGCATGCCCGAACGCGCACAACGGTCGCGTCGGCGTGGCGAATGGCGTTGTTGAGGGACTCTTGGATAATTCTGAGCAACTCGGCCTCGGCTCGCGGGGTCAACCGCGGTAGCTCGCCTTCGCACTCGAACTCGGCGCGCAGGCCGAAGCGATCGGCGAAGTCGGCGACGTAGTTCGCCATCAAATCGCGCAGTGAGACCGCCGGCTCGCTCCCCAGACGCAGCGCCATGACCGCCTGGCGTGCATCGGCCAGTCCGGCGTCGATGGCCCCCGTCAGATCGTCGCAGACCGCTCTCGCCTCGGGACCAAGGTCGCTTATGGCAGTCAGGCGTCCGATCTTGAGCTTGGCCAGCCAGAGATCCTGGGCAAGCCCGTCGTGGAGCTCGCGAGAGAGCCTCGTTCGTTCCTCGAGCGCGGCCCGGCGCACGTCGACGTCCTTCAGCCGGGCGAGGGTCTCGTTGGCCCGACCGAGTTCAGCCCGGGTGGCCCGCCCTTCGGCCTCGATGCCGATCAACAACACGACCGCGAAGGCCACGGTCAGGATGTCGCCCGTCGAAACGAGCCCGCCGTACGTGCTTGGATAGAACGCGGTGTGGAACTCGCCGACGGCCGCGAAGACCAGCCCCACCGCCAGGAAGCCGTCGCCCAGCGCGCCGGTGCGGCGGTGGTGTCGCCGTGTCAGCTCGGCCGCCAGCACGAAGAGCCCGCCCCCGAGCAGGTGCAGCCACACCCCAAGTAGGGTCGGCGATGGCGGCACGGGCTGGAAAGTCGGCCAGGTCGGCAGGCGGAGGAGAATGAAGACGCTGCTCAGGGGTGGCACGTAGGGGCTCCACACGCTGGCGAATTGGATGATCGCCAGAAGCGCGACGGCGGGGCCAAGTAATATCAGCCAGGGGTGGCGAACGCGCATGTCCCGCAGCGAGACCGCAGCGCCAAAGACCAGAAGGGTGGCAGCGATGAGGTGTCCGACCGTCGTGATCTGGGGCTGGGCCTCGCGAGGCATGTTCAGCCCGAAGTCGGAAAAGGTAAGGTCCAGGCGGCCCACGACGAAGAGCAGGCTGGCCCCGCTGGCGATTGCGAGAACCAGGAAGGCCGACGCCTGGAAGAGCGCCACTGGCGCTCCGATCTCGCGGTAGCGGACCCAGGCTACGACGGCCACGCCGAGTGCGACGACGGTGGCGAAGGTGTCCAGGACGAGGTCCAGACCGGCTTCGACGTGCTGGCCGCCGAGCATCGGCCAAAAGACGACCGCGGCGGACAGGCAGGCCAGGACGATGACGATTGCCGCCAGGACAGCGTCCAGTCGGTCCAGTCGAGCGACTCGAAAGAGATGCCGAGGCAAGAGCACGGGCAAATAATAGGCGTGCCGGATGGGAGGAGGAGCCGACGGCCGGTCGAGCCCTCCGCTATCGCGGCCACCGCGGCAAGGGCTGGCGCCGGGATCTCGCGTCAGGCCGTGTGGACGGGCATCCGGCTGATCTCGGGGTCGGTGAAGATGTCGAGGTCATCGCGACTCTGCGTCGAGAACTCGGAGACGACGGCGCCATCGGGTCCGCCCTGGAACCAGTGCTTCGTATTCGGCGGGACGGTGAACTGCTGGCCGGGATGGAGCAAAATCTCGCGCGTGGCCGTGTAGACGCCGCGCTCTGCGCGCACCGGGTGGGCCTTGGGGTTCGGGGTCGGCTCGCCGCCCTCGACGTGGAGGTACACGACGCCCTTCCGGACGCGGAAGGTCTCTTCCTTGCCCGGAGTGCCGTCGAATGGCGGGTGGCGGTGCTCGGCGCACGTCTGGTGCGGGAACAGCACCAACTCCTTCGCGCAGACGCGCTCCGTATTGACGTATACGACCATCTCCACGCCGAGATGGTCGAGGTCTCCCAGGCCGAAGTCCACCACCTCGATCACCGCCCGTTCGGACGGCGTGATCACCAACCCGGCGGCGGCGAGCATCTCGGCGGCGCGATCGCGCGCCTGCTGCACCTGCGCTGCGGTCAACATGGCGTTCTCAGACCTCCTTGTCACATGCTCCTCAATGGACGCGATCGAAGCATACGCCGAAGGCTGTCCAGAACCCGCTGAGGTGTCATAGTTCCAGCACCGGAGCGTGCCCGCCGGGCCCGGCGCGCGAGACCCGGGATCGCCCGACGGTTCGGACGCCCTCGCGGGCGCCGACCAAGGAGGACACGGCTTTGACACAAGCGAACGCCCCAGCGGGCATGGTGCGGCGCCTCGGACGCCTCTTCGACTCCCAGACCGGAGTCTCGATCATCGTCGCGATGGATCACGGGACCGTCGGGGTTACCGGCGGTTTCCACGATCCCCGCCGGATTCTGGAGGCCGTCCTCGGCGCCAGGCCGGACGGCGTCCTGCTCAACGCCGGTCTTGCCCGCCGCTGCGCCGATCTCCTCGCCGATCGGACCAGCCCGGCCCTCGTCCTTGGCCTCGATCACGTCATCCACCGAGCCCAGCGGGGTGTGGGTGCGGGCGTTGCCCACGTGCCCCAGGTCAGCGTCGAGGAGGCCGTCCGCCTCGGGGCCGACTGTGTCAAGACGATGCTCCTGATGGGCGACCCCGACAGGCGGGCCACGGCCGACAACCTGACCTACCTGGCCGATGCCGCCGCGCAATGCCGCCTCTGGGAGATGCCGCTGATGATCGAGCCCTACCTGTGGGGCGAGGACGTCCCGGCCGATGCCGACGCCCGTGCGGAGCTCAACGCCGACGGAGCTCGGATGGCGATCGAGATGGGCGCCGACATCCTCAACCTCGAGTACGGCGGGAACCCCGCTCGCTTCCGGGAGATCGTCGCGAATTCACCCGTACCGGTCGTCATCCTGGGCGGCCCCAAGCGACCGACTCAGCGGGAAACGCTTGCCGATGTCGTCGCGGCCGCCGAGGCGGGAGCGGTCGGCCTGACGATTGGCCGGAACGTCTGGCAGCACGAAAACCCGGCCAAGATGACCCGGGCCCTCACGGTCGCGATGGTGCGTCGGGATCTCGACGCGGCGCTGGCCGAGCTGGCATAGCGGGAGGAGTCAGATGGATGGCGTAACCTGCATCGGTGGGACAGTGGCCGACATCCTGGCCCGGCCCGTGGGGGTGATGCCGAACCCCGGGCGGGTCGAGCTCGTCGATGAGATGCGGCTCGCGCCCGGCGGCTGCGCGGTCAACTCGGCCAGCGCGCTAACTCGTCTCGGCGTCCCGGCCCGCCTCATCGGCCGAATCGGGCGTGACGGTCTCGGCGACTTCCTCGTCCGAACACTCGTCGACCGCGGGATCGACGTCGCCGGCCTTGCCTCGACCGACACCGGGACATCGGCCAGCATGGTCTTCGTCTCACCGGGGGGCGAGCGTTGCCTGCTCCACACCCTTGGCGCAATGGGCACGTTCGACGCCGCCGACATCGATTGGTCGCTGGCGGCCCGCTCCCGGGTCTTCTTCGTGGCCCAGTTCGGGCTTCTCGGGCGGTTCGATTGGTCGGCCGCAAGCGCCCTCGCCCACGCCCGAGACTGCGGGATGCTAACGGCTCTGGATACCGTCTGGGACGCGACCGGGAGGCTCTCCGACAAGGTCGCACCGTGCCTCCCGCTCCTCGACTACTTCCTGCCGAGCTACGACGAGGCGAAGGACATCACCGGCCTGACGGACCCTCGCGCTATGGCCCGCTCCTTCCAGGATCGGGGCGTGGGTACGGTCGGGATTAAGCTCGGCGAGGACGGCTGCTACCTGCGCGGACCGGATGGCGAGGAGGTCACCGTTGCGGCGTTCCCGGTGACGGCGGTCGACGCGACGGGAGCAGGCGATGCCTGGTGCGCAGGGTTCATAGCCGGGGTCCTGTCCGGGCGCGACCTCGCTGAGGCGGGCCGCCTAGGGAACGCGGTCGCTGCCTGCTGTGTGACAGCCCTCGGTGCGTACGACGGGATCCGTACCATGCCTGAGACCCTCGCCTTCATAGCCGGCGCGAGCCAGCCCGAGTCGGCCTCACGCCAGACCGGATCCACCGATCGCCGCCGCTGACGGCCTGCGGAAAACGGGTCAGGCTGGTCCGGTCAACCGGCGACCGTCAACCCAGCCTCGCCATCCGTTGACCGCCCGAACGAGGGCCCAATCCCCGGCGACCGCTTCCACCACGAGCCCAAGCCTGGCGTTGAGAACCGCGATCGGCTGACGATTCGGGTCGGGGTAGTCCCAGGCCGGTAGGCCGCCCATCGGCACGAAATGGGTCGGCGACCACGTCGGGGCGGCGGGCGATTGCGCAGCCGGCTGGGCTTGCGCCGGGGCCGGGGCCGGTTGTTCCGGCATGGCGCTCGGTGCGGCTGTCGGTGCGGCGCTCGGTGCGGCTGTCGGTGCGGCGCTCGGTGCGGCGCTCGGTGCGGCAGCCTGCATGGCAACCACGTCCGGCTGCTGCGGCGCTGCTGTCTGTGTGGCCACCGGGAGGTCGCGGCCGCCCGCCTCGACGATCGAGCCCAGACGCTCGCGAAGTCCTTCGACCGTGGCCAGAGTCCGGGCGTCGGCCGGGCCAACGACGTGCTCGACCTTGTCCATCAGGTCGAAGTCACCGTCGAGCCAACCCCAGGCGACAGATGCGGGATCTGGGTCGTTGTGCAGCGCCTCAAGGTATGACCTTGTCCGGGCTGCCCGGGACGACGCCGATTGTGCGACTTCGACCCACACCGCGTGGCGTTCCGCGGCGGCGTAGGCCGCCATCTGCTCGGCCAGCGACCGGAAGTCCGGATCTGGCTTGACGAGCTCCAACCGTAGGAACGCCGTGGAGAGCTGCGTCCATCCGGCAGCGCCAGCGTACCAAGGATCTTGACTATCGGTCATCGGCGGTTCCCCCAATTGGACAGGCATGGGGCCACACAAGTTAGACGAGCGGCGCGTCCGCCGCGAGCCGGCAACGCGATTCTACTCGGCGTTCCCACCAGCCACATCGGCACGCGGTTAGGTCGCGCTGACTGGCACATCGGCCCGGGCCCGAACATGCAATGCCGCGCCGTTGACCTCACCGGTTCCCGGATCTGCGCGCGGGGCCAAAGTAGCCTGCAGGACGCCGCTCGGGGGCGCCTACGACCGGCGCGGACGGCTTCTGGCTCATTCATGCGATCGATTGTGCGCCGCCGTGGCAAGCCCAACCGGGAGCGCCGCGGCCGGAGACCAACGAAAGGCGCCGCGTCAGTCTGCGCTGGACCAGGCCTGTTCCTGCAGCACGAGATCGCTCTCAATCGCGAAGACGCAGCGGCCCTGGCCCAAATCGAGCAGCTCGATCAGCTCTGGGTCGATGTACAGCTGGTGGCAGTCTTCGCACAGGCCGCCCGGAATGCCGAAGCAGAGGCGCTCGGTTTGATCGGGCAGTCGGAAGGTCGTGTCGTAACGCGTGCTCACCAGGCGCCTACCGCAGAGAGGGCAGCGTTCGCGGGCCCCAGTCATCGCATCCGGCCTCTGGCTTCGCGGTCGTCCGACCGCTTTGATGTTGCCGATGCTAGGGGCGGGCCTTAGGGAGGCATATGACTCACTCGTACCGCCGTGACGGTACTCAGTACGTAGTCTCGCGGAGGGTCCAGACGTGGGATATGCCCTGGTCCGAACGCCTCGTACGTGCCGTCAACACCTCACGCGTCCTGCTTAGCACCCTGTGTAGTCGGTCGTAGCTACCCAGTTGAGTTGGCCCAAAGCAGTACCTCGCAGACTCCTGATAGCCTTCCGGGATGGATCGCCGCCGAATCGTTGGCATCGGCTTGGGCGCCCTGGCAGGGGCCGCCTACGGCACCGGACCGCTCTTCTTCAAGGGCTACGTGTTCCCGGCCGGCGTGGGCTGGATCGCGATGCTCATGTGGCGCTTCATGTTCGCCACGGCGGTCAGCTGGGCCTGGCTCATGGTCCAGCCTCGCGCCCGGGCCGCCCTCAAGAACCTCGACCGCCGGACCCTCGGCCGCCTGTTGCTAACGGGCGCCTTCTTTGTCGTCAATGCCAGCGTCTACTACGCGGCCATCGAAAAGATCGATATTTCACTCGTCGCCCTCCTGATGAGCGCCTACCCGGCCCTGGTCGCCGTGCTTTCGTTGCGCCTCGGCTACAGGTTTGAGGGCAGGCTGGCCTGGGGATCTCTCGCCATCGTCCTGCTTGGCACGGCCTTGACTGTCGGGGCCATCAAATCCCAGGCGGACCAGAGCGGCATCGTTCTGGCCTTGCTATCGCCCGTCGCCTACGCCATCTACATCGTGCTGACGGCATGGATGGCCGGCGAGCGGCCTGGGCAGACCGCCGACATGCGATCGCGAGGCAAGGGCGCCGAGGTTCCGCCGGCGGTCGCCGGCGCGGTCATGATGACCGGCACCTGGATGGTGACGATCCTGCTCTGTCTCGTAACACGCACTCCGGCCCTGCCTTCCGATGTGCCCGCCGCCGCGTGGCCCGGTCTGGCCGGCATCGGTGTCTTCGCCGCCGCCATCGCGATCCAGGCCTTCTACGCCTCCGCCGCGAGGATTGGCGCGGCCCAGGCCTCACTCATGGCCACAGTGGAGCCAATCGTGGTGATCCTGCTCGGCGTCACCTTCCTGAACGAGGCCTTTTCACCGATCCGAGGCGTCGGCGCGGCGATCGTCATTGCCGGCGTCCTGTTAGCCCAGTTCGCCACTCCGGCCGAAGCGCGGCCGATCATTCTCGAAGAGCCGTAGTACGCTTCAGCAGACGGAGCCGGCAACTGCCCACGGCACACCACGGGAGCACAGCCAACACATGGCGACCCTGCATGCCCAGGTCGAACGGATGCGCACCGCGCGTGACAACCTGGTCCGGATGCGCAGCCGAATCGACCGGAGCGCGCCTCCACCAGACGATCTACCCCGCCGCCGTGAGTGGGTCGCCAGCGAGGTTCTGGCCCACACCGTCGAGATGCTCCCCTACTGGCTGGGCGAGATCGAGCGCATCATCGCCGGCCCGATCGAGCCGGTGCCGTTCGGGCGGACGCCGGCCGACCTGGTCCGGATGCTCACAGTCGATCGAGATCGAACCCTGCCGATGTTCGAACTCTACGCGCGCCTGGACAATTCGCTCGAGCGGGTCCTCCGCCGCCTGCTCGAACTCGACGAGCGCCAGGCCGCCCGACGCGGCCTGCACAAGTCGCGGGGAGAGATGACCGTCCGGCAAATCGTGGACGTCATGCTCGCCGACCACATCGAGGAGCACTGCAAGCAGCTGGCCGCTGCGCTGGACGCCGAGGCCGCAGCCAAAGCTTGACTCTCAGATAGCCGGGTTGAGCCTCAGCCCTAGTGGCCGCGAACTCGGCGACCCTCCTCCTTGAGGATGGCCCGCAGCATGAACGCCACGTTCGCGGGGCGCTCGGCAAGGCGGCGCATGAAATACGGATACCACTCCCCGCCGTATGGGACGTAGATGCGGACGGTGTAGCCGCGATCGACCAGCGTCCGCTGCAAGTCGCGGCGCACGCCGTAGAGCATCTGGAACTCGAACCGGTCGCGGCCGATCCCCTCGCGCTCGGCGATCGCGATCGCTTTGACGATCAGCCTGGGGTCGTGGGTGGCCAGAGCCGGATGGACGTCCGCGAGCAGCAGCCGCTCCATGAGCCGGGCGTAGTTGGCATCGACGGCGGTCCGGGTTCGATAGGCGATGGTGCCCGGCTCGTCGTACGCGCCTTTACACAGCCGGACCCGGCCATCGGCGGCGATTATCGCGTCTACGTCCGCGGAGCTTCGGCGCAGGGCGGCCTGGATGACGACCCCGACCTTCGGGTACGCCTCGTGAGCTGCCCGCCAGATCTCGAGCGTGGCGTCGGTCGTGGTGTGGTCCTCCATGTCGAAGCGGACGAAGCCGTCCACGGCTCGGAGCGCCTCCACGACCCGCATCACGTTGGCCAGACAAGTCGCGGGATCTATCTCCAGGCCCATCTGGGTCAGCTTGACGCTGACGTTGGCGTCCAGTCCGAGCTCGGAAAGGGCGCCGATCGTGACCAGGTATCGGTCCACGGCAGCCGCGGCGTGATCGGCGGAGGTTACGGATTCGCCCAGCACGTCCACGGTGGTCCGGAGCCCCGCGCGTTTGAGCTCGGCGATTGCCGGCAGCGCGGCTTGGAGCGTCTCCCCGGCGACGAAGCGCGCCACGACGGACCGCGTCAGCGGGCTGCGGACAGCGGTCCGAGCAAGCGACCGCCGGTGCGACAGCCAAATCAGTACCGACCGCATCGTCCGGGTCGGCAGAACTCGCAGGTTGTCGGCGAAACCCATCGTTCAGCCCTTTGGCGGCATCCCTTCGGACTCAGCTGAGGATTCGGCTGCCTCGTCTTCGCGGGCAAGCTGGGCGACATCGGCCGACCATGCCTGGTCGGCTGGGCCGGATGATCGGGCTAGATCGGCTGCGTCGGCCGCTCGGGCGAATTCGGCGACCTTGGCCGCCTCTTCGCGCTGGAACTCCTCGAGCCGACCGCGGCGGTGGGAATCGATTGCAGATCGAATCGACTCGATCGGGGGCGAGCCGAGCGTTCGGCCGTCCGCGTCGCGGTAGAGCCGGCAGGCGAGCGCCACGGGAAGTTCTGGCTGGGGCACCACGTCGTCGCCGTTGATCCGGATCGTGGGCGATCCCTGGAAACCCAGGAACTCGGCGTCGTCCGGACTGGTGACGAAGATCAGCTGTATGGGAGTTTCGATGATCCCGCTCCGCAGGACGCTCTCGAGGTCGCGCCGGGCCTGCTCCAGGTGCGGACAGTCCTCCACGGCAAGCAACTCAACGACAAGATCGGCCACGTCCTCAGCCTACATCGGGTGGCCGGAAACGGGTCCCAGGCGACGGGGCCGTTGCGAGCCGACCGCCCTGCCGTGCCGGGCCCGCTACTCCTCGTCCGGTTGCTCCAGCAGGTGGCGCTTGAGGAAGTCCAGGCTGCGCTTCCAGGCGTCGCGGCGGTTCTCGCGCCTCTGCCAGCCGTGCTGCTCGTCGTCATACCAGTGGACCTGGTAGTGCTTGGCCTCGATCTCGAGCGCCTCGACGACCTTCTCGGTCATCAGCGGCGCCACGCGTTTGTCCTTGCGGCCGTGGAGAATGAGCAGCGGCGCCTCGATCCGCTCCACCCGGTATAGCGGCGAGCCGCGGCGAAACGCAGGAGCAGCCTCCGGGTCGTCCGGCTTGCCCATCATCCGCTCCAGGTCGATCCGGCCGGGCCGGTCGCCGTGGCGGTAGCTCTCGCTGATCTCCGAGTCGCCGTACAGGTCGATGCCGGCGCGCCACATCGACGGCTCCTCAGTGAGGACGCACAGCGTCATATAGCCGCCGTACGAGGCCCCGTAGTGGGCCAACCGGCCATCGCACCACGGTTGGGAGGCCGCCCAATGACCGGCATCGATGATGTCGAAGGCGTCGGCGTGGCCCCACTCCCCGCGGTTTGCCCAACGGAACGCGCGGCCATAGCCGGTGGACCCGCGGAAGTCGACCGAGAGGTAGGCCATGCCCTGCTCCACGACCAGCTGCCGGAACGGGAACCAGTCGCGGAACGACTGGTGAGTCGGGCCGCCGTGCGAGTGAATTACGCACGGGACGCGGGTCGCCTCTTCACCGGCGGCCGTCGCGGGCAGGTAGAGGGTCGCTTCGATCGTCAGCCCGTCGCGTGCCTTGACGACGACGCGCGCGCCGGCGGAGAAGTGGGCCGTGTCAATGACGGTCGGCAGAGAGTGAGTCAGCTGGCGGGGCCGCACCCCCTCCGCGGCGGCTTCCGGCATCGGCAGCAGCCACAGGTCCTCAGGCGTGCGGTCGCTCTTGCCGATGGCGAGGAGGGCCGACGAATCCGGCAGCCAGCCGGCAGCCATCCAGACGCCTTCGAATGGGCTGACGACGGCCGAACGCAGACCGTCCGCCGATGCGCCGCGATTGCCCCCGGTCGGGTCGCCGACCGCCAGGTCGCTGACCACCAGATCCACAAGCCCGTCTCGGATCTCGATGTGGACGAAGCGCCGGCCGTCGGGCGAGGCGAGCGGTGCGTAGCCCCAGCTGCCGCCGGGCTCCCCATGCTCGCGTCGGCCGGTTGTCAGGACCTCCCGCTCCGCGCCGTCGAGCAAGACGCGAACGACCTGGAACCAGCCGTCCTTGTCCGAGATGAAGAGAAGTCCGGAGCCATCGGGCAACCAGCGCGGGCCCGTCTCCCAGGCGTCCTCGCCGGCGATGAGGTGCTCGCGACCGGTAGCCACCTCCAGAATATGGATCTGCGAGGTGAGGAGGTCCGGCAGCCGCTGCGACGTCAAGGCGATGTGGCGACCGTCCGGCGACCAGACGAAATCGTCGATGTCGACGCCGGGCGCGGTCAGTGGAGTGGGCTCGGGCGAGCGGGGCCGCGTAGCCGGCCGGCCGCGGCGGGGCACGGGCGCGTCCACGATCCACAGCTGGTCCCAGCCGCGGCGGCGCGAGATGAACCCGATCTGATGGCCGTCGGCGCACCAACGGGGCGAGCGGTTGCCGGCCGGATGCTGCGTGACGAGGGCCTGGTGCGACCCCTCCACGTCAACCATCCAGATCGCTTCGCCTCGTACAAAGGCAATTCGGCGACCGTCCGGCGACCACTGAGGATCAGCGGCCGGCTTCTCCGCGGCAGTCAGCTGCTCTGGGTAGCCGCCGCGAATCGGCATCAGGAAGATCTGGAGGGCGCCCCCGGCCTCGGCCGTAAATGCGATGCGACGGCCATCCGGCGAGAGACGGAACTCGCGCGGCGACTCGATCGCTGCAGCCTGCTCCACGGTCAGGCCATCGCGGAAGGGCCGCCGGCCGCGACCGCTCTCCGCCCCGCGGTTCGACTCGGGGGCCGCCCGAGATCGGCGGACCGACCCGCCGGCCGTATTCTCGGCCGCCCCGCGGTTCGACTCGGTCATTCCCCGCCCCACTCCAATGCGATGAACCTGTCCTCGCGCTCTCCGGGCGCCATGACCGGGTCCACCCGCACGAACGTCTCCCGCCCGAACATCTGCTCGAGTTGGGCACGCGTCTCCGGGTCCTCCCAGCGACGACCCCGCATCTGGCTGTCGTGGCAAGCCAGGGCCGCGATCTTGCGCTCCAGAACCGAGGCAATCGGGACGATCGTCGTGATCTCCTCGTCAGGTCGGGCGAGCTTCTCGAAGGCCTGGCTCTGGCGAATGTCGTCTTCGGTCGGGGGCGTGGTGTCGCCGGAGCGACGGCGCTCCTCCTCCTGAGCCGCCTGCATACTTGCAAGCGCGGAACGTGGCAGCGCCTGGTGGTAGAGGGCCACCGGTCCGCCCGGTTCCGCAGCCGCCCTCCGGTAGGCCTCGGTTGCCACGATCGAGCAGGTGATGTGATCTGGGTGGCCGTACACGCCGCCCGGGTCGAAGGTCACGATCACGGCTGGCCGGAGCCGGCGAATCACGGCCAGGCACCGATCCACGGCCTCATCCTGGGGGGCTAGGCTGAACGCGCCTTCTGGGGCGCCCCAACCCTCCATGCCCGAGTCTCGGTAGCCCAGGAAGATCGGCTCGGCGACGCCCAGCGCCTGGCAGGCGCAGCGCAACTCCTCGCGCCGGATCTCCGGATCGAAGGAGTGGTCAACCTCAACTTCGCCCGGTCGGCCACCCTGGTCGCCGTTGGTCGCGCACAGGACCCAGACCGGGTTGCCGAACGCCACGGCCAGAGCCATGACACCGCCCGCGCCGTAGCTCTCGTCGTCGGGGTGGGCGAAGATCGCCAGGAGACCGCGAGAAGGCATGATGGTTGACTCCGAATATCCGGCCACGGTTAGCGGTCTCCGCGTCGAGTCCGAGCCTTGTGTGGGCCGCCCTCCGGTGCCGCGCTGTCGGCCGTCGCCGGTGCGCCGTCGCTCTGGCCTTCGTCAAGCCCGAGGCCCTTCTCGAGGTCGGCCCCGAGTTCCAACGTCCGCCGGTAAGAGGCCCAAACCGCCTCCGACAGAACAGTGCGCAGCCGCCCTGATTCGAGTTCGTGGATGGCCGCGGCACTGGTCCCGCCCGGCGAGGTCACCATGTTTCGCAGCACCGCTGGGTGCTGGGCCGTTGCCTTGGCGAAGGCCGTGCTGCCTTCAAGCGTTTCGATGACCAGATCGTGGGCGATGTGGCGCGGGAAGCCGAGGTGGACCGCCGCGTCGATAAGCGCTTCCATGACGAGGAAGACATAGGCCGGGCCGGTGCCGCTGACCGCGGTCGCCATCTCAACGAAGCGCTCGTCCTCCACCTGCAGCTCGATCCCGAGGGCCCGCAGGATGACGCGGGCCTGATCGCACTGCTCTTCCGTCACCTCTGGCGTGGGATACCAGACGGTTACCCCGCGCCCGATCTGGGCCGGCGTGTTGGGCATGCTCCGCACGACCTGGCGGTGATCGAGCAGGCTGGTCAGCACCTTGCAGGTCGCACCGGCGACGATCGAGACGACTAGCTGACTCGGCTTGAGGCGGCCGACCAGCTCATGCCCGACCTTAGTCAGCGTCTGCGGCTTGACGGTCAGAAGGATGACATCTGCGCCATCGACCGCCTCAGAGTTAGAGGCGAGCATGCGCACGCCGTACTGGCGGGACAGTTCCTCGCGTCGATCTACCCGGGGCTCGCTGCCGACAATTTGGCCGGGTCCCACGATATTCCCGCGGAGGAGGCCGGCAATGATCGACTCGGCCATGACGCCAGAGCCGACGGTGGCGACGGTTCGGTTCGAAAGAGACGACATGCGGGCGAGTATAGGCTCGGATACGGGCTCGCGAAGGCTGCGTTCGCGCGAAATTGGGCTTCGACGGCGGGCGGCGGGGAAATGCCCGGCGGGAGGCGATAGCCGCGCCAGGCCCGCAACGGGAGCTCGCCGCGGGCGACGCCACCGCTTAAAGACGAGAGCCGATCGCCTGGGAGGAAGGCGATCGGCCGTTGATCTCGTCTGCCGTAGAGGAGAGGGAGGATCTGAGGCAGATACTCGTCTTGGTGGCTGAACCGATCCTGAAGTTAGAGCCCGGCCTCACAATTTCTTGAGTCGGCGTGGGCGCTCTAGCACGGCCAAGCGGCGGCGGTTTTCACTCAACGTCGCCCAGGGTAGCGCTAGGCGTCCAAACCGGCCTATTCGCCACTCAACGTCGCCCGGGGCAGCGCTACGTGTCGATCTGGCCCCTCGTGCCAGACTGCGAGAGCAGGACTCTGCTCACCCGAACGTGACAACCGCGAGTTCGAACCCGCCTGGACCTGCAGACACCCCGCCGGCGCCCGTAACATCCACTTAGTGCTGCCCCCGGCGTCGCTGAGCAGAAATGGCGCGGCGGCGGATGGCCGCCCACCCGTCTAGGGCAGTCCTACGTCCTCCCCCCCGGCACGGCTCTAGCCCCGGCGGGCAGAGGCCAGCAGAAAGAAGCGCTCGGTTGTGATGACCTCGACCTGATTGAAGCCGGCCCCATAGAGGGCGGCCTCCAGTTCGGCCGATTCGTAGAAGACCTTTCGGACGCGGAAGCTGGAGCCGTCGCCAAGATGGCGAGTCTGGACATCGTCTTGAGGCGGTCGATGATCCCGGGCGCCCGACTCGGGATCCGAGCGCGAGTCGATAAAGGCGAACACCCCTCCAGGCACGAGCCATCGAGCCGCCAGGCCCAGGAACTCGTCCAGACGCGATCGATCGACGTGGCTGACCCAGAAACCGGCGAAGAGCCCGTCCACGGCGCGGTCGGGCTCGGCCCAGGCGTCCCTGACCTCGACCTCAGCGTGCAACCCTGCCGCCTCCAGCCTCCGCCTGGCCTTCACAAGCGGCTCGGACGCGGCGTCGTATAGCGTCAGCTGCCCTTTGGCGGCCAGCAGTGGCGACCACCAGCCCGTGCCAGCGGCCAGCTCGACGATCCGACCCTCGAACGGACGGCTCGCCAGCCAGGCAGCGGCGGCCTCCAGGTCAGAACGCCAGGCTTTGTCGTGGGCCTCGCCATGAGAGTAGCGGCCCCGGCGCAGATACCAGTCTTCGTATTCGTCGGCTCGGGCGGCGTAGTAGCGGACCATCTCCGAGTCGACGCTATCGTCGAGCGGCGTCGCCCGTAACAACCTCTCCATTACTCGAAGACCGGCGTCCAGCTGGCCGGCGGCGACGTGTCGATAAAGGCATCCGGATCGAAGATCTCGGCCAGCATGCCGACACCGTCAATGACTCGCGGCCCGGGCCTGCTGAAGTAGATCGGATCGAGGATGAAGACCTGGCGGCGGCGCACGGCCTCCAGATCGTGCCAGAACTCGGGCCTCGCCAGCCGCGCGAACTCGATCTTTGCGTCGTGAAGCGTCAGGCCCGCTGGCGCGAACATCAGCATCTCCGGATCGACTTCTAGGATCGCCTCCCAGCTTGTCGGCGCGGCGGGCTCTCCCTCACGCCCCAGAAGATCCCACCCGCCCGAGCGACGAACCTGCTCCGGGACCCACCGGCCGCTGGCGATAAGGGGCACCAACCCTTGCAGAACCACGACGCGCCTGGGCCGCAGGCCCTGGTCATGACGGACCAAGACCTGCTGCTCCAGCTCACCGAGATCCTCACGCAGAGCTTCGACCAGTTCGATCGCGTCATCCTCCGTCTCGGTCATGGCCCCGATCGTGGTTATGGAGTGGAATATGCCCTCGAGACTTATTGGACCCAGCGAGACGATCGTGGGCGAGACATCGGCGCCGATCAGCACCGCCTCAAGCTGACGCGACCCGGGCCCCGCCCCGTCCTCACGCATGAGGATCAGGTCAGGGCGGCAGGCGCGCAAGGTCTCGCGAATCAACTCGGCCGAAGACACCTCGTCATCCGGTCTCGCGCCGGACGCTGCGCCGCCGGCGGTGGGCGCGGCGGATCCGCTGGGCGCCGCGGATGCGCCGGGCGCCGCCGACCCGGAAGCATCGGCGGGCCGCGTCACGACGGCCACTCCCTCGATCTCCGGTGGGTAGTCGCAGCAATGGCTCACGCCCACGAGCTGCTCCCGCAGGCCCAGAGCGCAGACGATCTCGGTGGCTGATGGAAGCAATGAAACAATGCGCATGGGCGCAGTCTAGCCGGAGTCGCTCACCCCGCCCTCTACGACGAGGCCAGCCCACATTGGCCTTGTGGCGAGCGCCCCCGGCAGGACGGCCGCCGCTCGCCCGGGAATCGAAAGCGCCCGACCAAACGGTCGGGCGCCGACCCAGCCTTGCGGCCGGCCTTGGCGAAATCGCGAAAGGATCAGGCCGGCTTAGCCGCATCCACGAGCTTGCGAGCAGCATCCTTGTCCGTATACCAGAGGGCGTTGATCTCCGTGTAACCGACCCACTCGGCAGGAACGCTATCCTCGGCGAAGATCGCGTTGACCGGGCACTCGGGCTCGCAGGCGCCGCAATCGATGCACTCGTTGGGGTCGATATAGAGGACGCGATCAACGCCGTCCTCGAAATGGATGCAGTCGACCGGGCAAACAGACACACATGCCTGATCTATGACGTCGACGCAGGGCTCAGCGATCACGTAGGCCATCGGGCATCTCCTGAGGTCCAATTGATTGTCCAGGCTTGGAGGCCCAGCGGCACTCCGTGCGCTCGTGCGGAGCGTACCACGCAAGCCCATATTGAGCGGGCGCCGACCTTGCGCCGGCAGGCGCCCTTGCGCCAGCGAATGCGACTGCGCCGGCAGGCGCCCTTGCGCCAGCGAATGCGACTGCGCCGGCAGGCGCCCTTGCGCCAGCGAATGCGACTGCGCCGGCAGGCGCCCTTGCGCCAGCGAATGCGACTGCGCCGGCAGGCCTGTCGGCTCGGCCGACGTCACATGTGCGGTTCGTAGTTCGGGTCGAGATACTTGTCCGGATCGTCCTCAAAATCGAGCTTGCACCCGCGGCTGCAGAAGTAGTAGGTCACGCCGTCGTACTCGAATTTGAGATCGGTGGACGCGTCGACCTCCATGCCGCAAACCGGGTCCTTCACGTAGGCCATCATGCTCCTTCGACCGACTTCGGCCTGTCGCGATCCTCCTCGAGACTTCGGATCGCCAGGCCCGAGTGTATGCCCAAGCGGCCGGCCATGAGTACGGTCATCTCGGACCGCGAATGCTCCAGACGCCGCGCGTGGTCTCACCGACCGGCGTAGGATGCGAGGCATGGACCCCAATCTGGTCGACCAAACACGGCGGTCGCTCGAAGCGGAGCGCGCTCGGATTCTTTTGGTACTCGCCGAGGAGGTCGAGCACCCTCGGGTGGCCCATGGGGCGCAGACGGCCGCCGCCAGCGAGGTCTCCGAAAGCCAGCGCGGCCAGCAGCTGAGAGAGCGCGAGGAGCTGCACCTGGCCCTGATCGAGGGTGCGCTTAAGCGTATGGACGCCGGCCTCTTTGGCCTGTGCCAGAACTGCGGACAGCCGATTGCGCCGGAGCGCCTGGAGGCTCTGGCCTGGGCCCAGGACTGCATCGTCTGCCACTCCGCTAGACGTCGCTGAGGCCTGCGCTTCGAGTCGGTCGCCGGTTGATCAAGGGAGGGCCTAGATGGAGCCTCCGCGCCGTCTGACGCCCGATTGACACCTTCAGCCAAGCCTGCCGATCTTGGCGATCTCCTTTGCTTAGCCGCCCAGATCCCAGCCTTGCCCATTGCGCGGTGAGACGACACGCGTCGAGCTCGCTACCGCCCTCGTCTCGGGGCAGGACTCCATGCGCCGCCTGGGTAACGAAAGTGGGGCGGGTGTCGAACGACGCCCGCCCCACCTGTGGTCTCGGGACTACGTTCCGGAGACCTGGAACTCCCAGAGGGAGTAGCCG
>CABDYL010000006.1_pt1 | contig 51206 bp, 64 predicted proteins | sample 3131931 | NCBI WGS metagenome assembly CABDYL01 (sample SAMEA5534337, study PRJEB31848) | metagenome | biome: tundra; feature: field; material: soil | place: USA | collected 2013-05 | depth 0.45 m
GCTCAGCAGATGGCGCTGCCCGTCGGGAGCAACCCCGGTCAGCGCGAGCCAGGCCCATGTTGCTGCTGGCGAGCGATCGAGGCGAAGGCCGCCGGTAAGGGTTGCGGCGTTTGCCGGCCAACCTTGGCCGCCGTACCAGACGGAATTGCCGTCCGGTGAGGTGCCGGCAGTGCTCCACTGCAACGGCGCGGTGAGGAACGGCACGGTCTCGGTGGGATCGAGCCCAGCTTCCCGCGTCGGGTCTGTGCCTCGCCAGGCTTCGATACGTAGATCTGTCCAGCCGGTCAGGAGGGTTCGATCGGACACGTCGAGGGTCAGCTCCTCGTAGCCCCCGAAGGTGGTCCCGCCGCTGCCTGCTTTGGCGGCCCAATAGGGCATCGGGGCAGCTATGCGATCAGAACCGGCTGGCCACGCTAATGCCGTGGCCGAGCCGACTAGCATGGGGCCGAAGAGCGCATTCGCGCCAAACAGGACCCCCACGGCCACCGCCAAGCTGAGGGCAATGCGCCGCGGAAAGGCGAGCCGGAACGGCCGGGTCTGCCAGGCCCCGGCAACCCACCACAACGGCAGCGTAACCAATGCGACGACTCCCGGCCAGTTCAGCGGGCCGGACCAAATCGCCAGCGCGTATGTGAGTACCAGTGCCGCGCCAATGGGCATGGTGAGCCAGCGCACTAGCGGCGCCGCGTATCCGGCCCGAGCGGCAATGGTGGGAGTCAGCAGCCGAGCGGCCACGAAGACCGCGACGCCAAGGGCCACGATGTTAGGAATTGCGCTGGTGCCTGTGTCCAGGCCGGTCCAGGCGCCGCCGGTCTGGCGCGCCGCCACGGCAATCGCGGTTGAGATGAGGAGAGCCGCCACCGTCACCACTGCCCAGCCCACGAGGCCGCCCCAAACACCGCCGCGCACCAAGCCCCAGGCTCCCGCACCCGCCGCAGCTAGCAGCCGAGACCGGTCACGCCGGGCACGAGTCAACTCGTCGGCCAATCGCTTGGCCGGCCCCAGCCTCTTCACGGCGGCCCGTTCCGCCTCGGCCCGGTCCAAACCTTTCGCTTCCATCGCCGCGGCGGAGTCGGCCAGATGCGATCGAAGCTCGTCTAGAATGTCGGCCCGCTCAGGCTTGTCAAACGGCAGATGTTGCTCGACCGACTCGAGGAAACGCTCGCCGTCGGACCCGTCCTCAGCCATTCGTGGCGCCCACGGTCACCAGCCGGACGCTCTGCGCAAATCGCTCCCATTCAGCCGATTGGGTGTTGAACATCTGGAGCCCGCCGTCCGTGATCCGATAGTAGCGACGGCGCGGTCCCAGGCCGCCGTCACGCCACGAGCCCTGCAGCGCGCCCTGCTTCTCCAGCCTGTGGAGCGCGGGATATAGCCAGCCTTCGCCCGGATCGATGAACGCCGCACTCCGCTCGCGGATACGCTGGGCGATCTCGTACCCGTACAACTCGCCGTCCTTGAGCACTCCAAGTATCAGCAGGGCCGTCGTGCCCCTCAGCAGCTGCGAGCGATCCACAACCTACCTCACCGTGTGATGTAGCATCATCATACCGCGACCGCTCGCCTCGTCAAGTGGCGCGGGCGGCGGTCAGATCGTGGCCGGCGCGGTCGAGGCAACCGCGGAACTCGGATCTGGGCCCAGCGGGCGCCAGCGCCACAGCCACATGATGGTGGCCGCTGCGACCACGATCGCCACGCCACTCACGACCGTATAAGCGGACACGAGCCACAAGAGGCCCATCGGGATCGCCGCGAAGATGAGCCTGGTCCGCCAGGGCTCGGTCAATCCACCCGCCATGGCCCAGGCCAGGATCGGCAGCATCAGGCCGGCTTCGTAGCCCCACGCGCGCGGGCCGGCGGCCATTGTCAGCAGACACGCCGCGCAACCCGCCTCCACGATCGGGGCGCGGGCCAGGCCGCGGAGGGCCAACAGCACGACTACGGCCCCGCATGCGACCGGGGCCCAGAGGGGCACGCCGGGCAGTCGGCCTAGCAACCCCGGCAGGCTGATCGCCTTGTCGGCGTTGCGGATCAGGTCAGGCGCCAGCCAAGGCTGCATCCCCGACCACCACGCGACCGGCCAGCCCCAATCGCCCGCCGCAGCCAGTACGCTGATCAGGTAGGCGGTCGCCACCACGACCCCGGCCACACCCAACGACCGCCATCGGCCGCGCAGGAGTAGGAGGCCGAGCAAGAACAGACCCAGCGTCGGCTTATACATGAGCAAGCCAACGGCCAGACCGACCTCCAGGTGGCTGTCGCGTCTGAGAGCGTCGATGGCCCACAACGCCAGAACAAATGCCACGGGCGCGTTCTGGCCGATGTCGGCGGATGCCAGGGCCGGTGTCCAGGCAAACGCCAGGACAAGCGTCACGGATGCCGGCAGCGCGAAGATCCGAGCCAGCAGCAGGCCGGCCACGCCCACCAGCCCAAGCATGATCGCCGCCTGGATTACGAAACCGAGCCAGATCGGCAGATGCGATGCAGGAGCGAACGCGTAAGCAACGGCCGGCGGGTATCGCCAGTAGTCGACGGCCACACCATGAGCCAACTGCCAGGCGGCGTGGCGCGCCCCATCGACGAGGTCCGGCGTGCCAACGGTTGCTCCGGCCGACCAGAAGGCCGGCCAGTCGCCGCCGCCGTTAATCAACGCGGTATCGATCGGCACCAGGCTTACCAGGGCAAGCGCCGCTCCCCACAAGCGGACGCGCTTAGGCGGCAGCGACAGCGGCCCCAGCCGCACCCTGAACGGCCAGCCTCGCGCCCCGGCCTCCGTCGAAGCCCCGGCCTTCGTCGTGGCGAGCGAGCTCACGGCCGCCCCAGGAAGCATTGCGTCAGGCTCGCGCCTGCGCCAGCCGCTCCAGGATGATCGGCTTCACCTGCGAGACGTCAACCCGGATCTGCTCCATCGAGTCACGGTCCCGGATCGTGGCCTTGCCGTCCTCGAGTGAGTCGACATCGATCGTGACGCACCACGGCGTCCCGATCTCGTCCTGGCGCCGGTACAGCTTGCCGATGGCGGCCGTGTCGTCGTAGACCGCCATGATGTCGTGGGCCAGGTCTTCGCGCAGCTTGTGGCAAATCCCCACGATCTCGTCGCGCTTCTTGAGCAGCGGCAGGACCGCGACCTTGTACGGGGCAAGGTCCGGGTTGAAGCCAAGGACAACGCGCTTCTCGCCGCGGACCTCTTCCTCGCGATAGGCATCGATCAGGAACGTGAAGGCGGCCCTGTCGCCCCCGGCCGACGTCTCGACGACCCAGGGCACGTACTTCTCTTCCGTCGCGGGGTCGAAGTACTCGAGGTTCTCGCCGGTTGCCTCCTGGTGGCGGCCGAGGTCCCAATCGCCTCGATTGTGGATGCCCTCGAGTTCCTTCCAACCAAACGGGAAGCGGTATTCGATGTCGACCGCCTTCTTGGCGTAGTGAGCCAGTTCGTCGGGTCGATGCTCGCGGAAGCGGAGCCGGGCAGGGTTGACGCCGTAGCGTTCGTACCAGGCCTTGCGGCGCGGCATCCAGTCCTCGAAAGCCGCGGCCGCCGTCTCCGGCTTGACGAAATACTGCATCTCCATCTGCTCGAACTCGCGCATCCGGAAGACGAAGTTGCCGGGGCTAATCTCGTTGCGGAAGGCCTTGCCGATCTGAGCGATGCCGAACGGCAGCTTCTTGCGGCTCGACTCGCGGACGTTTCGGAAGTTGACGTAGATGCCCTGGGCCGTTTCCGGGCGAAGGTAGACCTGGGCAGCCTCTTCTTCAACCGGGCCCATGTATGTCTTGAACATCAGGTTGAACCGGCGCGGTGGGCTTAGTGGTCCGCCGTCCGCCGGGCACTTGAGGCCCAGCCGTTCGACTACGCCGGGATCCATCAGCTCGGTGTTGGTCAGCTCCTCGGCACCGGGCAGCTCGTCGAGCCGGTAGCGTCGACGGCAGGTCTGGCACTCAACCAGCGGGTCGGTGAAGTTGGCGACGTGGCCTGAGGTCACCCATACCTGGGGCGCCATGATGATACTCGCGTCCAGGCCGACGATGTCGCCACGCTCCTGGACCATGGCCCGCCACCAGGCCCGCTTGACGTTGTTCTTCAGTTCGACGCCGAGTTGCCCGTAGTCCCACACGGCGTTGATGCCGCCGTAAATCTCGGAGTTGGGGAAGATGAAACCGCGGCGCTTGGACAGGGAGACGATGGTCTCCAGGGCCGCGACGGACGGTCCCGGATCGTCAACGGTGGTTGTCGGCTTGGCGGCGGTCACGGTTGTCTCCTCGGACACAGGCGGGCGGGCCTCGTGCGGCTAATTGGTGATGTGCGGGCGATCGAATCCTCAAACGCCCCGGCCGCAATTCTCGCACGTGCGCGCAGGCTAGGTCCCACGGCGACCAGGAGCGGGCGCGGGTACAAGCCGGCCGCTAGGCCCCGGCGGCGGGGTCGCCGACCAGATGCCTGGGCCCGAACGGTCGCCATCGCCACAACCACATCACCATTGCCGCGTTGACGATGACGGCAATGCCGCTGACAATCGTGAGGGGCGAGACCATCCATAGAAGGCTCATGGACACCACCAGGAGGACCAGGCGAGTCCGCCAGGGCTCGGAGAGCCCACCGGCCAAGGACCAGGCAAGTACCGGCAACATCAGCCCAGCCTCGTAGCTCCAGACGCGCGGGCCGGCAACAAGGGTCAGCAGACAAACTGCGCTCGCGGCTTCGACGATGGGCGCGCGAACCAGTCCGCGCAGCGCGAGGAGCACGACCGCGGCCCCACCTACGTAGGGCAGCCATGACGGCAGTCCGGCAACGCGGCCAATCAACCCGGGGAGACTGATCGTCTTGTCGGCGTTGAATATCAGATCGCCGGCTAGTACGGGTTGGATACCATCCCACCAAGCGACCGGCCAGATCCAATCTCCAGCCGCAGCCACCACACTCAACAAATAGCCCACCGCGACAACCATCAGCGCCGTCGACAGAGATCGCCAACGTCCGCGGAGCAGGAGAAAGCCAAGCAAGGGCAACCCAAGGGTGGGTTTATACATGAGCAGGCCACTGGCGAGGCCCACCTCGATTCGACTGTCGCGGCGCAACGCGTCGACCGCCCAAAGAGCCAGAACAACGGCCAACGGGGCATTCTGGCCCATGTTGATCGCCGCCAGTGCAGGCGTCCACGCAAACGCGAGCCGAACAGTCACATCCCTCTGCAGATCGAAGATCCGGGACAACAGGATGCCGGCAACTACCACCATAGACAACATCAGGCCCGCGTTGATCGCGAAACTGAGGCCGACGGGCAGCGCCGACGCAGGCCAGAACAGGTACGCAAATGCCGGTGGGTAGCGCCAGGGATCGCCAGGTATCCCATGCGACGTCTGCCAAGCCGTGTGGAGGGTTGAGTCCATAAGGCTCGGGCTTCCGACGGTCCCCCCCGCGGCCCAGAAGGCTGACCAATCGCCCCAGCCGTTGTTTAGAGCGGCTGCGATCGGCAAGAGACCAATCGCCGCGAGCGCAAACCACCAGAGACGGACTCGCTGGGGCCGCAATGACAGCAGCGCGAGTCTCGTACGGAGGGGCCAGGCGTGGTTCCCTGTCGGCAGTTCGACTCCCTGTTTGGGTTCGGCAGACACTGCCTGCATCGATCCCTCCGTGCCTGCTCGGACGCCCTCGACGTGCGTCTTTGTCATTCTCTCCTGGATCAGAGGTTTTCGCGGGTGAGATTTCGACCCGCATCCGCTCTATCGAGTTGCGGTTGCGGGCGGCCTCGTCCTCAAACGCCCCGGCCGCAATTCTCGCACGGGCGTACACGCTAGGGCGCGTGCCCCACGTGCGGGCGCCGACAGGGTCGCGGCCATCGCGTCATCATGGTCGACGATGACCTCCGACATACGCGCAGACTCCGTCGAGATGGACCACCCCACTCTGGGTCCATCCGTGGCGATCTACGACGACCGGCGCGGTACCCAGCGCCACTTGCTCATGGCCGTGGTCATGGCCGCCGGCGGAATTCTCGGCCTCCTCGTGGGTGGCAACGACCTGAGAACCGGCGAGGCTGCCACCGGCGTCGTTCTCGTTGTGGCCGGCGTCGCACTTCTTCTGTACGGCGTTACGGAGGCCCGAGCAACGGCCAAGTGGCTCGGAACGCCGTACAGGCTGGTCGTCGGTGAAGGCGGGTTCGAAGATGGTTCCGTCGGTGGACCGATCGCCTGGGATGAAGTCGAGTCGATCGGATTCGAGAAGGTCGGCCGTGGCCAGCCGGGCGCGGTCCGAGTCCAGCTCCGAGCGCCCGGCGATTTTGCCGGCCAACATGCCCTTTCACGTCAGGCGAGACTGATGCTCCGGATCAACAACGGCGGACTGTACATTGCTCGTGGAGCAAGGATGCCGGCCGCCGACGTTCTGGATCTCATGAGTGACCGCCTGACAGGGCATCTACGCAGCCGCAAGCCACCCGCCGCCCCGGCCCAGCGCATCAGGCGGCGCACCTCGCGCCACTAACCAAACCACCGGCTTCGGCTGCCATCACTGATCAGGGGGTTAGGGTTTTCATCCTCGCGTCGTGGGATGAAGAGGAGTAACCTTGGTAGCGAAAGAAGGGCCATCATGGACCTACTAATTATCCTCGTCATCCTCATCCTCCTGTTCGGCGGCGGGTTTGGCTTCTATCGTCGCGGCCGCTGAGAGTCGGGCCACCTAGCCGGAAGCAATAGGCCGTCACCGAGCCGCCGCTAGGTCGGTCGTCCCGCTACCCTCGACGCACCTACGCGCCAGCCGTCCCGGGCTGACGCCCAGGGTCGGGCCTCCCGGTCCGACGCACCTCGTCGAGAAAGTCGAGCGAACGAGCGTCGCGCTCGAGGGAGACGCGCAGGAAGTCGCGCAGCGCCGCCTCCACCTCGCGTTCTACTGCCGGCGCGAGGCGCAGCCCGGCGAGCGCTTCGATGTCCAGGCGCTGGTAGGCCTTTAGCACCTTCAGGGCATCGAGCGAGAGACCGGCGCGGTCCGCGGGCGGGCCTGGGCAGCGCGAGCACAGCACGCCGCCGAGCGGCGGAACCCACCGGAACTCCTCGTCAGCCTCCAGCATGCGGTCGCATTCGACGCAGCGGTCTACTTCGGGCCGAACGCCCAGCTCGTCGGCCAGATGCATCTCGTACCAGCGGGCGACCCGACCCGCGTCCATGCCACCGTCCAGCAGCTCGTAGGCGCGACGCAGGAGCGCATACAGCCCCTCCGCCTCGTGGCGTTCCTCCATCGATCGGTCGGCGAGCTCGGCCAGGTACCAGGCCGTTGCCATCGATTCGAGCGAATCGCGCAGGCGGAGCCAGGCGTGGGTGACCTGCACCTGGGTCACGATATCGAAGGTTCGGCCTCGAGCCAGAGCCACGCGTAACTCGGCCAGGGGTTCCAGGCTGCCTCCGAGCCGACTCTTCGTCCGCCGCACGCCCTTGGCGATTGCCTTGAACTTGCCGAGGGTGGGCGTGAAAAGCGTCATGATCCGATCCGCCTCGCCATAGTCGAAGCGGGAAAGGACAATGGCATCGGTGACGTAGAGTCGCGGAGCGGGCACGCCGTCACGCTAGCACGTATGCCGAGGGGCGCGGAGAGTGCCAGTGCCAGCCGGCCGGCGGGTGCTGGGCTAAGCTGCCGCCATGGATGAAACAACCGCGCGGCCGGACCGCCTTACCCCCGCACCCCGCACCGACCGGACGCGTATCCGTCGCCACGCCGATCGCGCCGTGCCCGAGCGGATCGAGGAGTTCCTCCGAGCCGGCCTGATCACCCACGTGGCCTGCGTCGAGGATGGTGAACCGCGAGTCATCCCGTTCCTCTACCACTACGAGGCGGGCCACATCTACATTCACGGCTCACCGGGCAACTCAACACTGCACCTGCTGCGCGACGGCCGGGCCGTCTCCGTGGCCGTTACTCAACTTGTGGATCTCGTCGCTTCAAAGACCGCCTCCGACCACTCGGCCAACTATCAGAGCGTCGTCGCCTACGGCCACGGCCGCCAGATCACGGACGTGGCCGAGAAGCGCCGCATCCTCGCCGCGATGACGGGTCGCTACTTTCAAGGGCGCCGGACGCCGTCCGACTACGCGCCGGCAACCGATGATGACCTGGTCAGGATGGAACTGACCGACATCGAGATCGACGAGGCCTCGGCCAAGATGCGCGAGGGAGGGCCGAGCGGACCGCACGACTCGGACCCGGACTTCCCCGGCTCGGCCTTCGTGAAGCCGGTCTGACGCCACCCCGCTGCGCCGAAACGGCCTGGCGCGGCACTGTCACGCCCCGCGGCCACCCGCCGCCACGCTGCCGCGCTACCCGTTCGGGTCAGCCGACGCATCGCACCTCGGACACAGCCGATTCCGGCGGCCAGATTGCTATGATCCGGGCGTGCAGACATCTACACCATTGTCCAATTTGATTAGCGATACCGAGCAAGAGATCCTGCGGCTCGTCTCCGACCGCGATGCCTCCACGGCCGGCCTATACGCCATGTGCCGTTACCACCTGGGCCTCGATGGCAGTGGCTCGTCCGGTAAGCGCATCCGGCCGCTGCTCGGGCTGCTCGCCTATGCCTCAATCGCCGGCGACTACCGGGCAGCCTTGCCCGGGGCCGCGGCCGTAGAACTCGGGCACAACTTCAGCCTCGTCCACGATGACATCGAAGACGGCGACAGCGAGCGGCGCCATCGGCCAACGCTGTGGGCCGTCCACGGCGTCGCCCAGGCGATCAACGCCGGCGACATGCTGTTCACGCTGAGCCGCATGGCCCTCCACCGCCTCACGGACCTTGGCTTCTCCGACACCAAGGTCCTGCGCCTGACCCGCCTCCACGACGAGACCTGCCTGGCGCTGTGCGAAGGCCAGTACATCGACATCTGGGCCAGCGAACGGGTCCTGCCGATGTCCATCGAGCTGTACTTCGACATGATCGGCCGCAAGACCGCCGCGTTGATCGCCGCCTCAGTCGAGTGCGGGGCGGTGCTCGCGACCGATGACGAAGACATCATCGCCCGCTATCGAGCCTTCGGCTGGGCCCTCGGCGTCGCCTTCCAGCTCAACGACGATCTCCTCGGCATTTGGGGCGAGGAAGCCCAGACCGGCAAGGAACCAACCGACATCGCTCGCCACAAGATGACGCTGCCGGTCATCTACGCCTTCGAACACGCCGGACCCCTGGATCGGGGCCGACTCGAGGCCATCTGGCGTACGGACAAGCCGGACGACGATCAGGTCGCCGAAGCGGTCTCGTTGATCGAGAAGCTGGGCGGCCGCGAATATACCCGCAGCCGGGCCGCTTCCTACCGCGACCAGGCCCTCGTCGAACTCGCAGCCGCCGGGGTCTCGGATGCCGAAGCCCTCGACTCACTTCGCGCCATCATCGTGGGCGTCATCAAGGCCTGAGCCGGCCACGGATCCTCACGGCCGTGGGCGCGATCGGCCCGTGCCGGCAGCGCCCCTCAGGGCTGACCCTCGGCCCGGCTCACGATCAGATCTCCCGAGATTGCATCGACTATCACGATTGCGCGCGGCGGGCGTGTCAAAGCTGAGGGCGAGGCAGCAGAGTCACCCGCGGCGGCCCATTGCAGAACTACTGCCCAAGCCAGGCGCGGCTTGCCGCCGTTGCACGTGTCCTGAAACATGGCGAGCGCCACCTCGCGCACATGAGCGCCTGGCATGACCTTCGTCGCCACCGGCACGGCCGCGTCTGCCCAAAGCAGCGGCGTTGCCTGGGTTGGCTCCAGTCGGATGCAGGCCGCCTCCAGGTCAGCGGCAGTCCATCGATCTACCGGCACCGTCCCGTAGCCACGCACGAACTGGCTGAACGGGCTCCTGACGTCGTAGACCACGAAAAGTGCGACCAGTGTGGACAACACCAATCCAAGGAATAGCCAGATGAGGCGGTGGCGCTTGAGCAAACTCATCCCCTACCGAGATCCGCCCCTGGCTGCCTCGCCACCCTTGGGATCGTTTCGGCCGTCGGAGTGGTCCGTCCTGTTGAGTACTGCCAGCACCTTGCCGACGCGGCGCCCGTCCGTGACTTCCACCGTGAGCGTCAAGCCGTACTCCTTGATCTCGACCTTGTCTCCCGGTTTCGGCACGCCGCCGATGCGGTGATAGATCAGACCCCCAACCGTGTCGTACTCCTCGGCGTCCTCGAGATCGCCCAGCTCGATATCGAACAGCTCCGCCATGTCATCGACCGACGCCCGCCCGTCGATGCGAACCTCGTCATCCGACAGACGGACCGTCAGCGGCTCTTCGGTGTCGTACTCGTCCTGGATGTCGCCGACTATCTCCTCGAGCAGGTCCTCGATCGTGACCATGCCGGCCGTGCCGCCGTACTCGTCGAGTACGATCGCCAGGTGGACTCGGCGGCCCTGCAGCTTGTGGAGTAGGTCATCGATAGTCATCGACTCGGGCGCGAAGAGCGGCGCCCGGAGAAGCTTGCGCACGGCCGGCTTCTGGCCACCCTTGAGGAAGGGCAGAAGGTCCTTCGCGTACAAGACGCCGACGATCTCGTCGATTGTCTCCTTGTACACGGGAATGCGGCTGTGGCCTTCCGAGATGAAGGTGTCGATAACCTCGTCCATGGTGGCCGTGACCGGCAGGGCCGTCATGTCCGTCCGCGGCACCATGACCTCGTGGATGCGTCGGCCGCCCAGCTCGATGACAGCGCTGATCATCTGCTCTTCCTCGGCCTCGAGGACCCCGGTCTCCCCTCCCCGCTCGACGATGAGCTTCAGCTCCTCGGTGTTGATCTGAGCCTGGCGGGCGACATCAGCCCCGAAGCCACCGGTGATCCTGCGCGTCAGCCACGTCAGCATATTCACGACCGGGGCGAAGATGTGGCCCATGACATCCAGGGGGCCGGCGAGCGTCAACGCCACGCGGTCCGGGTAGGCCAAGGCCAGAGTCTTGGGAACCAGCTCGCCGAAAACGATGGTGAAGGCGGCGAGGAGGATGGTGACAATCAGCACGGCCAGCCCGCCCGATAGACTCTTCAACGCGTCGACGCCGGCGATTACGTCCGCGAGCTCTTTCGCCAGGTTCACGGCCGCGTACGCGGAGGCGAGGAAGCCGACGAACGTGACCCCGATCTGGGCCACGGCCAGGAAGCGGCCCGGATCCTTGACGAGGTGCTGGACGCGACGCGCTCCGCGATGGCCCTCATCCACTAGCTGGTCTATCCGGCTGTGGCGCAGGGTAACGAGGGCAATCTCGGCGGCCACGAACACCGACTCGATGGCGACGAGGACGAGGACTACCAGCAGCTGAAGGAGGACGTCACTCATCGATCGGCGCCCTCGGTGGCCGGGTCCTCCGCGACCGGGGCAAGCGTGACAGGCGCGTCGGCCGCGACCTCGACTCGAGGCTTTCGCAGCCGGGCCGGAACGCCCACGGCGAGCATGCCCGCCGGCACATCCTTCGTCACGACAGACCCGGCGCCTGTGCGGGCGCCATCGCCAACTTCCAGCGGCGCTACGAGCATCGTGTCCGAGCCAAGGAGGACGTCCTTGCCGATCTTCGTCTTGTGCTTGCGCACGCCGTCGTAGTTGCAGGTGATGGTGCCCGCGCCGACATTAGTGCGCTCGCCCAGCTCCGCGTCGCCTATGTAGCTGAAGTGGTGCTGTTGTACGCCGGCCTCAAGGCGGCTGGCCTTCACCTCGGCGAAGTTGCCCAGCCTGACCTTGTGTCCAATCGACGACTTGGACCGAAGGTGGGAGAACGGCCCGATCTGGACCTCGTCCTCCACCTCGGACGACTCGAGTACGCTGGCCCAGATGTAGCAGTCGCGGCCGATCACCGTGTCGATGATGAAGCTGCCCGCACCGATGCGCGTGCCCTCGCCGATCCTGGTGTTGCCACGCAGGATTACGCCCGGCTCGAGCACGACATCGCTGGCCAGTTCCACCGAGACATCGACGTACGTCCGAACGGGATCGACCATCGTCACGCCAGCTTGCATGTGCCGCTCGTTGACGATCATCCGCATCTCCATCTCGGCGGCGGCGAGCTGCGAGCGATCGTTGATGCCGGCGAGCGTTCCATCGTCTTCGACCTCGAGGGACACGACGGCCCGGCGGTCCTGAAGGGCCAACGCGACAAGCTCCGGCAGGTAGAACTCGCCCGAGACCTGCGATGGCTCCACGTCGCCGATGCGGAGGCGCAGCCAGGCGGCGTCGAAGGCGTAGACGCCGGCGTTGATCTCCTCGATCTCCAGCTCTTCCGGCGTGGCGTCCTTCTCCTCCACGATCCGGAGAACCTGCCCGCCATCCTCGCTGCGGACGACGCGACCGAGCCCTTCGGGGTCCAGCGTGTGCACGGCCACGAGAGCCACCGCGGCATTGCGGGCGCGGCGGAGGTCGATCAGCTCGGCCAGCAGATCGGCCTGGACGAGCGGCACATCACCCGACAGGACGAGGACCTCGCCGGTCGAAGCGGGGGTAGCCGCCATCGCCGCCAGAACGGCATCGGCCGTGCCAAGCGGCTCCTCTTGTATTGCGAAATCGGCGTCGTCGGCAAAGACCTCGGTCACGGCCTGCGTGGCGGGCGAGTAAACGATGAGCGGCCGGCGGCTGCACGTTTCCCGCGCCGCGGCCAGGACATAAGCCAACATCGGACGGCCGCACAGCTCGTGCAAAACTTTGGCCTTGTGCGACTTCATGCGCGTGCCCAGGCCTGCCGCCAGGATTATCGGAAGAACGGCCTCGGAAGGTTGGCTCATGGCATCGGACGGTAGCACGGAACGGCCGCTGTGGGTGCTTGCATCGTGGGCCCGCGGGGCGGCTTCATCGACCTATCATCTTCGCGCTGAGGCGACCGCGTCCACCAGCTGGCTCTTCCTCGCGACGGCCTCGATTTCGACCATGGCGTGGAGCGGCAGCGCCGCGACCTGGACAGTGCTGCGCGCCGGCGGCGGCGCGACGATGTGGCGAGAGTAAATGGCGTTCATCTGGGCGAAGTTAGCCAGATCGGCGATGAAGACATTGACCTTAACCACGTCGCCGAAGGTCAGGCCGACGGCCCCGAGCACTCCCTCCAGATTCACGAGGGCACGCTCGGTCTGCGCCTCGATGCCTTCGAGCAGCTGCCCGGTCGCCGGATCGATACCGAGCTGACCTGAGCAGAAGAGGAACCCGTCGATCTCTATGGCCTGGCTATAAGGGCCGATCGCGGCAGGTGCGGCGGTCGTGGCGACAACATTTCGACTCACCGAGAATCATCTCCCTTCGGTGCGAGCGGCTCACCGGCCGAGCCACCCCGCGGGTGTGCGTCGGCGCTGAAGCCATTGTGGACCGTGCGCGGTCGGTTGACGCGGCCGGGCCGCCCCTCAAGCTGGACGGCTGGAGGTGAGGGCGGACAGGCGATCGCGGTGGCGACTGCGAACGTCTCGCCGGCGCCTAGGGTCGGCAGGTTGCCGCGAGCAACCGCCAAACGAACCAGCCGTGCGGCCTTTCGAGCCTCGGCGAGAGTCGCGTACATGACCCACTGCGTCGGGCCCGAACCGGACTGGCAGACCGGCCGACCGACGAGCCCCTGCAGCTTTCGAATGAAGACCTCCAGCTCAGGCGCGACCGAAATGGCGGCCGGCAGCAGGTCGTTGGCGGCAGCCAATTCCTGGGCTTCTTGGAGCAGCGCGGCCGTGGTCATGCCGGCTCGAAAACGAGCGGCCAGACTCTCGGAGATGCCCAGGGCGCGGGCGGGATCCGCCGGCCGGGCCCCGGCCGCGTACGCCTCGAAGACCGCCGCCGTGGAAATCGGGAGCCCCGGCGTAACAAGCAGCACCGCCGGCGGCTCGCTCGCCATGTCCGGCAGCGGCTCCACGAACTCGCCGCGGCCGGTTACAAGAGCGGCGCCCTGGGCGAGGAAGAAGGGCACGTCGGAGCCGAGCGAGGCGGTCACAGCAGCCTTCGAGGCGGGAGCGAGCGTCGTCTGCCAGGCGGCCAGGGCGGCCTCAATGGCGGCGGCCGCATCGCTGCTGCCGCCGCCGAGTCCCGCAGCCACCGGGATACGCTTGACGAGCCGGACGGAGAGTGGTGGCAGGTCGGCGCGGGTGCGCGGCTGCTCTCGAGCCAGGGCGGCGCGGACGGCGGCAATCGCGCGAAGAACCATGTTGTCCTCCGCGGCCGACACGGCCAGGCCGGAGACTCGGAGCGTGTCTCCGGGGGTGGCTTGGGGCGCCACCGAGACGGTCAGTGCGTCGCCTAGCAGGAGCGGAACCATGACCGAGTGGAGGGAGTGATAGCCGTCGTCGCGTCGGCCCAGGACGGCCAGGGTCAGGTTCAGCTTGGCTGGGGCGAATCGTACGACGTGGAGCCCGGCGCCGGCCGATAGCCGGCCGCTCGGCCCGGCGCCGTTGCCGGACCCGGCGCCCTCGCCCGGCCCGGGTCCGCCCCCGGCTCCGCCCGGGCCGCGGGTCATCGCCGCAACCCCTCCGGCAGCGGACCGAGGGCCACGCGAAGGGCCAGCCACTCATCCACCGAGAGCGTCTGTGGCCGCCTGTCGCCGTCGATAGAGACCGCCTTGAGTACCAGGGCCACCTCAGCCGCGGACTTCAGCAGCTGGCGTGACAGGACGTTGTGGAGCTTCTTGCGCCGCTCGCGGAATCCGGCCTGCACGAGCCGCCACAGGCCATCCTCGTCGGCGGCGGACAGCCGCGGCCGCTCGCCGCTCGGATCGTGCGGCCGAATCTCCACCACGGCCGACTCCACGGCCGGTGCGGGCTCGAACGCCTCGCGCGGCACTACGAACGCGATTCGGACGGCGGCGTGGTACTGGACGAAGACGGAGAGATAACTCATGTCGCCGGGAGCGGCCGAAATACGCTCGGCCACTTCACGCTGCAGCATCAGCACGAGTCGCTCAGGCCGCGGCGGCGCGCCGAGGAAGCGGTGCAGGATGGGGCTGGTGATGTGGTACGGCACGTTGGCCACGACATCGTATGGCGGCACCATCAGTTCCGCGATCTTCTGATCGAGGACGTCGTCCTGGATCAGCGTCAGGGCTCCGGAGGCGATCGCCTCGGCCTGAGTGCGGGTCAGTCGGTCGGCCAGCCGTCGATCCAGCTCGACCGCTGTCACCGTGGCGCCCCCGTCGAGCAGGCCGCCGGTCAGGATGCCGAGCCCCGGCCCAACCTCCAGGATGCTGCGGCCCGACTCAGGAGCGGCCAGGTCCAGGATGGCCTGCAGCACGTCCGGGTCCGCCAGGAAGTTCTGCGAAAGTGCGTGGCGAGGCCGGAGTCCCTCGCCCCGCAGCTGGCGGCGAACGGCCAACGGATCCAGGCGCGGCGCCTTGCGGGCGGGCGTGGCGGGGGTTGCGCCCCCGAGCGTGGCGGGCGTGGCGCCCCCGGGCGTTGCGCCTCCCCGCGCTGGCGACTGGCTCATCGTCGGGCCAACGGCATGGACGGCCTGGCGTCCAGGTCCAGACCGGCCCGGACACCCGCTTCCAGGCGTCGCGCGGCCGCGGCCCCGATCATCGCCCCGTTGTCGGTGCAGAGAGCCGGACGCGGCACGACGAGCGGGATTCCGGCCGCGGCAGCGGCGGCCGCCAGGCGATCCCTCAGAACTCGATTCGCGGCCACGCCGCCTCCCAATACCACTGATTTCGCCCCGGTCTGGCGGGCCGCCCGCAGTGTCTTTGTCACCAGCACGTCTATGACCGACTCCTGGAAGCCGTACGACAATTCGGCGACCCGATCGTCCGCCAGCGTCGCCGTGCCTACCGTCGTCCCCTCGCCATTGGTTTCGACTGCGATCGTTCGTCGCGCCGCCGTCTTGAGCCCGCTGAAGCTGAAGTCGAACGAGTCGCCCAACCACGCCCGCGGGAAGACGACATCGTGTCGCACCGCGCCCGCGGCCGCCTTCATGATCTCCGGTCCGCCCGGGTACGGCAGGCCCAGCAGCCGGCCGACCTTATCGAACGCCTCGCCGGCCGCATCGTCCACCGTTTCGCCGAGCAGCCGGTACTGCAGGTGATCCAGCATCTCGACGAGGAACGTGTGGCCGCCCGACACAATCAGGGCCACTAGCGGCAAGATCGGCTCCGCAACCTCGCGCGTCTCGTCCGCCAGCCAGGCCGCGTACAGGTGGCCTTCCAGGTGGTTGACCGGGACGAGCGGCTTGCCGTGGACGTAGGCCAGCGTCTTGGCGAAGTTGATGCCCACCAGCAGCGAGCCCGCCAGCCCCGGCCCCTCGGTCACCGCCACGGCCTCGATGTCGTCCCAGGTGACGCCGGCAGCGGCCCAGGCCTCATCCAGCGTTGGCACGATCCAGCGCAGGTGGGCCCGCGCCGCCACCTCCGGCACGATCCCGCCCGACGCCGCGTGCATCGCCACCTGGCTGGCCACGACGTTGGAGTGGATTCGCCGCCCGTCCTCCACGATGGCGATGCCGGTCTCGTCGCAGCTGGACTCCACGGCCAGAATCAGCCCGCCGGTCACAGGGGCCTCCGCGTCACGCCGCTGGGCCGAATGATTCGCGACTCGCTCGGCTCGCGCGGCTCCGGGATCGAGGAGGATGGTCGTGCGGCCGCCGGCCCCGCGCCATCGGTTGCCGCCGGCTCCGCGCCATCGGCCGTGGCCGCCTTGGTTCGGCCAATCGGCAGTCCGTTCAACCCAAGTTCGATGTCAGGCCTGGTCGCCAGCGCCGCCCTCAGCTCGGCCAGGCGCTCCCGCATCGGCCGCCCGTCGAGCGAGTCCGTCGTCATGATCAGAGCGTCCTCGCTGTTATCGCTGTAGTAGCGCGGCCGGACGCCGACCACCTTGAAGCCGTACTTCTCGTATAGCCGCTTGGCCGGGATGTTCGACGGCCGAACCTCCAGCGTGGCCTCCTTCGCGCCCCGAGCCCGGGCCAGCTCAAGCAGGGCCACCAGCAGCCGCTCGCCAATCCCCTGCCGCCGCCAGGCCGTCCGAGTGGCGAAGGTCGTAATGTGCGCCTCATCCACAAGGAGCCAGATTCCGGCGAAGCCGACGATGGCGCCTCGGTAACGGGCCACGATGTAGTGCGCCAGCCGGTTCTGCTCGATCTCCTGGCGATATGCATGGGCTGGCCAGGGCGTGCTGAAACTCTCGCGCTCTATGACTTGGACGACGATCAGGTCGTCCACGGTCATGCGGTCAACGACGATCGCTACCGTCGGTCGTTCGACCATCGCACCTCTCCCTTCATCGCCGCCACCCCGCGCGGCAAGGTCACGTACTCCGGCACGAGGAGCGCAATATCGTCGCCGCCCTGGGCCAGCCGCCCTGCGCCGAGACGAAGCAGCGCGGCCGAGAGCCCGATTTCTGCCTGCGCGCCGAGGGCCAGCGCTGCGGCGGCGGCGCGGCCCGGCAGGTCTACCGCGATGAGAACCGCACCGGGTTCGACTTCGGGCTCATCCCCGCCACGGATGAGCCGAGCCTGGCCTGCGGCGACTACGACTCGGTCTGAAGGTCCGGCCGGCAGCAGCAGGACCGCCTGCGTCCCCTCCAGCGCTCCTGCCAGGCTTGCCGCCTCGAGCAGCGCCTGTGACGTCGGCACGCCGGCGATGGGCACGCCAAGTCCGCGAGCAAGAGCCTTTGCGGTGGCCAAGCCCACGCGCAACCCAGTGAAGGCGCCCGGTCCGGTCCCGACCACGATCCCGCCGATCTCCGACTTTGGCGTGCCCGTGGTGGTGAGTAGCTCGTCGATCCGGGTCAGCAACTCCTGGCCGTGGCGGTAGCCCGCCAGCCAGCGATTCTCGGTTACAAGCGCGCCATCGGCCTCGCCAAGGGCCACCAGGGCGTTAGTGCCCGATGTGTCGATCGCCAGCAGCCGCCGCTCGCTCATCGGGCCGCCTCGGCCGTCGCGGCTCGCACCAACTCGATCGGCAGCGCCTCGATGTATCGGGCGTAGCTTCGGTGGCCCGCTCGGATCGCGATTGTGCGCGGGTCGTCTCCCGCCCCGTCGATCACGACATCGAGTCGCTCGGCAGGCATGGCGTCGGCGAGCCGTTCGGCCCATTCGACGAGCGTGACGCCTTCGGCCTGCCGGTCATCGATGAGTCCGCCCGCCAGCGCCTCGGCCGCGTCGGCCAGGCGGTACAGGTCAACGTGGAAGAGCGGCAGCCGGCCCCGATACTCAGCCATCAACACAAAGCTGGGCGAGACGATCGTATCGGTGATCCCGAGCCCCAGCCCGAAACCCTTGGCGAACTGTGTCTTGCCCGCCCCAAGATCGCCGACCAGGCTGATCATGTCGCCCGGCCGCGCAGCCGCCGCCAGCGCCGCCGCCAGGGCGCGTGTCTCCGCCGGCTCACGGGTCACGACTATCCGTTCGAGGCTCTGTCCTAGGCTCACCCCGCGAGGTTACCCGAAACAGCCGCCACGCCGCTCCGGGCACCCGATCGGCAGGCATCGTGCGGGTCCGAGGCCGACAAGTCTCCGAGCTAACCGGCCGGGCAGGACGACGGGACCGGCTCCGGGCTGGCGTGGCTCGGGGCCTCGTCCGTCGGCCCGTCCCCACTGCCCTTCGGTGAGGTTGGGAGCGAAAGCGCTCCATGGGCATCGATGCGCAGGTAGGCCCACGATCCCGGTATCTCAAGGGTTGCCAGTTGCGCGGCGCACCCTTGGTCATACAAGACCGCCTGCAAGGGTTTGGACACCGAGTGCTCGCCCACGATGCCCCTCGGAGGCACGCCGATGACGCTGGCGGTGCCGTCCTGGAATGTCAGGCGCACGACGTACCGGTTGGAGGAGTAATTCGAGACTCCGTACCCGTACTCGAGCAGCCCGATGTTGCAGCCGCTGACCAGCGCACCGACGGCGAGTCCGGCTGCTAGAAGCGCCGCGCATCTGGACCTGTGGCGGCGCCCAGAGCGTTCGGTCATGGCAGCACTCCCTAGAAGATGAATCGCTCCAGGTCCGAGACCGGCAGGATCGTCGTTTCGGTGTCGTCGAGGAACCGGACCACAGCTCCCTCGAGGTGGATTCCGCCCCGGAATCGATACAGCCGGGCCGGCTCGATCCAGCGGCCTTCGCGACCGGCATGGGGCCCGCTACGGACACGAATCCAGTCCGGCGGGAGTTCCGGCAGCGGCACTTCGGCCACGTCGAAGACGAGAAGCGGAGGGTCGGTGATGATCGCCACTTCCCGGCCGGCCAGAGCGGCGAGCAAGGCCAGGACGGGTGTGGCAATGGGCCGTCGCTGATGGCCGTCGAGAGCGATCAGGCCGAACGGCACGGACGGCGCCAGGCTCGCCTTCTGCCGCGACTCCGACGCGGCGAGGTCGCGCAACTCCCCCTGCCCAACTGAACCAGCGATGAGACCGCGAATTGACATCGCCCGAGCCCGACTGATCGCCTGGGCCGATATCCGGCTCCCGGCCACAACCACTGCACCGGACCGTCCGACGTCAAGGGCGCTGGCCCACAGATCGCCGTCCGTGAGGCGTGGCAGGTCCAGGTAACCGCGAGACGGTTCACCGGCAGCGATTGCGCCGGGGAGCGCCGCTCCGGTCACCTTCAGGGTGACCTCCACTCCGTTGCGGGCCTCGATAATGATGCCGGCGACGGGCGACTCCACAACCTCATGCCGCTCCCCAGCGGCAGCGCGCCACCGGCCGTTGGTCTCGAAGAGGAGCGTGCCGCCGACGCGGGCCGCAGGCTTGACACTGTCCGTCTTGTCGCGGCGCTCGCTGCCGCCAACCCACCACTTACCTGGAACTGGCGGGCGGCGGCGCTCATTTCGCGCCGGGGCAACGCTGGGCGGCGGCAACCTGAACGCCGCTTCCGCGGCTGCGCGGGGAAAGAGGTCGTTCGACGCGGCTGCGGCCAGGTCCGAGTGACTCTCCCTCCAGATCGGCGTCGGCCCCTCGTCGGCCACGGCCTTCTTGGGCTTTTCCAGCCGACCCTGCCTTTCTCGGCCGACCCTGCCGTGCTCGGCCGACCCAAGACGGCCAACGTCCACGAGAGAGGCATCGGGAGTCCGTTCAGCGATGGGCATGCCTGGCACTACCGAGTCGCCTCGAGCAACCAGGGCTCGATCGCCGGGCCCCAGCCGGAATCGGATCATCGGTGAGAAGACAATCACGCGGCGGCCGGCCACGCGGGCCAGCTCGGGCGAGATCTCCGCTGGCAGTCGGTCCGTCATGCTCATTCGTCAACCTCGGGCCACATGCCACGCTGCCAGGCTTCGAGGGCAGCGCGTCGCGATTCCGGGCGGTCGGACATCCGCAGCGGGATGTCGCGCAAATCAACCAGCAGGCCCGCCAGCCCTCCGACGACATCCACCGAGAAGTGGTGGCCGCGATCATTCAGCCGGACCGCGTCCCTAAAGTCCAGATCGACCTTGGCGGCGCGGCCGGGCGGGAGGTCCACGACCTGCATCGCACCTGGATGAAGCTCAATCTCCGAGATTGAGACCGGGTCGTTGAGCCGCAGATGGCCGGCGCTACGACCGTTCTTCACGCCCGCCGGAAGAATCAGGCTGCCGAGTGAAACCAGGATGTCGTCGGCGAGATCGGCCAGCAGGCGACGCCGTTCGGCTTCGTCCTCGATGACGCCCAGCGGCCCCAGCAGCCTTGCCTGGTCACAGGCGAGGCTGCTGACGCCGGGACGACGGACCAGGTCGGCCAGGGCCAGAGCCACGGCCGCCGGCGGCAGGGAGCTGAAGATGCCGCCAGCGGCCACGAGGAGCCCCGGCATTGGGTAGGCCGTGATCTCGGGCGTCGCCTCAACCAGTCGAGCGAGGGCCGCCTTGCCGGCCGCGAGCCGAAAGACGGCGCCATCGCCGTCGGCCTCACCCCAGGGAACCAGACGCAGATCGTTGAGACGATCCATAAGTCGATGCCGGTCTTGCGTGGTCGTCGACCAGGCCAGCACGCCATCCACGACCTCCTCGGACGGCTCGGACGGTGCAAACGATGCCTCCGCCAGAGAGGCGTGTGACGAGACGACGACGAAGTGGCCCTCACCGACCGGTTCCGACCGAGCCCGCAGACCGCCCTGCAGACCGACTTCGACGACCTCGATGGAACGGTCGAGCACATACGCCAGGGAGGCGATGGAACGGGCCAGCCCGAGCCGGCTGTCATTGTCGACCGCCCGCAGCCCTTCGAGAATCTGCTGCAGAGCGGAGCCCGCAGGTTGGCCGGCTTCAGTATCCGGGGCCAACAGAACGTGGGATCCCGAGCTGTGGCCCTCAGCGGAGTGGACGATCGTGGAGGAGGGCGCCTGCGGCCCCGGGACAGCCCCGAATGCCGGCAACACCGGTTCCGCCACAGCCGTCGCGGACGGGGCTTCCGGGGCTTCCGGACTCTGGGCAAGCGCGATTTCGGCTACAACTGCGCTGACGGGAGATGTTGCCGGTTCCAGCGCCTCGCCCTCGGGCTCAGGAGTCTCGGTGTCCTCCTCCTCGCCGCTTGTTTCGTCGAAGGGCGTCACCATGGCCGCGATCTTCGTCTGGACGGGGCCCTTGTCGGGCATCCCGGGCGCCACAGGTAACGCCGTATCGGGAGCGGTAGTGGTCGACCGGACGTCACCATTAGATGCGAAGGCCATCTCAAAGGCTGCCGCGCCGCCGGCGAGCACCACGGTCAACTCCGGGCGCAGCCCCGCAGCGGCAGCCACAAGGGCCGCCAGATCGGGCAGGTGGCGCTTCTCATCGCCCCCCGGAGCGTGGTCGGCGCCCAGGAGAACGGCGTTGGTCGTAGGCGACAGCATCAGGCGGCTGAGCTCGATCGGGTCGTCCTCGTCCGCACTGCCGGCCGCTACGATCCAGCCGGCGCGCAGAGCACACTCCTCGAGGCGACGCCGCTGCCGGCGCGATCCCGCCAGTACAGCTATCCGTCGCTGCGGCGTGGTGCGAGCAATGAGCCGCGGCCACGTGGCCACGAAGGCGCGAATGTCGACTTCGTCGGCAACGCCCTCGGCTGCGGCGATCTCGTCAAGTAGAGCCCGGTCTGTCTGGCGGATCTGGTTCAGCAAGCCGGCGAGCAGAACCTCGACATCGACGCTGCAAGGCGCCGAAGTATGGGCGATGAGACGCCACCGGCCGCCGACGTGTCCGAGCAGGGCGGCGGACGTGGTGGCCGAGCCGTGGTCGATAGCGAAGAACGCTCGAGGCTGACTGGTCACCTGGCTATGCTACCCGCCCCTCCGGCCGCTGTCCGCCTAAAGCGCTGCGACGCGGTGCGTCGCAAGGCTAGGCGTCGTAAGCGATCTCCTCATCCGGGTCCTGCAGGCGTTCGATCAACTGCTCGATGCCGAGATCATCGGCCATGATCTCGGTTGCGACGGGAAAATCGCCGCCGAATACGTGATGGAGCGTAGGATCGAAGAAGACCATGGCACTGCTGCCGAGGGGACGGTACGGACGGCTGGCCTGCAGAAACAGGACCGCGGGCACGGTCAAACCGCGCAGCTGAATCTCGCGAGCTGCCTGCTCGACGAGGTCGTCGCGGTGCTCTTCAGAGCGGCCGTGCATCTCGATCAAGTCCGAATGCTCTCCGTTGCTGTCGCTGCTGAGCCTGTCACTCACAACCGAGCAAACCCGGTTCATCCTCCGATTTCCCGGAGGAACTGCTACCGGGATTCCCCCACCCTGGACCTGCCTCGCACGCCACTACGCGCATGGCAACCGCCTCGGCCGCCGCATAGTACACCCGGGGTAACCTGCCCGACATCCCGGCTACCACCTCATACGAGATCGTGTTGCCCCACCGCGCCACCTCAAGCGCACTTATCCGGCCACCACGCTGCTCTCCCATGAGCGTGAACTCATCGTCGATGGTTACGGCTGGGCCCGGCACGTCGGTGACGTCAACCATGATGGCGTCCATGGCTACGGTTCCGACCTGCGGGACTCGCATTCCGCGCACCAGAACCTGAGCCTTGTTGGAGAGGCTGCGGGGGTAGCCGTCGGCGTAGCCAAGCGGCAACGTGGCGATCAGACTGCGACGCGACGTCGTGAATGTTGGGCCGTAGCTGACCCCCGAACCGGCCTCGAGCCAGACCACGCGGACGGGCCGCGCCTTCAGGGACATGGCTGGGCGCAGAGCCGCGGCCGCGGTAGCGTGCCCGGCGGCTGGGGTCAGGCCGTCCGGAACTATGCCGTAGCCGGCGATGCCGATGCGGACCACGTCGTACGTTCCCGCAATCGGCGACAGCAGGCCGCCGCTGGACACGATGTGGCGGGTCGGAAGAGTCATGCCGGCATTCTCAAGGAGCCCCGCCGCGAGCCCGAAACGGGCGTCCTGGCCGGAAGTGATGTGCGAGTCGCTGGCCGCTTGCAGGTGCGACCACAAACCCGCGAGCCGAGTCCGCGGGCAGGCCTCGATGGTGGCCGCGGTCGACGCCGCGTCGTCAGGTAACACGCCGCCGCGGCCCAGACCGGTCTCGATCTCGATATGTACCGCCAACCGGCCCTCTACTTCTGGCGGCACGGTCTCCAGCACGGCCAGAGTCCGTTCTAGCAGCAACCGATCGCCGACAGTGATCGAGAGGCAGTGGCGCAGCGCATCGGGCGCCAGCTCGGCCGGAATCGGGAAGAGAATTAGGATCGGGACGCGGATGCCGGCCTGCCGCAACTCCAGGGCCTCGTCGAACGTGGCCACGCACAGGCCGGCGATGCCGGCGGCGACGAGCGCCCGCACCACGGCCACGGCACCGTGGCCATAGGCGTCGGCCTTGACCACGGCCTCCACTCGTGTGCCGGCCGGAAGCAGCCCCTGCAGCAGACGAACGTTGCCCACTACGGCGTCGAGGTCGATCTCCAACCAGGCGGTCTTCGGCAGAAGGGGAAGCGCTCCGCCTGGAGCCACCTCGATCAACGGATGGCGCGTGGCGACGACTGTCGCCGCCACGACGCTGCGCGTAGAAATCACTAGACCCTCGTCCCGTCCGCCAGGCGCTTGCGCGCCAGCGGCAGCTCAATCGTAAGGTCGGAGGCGAGCAGGCCGGCGTCGCCTATGCGCGCCCGGACCGCCTCACCGGCCATGCCTTGCAGGTAGACACCCAGCTGAGCAGCCTCGAAGGTACCCAGGCCCTGCGCCAGAAGCGCCCCGATGGTTCCGGCCAGCACGTCGCCCGTGCCAGCGCTGGCGAGGGCGGGGTTCTCGAACGGGGAGACTGCCGCCCGCCCATCCGGATCGGCAATGACTGTTCGGGCGCCCTTGAGCACCACGACCTGGCCCCACTCCCGGGCCGCCTCGCGAGCGGCCTTGACGCGGCAGTCATCGTCGAAGACGAGGTCGCCCTGCTTGTCGGGGTCGTGGCCGTCCGCGGCACGCAGCCTCAGGAACTCGCCAACATGCGGCGTCAGGACACAGCGAGCGGCCACATCCGCGGCCCAGTTGTCGACGGTGGCCAGGGATCGCAAAGCCTCGGCATCGAGCACCGCGGGCGACGGCTCGCCATCCTCGTCCGGGGCCAGCAGGCCGCGGATCAGCTCGGTCATCGAGAGGCTGGGCCGGAGGCCGGGTCCAACCACGAGGGCATCATGGTCGTGATCCAGGATTCGGGCGAGGGCCTCCTCCGGGTCCACCTCCTCGACCTCGTTCTCGGGCAACGAGAGCGTGGTGGCTTCCACGACCTTGGCGGCGAAGAGAAGCTGCAGCGACTCCGGCGTGGCCAGGGTCACCAGACCCGCACCGGCCCGGCCGGCGGCCGTGCAGACGAGGAGGGCCGCGCCAGCGTAATCCACGGACCCGGCGATCACGAGCAGCTTCCCGAACGTACCCTTGTGGCCCCGCACCGGCCGGGGCGGAAGAAGCGCGGCGGCGGCGGCATCGTCAAGCTGTATCGGCACAGCCACGGCTCGACCGCTCATTCCGTCCCCTCGTCTGGCGCGGCCGCAGGCGCCGGCACGGGCGCGGGCACAGCCGACGGCGTGGACGCGGGCGCGGCCGACGGCACGGGCGCGGCAGCAATCTTGCCTTCCATCCCAGCAACCTCCCTTGCCATTCCCCGCAAGCGCTCGAAGCGCTTCATGATCCGTGCCTCGTGCTCGCTCAGGCGCTCCTCGATATCGGGCGGATACAGAAACCGGCCGCCGGCCGTCCGGATGCCGAAGGCGATCGCGACCGCGAACTCGGACTCGTGGCTGATGGAAACCGCGACTCGGCCCATACCCAGCTGCTCGGCACGTTTCTGTGCCCTGCCGTGCAGTTTCACGGCGGGCTGGCCGGTCGGCAGCCGCTCGATCTCGATGTCACGCCAGCCGATGCCACGAACGCCCAAGCCCAGCACCTTGGAGACAGCCTCCTTGGCGGCCCAGCGCCCGGCCATTGTCTCGGGGCGGTTCCGGACGTAGGCCGCCTCGGTCGGCGTGAGGACTCGCGCAATGAAGCGGTCGCCAAAGCGCTCCAGCGACTCTTTGATGCGCGAGACGCGGATGATGTCGATGCCGAGTTCGGTCGTCTCCGGCGGCGGCGTCGGCAGAGCGGCCGCCAGGCCGGTAGCTCCCGCCTCACCGACGGCGTCCTCCGGAAGCCCGGCCACGGCCGGACCTGCAGCGGCAGCCACGGCCTCGCGGTCCTCCCCGGAATTGGATGGCTGCCCCGGACTTGCCACCTACTCCACCGTCACCGATTTGGCCAGGTTGCGCGGCTGATCCACGTCGCGGCCTCGCTTGACTGCCACATAGTAGGCAAAGAGCTGCAGCGGGATAACCGCCAGGATCGTGCTCAGTGGCTCGAGCGTGTCCGGAACCCAGAGGACATCCGTGGCCAGCCGTTCGATCTGAGTGTCGCCTTCCGTGGCCACGGCCAGCACTCGCGCGTCGCGGGCCTTGCCCTCCATGAGGTTGCTGATCAGCTTCTCGTAAACCGCCGAGCGCGTGGCCACGGCAACGAGCGGCACCTCCGCGTCGAGGAGCGAGATCGGGCCATGTTTTAGCTCGCCGGCCGCATAGCCCTCGGCGTGAAGGTAGCTGATCTCCTTGATCTTGAGTGCGCCCTCGAGCGCGGCTGGGTATCCGAACGACCGACCGATGTACATGAATCCGGCGGCATCGGCGTATCGCGCGGCCATCTCCTCAGTTGTCGAGGCCAACTCGATCGCTCGCTCGGCCTGCTCGGGCAGTCGGCGCAGCGCCGCGACCAGCTCGTGCTCCTTCTCAGCCGGCAATCGGCCGAGGTGATGGGCGACGTCGGCGGCGAGCATGACCAGCGTGGCAACCTGGGTCACGAACGTCTTCGTCGCCGCCACGGCCACTTCTGGTCCGGCCTGCAGGAAAATAGCGGCGTGGGAATCGCGTGTGATCGCCGAGCCAACTGTATTGGTCACGGAGATGACCAAGGCTCCGCGGTCGCCCGCCAGGCGAGAGGCCGCGATCGTGTCAGCGGTCTCACCGGACTGGGTCACCGCCACAACGAGTGTCCGTGCGTCCAGGGGCGGCGGGCTGTAGCGGAACTCCGAGGCAACCGTGGATCGGGCCGGGACGCCCAGCCACTCCTGGAACAGCGCCGCGCCAACCAGCGAGGCATAGTAGGCCGTGCCGCAGGCGATCAGTTCCACGCGATCGATGCCGGTCATGCGCTCCCGGATCGGGTCAAGCTCCTCGAGGTAGACGGAGTTGTGGCGGAGCCTGCCGGTCATGGCCGAGGTCAAGGCCGCAGGCTGCTCGTGGATCTCCTTGAGCATGAAATGGGCGTAGCCGCCCTTCTCGGCCGCCTCTACTGACCACGGAATCGTGTCTATCTTTCGCTCGACCACAACCCCGGATCGATCGGTTATCACGACCGTACCGGGCGTCACGTCGGCCACGTCGCCATCGGCCAGGAAAATCACCTGCTTTGTGTAGGCGACGATCGCGGCGGCGTCCGAGGCGAGGAAACTCTCACCCTCTCCGACGCCGACGATCAAGGGCGCATTCAGGCGCGCGCCCACGAGTCGCTCGGGCTCGTCGCGATTCATGACCACGAGCGCGTAGGCGCCTTCCAGACGGGAGAGAGCGACGCGCACGGCATCCGCCAGGTCGCCCGCGTAGGCGTCCTCAACGAGATGGGCGACGACCTCCGTGTCCGTTTCGGACTGGAGGGTGTGGCCGGCGACCGCCAGCTCGTCCCGGAGCTCGCGGAAGTTCTCTACGATGCCGTTGTGGACGACGGTGATTCGGCCGGTGCAATCGCTGTGCGGGTGGGCGTTGAGATCGCTCGGGCGTCCGTGAGTGGCCCAGCGAGTGTGGCCCAGGCCGATCCCGGCCCGAGGCGGATGACCTCCCAAGGCCTCGCTTAGGACCGCCACTTTGCCAGCCCGCTTTTCCACGAAGAGATCGCCGTCCTCAGTAACGAGGGCGATGCCCGCGGAGTCGTAGCCGCGGTACTCGAGGCGTCGCAGCCCATCGAGCAGGACGGGTCCGGCGTCTCGAGGTCCCGTGTAGCCGACGATTCCGCACATAAGCGATCCTCCCGGTCTCGTGACCACGGCCCCCGGCGAAGGTGGCTAGTTTAGTCGCTCGCCAGCCAGGGCAGCCAATTGGTCGGCCAGCTCGTTCACCAAGCCGGCCTCCACGCCCTCAACCATGACCCGAATGGCAGGTTCTGTGCCGGATGGGCGGACCAGAACTCGACCTCCCGGCCCGAGACGGGACTCCGCAGCGGCGATGGCCCTGCGGATGGCCGGGTCACCTTCCCACTGATCCCGGTGCCGGGCCGGAATGGTTCGCTGCTGCTGGGGCAGCATCGGCACGTCGGAGGCAAGATCCGCCAGGCTGCGGCCGGTCCGGGTCATCACCGACACGATCTCGAGCGCCGTGACGACTCCGTCGCCGCTCGTAGTGTGCTCGAGGATGATGACGTGGCCGCTCTTCTCGCCGCCGAGGCCGGCACCGTTGACGAGCATCCCTTCGAGGATGTACTTGTCCCCCACCGGCGTGCGGATGACCTGGCCGTCGGCCTCCTCGACGACCTTCTGGAGCCCGCCGTTCGAAAGGACGGAGACAACCAGGGCGCCATTGGGCAGGCAATTTCGGGCCAGACGATCAAGGGCCAGAATTCCGAGCACAGCATCGCCGTCCACGACGCAACCGCTCGCGTCCACGGCGATGAGTCGGTCCGCGTCTCCGTCGAGGGCGAAACCCACGTCAGCGCCGCGAGCCACCACTTCAAGCGCCAGAGCGCCAGGGCAAGTGGCCCCGCAATCGGCGTTGATGTTCGACCCGTCTGGATCATTGAACAGAACACCGACCTTGGCGCCGGTCGCCTCTAGAATCCGCGCCGCGGCGATCCCGCCGGAACCATTCGCGCAGTCGACCACCACACGCAGAGTGGTGACAGTTGCGGCTGCTAGCTTGAGGCGGTGGTCCAGGTACAAGTTCAGCAGGCCTCGGTCGGGAATGGCCAAGCCCAGGGCATCCGCCGGGGCTCCAGGCAATTCCTCGGCGTTCCAGATGAGCTGCTCAAGCTCTTCCTCGACATCCTGCTCGAGCTTGAGGCCGCGCTCGTCGAGGACTTTCAGGCCATTATCGGCGGCAGGATTGTGCGAGGCTGAGACCATGATCCCGGCCGCGAAGTTGCCGGCGCCGGTGATGAAGGCCAGGGCCGGAGTTGGCACGACGCCAACGAGGTGAACGTCTACGCCCATGCTCGTAGCTCCGGCGACCAGCGCCGCGGTGAACATGTCGCCAGAACGACGGGTGTCCTGGCCGATGACGATCGGACGACCCGGGCCCGCCAGATGATAGGCCGTAGCCCGACCCAGAGCGAAGGCGAGGGTCGGCTTGAGGTCAACGTTGGCGGTACCACGGATGCCATCCGTGCCGAAGAGACGGGGCAAAGGGCGCTCCTACGGTGCTACCGAGGCTGGCGCGGGCGGCGGGGATGGCGTCGGCGCGCTCGCGACGGTCACGGTTATCTGGAACGGGCTGATGGTCACGACGGTGATGCCGGCCGGGACGCCGACGCTGATCTTGATGGTGTGGGCACCGACGTCCAGATCACCGACGGACACGGAGCCGACGAGAGTGGAGGTGTCGAACGCATTGAGCGAGGCCGTGGCCCCTCCGAGGGTCACGATCACGCTCGGCGTCGAGAGAGTGTAGATGCGATCCGGCCTTGCCCCGGTGGGCACGACGCCCACACTGACGCTTCTGGTCGTCGCGGGCGAGGCAAGGTGGACCACGACCGAGATGGACTGCACCTGACCAGAGCTGACTCCGGTCGGCAGATCGAGGCCAACGTTGACCGTGACATCGCTGGTGGCTCCAGCGATGGAGATCGGCTTCGTCGTTGCGCTGCCTTTGAGTAGTGCCAGCGCATCCGCCTGGCCCTGGACCGACACGACAGACGGTTTTACGTCAATCGAGGTTATGTAGTAGCCAGCCGCAGGCGCCCCGACGATGGAACGGGCCGGGTTGACCGGCACGGTCTCCGTGCGCAGCTGGCTGCCAACCTGAATCTGGACGTGAACCGTGCTCGGATTGAAGGTCACGTTGTCAACCTTCAAGTCCGAGGCATCGCGGGCCACGAGATCGACTTCTTCGTCGACATCGAGACCGGATGCGTCGATCCGGACGGCGGCCTGAGCGTAGGCGACACGGCGCACATACGTTGCGGCTCCAGAGACTTCGACGATGGCGACGCCTAGAACAGGAGTCCCGGGCTGCAGGCCTGATGGCAGATTCGTTTCGAAAACCTTGACACCTACCTGCTTGTGGATCAGGGGGTCGAGCCTGACAAAGATCTGCTGGGGCTTGTAGTCGATGATCTGTATTCGCGAGTCATCGGCCTTCAGTGTGACGCGAATCGGAGGCGAGTCGCTCTCGCTTGGCTTAACCCCGCTCAGGTCCGCGGTGGCGCGAAAGCTTGACTGCGACACGGGTACGTCCGGTGGAGCGAAATAACGTATCCCATCCACCGCCGGGATCGACTTCGCATTGATCAGATATCCATCGGCTGGCTGGTTGGTGAGTTCGATCGCGACGCTGCCCGGCCAGGCCCCCGTGTTCTGCAGCACGACCATGGCCCCGTAGAGGATCGCGGCCAGCATTACCGCTCCGATCTTGAGCGGCCAGTTCCTGACGATGAAGCGGACCACTCTCACGAGGCCTTCTCCTCAGGCTCAGCGTCGCTGGAGGCCTTCGGAGAGCGGCCGCGGCCCTTGCCCCGGCGGCCGGCCCTTCGCGTCCACGCCCCGAAGCGAGCGCGTCTGGCCAGCTCGCGAACGGACGCACCGACCCGGCGTGGACGCGTCCGCTCCTGCCCCAAGATGTCGCCCGCGGTCTTGGGATGCAGCAGCGCGGCAATGTCTCGCGCGAGCCTCGCCTCGTCCAGGTTGCGAACAATGCGGGCCCTCTCGACGAGGCTTATCTGGCCGCTTTCCTCGGACACGACGACAACGATTGCGTCTGTCTGCTCCGTGATGCCGAGGGCAGCCTTGTGTCGCGTCCCGAAACGTTCCAGCGGGATGGTGGTCTCGGCGGAAGGCAGCACCGCCCCGGCGGCGAGAATGCGGTCCCCTCTGATCACGACCGCTCCATCGTGGAGTGGCGTCTTTGGCCAGAAGAGGGTCACCAGCAGGTCGGCTGAGAGGTCCGCGTGGAGCATAACGCCGTTCTCGGCAATCTCCTGAAGGCCAGTCTCACGCTCGATGACAATGAGCGCACCGTGTCCCTCGCGCGACAGGCGTTCGGCCGCGCTGGCCACCGCGATCGCGATATGGACGGCCATCGATTGTTCTGCCGGGGAGACGAGCCAGCCGAGGGATCCGAGGCGGCCGATACGATCGAGGGCTCGCCTCAGCTCCGGCTGGAAGACGACTACCAGGGCAAACAGTCCCACATAGGCGCTCGTCTGAAGGATCACCCTCAGTAGTTTGAGATCGAATGTCACGGCGGCGCCGTAAACGAGCAGAAGCAGGCATACGCCGACGACGAGCCGAACCGCGCGCGTCCCTCTGATCAGGCTGAAGAGCCAGTAGATCAGGAGGGCCGTGATCGCTACATCGGCTACAAGGTTTGGGCTGACCTGTTCGAGCGCCGACTGGATGAGTTGCATCTGAGCTCTAGTCTATACCGGCTGGTAGCCCTCTCCGTCATCGCGAGCGGCGGCGACGCGATTCTGGGGCGGTCCGGAGGTCGAGTCGGCCGCTGTCGCGGCCGTCGAGCTGGCCACTGCCAGCATTAGGAGCAGAGCGCGCCCAGTCGTTCGTCCTTGGGGAAGGTTCGGCCGGCCACCGCGCACAAGCGCTGGAGAGTCTCCTTGTCGTCGTTGAGTTCGGCAAGCCGACCCAGCAAGACGAGCTTCTCCATTGCCAGCGCGTTCCAGTCGCGCGCCACGTACATCTCCACGAGCACGAGGTGGGCGTCGACATCGCCCGGCGCGTGCTGCAAAAGGCGATGGGTGGCGTCGAGGCCGGCCTCGAAACGGCCCTCACGTGCGTAGGCGCGTGCCGTCCATACCAGGAGCGACCGCAGGGCGGTCGTGTCGCCCGCCAACTCGGCGGCCTCCGCGGCACTCAGCAGCTCATCACCGTTGGGCTGGTGCCGGGTTCCACCGACGCCCAGATTGGCGGTAGCAAGCCCACCATCCATGACACCCACCCCCGCCAGAGCCTCGGCCGACGGCGGCGCCAACTCAAGCCCGACTGCCGGCCAGGCGTGGAGGCCCACGTCGCGCAGGGCGTCAGACGCGGCTTCAGCAGGGGCTCCGGCAAGGACCGCACCCTCCGAATAGGCCGCGGCGGCGGCGAATTGCCCGTCCGCCGCCCCATGCTGAGGCGCGCCGATCGTGGGGATCGCGGGCCACGACGCGGCCAACTCCGCGTCGGTAGCCGGTCCGTCCCGCAGCCGGAGTGCTCGGGCCAGCAGCTGCTCGGAGGCCTGGTCGCCATCAGACAGACGGATCTGGCGCAACAGGCCCCTCTGGCGACGGCTGCGTTCAGCCGACTCTTCAAGCTCCATGGCGCGTCGGAGTGTGTCCGCGGCCTCCGGCAACCGACCGGCCGCCTCTTGGACCTCGGACACGTGGTCAAGGGCTACAGCAGCATCGACCGGCTGCCCGGCAATGGTCAGGGCTTCGGCCTGTCCGAGCAGAGCGCCTTCGTCGTGGGGAGCGCGGGCCACTGCCGACCCAAACTCAACGAGGGCTCCCTCGAGATGCCCCAGTCGTAGCAGAACGCCGCCCAGACTCGTGTGCGGCAAAGCACGTGATGGGGCGATCGAGGCGGCTGTGCGATACGCCTCGCTGGCTTCCCCAAGCGCTCCGCGCAGGACGGCTACGTGGCCAACCCGCAATGCTTCCTTGTAGCGCTCGTATAGATCGTCCGTCATGTGTACATCATGCCTTCCGGCGTGCGCGACGTCTCAGGTACATGCGTCGAACTGCAATCGCGCTTGGTCCTACGCAAGCCGCCCAATTCGACCGACGTCAACGTCTGCAGTTGTCATCGGCGCCCGATCGACTCCACCAGGAATGCCTTCTGTACGTGGAGTCGGTTCTCTGCCTGTTCGAGGGCAAGGCTTCTGGGCCCGTCGAGGACATCGGCCGTGATTTCCTGGCCTCTGTGCGCGGGCAGGCAGTGCATCGCGACGGCGTCCGGTCCAGCGAGATCGAGCAAACCAGAATCGACGCAGTATCCGGCGAAGGCCGCGAACCGCGCGTGCGACTGCTCCTGGCCCATCGAGACCCACACATCCGCGTACAGCGCGTCCGACCCTGGCGCCAGCTCCCGAGGATCGCGACCGACGACTATCTTGCCGCCGCTCGAAGCAGCCAGCCTCTCAGCCCGGGCGACTATCTCGGCTTGCGGACCGAAGCCGGCGGGGTGGGCCAGCCTGACCTCCATGCCCAGCGTCGCGCCCGCCAGAGCAAGGGAGTGATAGACGTTGTTGCCGTCCCCAACGAACGTCAGCACCCTGCCCGCAAGGCTGCCGCAGTGTTCCCGCAGCGCCAGCAGGTCGGCGAGGGCCTGGAACGGGTGCTCGTCGTCGGTCAGGGCGTTGAACACCGGGATAGCGGACTCCGCCGCCAGTTCCGTCACAACCGAGTGGTCGAACGTGCGGATCACGATCCCATCCACCCAGCGCTCCAGGTTGTGCGCGATATCCGAGACGCTCTCGCGGACGCCGAAGCCAATCCCATCACCCAGATGCAGGGCGTGTCCGCCGAGCTGGTTCAGACCGGCCTCGAACGTCACCCTCGTGCGCAGGCTCTGCTTTTCGAAGATGAGGGCGACATTCCGTCCGGCAAGAGGCTGCGCTACATGGCGTCGGGTCTCCCGGAACTCGCCCTTCAACGATGTGGCGGTGGCGAACACGTCCTCGTACTCGTCCCGAGTCAGATCGCCTGCGCTGAGCAGGTCGCGGCCTTGAAGCGATGCGGTCACGTTGCCCATCCTCTGTCGTCGCCCCGCGTCTCATGCACGGGCTGTCGCGGCGAAGTCGCTATGTTACCGGCCCCGGCCAGCCGCGTGCCTACGTGGTCCCGCCGCCCCGGGTCCGCCCCAAAAACAAAGCACGCGCCGGGCGAACCCGACGCGTGCGTATGTCTTGGCATGTTCGGCCGCGAAGAGCCGTTCTTCAGTGCTCCCGCGTCACCCGAGGGCACGACTCCGGCGAGGAGCCAGGCAAGCCTGGCTTTAAGCTCTGGGCGGAGCCGAGCACGAGCCAAGCAAGCTTGGCTTTGAGCGAGCACGAGCCAAGCAAGCTTGGCTTTGGTGCGTGAGCAAGGAGCGCAAGCTCCAACATCGCGATTGGCCGCCTGAGGCGTGCCTAGCGCTTCGTGTACTGCGGGGCCTTGCGAGCGCGCTTGAGACCGTACTTCTTCCGCTCCTTCATCCGCGGGTCGCGGGTCAGTAGGCCAGCCTGGCGGAGCGGAAGGCGGTTGCCTTCCGGGTCCAGCTGAAGCAGAGCGCGGGCAATGCCGTGGCGAATGGCCCCGGCCTGTCCGGTGACCCCGCCGCCCTCGACCTTGATCTGGGCGTTAAACGTGCCTTCCGTCCCGGTGACCCGGAACGGTAGACGAACGTTCGCCTCGTCGATGGCGTTCCCGAAGTGGGCCTCGAGGCTGCGATCGTTGACAACGATCTCGCCCGAACCCGGGACGAGCCGGACACGAGCCACCGCGGTCTTGCGGCGACCGGTCCCGTAGTAGTACGCAGGGGTGGTCATCACGCTCCTCGTCAGGCGAACGGCTCAGGCCGCTGAGCCTGGTGCGGGTGCTCCGGGCCGGCGTAGACCTTGAGCTTGGTAAGTTGCTGAGCTCCGAGGCGGTTGTGAGGAAGCATCCCCTTCACCGCGCGCCGGATCACTTCTTCTGGCCGGCGTTCCAGCAGGTGGCCAAGAGTCTCTTCCTTGAGTCCGTGCGGATAGCCGCTGTGCCGCATGTACAGCTTGGTCTCGCGCTTGTCGGACGTCACGGCGATCTTGCCCGCATTCACGACGACGACGTGGTCGCCGGAGTCCAGCGTCGGGCTGTACAGCGGCTTGTTCTTGCCTTCGAGCACGCGAGCGATGCGCGACGCGAGACGGCCGAGCGTCTCGTCCGTCGCGTCCACGACGTACCAGCGTCGCTCGATCTCGCTCTCACGGACCGTATATGTCTTCGCGGTCATCGTTCTCCGTTCGATCTGGCGGTCGTGCTTGCCGGCGTCGCCTTGGGCCTCATTGGACCGAGTACGACTCGCCGGAGGCAGAGGCCCTTCGCCGGGGCCGTAACCCCGTTGAACGCCGGTCGCCTTGATGCTAGCGCTTCGGCCACTGCCTCTTCGTTCATCTTTCCGTGTCCGACCTCCAGGAGGACGGCCACCATCCTTCGCACCATGTGGCGGAGGAAGGCATCGGCCGCGACGTCGATCGTCACGAGCGGACCTTCCCGCCGGATCCGGACCGAGTGAACGGTCCGCACCGGCTGCCGGTGCGCCACCCCGAAGGAACTGAAGTCGTGGCGGCCCACTAGGACCGACCCGGCCCGCTCCATCGCGGCAATATCTAGTGGGTCCCGCACCCCGAGCGCAAAACGCTCGCGGAGCGGGCTTCGCGGCCCGTTCCAGACGGTGTAGCGATACTCCCGGTATCGCGCCGCGTAGCGTGGGTTGAACTCGGCCTGGACGCGCCGCACCTCGCGGATTGCCACGTCCTCTGGCAGCAGGGCATCTAGCGCCCTCACCAGTTCCTTCGCCGGTCTGCCATTCGGGTCGGTGAATGCAATTACCTGCCCGGTGGCATGGACCCCAGCGTCGGTTCGACCCGCCGCTACGACTCTGACCCGGTTTCCACCGGAGATCGTTGCCAGCGCGGCTTCGAGTTCTCCCTGGACCGTCCGTGCTTCAGATTGAACCTGGAACCCGGCGAAGTCCGTGCCGTCGTATTCAACCGTTGCGCGATAGCGCAACGGCGTGCCCTCTCGAGCACTTCGTTCGTCGCCACTCGGCCGATGCATTGCTGCGTTGGCCCGTCCGCGAGCCACGCCTTTGGGCGAGGCTTTAGATCGCTCACGCACGCTAGTGCGCTCGCTCTCGTGCTCTGCGCCGCCTTGCACTGCATCCGGCGGAGCGGCGATTCATGACTTGCTTGTTTAGACCAACTCGATTTGCACGATATGAGCGGCGTCGCCATATCGCTGGCCGAGGTGGACAATTCGGGTGAAACCCGAGGTCCGATCGGCGTATTTGGGCGCGATCTCATTGAAGAGCTTGGTGACGACTAGCGGCTCGTTCGGGAACTCCGAGATTACCGTCCGTCGCGCGGCCAGATCGCCGCGCTTAGCTAGCGTAATCATGCGTTCAACCCGACCCCGAATCTCCTTAGCCTTGGCCTCGGTGGTCTGGATGCGCTCGTAGCGCAGGACCGACACGGTCAGGTTCTTGTACAGGGCAATTCGCGGACCCTGCTTGCGGGAGAGCTTGCGGCCGTCGATGCGATGGGCCATTGCCTAGGCCTCCTCGGGGGGCAAATCGTCGAACTGCTCTTCCTCGTCGACATCTCCGAGGTCGTCGCCGAGCGACGTTTCTTCGCTGTCGGGAAGAATGAAGCCACGCATGCGCAGCCGCTCTTTCATCTCGTCGAGCGACTTCTTGCCAAAGTTGCGCATTCGCAGTAGGTCGTCATCGGAAAGCTGCAGCAGCTGCCCGACCTTAACAATATTGTTGCGCTTCAGCGAGTTGTAGGCCCGCATCGGCAGATCCAGCTCCTCGATCGGCATGTCAAGCATGTTCGGAGGGAGCTGCGGCACGCTCGTCACGGCGTGGTCTGTACCGGCAGCGACGAGGCCGATATTGGCGAACAACGAGAACTGACGGACCAGGATGTCAGCGGCCCGACCGAGCGCCTCTTCAGGCGAGATCGTGCCGTCGGTCTCCAGTTCGATCGTCAGCTTGTCGTAGTTGGTCATCTGCCCAACGCGAGTGTTCTCGATCGAGTAGTTGACCTTCCGAACGGGAGTAAAGATGGCGTCGACCGGGATGACGCCGATTGGGTTCGACTCGGCCCGCTCAGCGGCGATGTACCCGACGCCCCTCTCGACGGTCAGATCCATCTCAAGTGTCACGTCGTCAGAGTCCAGGGTCATGAGCACCAGCTCGGTGTTCACGACCTCGACATCGGCCGACTCCTGGATATCGCCGGCCGTAACCGTGCCGGCACCACTCTTGATGAGTTTCAGCTGAACCGGGTGCGTCGCAAAGCTCTTGAGGCGGAGCTTCTTGACGTTGAGGACAATCTGAGTGACGTCCTCCTTCACGCCGGGGATGCTGGTGAATTCGTGATAGACGTCGCGGATCTGGATCGCCGTGACGGCCGCGCCCTCGAGGGAGGACAGCATGACCCGTCGCAGGGCGTTACCCAGAGTGACGCCGAAGCCGGCCGGTAGCGGGCTCGCCTCGTACTTGGCGTACGAGCCGAGTTCTTCGACCGGAGCGATCTGCGGGCTCTCGAGTTCGATCATCTGGGTGCGTTACCTCGAGTAGTACTCGACGACGAGCTGCTCATTGAGATCGAGCGGCATTTGGTCGCGACGCGGTGAGCTCAACACAGACCCGGCGAGCTTCGCCGCGTCGACGCTGAGCCATTCGGGCACCTGGCGCGACTTCATGGCCTCAACGGCCTCCTTGAAGGGCTCGCGGCTACGATGAGTCTCGCGAACCTCGATTTTGTCGCCAGCTTTGAGTTGCATTGACGAAATGCTGGCAACCCGGCCGTTCACGGCGAAATGGGCATGGCCAACCATCTGGCGTGCTTCTGCCCGAGATACCGCGAAACCCATCCGGTAGACGACGTTGTCGAAACGAAGCTCCAGCTTGCGGAGGAGGTTCTCGCCGGTGACGCCCGGACTGGAACTTGCCTCCTCGAAGTAACCCTGGAACTGGCGCTCGAGAACGCTGTAGACGCGACGGATCTTCTGCTTCTCACGCAGCTGCATGCCATAGTCGCCGACCTTGCGGCGGCGGACGCCATGCTGACCGGGGGGCGCCTGACGGCGCTCAAAGGAGCATTTCTTGGAGTAGCAACGGGCGCCTTTCAGAAAGAGCTTGGCGCCCTCCCGGCGGCAGAGCCGGCAGACTGGGTCGGTGTATCGGGCCATCTATCGTCCTCCTAGACGCGGCGCCGCTTGGGCGGGCGGCATCCGTTATGGGGGACAGGGGTGACATCGGTGATAGCGTTGACCTCCAGGCCGGCGGCCTGGAGAGACCGGATCGCTTGTTCCCGACCTGCACCCGGACCCTTGACGTAGACCTCGACCTGACGCATGCCGTGCTCCATTGCCTTCTTCGCTGCCTGTTCGGCAGAGAGCGCGGCGGCATAAGGCGAACTCTTGCGAGAGCCCTTGAAGCCGGCGACCCCGGCCGAGCCCCAGCTGATCACATTCCCGTTGGGGTCTGTGATCGTGATGATCGTGTTATTGAAACTCGCCTGGACGTGAACGTGCCCCTGGGGCACGTTCTTTCGTTCCCGGCGGCGCTGTTTGGTAGCCCGCTTCCGTTCGGCCATTCCTGCGTGCGGCTCCTCTTACTTCGTCGCCTTGCGTCGGACGCCGACCGTCTTCTTAGGTCCGCGGCGCTGCCGTGCGTTGGTCTTGGTTCGTTGGCCCCTGGCCGGTAAATTGCGGCGATGCCGCGTCCCGCGGTAGGAACCGATTTCAATTAGCCGCTTGATGTTCAGAGCAACCTCGCGCCGAAGGTCACCCTCGACCTTGTGTCGTCGGTCGATGATCTCGCGAAGGCGGTTGACCTGTTCTTCCGTCAGGTCGCGAACACGAGTGTCCGGATTGACGTTCGCCTGGACGAGGATCTTCTGGCTGGTGGGGAGACCGATTCCGTAGATGTAGGTAAGGGCGATCTCCACCCGCTTCTCACGGGGAATGTCTATACCTGCAATGCGTGCCATGCCCTACCCCTGCCGTTGCTTGTGCTTGGGATTGGCGCAGATGACCATCACGGTCCCGTGCCGGCGGATGACTTTGCAGTTGTCGCAGCGGGCCTTGACGGAAGCTCTGACTTTCAAGGGATCCTCGATGTCTCGGTGCCTTCGGCGGCGTTACTTGAGCCTGTAGGTGATTCGACCACGAGTCAGGTCGTAGGGCGACAACTCCACCCTGACTCGATCGCCGGGCAGGATGCGGATGAAGTTCATGCGCAGCTTGCCGGAGATGTGCGCCAGAACGCGGTGGCCGTTCTCGAGTTCGACGGCAAACATGGTGTTGGGCAGAGGCTCCAACACGGTTCCCTCGACCTCTATTGCGTCCTTCTTAGCCACGTTCTGTGTGTCGTCCCTTTCTCGCACGAATGTCGGCCGTTTGCGGCCGACACACGAACGAATAGATTACCAAAGAACACCGAGCCCGGCAACATGCCGTCTCTGCTGCTGACGCGGAACTGCTACCCCGCCCGGCAAGCGCCGGCCCGAGGCCACTTCCACGTTGCTCATGCCGTAGTAAGTATCACGGGGCCGTTCTCCGTCACAGCGATCGTGTGCTCGAAGTGAGCGGCCAGTGAGTGATCCTTGGTCACGACCGTCCAGCCATCGGCGAGGGTCTCCACCTCGGCGCTGCCGAGGGTCAGCATCGGCTCGATGGCGATGCACACCCCCGCGTCCAGCTCCGCACCGGGGCGCCCGGTCCGGTAGTTGGGGACCTGAAGGTCCTCGTGCATCTTCGTGCCGATTCCATGGCCGACGAAAGGCCGGACGATGTCGCACCGGCCCTCAACTGCCACGTCCTCGACTGCCCCGGAGATGGTCTCGACTGTTGCGCCCGGCACCGCAGCCGCGATCCCGGCCATCAATGCCAGGCGCGTGGTCTCCAGTAACCGAGCCACATCGGCTGACGGTTGCCCGACGTAGAACGTGCGGGCGGCGTCGCCGTGGTAGCCCTGCCAGATCGCACCCGCATCGACGGAGACGACCTGGCCTTCTTCGATGACGCGGCTGCCTGGAATGCCATGCACGACCTCGTCGTCGATCGAAACGCAGATGCTTGCCGGAAAGCCCCTGTAGCCCTTGAAGGACGGTCGGGCGCCCGACTTCCGAATGTATTCTTCTGCGACGGCGTCCAGCTGGGCCGTGGTCACGCCCGGGGCCAGCTTCTCCTCCATCAGCGCAAGGACGTCGGCGACCACGCGCCCAGCACGGCGCATGAGGTCGATCTCCTGACGGGTCCTGCGCGGAACTATCACTTATCTGCCCTGGTCCCTGCTACCGATAGCCGGCTCGATGGCAGCAAGCAGATCCACCGTGACCGCGTCGATGTCCCGGCGGCCGTCGACAGACGTCAGCACCGCCTGATCGCGATAGTAGCCCACCACCAGGTCGAGGGCGCCGAGTTGCTGGCGCAGTCGAGCCTGAACCGTGGCCGGCTGGTCGTCGGTTCGTTGGTACAGCTCCGAGCCGTCGACATCGCAAACGCCCGGCTTGGCCGGTGGCTTGGTCTTTTCGTGGTATGGGTGTCCTGCCGCCCGGCAGACCCAGCGCCCACCGAGGCGAGCGACCAGATCGGCCTCCGGAACCTCAATGTACGGCGCCACATCGACGCGGCCGCCCTTCTCGGCCAGGGCCTTGCCAAGGACCTCGGCCTGGGCGGTATTACGCGGGAAGCCATCGAGCAGGATCCCGGCCTGGGCGTCCGGCTGGGCCAGGCGCTCGAGCAACATTTCGATGGTGACCGCGTCGGGCACGAGTTCTCCACGGTCCATGTAGCCCTTTGCCGTGAGACCGAGCGGAGTCTCGTCCCGCACGGCAGCGCGGAACAGATCGCCAGTGGCGACGTGGGCAAGCCCCAGCCGCTCCGACAGGATCTGCGCCTGCGTACCTTTCCCAGCGCCCGGGGCACCGAGAAGGACGACGACGCTACCGGTCGATGCCGTCATCGAATGAAGCCCTCGTAACTTCGCATCATCAGCTGGGCCTCGAGTTGCTTCATCGTCTCGACGACCACGCTGACGACGATCAGAACGCTGGTACCGCCGATTCCAACACCCAGGCCACCCTGGGTGGCACTAAGGTCCTTGAACAAGGGCAGGGCGGCAATGATGAAGGGCAACACTGCCACCGTGGCCACAAAGAATGCGCCGGCCACGGTAATGCGGAAGGCGACCCGCCGCAGGTATTCCTCAGTGGGTTGGCCCGGCCGGATGCCGGGGATGAAGCCACCCGATTTGCGCAGGTTACTGGCCGTCTCGTCGGGCTTGAAGACGATGAACGTGTAGAAGAATGCGAAGGCGAACGTGAGCAGGAAGTAAAGGCTCAGATAGAACAGCTTTGTGGAGTCGAGCCAGGAGACGACTCCGGTCGCGATGTCGCGGATCCCACCCACCGAGGATGTCTTGAAGTACTGAGCAATCTGGAGCGGGAAGAGGAGGATGCTGATCGAGAAGATGATAGGGATCACGCCCGCCATGTTCACGCGCAACGGAAGGAATGTGGATCCACCCTGGTAAATGCGGTGTCCACGGACCCGGTTGGCGTACTGGATGGGGATCCGGCGCTGGCCTTCCTGGACGAAGATGATCACGAAGATGATCACCAGACCAAGGATGCCGAAGGCGAACAGTTCCAGCCAGTTCGGGCTAAGCAGGAACGAGCCGACTGTTCCCGGCATGCGCGACACGATGCCGGCGAAGATGATGAAGCTGATGCCGTTGCCGATGCCCTTCTCGGTGATCAGTTCGCCAAGCCACATCAGAACCACCGAGCCGACCACCAAGGCCAGGATCATCGACAGGCTTTGATAGCTCTCAAAGCTGAACGGCGTCGTGAAGGCGTCGATGCCTCTACCCTTTTCGTCCGACTGAACGAGCGACAGAATGCCGTAGCCCTGCAGAGCCGCCAGCGGAACGGATAGCCACCGAGAGTAGCTGGTGATCTTGTTCCGGCCGTATTCGCCTTCGCGGCTGAGTGCCTGCAGCCTCGGGATCGTGGTCTGCAGGATCTGCATGATGATGGTGGCGTTGATGTACGGGTTCAGCCCGATTCCGACGATCGACATGGCCTTGATGTCGCCGCCCGAGAAGAGCGCCAACATGCCGAATATTCCGTTGTCGGGACCCGGGTTCTTGAGGACCTCCGGGTTGATCCCCGGAATCAAGACGTGCGCCAGGGCACGGTAGATGATCAGGATCAAGGCCACGAACAGCAGCCTGCGCCGTATGTCCGGCGCGCGGAAGGCGTTCAGCATCGACTCGAGCATTGCTCAGGAACCCTTCTATGCTTCCGAGCCGGCTTTGCCAGCCGGGCTCGTCGAGGGGAGGGTGTCCGCCGCGGACGAAGCCACGGACTGCGCCGCCACATCAGCGTAGACGTCGCCGGCCTCAGGCAATTCAATCACATGAGCCGTGCCGCCGGCGGCCTCGATCTTGGCCGTGGCGCTCTTGGTGAACGCATCCGCCACGACGAAGAGCGACCTCGTCACGTCGCCTTGGCCGAGAATCTTGAGCGGCTTCTTGAGCGTCCGGATGAGCCCGGCGGCCGCGAGAATGTCGGGCGTGATCGTGACGGGCGCGGGCTTGGCCGACTTTGCCGACTTTGCCGACGCCGAGGAACTCGGCGCGCCATCCACCTCGGGCATATCGAGGATGCCGGTCTCCGCCAAGGCTGAGAGGCGCCCGATATTTACGACTTCGTACTCGATCCGGAACTTGTTCTTGAAGCCCCGGAGCTTTGGAATGCGGATATGGATCGGGGTCTGTCCACCCTCGAACCACGGCTGGATCGTGCCGCCAGTTCTCGACTTCTGGCCCTTGGTGCCGCGTCCAGCGGTCTTGCCCTTGCCAGCGGCGATGCCACGGCCAACGCGAGTGCGCGGCTTGCGGCTGCCTTCGGCGGGGCGAAGGTCGTGCAACTTCATGGCTTCTCCTCGGGAAGTTCCTCGACCTCAACGAGGAAGCGGACCTGACGGACCATTCCTCGCGTGGCGTCGTTGTCGGGCACCTCGACGATGTCGCCGATACGCTTCAGCCCGAGCGCCCTGATCGTTCCGCGATTTCGAGCGATGTGGCTGATGGTGCTCTTGATCTGCTTGACGCGCAGTTTACCGGCCATTGCCAACCCTCGCCGCAGGCTGGCCGGCCACGGTCGATCGCACGGTGACACCGCGCATAGCGCTGATCTCTTCAGCCGAGCGAAGGCTTCGAAGGGCCTCGAGCGTAGCCCGTGTGACGTTCACCGGGTTGGTCGAGCCGAAGACCTTAGCCAGGATGTCCCGGATGCCGGCAGCTTCGACGACGGCGCGGACTGCACCGCCGGCGATCACGCCGGTGCCCTGGGATGCCGGCTTAAGCATGATCTTCGAGGCGCCAAAGTTCTGCCGGACTTCGTGAGGGATCGTGGTCCCGACCATGGGGATTCTGATTAGATGCTTCTTTGCGTCCTCGACGCCCTTGCGGATGGACTCGGGCACTTCGCCAGCCTTACCAAGGCCGACGCCAACGTGACCCGCGCCGTCACCGACGACGATGATTGCGCTGAAGCTGAAGCGACGACCGCCCTTGACGACCTTCGCGACTCTGTTGATTTGGACGACGCGCTCTTCGAGCGTCAGCTTGTTGGGATCAATCCTGGCCAACTGATCAGCTCCTTGCGTCAGAACTCAAGGCCGGCTTCGCGGGCGGCTTCCGCGAGCGACTTGACCCGCCCGTGATACCTGAACCCGGCTCGATCGAAGACGACCTGATCGATCCCCGCGCTCCGGGCGCGCTCGGCCAAGAGGCGACCTACGACCTTGGCCTCATCGATCTTCTTCTGGCCTGGGGCCCTGAGCTCCTTTTCGAGGCTCGAGGCGGCGGCCAGCGTCTTACCGGAGGTGTCGTCGATTACCTGGGCAGAGATATGTTTGTTGCTGCGGAATACGGCCAGGCGAGGGCGCTCGGCCGAGCCCGACAGGCGAAGCCTGATCCGCTCGTGCCGCTTCTGGCGCGCGGCCGAGCGACTGGCGACCTGCGTCATCGTGCTGATCCCTTCGTCATGCTCGAACGGCTCACTTCTTGCCGCCGATCTTGCCGGCCTTGCCGGCCTTACGGCGGATCGTCTCGCCCAGGTAGTGAACGCCCTTGCCCTTGTACGGTTCGGGCTTGCGACTAGCTCGGACCTTGGCTGCAATCTGGCCGACGAGTTCCTTGTCGATGCCGACGACCGTGAGGCGGACCGGACTCTCGACTTCGAAGGCAATGCCGACCGGCGGATCGATCTCGATCAAGTGGCTGTAGCCGAGGCTGAGCTGCAGCTTGTTGCCAACCTTCACGGCTCGGTAGCCGACACCGGTGATCTCGAGCGACTTGCGATAGCCGTCCGTCACGCCGATCACCATGTTGGCCACTAGCGTTCTGGTCAGCCCGTGAAGCTGCTTGTAGTGCTTGGCTTCGCTCGGTCGCTCGACGGTGAGGGTTGAACCCTCGTGAATGACGCGCATGTCCGGATGGAGTGCGCGGTTGAGTGTTCCCTTCGGGCCCTGAACGGTGATTTCGCGACCGACGAGGGAAACCTCGACCGACGCGGGGACGGTAATCGGAAGCCGACCGATTCGTGACATCGCCGGCCTACCAGACGTATGCCAGGACTTCACCACCGAGCTGGGCCTTGTAGGCCTGTGCTCCGGTCATGATTCCCTGGCTGGTGCTAACGATAACGAGGCCAAGTCCACCGAGCACCCGGGGGATCTCGGTCTTGCGCGCATACACGCGCAACCCGGGCTTGCTGATGCGCTTGAGCCCGGAGACGACCGGCGCCTTGCCATCAACGTACTTAAGCGTTACGCGCAGTACCTGGTGCACGCCATCGCGCTCCTCCTGGACTTCGGCGATAAAGCCCTCCTCCACGAGGATTCGGGCGATCTGCCGCTTGGTCCTCGAGGCTGGAACGACGACATCGGCGTGCCGGGCCCGCGACGCATTGCGGATGCGAGTCAGCATGTCCGCAATTGGATCGGAGACATTCATTGGTTACCTACCAGCTCGACTTGGTGACGCCGGGCAGCTCGCCGAGCAGCGCCCGCTCACGGAAGCAGATGCGGCACAACCCAAAGCGCCGCATGAACGCACGCGGGCGACCACAAACGAAGCAACGATGGTAGGCCTGCACCTTGTGCGCCGGCGTCCGCTTCGCCTTGGCGATCATCGACTTCTTGGCCATGGCTTCTCCCTCCCCGCGCCTAGACGGCGAAGGGCATGCCGAGGAGTTCGAGCAAACGCTTCGATTCCTCGTCGGTCTTCGCCGTCGTCACGATGCTGATCTCCAGCCCGCGGAGACGGTCAACCTTGTCGTACTCGATCTCCGGGAAGGCGAGCTGCTCGCGAAGTCCCAGAGAGTAGTTGCCGCGCCCGTCGAACGACTTCGCCGGGACCCCGTGGAAGTCGCGGATGCGGGGCAGTGCGAGCCGCGTTAGCCGCTCGAGAAAGTCCCACATTCGGTCGCCGCGCAGAGTAACGCGAACACCGACCGTGTTCCCTTCACGCAGTCGAAACTGCGCGATCGAACGCTTCGCCTTGGTGGTCACCGGCTTCTGACCGGTGATCGCAGCGATATCGCCGACGGCGGCGTCCACGGCTTTCGGATTGGTGAGCGCCTCGCCAAGACCGATGTTGACGACGATCTTGGAAAGCCGCGGGGTTTGCATCGGATTGGCGTAGCCAAACTGCTTCTGCAGCACCGGCGTCGCCTCGTCCTTATAGCGTTGCTGAAGGGCCCCGCTCATGCACTTGCCTCCAGCTGTTCGCGGCAATGGCCGCAGACTCGAACGCTCTGGCCGCTGCCGAGGCGCTCATGCTTGACTCGAGTGATCCGGTCGCAGCGCGGGCAAACGATCATCACGTTGCTCACGTCGATCGGCATCGGCTTATCGATGATGCCGCTCTGCTGCGCCATGCTCTGGGTATTCTGGCTCATATGCGGTCGCGCCTTCTGGTGGCGCTTGGCAAGGTTGACGCCGGAGATAAGGATCGCAAGCGACCGGCTGGACGCTCCGCGCCAAGCACCGGCGGCCTTGTGTTTAGATCCCAGGTTTCGCAGGACCTTCTCCACCTTGCCGCGCTTGCCGGCATCCTTGCCGTGCAGAACGACGACGGTGTCGCCGGTCCGGATCTCCGGAACCTTATTGGCGGAAGCGCCCTTGGTCTGAGCCATCAGAGCACCTCCGGAGCGAGGGACACGATCTTCATGTAGTTGCGATCCCGCAGCTCGCGAGCGACAGGGCCGAAGATTCGGGTGCCTCGCGGGTTGCCCTGATTGTTGATGAGGACCGCGGCGTTCTCGTCGAACCGGATGTAGCTGCCGTCCGGCCTTCCGTATTCCTTAGCGGTGCGGACCACAACCGCGCGAACGACGTCGCCCTTCTTGACGGGGGCGTTCGGGATCGCCTGCTTCACACTAGCGATGATCACGTCACCGACTGCGGCTGTCGTCTTGCTAGACCGGCCCATGATCCGGATGCACTGGATCGTCCGGGCGCCCGTATTGTCGGCAACCCGAAGGCGAGTGTATTGCTGGATCATCGGGCGACCTCCCCATCATCGGCGTGCTGGCCCAAGTGGGCCGCGCCGTGGAGGGCCTCGTCGAGCGCTTCTTCCTCGACGACCGGGGGCGTCGTGGCAGCCTCGCCAGCACTGGCGATGATGCTTACGAGCCGCCACCGCTTAGTGGCCGAGAGCGGTCGGGATTCCTCAATGAGGACGGTATCGCCGACGTGCGCTTCATTGGATTCGTCGTGGGCCTTGAACTTGCTGGTCAAGCGGATAACGCGCTTGTACAGCGGATGCCGCGTCATGCGCTCGACGGACACGACGATCGTCTTGTCCATCTTGTCGCTAACTACGCGGCCGACCTTGGTCTTCCGCTTGCCCTGCACTGCTGCTCCTGACATCACGTGATCTCCTAAGCCCTGCCGGCGGGCTGGGCCACCGTCCGAGAGCGCACGTCGCGGCGCTCGCGCTGCACGGTAAGGATCCGCGCGATTGATCGTCTAGTCTGGGGAATCGAGCTGTAGTCCTTCAGTTGCCGGGTGGTGAGCTGGAAGCGTGCCTGCCAGAGATCCTGCTTAGCCTGGCTGAGCTGCTCGTCGAGCTCCCCGTCGGACAGGGCCCGAACCTTATCAATGTCCATCTGCGAGGCCTTCCTTGAGGACGACTCGGGTAGCGACGGGGAGCTTGTGGCTGGCGAGACGCATAGCCTCGAGAGCCTCTACCCGATCTATGCCGGCCATCTCGAAAAGGATGCGGCCAGGCTTGACCACGGCCACCCAGTGGTCAGGTGCGCCCTTACCGGAGCCCATTCGGGTTTCGGCTGGCTTCTTAGTCGCCGGCTTGTCGGGGAAGATACGTATCCAGATCTTGCCGCCGCGCTTGACCGAGCGGGTCATCGCGCGTCGAGCTGCCTCGATCTGGCGACTGGTGATCCAGGCCGGCTCCGTGGTAGCAAGACCGAATTCGCCGAAAGCCACGGACGTGCCGCCCTTGGCCTGGCCGGACATACGACCTCGCTGGACCTTGCGATGCTTGACTCGTCGGGGCATCAGCACGGCTACACCCCCTGCCCGATGACGGCAGAAGCGGCTACCGGCTCGCGACGAGGCTTCTCGCCAGGAACCTCACCACGATAAATCCAAACTTTCACGCCAATTCGACCGTATGTGGTCAGGGCGTGAACCTGGGCGTAGCTGATGTCCGCGCGCAGCGTACCGAGCGGAATTCGGCCTTCCTTATCCCACTCGCGGCGAGCCATTTCGGAGCCGCCGAGGCGACCCGCAACGGCGATCTTCACGCCCTTGGCACCAGCCTTCATCGTCCGCTGGATGGACTGCTTCATGGCCTTCTTGAAGGCAATGCGGCGAGCCAACTGCTGGCTGATGTTGGCCGCAACGAGACCCGCGTCAAGTTCCGGCTGACGGATCTCCTTGACCTCGAGCTTGACCTTGCGCTTGGTGAGCGCGCCGACCTGCTGACGAAGCAGTTCGACGTTGGCGCCGCCCTTGCCAATGACGATGCCCGGTTTGGCGGTGTAGATCGTGACCGTCACGTGGTTGATGCCACGTTCGATCTCGATCCCGCTGACGCTTGCGTTGGCCAGCCGGCGCGTGACCAGCAGGCGGATGGTGATGTCTTCCTTGAGCAGGTCCGTGTAGTCCTTATCCGCGTACCACTTTGCCGTCCAGGTGCGCGAGACACCCAGCCGGAAGCCGTACGGGTGAACCTTGTGCCCCATCTAGGCCTCCCGGTCTTCGACGACGATGGTGATATGGGTCATGGGCTTGAGGATCGGGAAGGCCCGACCTTGAGCCCGCGGCCGCCAGCGCTTCTGAACAGGCCCCATGTTGGCCTGGGCATCAGCCACAACCAGGTCCTCGGCGGAAAGATTGTGGTTGTTCTCAGCGTTAGCCGTCGCGCTCTTGAGAACGCGGGCGACGTCACGAGCTGCCGCCTGCGGCATGAACCGCAGAAGAGCTGAAGCTTCCTCGACCCTCTTGCCCTTGATCGCATTGGTCACTAGGCGAGCTTTTCTCGAGGAGCCCTTTAGGTACTTGGCTGTGGCGGAAACGCGCACGTCCTTCGCTCCTACTTGAGTGCGGACGAGCGCTCGGTGTGCTTTCCATGCCCGCGAAAGGTGCGGGTCGGGGAAAACTCACCGAGACGATGGCCGACCATGTTCTCGGTCACGTAGACCGGGATGTGCTTCTTGCCGTTGTAAACGGCGACGGTGTGCCCAATGAAATCGGGGAATATGACCGACGCGCGAGACCAGGTCTTAATGACCTTTTTCTCGCTGCGCTTGTTCATCGTCTGGACGCGGCCGAGGAGCCGCGACTCGACGAACGGTCCCTTCTTGACCGAACGCGACATGCCTCTCTCCTCTGCCTTATGACTTGCGATGCCGCGAGCGGACGATGAGTCTGCTCGAGGACTTCTTGCCAAGACGTGTTCGGTAGCCCATGGCGGGCTGACCCCACGGCGTCTTGGGCGGCATTCCGGTAGGCGACTTGCCCTCACCACCACCGTGCGGATGGTCTCTCGGGTTCATAACCACGCCGCGGACTTCGGGCCGCTGGCCCATGTGCCGTGCGCGTCCAGCCTTGCCCAGGCTCTGGTTCTCATGCTCGAGATTTGAGACCTGGCCGATAGTGGCCATACAGCGGAGGGGAACCCGCCTAACCTCGCCGGAAGGAAGTCGCACCGAGGCGAAATCTCCCTCTTTGGCGAGCAGCTGGGCCGACACGCCCGCGGACCGGACGATCTGGCCGCCCTTGCCCGGGACCAGCTCGATGTTGTGGATCGTGGTGCCGAGCGGGATATTGGCCAGAGGAATGGCATTACCAAGTCGAGCCTCGGCCTCAACGCCAGCGACGACCACGTCGCCAACTTTTAGGCCGTGAGGGAGGAGCATGTAGCGCTTCTCGCCATCCATGTAGTGAAGCAGGCCGATGCGGGCCGACCGGTTGGGGTCGTACTCAATCGTAGCCAGCTTCGCCGGCACATCGAACTTGTCGCGCTTGAAGTCGATGATCCGGTAGTGCTGCTTCTCGCCGCCGCCACGATGGCGGACGGAGATCCGGCCCTGATTGTTGCGGCCGGAGCCGCGCTTCTGCGGCTCAAGCAGCGGCTTGTAGGGTTCTTTGGTGGTGATTTCCTCGAACGTGGACCGGGTCATTCCCCGGAGGCCCGCCGAGGTTGGTTTGTAGCTACGCAGCGGCATCTCAGACGGCCTCGAAGAACTCGATCTTCTGGCCGGGGGCCAGCGTCACGATTGCCTTGCGAATGGGAGTCGTGCGACCGGCAACCCGGCTCCGCCGCATCCCGCCGCGTTTTTCCTTGGACTTGGTCGTCAGCACGTTCACCGCGGTGACCTTCACCTTGAAGATCTCCTCGACGGCGGCCTCGATCTGAATCTTGGTGGCCTCAGAACGGACCGCGAACGTGTACTTGCCACGTTGCGACTCGTCCATCGTCTTCTCGCTGATGATGGGACGGAGAAGTATCTCGTGTGCGGTTAGGCTCACGCGTACACCTCCTCCATTCGGCTCAGCGCCGGCTGCTCAATGAGGACCATGTCCGCATTGAGTACGGCGACGACATTGAGCGAGTCCGCTCGGATGACCTCGACTCCCGGCACGTTTCGCGTGGAGAGGATCAGCGTCTCATCCGTGGCCGGGGCAACGATGAGAACGCGACGCCTCGAGCTGCCGAGAGCGTCGATGATGTTCACGATGTCGCGAGTTTTCGGCCCCTCGAGCCCGAAGCCGTCGACGACGCGAATGGCGTCATCGTCGAGCTTGGACGTGAGCGCGCCGACGAGGGCAAGACGCTTCATCTGACGGGGTAGGCGCTGCACGTAGCTGCGCGGGTGCGGCCCGAAGACCACGCCGCCGCCGCGGAACTGCGGAGACCGTATGGAGCCCTGGCGGGCACGGCCGGTCCCCTTCTGGCGGTAAGGCTTTCGCCCGCCGCCGGCAACTTCGCCGCGCCTCTTGGTGTCGTGGGTTCCGAGATGGCGGCCCGCAAGTTGGGCAATCACCACCTGATGGAGCACGGCCGTGTTGATTGGCGCGGAGAAGAGCTCATCTGAGAGCTCCACCTCGCCGATCGCCTCGCCCGTCCTCGCGTAGAGGGTCGTCATCGGCATCGCTAGGCCTTCTTTACGAGGAGCAGCCCGTTGGGGGAGCCGGGGACGGCACCCTTGACGAGCAACAGGTTGCGCTCGGCGTCAGTTCGGACGACCCGCAGCTGCTTGACGGTCGCACGGGCGTCGCCCATGTGGCCGGCCATCCGCATGCCCTTGTAGACGCGGCCCGGCGTGGTGCCAGGACCGATCGAACCCGGGGCGCGGTGATGGTCCGAACCGTGAGTCTTTGGCCCGCGCTTGAAGTGGTGACGCTTGATATGACCAGAGAAACCCTTGCCCTTGCTAACACCCGTCACGTTGACGATGTCGCCGGCGGCGAAGAGCGTCACGTCCAGCTTCTGGCCGACGGTGTAGGCCTCGGTGCCGTCGGCGTCGAGGCGGAACTCACGGATGACAGACACTTTCGGCAGGTTCTTCAGCTGCCCCATCTCCGGCTTGTTGAGCTTGCCGGACTCCTCCACGCCGAGCTGAACGGCGGTGTAGCCGTCACGCTCCGGGGTTCGGAGGCGGGTGACGGTGTTCGGCTCGACGATAACGACGCTCACGGGGATCATCGTTCCATCTGCCTGGAAGATCTGCGTCATGCCGACCTTGCGGCCGATCAATCCGATGCTCATAGCACTCGCTCGCTTATCCGGCTCATGCCGGCGTTGTCTCTTGCGCGCGTTCGCTCACGCACGGTAGTGCGCTCGCCAAAGCCAAGCTTGCTTGGCTCGTGCTCGTCGCCGCCTTGGCCTGAGCTCGGCTGAGCGGCGAGATGCTGGTGGTGGGAAAGCTTGCTCATCGCTGCTTCACATCTTGATTTCGATGTCGACGCCCGCAGCAAGCGAGAGTCGCATCAGGGCGTCGACCGTCTTCGAGGAAGGCTCCAGGATGTCGACGAGCCGCTTATGCGTGCGGATCTCGAACTGTTCCCGGCTGTCCTTGTCGATGAAGGGCGACCGCAATACGGTGAATTTCTCGATGCGCGTCGGCAGCGGAACGGGACCGACAACATCCGCGCCGGTCCGCTGAGCCGTCTCCACGATCTGCGCCGCCGACTGATCGAGCAGTCGGTGGTCGTACGCCTTGAGGCGGATTCTGATCCGCTGCCTTGCCATCACAGACTCCGGCTACTCAGTTATCGAGATGACGGCCCCGGCGCCGACAGTGCGGCCACCCTCGCGGATGGCAAAGCGCTGTCCGACTTCGAGGGCAATCGGGGTGATTAGTTCGACGCTCATGTCGACGTTGTC
>CABDYL010000010.1_pt1 | contig 50446 bp, 40 predicted proteins | sample 3131931 | NCBI WGS metagenome assembly CABDYL01 (sample SAMEA5534337, study PRJEB31848) | metagenome | biome: tundra; feature: field; material: soil | place: USA | collected 2013-05 | depth 0.45 m
GGCGTGGCTCGGGCGTGGCTCGGGCGTGGCTCGGGCGAAGTTGAGCGGCGTGCGGCTGGCTGGCGTGCGACTGGTCCGGCGTGACGATGTGGCATGCGTAGTGACCCGCCATCGGCGCTTCGTGACCTGTCTTGGGTTCGGATCGGGTGGTCCATCGCATCAGGCACCATAGCTGCGAAGGCCGCGGTTTCGATCCTCCCTGTATTCTCGACTCTGGCCGATTCGGCCCGTCCTTCCTCGGCCCGTCCCGGCTGTCTGCGGGCCCTCCCGGCGGCCCGTGCGACCGACGGAATGTACGCCCGAGGCCGAGGGCCGTCAAGCCCCAAAACACAACATCTTGTGGTATCCCATTGAGTGGAACCACCACATCTAGGTTGCGGGCCCGGTTGCGCTTCGGGTCCGCTGGCCGGTCGATGCGTCGACAGCGGACTGACTGTGGACACTCGGTGGACAGAAACGGCCGGCCGCGGGCAGCACTGCCTACTCCGGACGGATCGCCTCGATTGCGCTGCCGGCGTCCGACGTTACGAACGTGCGTTCTATTGTACTGCGCCGCACCAAGGGGGCGCGCGTGGCACAAGGCATGTGGCCGGGCGCGAGCGCGTGGCCGGGCACGAGGCATGTGGCCGGGCGCAGCGCGGGCCATGTGGCCGGGCGCAGCGCAGGCCATGTGGCCGGGCACGGCGCAGGCCAACGGGCGCAGCGCAGGCCAATTCTTCCCTATTACGCATGGGCTGAGTACTAAGTTAGGGGCTAGCACGCGATGCTCCGTGCGGGCTCAGTCTTGACCCTGTTTCGGTTCATGCGGACGGCTCACTACTGAATCCAGGCTCGTTTGGCCCTCGGGAGAGTCAGCCCACCGGAACGAAGGGCTTCCTCCTTCTTGAAACGCGTTGCGTACATTCACGGCCCCCCCTAGCACTCACCCGGTGCGTGTTAGGGAGAAACCAGATACCACGGAGGGGCCCAGACGGCGCCGCAATCCAACCGCGCACTTCGCGGCTACGTGCCGGTAGCGCAGCGGCTAGCAACGCGGCATGTCTAGCAACGGCCGCGCGATTGACGTTGGCGGCCGGCAGGACAAGGACCGAGGCGACGGCGTCCGGCTGCCATCGTCCGCTGCGGCGCAAGACGATCGGAACGACCCGAGCCTTCATGTCGAGCGTGCGAACGGTGTCCTGCAGGTCGACCAACTCCGTCTTGACCTCCACGATCAGAAGCGCCCGGCAATCCGACCGCCATCCCAGGACGTCGACCGAGCCGCGCTCGCCGAAATGATTGAACGACTCCTCGACGCTGATTTCCCAGCCTGCGTCCGAGAGCAGCCGAACCACCCGATCCTGCAACTGGGCGTGCCTTCGATCGAGTAGGCGTGCCAGCTTGGGCCCTCGCCACCTCAGCCCGATCGTCAAATCCGCTTCGATCGCCTCGGCGACCGCTTCCAGCGCGTCAGTAGAAACGGGTCCGAATTTCCCTCGCTCCACGCGCGATACGGTCTGCTGTGAGGTGCCGGCGCGAAGTGCCACGTCGAGCTGCCGAAGTCCGAGCTCCAGGCGGATTGCGCGGAAGGTAGTGCCGAGACGAACTCGATCCATCGGGTGAAGATGCGCCCGGGAGCTCTATTCCGGCTTACTAGGCTCGGGCCGGCCACGATCGGCGCCAAGCCGCGGAGCCGGCCACCATCGCCGCCAAGCCGCCGGGCCGGCCACGACCGCCGCCACTAGGGTGCTCGGGCCGGCCACGATCGGCGCCAAGCGGGGCGCGGAGCCGGGCCGGCCGCGGACTCCGCCTGCGCGCTCCGCCTGCGGCTACCGGGCCAGGCGATCCAGGGCGGCCGCCAATTCCTCGGCGTTCGCCGCGACCTCGGTCGGGCGTTGGCTACGTGGAAGTGCCGCGAACTGGGCCGCTGTGCTGATGCCGGTCAACATCAAGACGGAGCGTGCGCCCACCGCTACGGCCGCCGGAATGTCCGTGATCAGGCTGTCGCCGATCATCACCGCCTCGGTCACTGGTCTGCCCATGGCGTGGGCGGCCACCTCAAGGAGGAGCGGCCCGGGCTTGCCGATCGATACCGGCTCCACGCCGCTGGCGGTCACGATGGCCGCGACCACGGCCCCGGCCCCGGGCATCATGCCGCGCTCCAGCGGGTAGATCGGGTCGCGGTTTGTGGCGACGAAGCGCGCCCCGGCACGAACCGCTTCGGCAGCGACGGCGAGTCGGGCGTAGGTGAACTCCAGGTCCAGGCCGACGACGACGGTATCCACGCCACGGGTAGCCGCGGCGGCGTCTCGACCGTTGGCCGTCCAGTGCTCGGCGGCATCGGCGGAGAGCATCACTTCGATGCCGACATCCCGCAACTCGTGAACCAGCCCGGGGCCTCCGACCACGAGCGCACAGTTCGGCTTGGGCGAACCTTCGGCCAGGAAGAGGGCGGTCGCGCGGGCGGAAGAGACAATTCGGTCGGGTGACACCGGAGCACCCATACTGGTCAGGCGGGTAACGTAGTCGGCGCGATACCACATCGAGTTGTTGGTGACGTACACGACGTCGTCGCCGGCGGCCGCTCTGGCAGCGAGAACGGCGGCCACGCCCGGCACGGGCTCGGCGCCGCGATAGACCACACCATCGAGATCGACTAGCAGGAGCATAAACGGGATGCTACCGGACCAGCGGCCAGAGCGCGGGTTGGGACGAACGCCTGCGGGACGAACGCCTGCGGGACGAACGCCTGCGGGTCGAACATCTGCGGGCGGCACACCCAGCGGCTGCGCCCCGACCAGCCCGACCAGCCCGACCAGCCCGACGCCCCAGGAGCGCCCCCATGGTCGATGACCGCCGCGTCCTCGAGGGCGTTATGCGCCTGGTCGTCGACGGCACCAACGTCTTGTTCGCGCTGCGGCGGTCGCCGGCGCCACTCCCCGCGGCGGCTCTGATCGGGCGGCTGCGCTCCTTGGTCCCGCCAGCCGTCGCGATCACGGTCGTCCTCGACGGCTCGCCCGAGCACGGCCTCGTTGCCCGCCATGTCGCCTCCGGTGTTGAGGTTCGTTATTCCGGACGATCCACCGCCGACGAGCTGATCGCCCACCTACTCCAAGAGAGGTACCGCCCCGAGGCCTCCGGAATCCTGGTCGTCACCGATGACATTGAGCTGTTGGGCGCAGTCAGGCGGTCGGGCGGTCGAGTTGTTCGGAATGCCTGGCTGATAGGTCGGCTTGAACGCCAGCGCCTTTCCGCCCCCTCGTCGGGGCGTCCTGGCCTGGTGCCTTCTGCCGAGTCTTCGATCGGCCAGGGTCCCGGGCGAACCGGCGAACCTCGCCCGAACGTCGGTCCCCAAGCCGGTTTCGAAGGGTCGGAAGGCCCGCGCTGGTCGCCCGGCAGAGGTGCCACGCGCAAACGCGGCAACGGCCATCGTCGCCCCACCGCAGGCCGATAAGCCCGCGCCCGCCACAGGGCGGCGACGCGGCGGTGTAGCATCGCCGGGACCATGACGACAGCAGGCTTGCCGCCACGACCGCACTCCGGCTCGGGGCTGCGCCCAATAGAAGGACGCGACCTGACTGGTTTCGGCCCCGATGGGTACCAACTCGGGATCGACGACTACGACTTCGATCTCGAGGGCTACGAGCGGACGCTGGGCGATCGATTTCGGGCATGGGTCGGCCGAGGGCTCATCCGTTTGGGTTGGCTAGGGCTCGCTGCCGGATTTGCCCTCGGGTCGGCCGGTATCGTCGCGGCTACCCAGCCGGCTCCCTCCTCGGGGAACCGAACTGAGCTGACATATGACGCGGACAGGGCCCTTTCGGACAGGCTCGCCGCCGCTGTTCGCGACCTGGCCCGACTCAAGACCGACGTCGACTCCCTCGGCAACATGGCGCGCAAGACTCTGGCCAGCCTGTCACAGGTGAACGAGCTGGCCCTGAGTGACGCCAGCGTTCATGGCACCGACAGCATCAACGCTATCGACGCCGCAACGGCAAAGCTCAACAAGAGCCTCGACTGCCAATCGTGGAGTTCGGCCTGGGAGCTGGAGTTGCGTAAGGTCAACAGCTCGTCCGTCATCGAGCGGTACCACAGCATCTGCCTGGCCCTTGAGTCTGTTGCGCCGCTGCGAGGAGACTGGGAGTCGCTGATGGCCGGCAGCCAGACGGCGATGCGGGCGGCCAATGACATCAACATCCACGACACGACGGCGGCGGAGGCCCTTGTCCTCTCGACTCAGGGCCATTATCCGGAGGCCATCGACAAGCTAAAGGGCGCTTCTGCCGCCATCGCCGACGCGTCTTCGATCGCCGACAACCTGTCGAAGGTGACCGATGTCTCGACGCTAACCAAATGGATGAACCGGACCAAACAGATGGATGACGCCTTGCGCCTCCTGTGGCAGACGATGATTGGCTCCGGGGGCAAGGTCACGGTCCAGGTCACCGCTGCGCTCAAGGCCGTGGCCGATGCCAAGGCGCTCTTGCCCGCCAGTACCGATGTGCTGCAGGTGGTCATGTACGAGTTGGCTGGGCAGCTCACGTCGGACGGGATCTCGATCGAGACGGCCAAGGGCGCGCTGGCGGATGCACTGGCGAACCTTATGGTCGGCACGGCCGGCGGCGGGTAAGTCGAGTGGTGCAGGGAAGTGGCCTGGGCCGACCATCCTCGCCTGCCGTCCCTGGCGAACCTGCCGTCCCTGGCGGCTCGGCCGCGACTGGCTAGACTAGGTTCATCGTTCACGTTGACGCCCTCCTCGGCTCCGCCGGATCAGCGTCGACGCCATGGGTCTGCGGCGCCCCGATGAGCCGCGTGCCGGAGGGCCCGAATATGCAATTGCGCGTCGTCACCGATCAGCCGTGGGATGTCCCAGCGGACATGCTTGTCGTCCCGATAGTGGGCGAGCCCAGGTTCGATGGGGCTTTAGCCGAGCTGGACAAGCGGGCCGGCGGCGAACTCTCCGCGCTGGCGGCGTTCGGTGATCTCACCAACGAGCGGTATTGCTCGACGGTCGCGGCCGGGGGGCAGCTGCGTGCCGGCCGGATCATGGCGATCGGCGCAGGCGCCCCGGAGACGATCACGCGTCAGGTAATTGTTCGGATCGGGTCCGCGGTGGAGCGCCGTCTGGCCGGCCGGACAGTGAGAACGCTGGCCATCTGGATCGGCGACCTGGGTGCTCACGTCGACGGTGGCCCTGCCGCCGTGGCCGAGCTGTTGGCCCGGGGCATTGTTGAGGGCGAGTTTGAGCCGGCCACGATCTACCGCGACGACTACAAATGCGCCCCGCCCGCTCTCGATGAGCTGATTCTCATCGCGCCCGGTGCCGATACCGCTGCCCTACGGCGCGCAGCGGAGCGCGGCGTGATCATCGGCGAGGGCGCCAACCTCGCCCGGCGCCTGGCCAACCGCGCCGCCAATGACGTCACGCCGGAGGTGCTGGCGGGCGAGGCTCGGGAACTGGCCGAGCGGTACGGCCTCTCGATCGATGTAGTCGAGCCGGCGCGCGCCGCTGAGCTGGGGATGGGCATGTTCCTCGCGGTCGGCGCCGGCAGCGACAACCCGCCCCGGATGATCGTGTTGCGGTCCGGCGCGGAGGGGGAGAAGGACGCGGCTGGGCGGAGGCTGGCCCTCATTGGCAAGGGTGTCTGCTTCGACTCGGGCGGGATCAGCATTAAGCCGGCGGCTTCGATGGAAGAGATGAAGATGGACAAGACCGGCGCCTGCACCGTGATCGCGGCCATCACGACGGTGGCTCGGCTTGCGCCGGGAACGCCCCTGATGGCCATCGCGCCGGCCGTCGAAAACATGCCCGGCCCACATTCGGCCCGCCCCGGCGACATCGTCAAGGCCATGAATGGCAAGACGGTTGACATCATCAACACCGACGCCGAAGGCCGGCTGATCCTGGGCGACGCCATGTGCTATGCGGAGAAGCTCGGGGCGACGCACCTCGTCGACGTTGCGACCCTGACCGGGGCCGTGGGCAGGGCGCTGGGCGACCAGATGACCGGCGCCTTCGGAACGCCCCAGGACTGGTATGACGCCGTCGCCGCGGCCGGCGAGCGGGCAGGGGAGCGCTACTGGCAGTTGCCCATGATCGAGGAATACCGCAAGGACCTCGACAGCTGGTATGCGGACTTCACGAACACCGGCAGTGCCGAGGGCGGCCTCATCAAGAGTGCCCTCTTCCTACGCGAGTTCACGACCGTGCCCTGGGTTCACCTGGACATCGCCGGCTCGGCCTACTTCAGCAAGAAGACGCCTTACGCCCCGGTCGGGGCTACCGGCGTGAGCCATGCCACGCTGGTGGAGCTGGCCTTGGCCGGCGCCTCCAAGCCAGCCTAAGAGCGGGCCGGAGTGGATCCGCTCGTGGTTGTATTCGGCGCCGCCGGGCTGATCTGGGGAGTGGCTTCGGATCGGATCTCCGCTCGTTGGCCCGCCCACGAGGATGGCTCGGTTCGCCACGTCGGCTGGCGATCGGTGGTCGTGGCCGCGGTCGCGGTCGCTGCCATGGCCGTCGTCCCGATCCGCTTCGGCGACTCAGGGCAGCGGCTGCTGTTCGGGGCCTACTTCGGCGTGTGCGTCCTTCTGCTGGCGACCGACCTGGATCAGCGACTCATGCCGGACGTTCTGACTTTGCCGCTCATCGCACTCGGCGGCGTGGCCCTGGTTTGGGGCGGCGACTCGCTCGTGTCGCGGTCGCCGGCTTGGATGGCGGTTGTGGGCGCAATCGGCGTACCGGCGGTGCTGTTGATCGCCTCACTGCCTTTCGGAGAAGGCGCCTTTGGTGGTGGCGATGTGAAGTTCCTGGTGGCTGTCGGGCTGCTGAGCGGCTTGGTCCGCATCGTCGTGGCGGTCTTCGCCGCTGCAATGCTCAGCGGGGTCGTCATCTTCGCCCTGCTCCTGGCGCGGCGCATTACGTTGAAGAGTTACGTGCCTTTCGGGCCGTTCCTGATCGCCGGTGCCATCTGGGCCGTCATGTTGCCGGCCTCGCCCTAGCCCGGCGCTCTGCGGCGCTTGACAGGTGGATCCGGGCTTAAGTGGCGACCGCAGTTCGGCGGGTGTCGCAACTCGGGCAGTAGTAGGTAGTGGCGCTGCTGGAGCTCGGTTCGAAGCCGAGCAGGTCCGTCAGGGGCTCACGCTGCGCATCGCTGCGTACGCGTGAGGTCGGATAGCCGCAGCGGCACCACTCGATGAGCTCGCCAGCGCCGGGGTCGTACTGGTGCTCCTCGGCCAGCATCATCTCGAGCGACATTCGCTTGAACGTCCCGTCGCCGTCGCCGTCAATAATGCCCAAGGCCTGCCGAATAAGGTCGATTCGGGCGAAGGGCGCCAAACGCGTCTGGTTGAGGGCAGCCAGGGCGCCAGCCGCGGCCAGGCGCTCCCGCCAGCGGGGATTGCTGCGGAGCACGTCATCCAAGGCCCCGATGGCGGGCATGCCGATCTCGACGCATATATCCCATCGACCCCGGAACGCCCAGTAATGAGCGGCGGTGGCGTTTGCCTCTTCCGGCGCCCAGCCGAGCTCACCTAGTGCCTGGAGGATATCGGTGCGCTCGAGAGCGTCTACGGTGTCGAACGAGGTCAACAGCAGCGGAATGGCCACCGGGCCGCACTCGGCGCAGCGTCGCCACTCGCGGAGGGCGGCCCAGTAGCGGGCCCCCATCTCGTTGGCTTGCGGCAGCCAGCCCATCTCAGCCAGGCCGCGGGCCGCCGTGCGGCGGATGACCGGATCCCTATCGTTGAGAGCTGCAAAAAGTGAGTCCGAGACTTCGGGCGTCGCAATCTTGGCGAGTCGCTTAACAGCGGCCTCGCGGACATCGGCATCGTCGTGGGCCAGGGCGGTCTGCAGCTGTCCGATCGCCATCGGGTCACAGAGCGCGTCGAGTGCCTGGGAGGCGGCTCGTTCGACCGCGAGGCTGGAACGCCCAGTTGCCTTCTGGCGAACCTGCTCGTGGGCCAGGACAATGATCAACGGCACGACCGCCTGAACCTCGCCGATGGCTTGAAGGGCCCTGATGGCGGCCAGACGAACGTCTTCGTCGGAGTCCATGATGGCCTTCACCAGCGGCTCGACGGCGTCGATGTCGCGGATGCCTCCCAGGGCGGAGGCCGTGGCCCGGCGAGTGTCCTGGTCTGGATCCGTCATGAGACGCCGGTAGACGGCTTTGGCGGCGGCGGCCCGAACGTCGGGGTCGGGATCTTTCAGGGCAGTGACCAGCGGCTCGACTACCCACTCCCCGCCTCGGGCAGCCAAGGCCGCGACGGAGGCCCGGCGTACGCCGACGTTGTCGTCCTTCAGCAGCCCAACCAATGGTTCGACCGCGAGCAGGTTTTTCAGAGGGGCCAGGGCTTCGGCGGCCGCGATCCGGATCGCGGCGTCTTTGTAGGCGAGCGCCTTGATCAGGCCCTGGGTATCTCCCTTCGCCTCCAACTGAGGAATGTTGGGCGGACCGAAGAGCGGCATCTTTGGGGGCCTCTTTCCCTCGTGTGTCTGCGGAGTGGGGTCCGGACGTAGGACTGATGCGGACGATGCGGCAGCGTGCAGCGCCTTCGAACCAAACGTTATGTGCGAGTTAGAGGCTAGCACCCCTGAGGTGCCTTTTGGGAGCGCCGCGGCCACAATCTTGACGTCGCAATAGATCATCCGCACCTCATCTGACCGTACTCCACAAGAGTGGTACCTTCGAGCGGTCGGTTGACTGGTTCGAACATCCAGATTGCACTCTCGCCAGGCGATGTATGATCCCGAATAGCCGGAGTCGTCCAGAGGTAGTGCCCTTCCGAAGGACGCGTCAGACCGGCGGGCGTAACCGCACAGCGCGCTCGCATGCGAGCGCGCGCAACGGAGCTTGCTCGCACGATGACTGCTTCTCACGACCGCCGCGCATATCGACGCCGCCCTCGCTTGCTGCCGTTCTTGCGGATCCTGCTGGCGGCGATCGTTCTCGTCCCCGTCTCCAACTTCGCCAGTCCGGTCGCGCCCGCCCGAGCCGACGCACTATCCGACGCCATCGCGGCTCAGCAGCGTCTGACCAAGCTGATCGCCGATCAGAACGCCCAGCTGGCCAAGCTCGGCCAGCAGCAAACCAGTCTCAAGTCGCAGATTGCCACGACTCAGCAGAACCTCTCCGGCGTCCGTATCTCTCTCGACGAGGCCCAATCGCAAGTCACGGCGCTCCAGGGAGAGCTCAACGGGGTCACCGCTTGGTATAGCCGGCTTGTCGCGAAGCAATTCGTGCTGAAGACCGAGATTGCTCAGCTCACGGTTCAGCAGGATGCAAAGCAGCGTGAGCTTCAGGTGCGACAGGAGATCCTCGCCGGCAGGCTGCGGGACGCCTACGTCACAGACCAGACCCCACTGCTTCAGCAGTTGCTGACGGCGCGTTCGCTGACGGAGGCCCTCTCGGACGTCTCGTACTACGGCGATCTAGCCGAGGCAGACAGCGCGGTCGCCGACAAGATCCGGCACGACCAGGAGATTCTGGCCAACCTCCATCAAACCGTTGACGACGCCAACTCGGCGAACAAGCAGATCACAGATCAGGTTGGGGGACAGAAGAAGGAGTTGGACGACCAGAACACCCAGCTGCTCAAGGCCCAGTCCGATCTGTCGGCTCTCAAGAAGCAACTGGAGGCCCAGCTCAGACAGCAGGGGGCTGCAGACGCGAAGCTGGCCAACAACAAGGCCGCGCTGGACGCGACCATTAGATCGAACGGTCAAGCTCTCGAAGACCTGGCCAACAAGATCGACAGCATCGTCGCCCAGCAGGGTGGCAGCGGCCGCATCCCGTCGAAGTACAGCGGTCAGTTGCATTGGCCTATAGGAGGGGTCATAACCCAGGAGTTCGGCTGCACGGGCGTCGCATCGGAGCCGCGAGTTGGCAGCTGCAGTCACTTTCATCAGGGCATTGACGTGGCCGCCCCGTGCTTGACCCCGGTCTACGCCGCGGGCGCCGGCGTGGTGGTCTTCGTGGGCTATAACCCGTACGACGCGCCGCCTCGGGCGTGGCTCGTGATCATCGCCCATTCCACCAGCATGGTCACCTGGTACGCCCACATGACCGGCAGGGCGCCGCCTGGCATCTACGTAGGCGCGCAGGTCGCGTCCGGGCAGCTCGTTGGCACTGAGAACACGACCGGCCACTCGTCGGGTTGCCACTTGCATTGGGGAGTCCGTGTCAACGGCCAATTCATGAATCCGCGGCTCTTCCTATAGAGGGCTTGCGCCAACGCGCCGCCGGCGCTATGGAGCCTCGCCGTGCCCCTCGGGCCAGGCGCGTGCGGTTCCCGTCATGCCTCAATCGGACGTGGCTGTGGGGTGCTAGCATCGCAGTAGCTCGGCAAGTGTCGGGTCAGGCACGAGAGGACGCCCGATGAAGCGAACTCTGGCGGTCATTCTTGCAGGCGGCGAAGGCGAGAGGCTTTCGATCCTTTCGTCGCTGCGGGCCAAGCCGGCCGTGCCGTTCGGGGGCAAGTACCGCATCATCGATTTCACCCTGTCCAACTGCGTCAATTCGGACATAGACAACGTCGTCGTCCTGACTCAGTACAACCCACGCTCGCTCAACGACCACATCGGCATGGGCCGGCCATGGGATCTTGACCGCAACCACGGCGGCGTCCGAATGCTCCAGCCGTATATCGCCCGCGGCCGCGTGGCGGAGTGGTACCGAGGCACCGCCGACGCAGTTCTGCAGAACATCAATGTCATAGAGCAGGCCCCCGGTGACACCGTCCTGGTTCTGGCCGGCGACCACATCTACAAGATGGACTACCAGCCGTTCGTGGCCGCGCACCGCCGCCACCGCGCCGACGTGACCATCGCCGTTCGCCGCGTGCCTTTGGCCGACGCCACGCGAATGGGGATCCTGGCCCTAGACGACAACGACCGAATCGTGGAGTGGCAAGAGAAGCCCCGGCAGCCCAAGAGCGACCTGGCCAGCATGGGCGTCTACGTCTTCTCCAAGAAGGCTCTGCGCCAGTGGCTGGTCGAGTCGCTGGCCGACTTCGGCCATGACGTTATTCCGGCGATGATCGAGGGTGGGGCACGCGTTTACGGCTACCGCTTCGATGGCTATTGGCAGGATGTGGGAACCGTTCAGTCCTACTGGGAGGCCAATCTGGCTCTTCTCTCCGATGCGCCGGAGCTCGACCTGTACGATCGGGAGTGGATCATCCACACCCGATCCGAGGAGCGGGCTCCTGCCAAGATCGGCGCCACGGCCCAGATTCATCGCAGCCTCATAAGCCATGGCTGCGTGATCAATGGCTCCGTCGTGAACTCGGTCCTGTCGCCGGGTGTAGTCGTGGACGTGGGGGCCAGCGTGCGCGACTCGATCATCCTGTTCGATTCGGTGATCCGGACGGGGGCGGTCGTCGATCGAGCCATCCTGGACAAGGAAGTGGCCGTTGGCCCCGGCGCTATCGTCGGCGAGGGCACCGATTTCGATGTCGTCAATCGTCGCGAGCCGAGTCGCCTCAACACCGGCATCACGGTTGTCGGCAAGAGGGCAGTCGTCCCACGGGGCGTCCGCATCGGCCGCAACGTCCTCATCGGCGAGGGCGCGCGAGCCGCGGATTTCCAGTCACGCATCGTCAAAAGCGGCTCCACCGTGGAGAGGCCCAAAGAACGGCCGAGACGGGCCGCGCCGCATGCCAAAGTCGACGATCCGACCGAGGGGCGTGAGCCCACCGGTGTCCCTGTCGGGACGACCGAGCCAGGCCACGATCCGGGCGGTCGGGCCAGTGCGGGCGGGCGGCGGGCACTCGGGGAGTTGGGCGACTGAGGCGCATGTCGACGCCGGTTCAGCCGGGACGACGGCAATTCACGGATCGGACTCAGACGGTCCGATGTTCCGGCTGGCGTTCCTTCAGGGCCCTGGCAGGGGTGGTGCTGTTTCTTGCCTTGGGCTCTGCCTGGCAGATGGTCGCTCCACCGAGGGTGTCTGCGGCCCAGACTGACCTGACCTTTATCTCCAGTTCGACCTGGAGCGCAGACCCTGCGGTGGGGCGAGTCCACGTTCTAGCCTCTATCACCGCGACATCCCACACCACCGACGCCGACGGGCGGCACTACTACTACGACCGGCTGCAGCTTACGCTCCCCCAAGGGTCCACCAGTTTCGGTGCCACTTCCGCCGGCCAGCCGCTAGCTATCGCCGTTCTGTCCGCGACGCCGTCCGGGGTCGTCGTCGCCGTCTCGCTGGGGCAGCGTCTGTACTCTGGCGAAAGCGGTTCGCTAGATGTCACGTTCGACCTTGTCGACTCCGGCGGCTCGACTGATCGAGACCTCCGATTCGGACGTAATCTGTTGTCATTCCCGGTCTCGGCGTTCGGCAGTCCAGGGACACCGGGCAGCTCGGTGACCGTGGTGTTCCCGTCGAACTTCACGGTCCAGGAGGAGTTCGGAGGACTGACCCGCGCTGCCTCAGGGTCCGGCGAGATCGTTTTTGCGTCTGGCGCGATCGACGATGCGACGACGCTGAACGCCTGGTTTACGGCGGTGAAGCCCGTTCCGGCGAGCGATTTCAGCGTTCGATCGATCACCATCGGTCCGCTTGAGGTGACTCTCCGCTACTGGGCCGACGACCCCGGATGGGCGGATCAGGTTGAGCGTGTGTTGCGCTCCGGCTACCCCGTATTGCGTGACCTGATCGGCTTGGGCGACCCGATTGGGACGACACTGGCTGTCGAGGAGGCGTCCACGCAACAGCTGGGCGGCTTCAGCGGAGCCTTCGATCAGACCAACCGACAAGTCCAAATCTCGTACTTCGCAGATCCATTCGTAATCGTCCACGAAGCCGCCCACATGTGGTTCAACAACGAGCTATCACCGGATCGCTGGGTGAACGAAGGGTTCGCTTCCTACTACGCCCAGCAGACAATCGACAAGCTTGGGTGGATCGGCCACCCCCCGATTTTGACTGACCGTCTCCGCAAGGCTGCCGTGCCGATCAATGACTGGGTATCGGTCGGTCAGCCCAGCTCGGCGACCGATGGCTACCTGTACGGTGCCAGCCTGGACGTCGCCCGTCAGATCGCTGCGGTGGCCGGGCAGGATGGTCTGCGGGCCGTCTGGGTCGCTGCGCGCTCGGGCCGAGCCGCGTATCAGCCGACCAGTGGACCCCGTGACGAGTTCCTTGGCCACAGCGGCAGCGACTGGCGACGGCTGCTGGACCTCCTGGAGCAGACGACCGGCCGTTCCTTTGTCCCAATCTGGCGTGCTTGGGTGGTCAACTCGGCGCAGGCGGCCCTCCTTTTACAGCGCGGTGCGACCCTCGATGCCTACGCCGAGGCCCAGACCGCCGCGGGATCCTGGAACTTGCCGCCGGATATACGCCGCTCACTGGACAACTGGGAGTTCGGCCAGACAACGGCACTCATCGCCCAGGCTCGCGTCATCCTGAACCAGCGCGAACAGATCGTGACTGAGGCGGCCCGCGAGGGAATAGCACCACCCGTTGCGCTGGAAAGCGCGTTCGAGACGACCGGAATAAACCCTGCCTCATCCGAAGCCACAAGCGAACTGGCCGTCCTTCAGGAGTTGGCTTTGGCCCGCCAGGCCAGTCAGGGCGAGGGCGTGGCCCGGTCCGTGGGTCTGCTCGGCACTGATCCGCAGGCAAATCTGGAGGCTGCGCGCGCTGCTTTCGCGAAGGGCGATCTCGCGCGGGCGCTGTCTCTGGCCACGGCCGCCCGATCGTCCTGGGAGAGTGCCGCGACGTCTGGGCAGGCCCGCGTCGTTGGGGTTATATGCGTTCTGGCAGGCCTCACCATTCTGATTCTGCTCCTCGTCTGGACACGCGGCGGGAGATCCCGCTCGGGCCCCCGGACAGCGGACCGGGAGGTCGTGACGGAGCCGCCGGGTTAGCTGGCTGGGCCGATCGGTGGCATATCCTGGTCCAGGCGGCGCGCCAACAGCAGGATGCCCGCAATTGATTTGGCATCCTCGATTACGCCACCTTCGGCGGCATCGACAGCGTCGCGCCAGTGCAACCTCGAGAGTTGGAGGTTCTCGTCTGCGTCGGGTTCGAGGCGCCCCTCGTCCGCCGTGCGCAGATTTGTGGCCAGGTAGAGCGTCAGGTACTCCGTGGAGAATCCAGGGGCGCTCCAGAAGCCACCGATCCGTTCCATCGTGCCGGCCCGGTAGCCGGTCTCTTCCTCAAGTTCGCGGTGGGCGGCCGCGAGTGGGTCCTCAACCACGCCGTCGTGCGTCTCCAGCGTGCCGGCCGGGAGTTCGAGCATCGCCCCACCGCATGGCACGCGGTACTGGGTGACGAAAAGGAGCTGCCCGTCGGCATCCAGCGGAGCCACGACCACCGCGCCGGGGTGGACGACGATGTCTCGCGATGACTCGGAGCCGTCGCTGCGCAGAATGCGGTCTGCCTCGAAGACCATGTAGTGGCCAGTGTGCAGCGGCCTGCGCTCGATGACCTGCTCCTCGAGGGCCCCATCGGCCGTGCGCAGTTCGTCCACGATCGAGTCGAGACGCTGGTTGCCCGTGAGGGCGCGATTCGGGCGGCGGCGAGCGGGAGAGTCGGTCATGGTCGAACTATAGGGGAGACGGGCCGCCACGATCCGCGCCCGCCGGGCCGCCCCGCCAGGCGTGCGCCTAGAGAAAAAGCCCCCGGCCGAGACCGGGGGCTTTTCGCTGAACCAGTCGACTAGGCAGTAACCGGTCCGAACGGGAGGGCAAAGTTCGTGTCGGGGTCGAAGAGCTGGACCCGATCGAGCGGGACCCGCAGCTCGAGCATGTCGCCCGGGCGAACTCGGAACGAGGAGTCGACGAGCGCCACGATGTCGCGGCCGGCGCCGGAAGCGTGGATTAGCTCTTCGTTGCCGAGGTACTCGACCACTTCGGCCTTGGCGTTCACGGTGGCGGAGCCGCCGGAAACGGTGCCAAGAATGAGGTGCTCAGGGCGGAAGCCCACGATGAGCTGGCGGCCGATGGCGCCGACCGACTCGCGGAACTGGGGCGGCATCGGCACGGTGATGCTAGGACCGACGAGCTCGAGTTTGTCGCTGGTGCCAGAGACATCGACGGTGGCGAAGTTCATCGACGGGCTGCCGATGAAGCCAGCCACGAAGCGGTTGATCGGCCGGTCGTAAAGTTCCTGCGGGGTGCCGACCTGCTGCAGGCGGCCCTCATTCATGACCGCGATGCGAGTGCCCATCGTCATGGCCTCGATCTGGTCGTGGGTCACGTAAACGAACGTGGTGTTGAGGCGCTGATGCAGGCGGAGGATATTGGCGCGGGTCTCAACTCGTAGCTTGGCGTCAAGGTTCGAGAGGGGCTCGTCCATAAGGAAGACTGCCGGCTCGCGCACGATGGCGCGCCCGAGGGCGACGCGCTGGCGCTGGCCGCCGGAGAGCTCGCGCGGCTTCCGGTTTAGATAGCGGGTCAGGTCGAGGATCGCAGCCGCTTCCTTGACTCGGGCTTCGATCTGAACCTTAGGGACGTGGCGCAGCTTGAGGCCGAACGCGAGGTTATCGCGGATGCTCATGTGCGGATAGAGCGCGTAGCTCTGGAAGACCATCGCGATGTCGCGGTCCTTGGGCGGAACGTCGTTGATGATCCGGTCGCCGATGCGCAGCGTGCCGTCCGTGATCTCCTCGAGGCCGGCGACCATCCGCAGGCTCGTGGTCTTGCCGCAGCCCGATGGGCCGACGAGGACCATGAACTCGGCGTCGCGGATGTCGAGGTTTAGATCGTCGACAGCGACGACATCGCCATAGCGCTTGCTAACGTTCTCAAACGTGACTGTTGCCATTCGGCACAACTCCTGGTTGCAGGGGGCGGATGCCTGGCGATGTTAGCAGGGCGCTTTCGTCGCGCCGCGGACCTCCCGGGCGGATCGTCCTAAACGTTTAGTCGCCGTGGGCCCCCGGGTTCTGATTCCGGTGAGGATCGTTAGGGCGAGGTACATTCAGGCCCACTCAGATCGGCGCCCCTGACACAGATCCGAGCGAGCACTGGGCGACCCGAAGCGGAGCGCGGTCATGAACCGACTCGAACCGAATGACCCGGGGCAGCGCCCCGTCGCGTCGAAGTACGCCCCGCCGCCCGATTTGGCCGGCTGGCCGCCCCCGGATGCTGAGCTCGGCCGGGTTGGCCCATCGGAGTACGCCTACGGCCAGATTTCCACGGGCCCGAAGCGACGTCGCGGTGGCCTCGGCGTCGCGGGCCTCGTGCTGGCAACCGCGCTGCTCTCGGCCGTCATCTCGGCGGCCGACACGTACATAGCCGTCTTCCTCGCCAGGCCTGCGCCGATGCCGGCTGCCGGCCGGCCGGCCGATGCACATCTGATCAGCCTGACCCAATCCGACGCCATCGTGCATGTTGCGGCGGCGGTCAAGCCGTCCGTTGTCACAATCACGGCGGCCGGCGTAACGAGCGTAATCCCATTCTCAGTGCCGGCCACGGGTGCCGGATCCGGCTTTGTGGTTGCCGCCGATGGCCTGATCGTCACCAACTATCACGTCGTCGCCGGCACGTCCTCGCTAACGGTCACGCTCGACGACACTCGCCAGGTTGCGGCTTCGGTGGTCAAGACCGACGCCCTGCATGACCTCGCCCTGATCAAGGTGAACGTCGCCGGGCTGACGCCCGTAACCCTGGGCGACTCGAGCACCGTCCGGGTGGGACAGCTGGCCATTGCCATCGGCATCTCGTTGGGCACCTTCACGGAGTCGGTGACCCAGGGCATCGTCTCCGGAACTGATCGCACCGTCACCGTCGGCGATCGCGCGGCTCAGACGGAGAAGAACATCTCAGGGTTGATCCAGACAGATGCAGCCATCAACCCCGGCAACAGCGGCGGGCCACTGCTTGACGCCAGTGGATCGGTTATCGGCGTCATCACGGCCAGCGTAGGCGGTGCCCAGGATATTGGCTTTGCCGTGCCGATCAACGAGGCCAAGGGGATGATCTCGACGGCCACGAAGTAGGTTGCCTTTGGTCCGGCGCCGCCGCTGCGTGGCCCAGGCCATTCAGGAAAGGTTCAGCCAAGCCGGCCATACATCGCAGGCGTCCCCAGCCTGGCCCTGACACGGGGCGGGGGAGACGCGGCGAGACGAGAGGCGTGGTCGAATGAAGCTCAGGTTGATCGCGATCGGGTTAATCCTGGTGGGCGTGGGAGCCGTCGCCCTGGCCGTGGTCCAGCCCACGTTCGGCGGATCGTCGGGCTCCAAGTACATCACCTCAACGGTGACAACGGGAACAGTCAGTGCCCAGTCGGTGGCTACCGGCACGATTGCTGCGAGCACGGTCTACGGCCTCCGCTTCGGCTCGATGCCGGACATCGTCAGCTCCGCCAGCACGACCTCCGGCAGCGGCGGAACAACCAGCAGCAACTCGAGCAGCACTTCGTCGAGCACGTCCCTGACCTGGCCCGTCCAGACGGTTGCAGTGACGGTCGGCCAGCGTGTGACCAAGGGCACGACGCTCGCCACGGCAGACGCCACCGCCGCGCAGCTACAGTTCGCCTCGGCGCAGGCGACGCTCGCTTCGGCCCAAGCCAAGCTGACCACAGACCAAGGCGGTCCGGACTCTGTAACCCTGGCCCAGGCCAAGAACTCGCTCAGCCAGTCCTCGAATAGCTACAGCCAGGCCAAGGCCAACCAGACCAACACGAACCAACAGAATGCCCTGACCTTGAGCCAGGCCCAGGCTGCGGTGACGACGGCGCAGAGCCAGCTGGCCGTGGACCAGACCAACGGTACCCTTCAGCCGCAGATCGACAAGGACAACGCCGCTATTACGCAGGCGCAGCAGAACCTGGCCTCGACGCAACTCAAGGTCAATCAGTCGAATCAGCAGGCGGCCCAGCAGGTCACCAGCGCGTCCCTCAGCTACCAGGCGGGGCAGCTTCAGTATCAGGCCAAGGTGGCACCTGCCGCGAACGCCACGATCCTGGCCGACCAGGCCCAGGTCGCCTCGGCCCAGACGGCAGTCAACAGCTCTCAAGCCGCCGTGACCGGGGCCACTCTCGTTGCCCCCGCCGACGGCCTCATCATTGCCGTCAACGTCTTGTCCGGCGTAAACGCACCTAGCGCATACGCGGCCGAGATTTCTGTGGGGCCGATGGTGGCTACCGCCAGCTTCGCCGAGTCAGACATCTCCAACCTCAAGATTGGGCAGACGGCCACGGTTTCGGTGACCGGCGCGAAGGTGTCTGTGCCCGGAATGCTGACGCAGATCGTGCCCGTAGCGTCCACATCCAGCGGCGCCAGCAGCGTCGCAACATACGCCGTGACGGTCACGCTGACCAGCCCACCTCTGACCGTGCTGTCGGGCATGAGTTCAACCGTGACGGTAACGACGGCCTCAGTTGATAACGCGCTCCGCGTTCCCGCGACGGCGCTCCAAGGCTCCGCCACCGCCGGATACACCGTGCAGGTGTTGAACAGCGGCAGCACTCCGACTAGCGTGGACGTTCAGGTCGGTCTCGTCACCACTTCCGTGGCCCAGATCACAGGTGGCCTCAAGAGCGGCGACACGGTTGTGACCGGGACGACGGCCGCGCGCACCGGCTCCACGACCTCCGGCGCCGGAAGCGGCGTGAACATCAACTCCCTGACGGGCGTGCCCGGCGGCGGGTTCGGGCGATGAGCGCGGCCTTCGTCGACCCAATCATCGAACTCATGGACGTTAGTCGCGTCTACGACCTGGGCAGGATTCAGGTCCCGGCTCTCCAGGAGGTCAACCTCCAGGTGGCACAAGGCGAGTTTCTCGCGATCGTGGGACCGTCCGGATCGGGCAAGTCCACGATGATGAACATCTTGGGTTGCCTGGACCGGCCGACCACGGGACGCTACGTCCTCGACGGCCAGCCGGTCGAAGAGCTCGATGACGACGGCCTGGCGCTCATTCGGAGCCGTTCGATCGGTTTCGTCTTTCAGAGCTACAACCTTCTGCCTCGCACGAGCGCCCTCGAGAACGTGGCCACTCCACTCATGTATCAGGGCGTGGGCAGGAAGGAGCGCATGGCTCGAGCTGCCATGGCTTTGGAACGGCTTGGTCTCGGCGACCGTATGGACCACGAGCCATCCGAGCTATCCGGAGGCCAGCAACAGCGTGTGGGTATTGCCCGCGCTCTGGTGACCGAACCGGCCCTGATCCTGGCCGACGAACCAACGGGCAACCTCGACAGTCACTCCGGCGCGGAGGTGCTCCAACTTTTCCGGGACCTTCATGCCATCGGACGGACGATCGTTCTCATCACTCATGACGCGGACGTTGCGGATGCCGCGGATCGGGCAGTTCACCTCCGCGACGGGCAGCTTCAGGAAGCGGTGCCGGCATGAAATCCGGAGATCTCTTTCGTCTTGCGCTGTCGCGTCTGGGGACCGGCAAGGTGCGGACGGCCCTGACGATGCTCGGAATCATCATCGGTGTGGCTTCGGTCGTGGCCCTCGTGGCCGTTGCCCAGGGTGCCACGAAGGGAATCAGCGACCGGCTTCAAGCCCTCGGCACGAACCTTGTGACGGTTAGCCCGGGCGCGACTCGGACTGGGGCAACGCGCCTGGCCGTCGGCTCGGCCACGACGCTGACCCTCGACGATGCCACCGCCTTGGCCGGACTGAACGGAGTTCAGGTCATCGCACCGCAGCTGACAACCAGCAGGCTCGTCATCGCCGGAACGCAGAACGAGACGACGCGGATCATCGGTACCACACCCGACTATCTGCAGGTCTTCGCCTACCAGATGTGGACCGGGAACTTCCTCAACCAAGCCTCGGTCGATCACAACCTGCGAGTGGCGGTGATTGGATCAACTACCGCGGATAACCTGGGCCTGACGGAGACCTCCGTCGGCTCGACTATCTACATCGGCGGCCTCCCGTTCGAGCTGGTAGGGATCACTCAGCCAAAGGGCGGTTCGGCCAACGCCGACGACCAGGTGATGATCCCGCTCTCGACAACGCACGAACTCTTTGTCGGCGCCAATAGCGTCTCGTCGATCGGTATCTCGGCCACGAGTCAGGACGCCATCGGCACCGTGTCGGCGGAGATCACGAACACACTCGAGCAACGTCACGGCATAACAAATGGGGTCGACGATTTCTCGATCACGACACAGGCTCAGCTGCTGGGCACCGTCAGCTCGGTCAGCGACGTCCTGACGCTCCTGCTGGCCGGCATCGCCTCGATTTCGCTGTTCGTCGGCGGGATCGGGATCATGAACATCATGCTCGTCTCGGTTCGCGAAAGGACCCGTGAGATCGGCATCCGCAAGGCCATCGGCGCCCGAGGTCGAGACATCATGGCCCAGTTCCTCGTCGAGGCCCTGGTTCTCTCCCTGGCAGGCGGCGCAATAGGTATTGGCGTCGGTGTGGTCGCCTCGTTTGTCATCGGCACCTATGCCGGTTGGGGCTTCCTCTTCAACCCGCTGACCGTGGTCATCGCGGTTGTATTCAGTCTTCTTGTCGGGGTTGTCTTCGGGGTCTGGCCCGCAAGCCAGGCGGCCCGTCTCGATCCCGTAGTCGCTCTTCGCTACGAATGACACTCCAACGAATGAAAGGGGCCAACGAATGACGGAATACCAGGTCGGCGATGAGGTCACTCCCACTCCCACTCCCACGCCGAAGAAGACACCCATCGCGCCGAAGAAGCAGGACCGGACGACGATTGCCCTGCTGTTCATTGCCGCCTTTGTGGCGGTCGGCGGAATCGGGTTTGCCTTTGGCCACCTCACTGCGCCAAGCGCGACGGCGGCGGCCAATCCGACCGGTGGTGGTCGCGTTGGCTTTGGTGGCGGACGTGCCCTCCCGTCGCTCGCTCCGGGCCAGACCTTCGACACGAGCCAGTTCGGTGGCGGCGCCGGCGGGCGTGGCCTCGGCGCAGTCAGCGGAGGCGTGAGCGGCACGGTTCAGTCGGTCTCCGCGGGCAGCATCACGGTCCAGCTCGCCAATGGGACAACAGAGACAATCGACATTTCCGGCACGACCACGTATCACTCTGCGGCAGCGGCCAGTTCCACCGACATCAAGGTCGGCACCAGCGTTACCGTTCAGATCGATACGGCGGCCCTGGCCAGCCAGACACCGAATCCGAGTGCATCCGGCGCCCTGGGTGGTCGTACTCTGACCGCCAAGGATGTCCTGATCACTCAGCCATAGGAGCAACTCGTGCATCTGCTCGTCGTCGAAGACGACGTCCGCCTCAGCCGGCTCCTCAAGCGGCTGCTGGGCCAGGATCGACACGTCGTCGAGACGGCCCTGACAGCCGAGGATGGGATTGAGATTGCCACTTCCGGCCTGGAGCTGGACGCGGTAATACTCGATGTGGGCCTGCCCGACAGGTCCGGCTTCGAGGTGGCGCGTGTCCTTCGAAAGAAGGGCTTGCAGGTGCCGATCCTCATGCTCACGGCTCGCGATTCGGTCAGTGATCGGGTCGAGGGTCTAGACGCCGGCGCGGACGACTACCTCGTGAAGCCATTCGCCTACGAGGAGCTGCTGGCTCGACTTCGGGCCCTCGGAAGGCGCCCGCCGTCCCGTAAGTCGGCGTCGCTGAGAGCCGGCCCGATCGAACTTGACGAGACGACTCGGCGGGTCACCGTTTCGGGCAAGTCCGTCGACCTCAGCCAGCGCGAGTTCTCGATCCTCGAGTGCTTGCTGCGCCGGCCCGGCCAGGTTCTGTCGCGCGACCAGTTGCTCGACTATGCCTGGCCCTATGGCGTGGCCCTTACGCCAAACACGGTTGAGGCCTATATCCATCTACTGCGCGAGAAGCTGGGCGCAGAGGCTGCGGCTCAAGTGGAGACGGTCCGCGGCGTCGGCTACCGCCTTCGTGAGGTCTGATCGGTGACGACTCCGCACCCCAGGCTCCCGCGGCCGTGGGAATGGCGCCCACGCGGCTCCAGTGGGGGCGACATCGCTGAGGTTCCTGCGCGGCGCCCGGCCAACGAAGAGGACGCGCGGCTGCTGCGCCGAACGCGCCTCCGGCTCATGGCCGTCAGTGGCGTGGTGACGTTGGTGATCCTGTTCGTTCTGGGCGCCCTGATCTATCACAACACCGCGGACGCCCTCGTCAACGACAGCGTCAACCGCCTGGCGAGTTCCGCCGGCCAACTGCAGGCGCGGCTCAGGGGCCAGGGCCGTCCACCGCAAAGCCCCTACGAGATGACCTTTGGCGAGGACGCCGTCCCGTTTATCCTGGACGCCCAGGAGCAGCAGCTGTACGGACCACATTTGGTTGGTCTGCCGGACCACGCAGGCTTCAAGGCCGCGTTCGCGGGGGCGACGGACGTCAGGGAAACCACTCTTGCCGGCGGTCTGCCCGTTCGGGTGTACTCCGTGCCGGTCACGGATTCGACGGGAACGATCGTCGGTGTCGTCCAGACTGGCGCCGACCGAACGCAGGAGGTCAACCTCCTCAACACCCTGTTTTGGGTGTTGCTGGTAGGCGGCGGCGCCGCTCTCCTGGCCGCTCTCCTCGCCGGATACCTATACGCAGGCCGGGCGCTTGTACCCATTCGCGAATCAATCGAACGGCGGCAAGGCGCTCTCCAGCGGCAGCGCGAGTTTGCGGCCAACGCCAGTCACGAGCTGCGAACGCCACTCACCGTGATTGGGGCGAGCGTCGAGGATCTTAAGCGCAACCGGCTCAGCAAGGTCGAGGACGTGGGCGAGGCGTTGGGCGACATAGAAGCCGAGGTCCGGCATATGACAGCTCTTGTCGAAGACATGCTGCTTCTGGCCCGGACGGACTCCGGAGTGGTTCAGATCGAGCGGGTGCCGCTGGATATGGGTGATATCGCGGCTGAGGCAGCCGGAATGCTCTCCGCAGTCGGGCAGGAACGCGGTGTCGGGGTCGTCCTTGATCCGCTGCCTGCGCCGGTATCGGGTGACCCGATGCGGCTCCGCCAGCTTGTCACCATCCTCGTCGACAACGCCATCCGCCACAGTCCGGCCGGGTCCACGGTCACGGTCCTGGTGCGGCCGGAGGCGGGAGTCCCGCTGTTCCCTCTGGGTGGAGCCCTCTTGCAAGTCGACGATCAGGGCACCGGCATCAAGCCCGAGGATCTGCCCAGGCTTTTTGAACGCTTCTGGCGGGCGGACGACGCTCCTGCCGGTGGCACCGGCCTGGGACTGGCAATTGCCAGGTGGATCGTGGACCAGCATGGCGGATCCATCGGCGCGGTCAATCGGCCGGAGGGCGGTGCCCGCTTTTGGGTTCGGCTGCCCAACCTGCCCGTGGATAAGGCCTCTCCGAGCGACGATCCGACGGCCCCCGCGACGGATCGGGATCAGTGGGCCCGGCCCGACTCTGCGGCGCTCTAGCCGAGCAGCAGCCGCGCCTCTGCCACGAGGCCGACACTGATGATGATCAGGCGCAAAGTCGGGGCGGGTAGCCTGCGCCCGACCCGTGCCCCAACCTGGCCACCAACTATCGAGCCAACTGCGATCAGCAGAACCACGTCCCAATGAACCGGGGCCACGGCGATGAACAGGATCCCGGCGACCCCGTTGACCAATGCCGCCAGCACGTTCTTGAGGCCGTTTAGACGCTGGATGTCGTCCGCCAGGAAGATGGTGAGCAGGGCGATCATGATGATCCCCATGCCGGCGCCGAAGTAGCCGCCGTATACGGCCGTGGCGTAGAACAGCACCGCCAGGGGCCACGATCGGTGGGAGTCGGCGTGGCGGTGCTGCGCCAGGGCTTTGGAAAGGCGCGGCCCGGCGGCCACAAGTACGAGGGCGACGCCGATCAGGATCGGTACGATGGCCGCGAACGCGCCGGGGAAGGCGAGCAGGAGTAGGGCCCCGGTTAGCCCGCCCGCGCCGGACGAGACACCGAGCCAGAGTGCCCGCTGCCCCTGCCCAACCAGCTCGCGCCGGTAGCCGACCGCCCCACTCAACGAGCCCGGCACCAGCCCGACCGTGTTGGAGACATTGGCCTCGAGCGGGGCGTACCCGAAGGCGAGCAAAATGGGGAAGGTGATCAGCGATCCGGACCCAACGATGGTGTTGATCGTCCCCGCCGCGAGACCCGCGCCCAGAATGGCGACCGCCTCAACTGGGATCATTAGGCTGACCGTGCGGTGCTTCTCACCTGCCGATCGTAGCCGACCGCGCCCCTATCGACTCGGGGGCCTATCCGATTGGGGCAGCGTCAGCCGTAGAGGTCGATCACCACACGGACGCCGCGTGAGACCCAGATACCGACGCCGGCTCTGTGGAAGTTGCGGTTCATGATGTTGAGGTAGTGGGCGCATCGGCAGCCGGATTCGTTCTGGTAGAAGATCTCGATGGCGATCATGCCGCCCGTAGAAGCGTTGCCGGGCGAGGCGATGTTCTCTCCCCACGAGCCGCTGCCGTAGCCTGCCGCGGCCAATCTGCCGTGGGTGGTCGTGCCGTTCAAGTTGTGAGTCAGGAGTCCCGAGTCGGCCAGCTGGGCTGCGTACGGGCGCGACACGTTGTTGCTGATGCCGTCATCGAGCGCCAGAGCGCCCTGAGCCGGAAGTGTGTGGCGGGTCTGCGTGCTGCAGTCGCCGCTCGAGGTGACCCAACCGCCCGTCCGTGTGCAGTTCATCAGGCTGAGGTAGTAGCGCTCCATATCCTTGTAAGGAGCGCTCGACGTTCCCTGGCCTCCGGTCACCGGGATCTTCGACTTCGTGATCTGGCCTCCGGTCACCGGGATCTTCGACTTCGTGATCTGGCCTCCGGTCACCGGGATCTTCGACTTCGTGATGGCGATCGCGCGCGACTGCGGCGTTGAGACCAGGAACGAGGCGCTCGTCGCCGCCGTCACGTGCAGGCCACCGGTTGATCGGGCAGCGGTCGAGAGTTTCACGGTGACAGAAGCGCCGATCGCGAATGAGCGCCTGGGAGCGAAGGCCAGGACGGTGTCTTCTTCGGACCAGCTGGTGCTGCCGGCTACCGCTCGGCCGTTGGCGAGAACCGTGAGGGCCGACTCGGTCGACTTCTCGTCCATCGCAACGGTGAAGCGGAGCGAGATCAGCTGGTTGGTGTCGTAGGTCTTCGTTCCGCTGGCAGGCCTGAAAGCCTGGACGGTCGGGGTGGCCAGGGTGCGGATCTGCAGCGGCGCAACAGTCTGAAGAGCCGATCCTGAGGAGTCCACTCCGCCCACGGCCATGCTCGCCAGATAGGTCGTATCGGTCTTCAGTGCGACTTTGGGGGTCATCGTGAAAACCTGGGATGCGACATCGGTGGGGTCGTCGCCCACAATCCCAACGTCAAGCGCAGGGTTGATCCCCAGCCCGGTCAGAACCGTGCCGAGTTTGACGGGCCGGGTGAAGGTCAGCTGGAAGGCGGTCGTGGGAGAGGAGAGATCTCCGACCATTCGAGTGGCCGTGATCATGCCGGCGGTCAACGAGCCTGATTGGAACGAGGTCTGGACCGGGGTCGATAGGACCAGGCCCTCCTGGTCCGAGGCCGCGTTGGAGACGCTGATCTGGTAGTTCGTCGTGGGTTCCCAGTGCGGCTTCGGCACCAGCGAGAGCATCTGGCCGGTGGCGTCCCACCTGAATTCGACAGCGACCTTTGGGTCGATCCTCAGGGCGGCTTCGACGGAGCCTTCGTTCATAGGCTTGGTGAACTGAACCTGGAACGGCACGTCGAGAGCCAGGTCGCTCTCGGGGCTGTGGGCGTCGGCCTGGGGAGCCAGGGGCGCGAAGGTCGGCATGGGCTGCCCGGCAACTGGCGTGGCCGGCAGGCCACCCAGGAGGACTCCAACTACCAGGGTGATGGCGACCGACACCATCAAGCCCTGGATTCGGGCCGAGCGGCGCAGCCAGGTAGCGGCGCGACCCAGGCCGTCAACCGGGAGGGCTAGAACGGCAGCAGCCGTCTTCCGCATCAGCTTGTCCTCCTCGGGCGGGCAACATGGGCCCGACGGTCGAAGCGCCGGCAGGTTACCACCACCACCTCCGGGTAGGCAAACGGCAAGCACGTCCGCAGCCGCCTGGACAAGTAAGGTTGGGGTGGCCTATGGGTTTCGAACCCATAACCTTCGGATCCACATTCCGATGCTCTGCCGGTTGAGCTAAGGCCACCACCGCGACCCCAGAGGGCAGCGTCCAAGCTGGCCGCGCCAGTTAAATGGGGTGACGCGGAGTATAGCGGCTGCGCCGCGCCGCGGGTATTGCGATCGAGGGGCACTCGCCTGGCGGCAGTTGGCGCCCTGGGCGACGGGCCGCACGCCATTGGTAGGCAGCGCGATGTCCTAAATCAATCGCACTAGAGCGTGGTACACCACCTGACAGCGCTCGACGGGACCTGCGGACGGGGCCGCGACGACCAATCTCGACCTACTCTTGGCGCAATAAAGGGTTACTTGGGATCAGATCGCCGAACATGCTGGGCCTCGTCAACTTACCTGCCTTCAAGCCGGGCCTTCCGCTTCGCAGATTGCGAACGGCCGGCGTCTCAGTTGCTGCCGCTTGCGCGCTGCTGGCCGTCACGGTGAGCCCCGCCTTCGCCTGGGGCATCTCAGCCTTCAGCCCGAGCGACGAGCAACTGCTCTTCACTCTAACCAACCAGGACCGCGCATCGGCCGGGCTCAACGTCCTAGTGAACGACCCCTACCTCCACACCAAGGCTGAGTGGCGGGCCCAGGACATGGGCGATAAGAACTACTTCTCGCATGAGATTCCGCCGGACAACAAGATGGTGTTCGTGTATATGCAGAGTGAGGGCTACTGCTTCAAGGTCGCCGGTGAGAACATCGGTTTGAGTACGTGGAGTGACGAGGTCGCCACGAACCGGATCGAGATCGCCTTCATGGGCTCTGCCAGCCACCGGGCTAACATCCTGGGCTCCTGGGCGCGTATGGGGGTCGGAGCATATAAGGCGGCCGATGGGCGCAAGCTGTACGCCATCCTGTTCTCGGTCCCGTGCGGCGCCTCAGTTCCAGTTCCACCGCCTGCGTCTACCCCGAAGCCGACGCCACGCCCGACGCCTCGCCCGACGCCGAAGCCGACCCCTCGACCGGTCTTGACGCCGCAGCCGACCCCTCGACCGGTCTTGACGCCGCAGCCGACGCCGTTCCCGTCTGCGTCGCCGTTGCCGACGGACGCTCCGACCGACACCCCGTTCCCAACCGCCAGTCCGTTCCCAACCGCCACCCCCGCGCCTTCGCCGATCTCCACTGACCCGACCCCAACAGCGGTGCCCTCGGGCTCGTCGGCCGCGGCCGGCACAATCGCGAGCCTGCGGGTGCGAGAGAGGCCAGTTTCGCTGGGCCCGATCGACTCGCTGTTCCAGTCGCTCTTCGGCGGTCTCTTCAGCGGGTAGAGAGTGCGCCTTTCCCGGAATAGCCAGACACGGCTGGGGGCCTACGCTTGGCCGTCGTTTGACTACACTGCGGGCATGGCAAACCAACCGCCCGTTCCACAGCAACCCGACGGTCGGTCGCCCGGGCCGGCGTACGGAGGGGCGCGCGACGCCGTCATCCTTGAGGCTCGGAACCTAACCAAGCGCTACAGGCTCGGAACGCGCGATGTCGACGCGCTGCGTGGGGTGTCGCTGCAGGTCCGCCGCGGTGAATTTGTGGCCCTGATGGGGCCATCGGGGTCCGGCAAGAGCACGCTTCTGCAGTTGCTTGGCGGCCTGGATCGACCGACCAGCGGCGAGGTTGTTCTGGATGGCGAGGTTGTGAGTCATCTCAGCGACGCCCAGGCCACTCGATTGCGGCGGGAGAAGACCGGCTTCGTCTTCCAGTTCTTCAACCTAATCCCATTACTCGACGTATATGAGAACGTGGCGCTGCCATACACAATCGCGGGCGTCGACCCGCGTCACGGCGACGCCGCCGCGCGGATTCGCGAAGTGCTGGAGCTTGTGGACCTGCAGGGCCGCGAACGCAACCGCCCCGACCAGCTCTCGGCCGGTGAGCAGCAGCGGGTGGCGCTGGCGCGGGCGCTGGTCGCGAAACCCGCGATATTGCTGGCAGACGAACCCACCGGTAATCTGGACTACGCAACCGGCGGGGAGATCCTCGACGAGCTGTGGCGCTCCTGCGATGCGTTCGGCCAGACGATCGTCCTCGTCACCCACGATGCCCGAGCCGCGGCCCATGCTGATCGAGTGCTGGTCGTGGGTGACGGCAGGATCCGCGACGAGATTGAGCTGGGCCGACGGCCCGCCAACCGCGATGCCGGACCGCTGATCGCCCGCCTCGCGCAACTGGGCCTCTAACTCGTGCGGCGCCTCTCGTTGCTGGCCTGGCGAAGCCTGGGCGCGCGAAGGCTGCGCAGCTTCCTGACCATGGTCGGCATCGGATTGGGCGTGGCCGTGCTGTATGCCTCTCTGTCGGCCGGGGCGGCCATGGACTCGGCCGTGGACAAGGCCGCCGCCGACGAGATCGGCCACGCCGACCTCCGGGTCCGGGCCCTTGAAGAGCGCGGACTAAGCCAGGCAACTGTTGACTTGATCGATCACATGGCCGGAGTCTCGGTTGCGGCGCCTGCCCTCGAGCGCATGACGTACCTCGCGACCAGCCTGACCCAAACGCCCTCGGCCAAACTGCCACCGCCCGTGACAGTGCTCGGAATCGACCCGATTCAAGAGCCCATACTCCACGACCTGCCACTGGTGTCCGGGCGGCTGCTGGCAGCGGCCGACGGGCAGTCGGCGCTGATCACCCAGACACTTGCCTCCGGCGAGGGCCTCGGCGTGGGCGGCACGATCACTCTGAACGGCACGGTGGCATCGGGTCCGCAGGCCTTCAAGATCGTAGGCATCGTAACCGGCAACGGACCTCTACCCGAGGCTGAGGGACGGCTCATCTTCCTGTCGCTCGACTCGGCCCAGGCGCTCTTCGACACCAAGGGCTTTACGCGCGTTGACCTCCGGGCTGCGCCCGGCGTGCCTGTCGAGGAGCTGATGGGGCAGCTCGACGTCACCATCCAGACCGAGCCTTACCTCTTGTCGCGAACTCAGGACCTGGCCGACTCACTGCGGGCGGAGACGGCTGATTTCCGAGTCGCCCTTCTGCTCGTGGCCGCGGTCGTCCTGTTTGCGGGTGCCTTCCTCATCTTCAACACGTTGTCCATGACCGTCGCGGAACGAGGCCGCGAGGTGGGCCTACTGCGCGCCGCCGGCACGACTCGGTCGCAGGTCATGAGTTTCGTTCTGCTGCAGGCCTTCGTCCTGGGGGTTGTGGGTTCGATCCTGGGGGTGGTCTGGGGCATCGGCATGGCCGTGCTGACCCTTGCCTGGGTTGGATCCTCCGGCTCGATCACCGTCGCAGCGCCGTCGTTGTCGGCCGGCTCGATCGCCATGGCTCTGCTCATTGGCATAGCCATCACGCTGGCCGCTTCGCTCGAGCCGGCCTGGCGCGCTGGTCGTATCCCACCGGTTGAGGCGCTGCGACGCGGCCCGAGCGGAGCTGTCGCGGGAGCGGCCCGGTTGCGCTGGCTCGTTGTCGTCTTTGGCGTTCTGGCGCTGGCAGCGCTCGCCGTCTGGCCGCGCGCCAGCGGCGGCGGCAACGCCGCGGCCGAATCGCTGGTCACAGGTAGCGGCTCCGGCCTGTGGGCCCCGCTCGCCGTCTACGGCCTGCTGCTCGTGACCGTCCTGCTGGTCCCCTTGCTCCTTGTGCCGCTACTTCGAGTTGCCGGCCTGCCGTTCCGGATCTTCCGCAACGAAGAGCGGCTGGCCCGCAGTTCTCTGACACGCGACCGCAGCCGGACCGCCTTGACGGCCGGTGCTCTGGTCGTGGCTCTGGCCATGGTCGTCGCCCTCGGCACGGCCGCGCAGAACGTTCGCAAGGTCGGCTCCAATTGGCTGGCCGAGACCATCCCGGGCACTGAGCTACTGACCTCGATCAGGCCCGTTTCTACGACGGGTCCCATTAAGGAAGAGTTGGCCGCCATTCGTGGCGTCAAATCGATCTCGGCGATAGGGATCTTCGGCGCTCCCTGGGTTTACACGACCCAGGCCGACGGAAGAAGCCACAAGTCGGTGGTTCGACAGCAGGCGGCTGCGATCGTCGGCCGAGACTTCCTGACGGATGGTCGCCTGACCTTCGTGTCGGGCGACCGCACATCTGCCCTCGGCGCCCTTGACTCGAGCGGCTCTGTGATCGTGCCGAAGTCCCTGGCCGATGCCGCGGGTATCCGCGTCGGCGACACAATCGAATTCGCGACGGGCCCGTCGCCGACTAGCCTGCGCGTGGTGGGCATCGTCGCCCATTCGATTCCGTCCGAGGCTCAGGAAGCGATTCTCGTCGGCTGGTCGGACGCAATGGGCCAGTTCGGCGTCACTGGGGCCGACTTCTACGCGGTTCGCTTCCTGCCTGGTCAGGAAATGGATGGGCGAGCGGCGCTCGACTCTGCGGCAACTTCGTACGCCCTGCAGCCCAGCAATCTGGATCGAGTCGCAGGCACGGTGGGCGACGCGCTGGATCGGATCTTCCGCCTGCTCGATGCCCTGGCGCTTATCGCCGTGCTGGTGGCCGGCCTGGGCATGTTCAACACGTTCTCAATGAGCGTTCTCGAGCGAGGGCGTGAAATTGGCGTTCTCCGGGCAACCGGTATGACCAGTCGCCAGGTCTGGGGCATGGTCGTCATCGAGGCCGGGATACTGGGTGTTGTGGGGGCGCTTGTCGGGGCGGTTGCAGGGTTGGTAGTCGGCGCCTTGCTTGTCTTCTGGTCGAGCGGCGGTTTCGGGCTGGCCTTTGATCCGCCCTGGGTGTCCGTCGGTCTGGCCTTCTGTTTCGGTGTCCTGGTCAGCATCACCGCATCCATTTACCCGGCTGGCATGGCCAGTCGCCAGTCGATCGTGCACGGGCTTCAGCACGAGTAGCGATTCCTTCAGCCGATCCGCTCCGCGGGTCGCGCTCAGGTGAAGTTGCTTCGCCTGCTAGACTCGGCCCGCCGGGCCAGGAGAACGGTCCGGGATACAGCCGCGCCGCAAAGGGAAACCCGACGCATGCTCGCGACAACGCACCTGAACCGCCTCCCCGCCACTGAACGCGGGATCACCATCGGTGACTTCCTTGTCCCCATCCGGGTAGGCGAGCGGTTGAGCGCTCGGATTCGCCACTTGGCGCTCATTTGCGCGGGCGCCGCCTTCATCGCCATCACCGCGAACATCGCGTTCACCATCCCCGGCAACCCAATCCCGATCACCGGCCAGACTCTGGCTGTCTTGGTGGTCGGCGGCGCTCTGGGTCTTCGCCGCGGCGCCCTTTCGGTGGCCTTCTACATCGTGCTGGGGCTATTCCTGCCGATCTATGCGGGCCAGCAGCACGGCCTGAACACGATAATCGGTCTCAACTCCGTCGGCGTCGTGATGGGCGCCCGGGGTGGATACCTCGTCAGCTTCTTGTTCGCTGCCGCCCTGGTTGGTTGGCTGGCCGAGATGGGCTGGGACCGCCACATCGGCGGCGCGGTTGGCGCGATGATCCTTGGCGAGGTCGTGGTCTACGCCATCGGTGTTCCGTGGCTGGCTCTCGCTCTGCATAAGTCGCCCGCGGAAGCGATTGCCTTGGGCTTCACGCCGTTCGTGATAGGCGATGTCATAAAGCTGGCCATAGCGGCCGGCATCTTCCCCTTCGCTTGGTGGCTGGTGGGCCGCCGCGCCGGAGATCGTTAGGCGCCTCGCGGCCTGGAATGGAGCTGTATCCGTCATTGCGGCGCTGGACGGGGAAGGATGAACGTGGCTCAACGGTCGGGCGAAGCGGACCCACAGCTCGACTGGTGCAAGGACTACAAGCTATCGGGAGGGTCACGACCCCGCGATGCACTCGGGAACTGCGAGGCGGTGGTGGTCCGACTCTACGTGGCGTACCTCCGGACCGGCGACGACAAGTATTTCAACCAGGCGCTTGGTTTCTTCAACTATGTGTGGAACTGGACTGAGCAACCAGGCATCGCGTTTGCCGGGGAGCACGACAACATGGTTGGGTTGCTGACTGACGCTTGTCGCCAGCGTTACCCCGAGTACGGGGACACCATTCCGTAGGCGGGGTTAGGCGCTCGGGATCGATGAACTAGCCCTGATGGTGGGCTGGTCTTGGGTTTGGCTCCGGTCAGAACCTGGCCCAGTCGTCAGGGCCGAGTTCGCCGACGCCGAACAACTTGAGGCACGGTTCTAGGGCTTCGATCGTGACCGGGACGAGGTCGCGTTTCCATGTCTCCGGCGTGCAGCGGACCTTGATCTCCAACTTGCGCTGGCCCTCGATCGCGAAGAACTCGTCGCCCGTGACGCGGTAGCCGAGCTTCTCCGAGACGCGCGCGGAGGCGTCGTTGCCTTCGATGTAGCCGGATTCGGCGGCATCCGCGCCGAGGCCGGCGAAGGCCAGGGCGAGGATCGCGGCCCGCGCCTCGGTTCCCAGGCCCCGGCCCTGGAACTCGCGGCCCAACCAGCTGCCCGAGTTGATGACGCGCTTGATGGCGAAGTCGCGGGCCATCAGTTCCTGGACTCCAATCGGTCGGCCGTCCTGCAGGACCACGAGTCCAAGAGACCACGCGGTCGGGCTCCAACGGCTCCGCTCGCCCCACCAATGCAGCAGGAACTGGCGCTCGAAGGCAGGAGAGGGGAGCTTGTGCCAGGGGACCAGGAAGACCGTCCGGTCGGCGTCGACGATCCCGGCGCGGGCGACTCGGGCTAGCTCCAGCAGGTCGTCATCGGTCGGCAGGCGCAGTTCGAGCATGGGCGTACGGACTCGCAGGTCGAACAGCGGCCAAGGATGCGTCATGGCCCGAAGGTTAGCGCGGCGAGGTTGGCCCGGTACGGCCCGAAGCGCTCTGGGTCGCATTTTCGGGCCGCAGCACACCGCGAGCCGGACAACCCACGCTCGGCGAACGTCGAACCTGGCAGCGGCGGGCGCCAAAGGGTCGGCGGGGCCGGCGGGCCGGCGTTTGGGCCCACCATCTAGTCAGACTTGCCTCAGGTGAACATTGGCGCAGTTGCCAGCGCCTCGCCGGTCTGCGGCAGAGCGTAGGCCGGACAACCCACGCTCGGCGACCGTCGAGCCGGGCGGCGGCGGCCTTGCTCCGGGTTCCACTCCTCGCCTAACTCCCATGCTAGGCAAGTCCGACTAGAAGGCCCGCGGCCGCGCATCGCGCGCGGCAACGTATGTCGAGCCGGCGAGCCGGCGACGCCTCGCCTCTAGGCCGACTTGCGACGCCGGACCTGCACTACTTCGACTCCGGTCGGGACGCCTGCAGCCACGGCGACAGGCGTCGGCGCCCGGCCGACCCCCGAGGCGGCCTTGCGTGGCCGTCTTGACGCGGCCTCGGCGAGAGTCACGGGTGCCACATTTGCCCGCGCGGCCTTGGCCGCGGCGACGCTCGCCTCCAGGGCGGCCAGCAGGTCCGTTACGCCGGCCGCTGGGGCGGCAGTCGGTTCGGCGATCTCAGCGCCGGCAGCCTTGGCCTCGACGATTGCCAGCAGAGCATCTCGGTATTCGTCGTGGTAGGCGGACCGGTTGAAATCGCCGGTCATGGCGTCGATGAGCTGCTCGGCTATCGCACGCTCGGCTGGCTTGATCTGGACGTCGGGCTCGGGCAGTGACAGCTCGGCCGTTGAACGGATCTCATCGGGCCAGTACAGCGTTGAGAGGAGCATCGTGGAAGCGAGCGGGTCGAGCGATGCCAGATGCTCACGGTCCTTCAGGACGATCTTGGCGATTGCCCTCAGGCCGCGCTCGGCTAGAACCTCCTTGAGGAGATAGAACGCCCGCCGCGCGATGGGCTCTGGCTCCAGGTAGTAGGCCTGCTTCACGAAACGAGTTGCTTCGCCGTCCGCCGCGATAGGCACAAACTGCTCGATCTCTATCGAGCGAATTGTCTTGAGCGGCACCGAGGCGAGGTCGTCGTCCGTTACGACCACGTACTGGCCTGGCGACACCTCGTAGCCGCGGACCGTGTCGCCGCGCTCGATGAAGACGTCGTCCGTGGGGCAGTAGGTCTTCATCTGGATTCGGCCCAGACACGAGCTATGGAGCATGTTGAAGCCCACGCCCTTCGATTCCGTGGCCAGATACAGCTTCACCGGAATCGTGACCAAGCCGAACTGGATTGCCCCCTTCCACATCGATCGCGCCATTTGGCAGCACCTCAACAGTGCGAGCCCATATTCGTCCAGCTCGCCAAACGCGAGCATAGCGCCGGATGTCAGGCTTTCCGGAGTTGATGGCGATCGTTCCGGCAGCGGGAACTGGCCAGGCCGGCGAGCGTCCTACCGTGGGCGCAATTCGGCCTCGGCCTCGGTGAGCCTGGCCAGAATGCCGTCGCGGAGCCTGTCCAGTCCGGCGTAAACCTCCTTGGCGCTCGTACCGATCGACGTCAGGGTCATCTTCAGGGCGCGAAGCGTCTCAAGCTGCTCGCGGATGCCTTTCAGCGCCTCTGCCACTGCCGCCGCGTCCACCTCGACGTCGTGGTCGCGCAATGTCTGCATGGCCAGCAGCCGCGCCAGTCTCACGGCAGCCTCCAGCGTGGCGGGCTCCGGGGCAGCGGGATCCAGGACGCAGTAGACGTCGCCCGCCCGCACGTCGAACGGGGCGATGCCCGTTGGCGCATGGGCGGGAGTAAAGACGACCAGCGCCACGGCCGCGTCGCGGTTGGACTTGGCCTCGCGCAGCTCGTCGCGCATGGCCCGGCCCGAGACATAGCGGTCCTTGCACTCGATGACGATGCGAAGCTCATGGCCCGCCGTGGCCTCGGCGTTGAGCGTCAGCACGAAATCGCCCTTCTTGGACGCGATCGTGGCCCCGGTCCCCGTCCCTGTCCGCTCGAGCAGGTCGCCCGAGCCGCGGGCTATGGCTCCGAGCACTACGTCCACGATCTCCTCGAAGTCCACGCCCTTGGCCGACCCCTTGGCTCGCTCTCCCGCCCGCGCCGCTCCCGCCGCCTCCAGCGCGGCCAGCCGCTCACCGATGCGGTTGAACCCCTCAGCCATCTCGACGCGGAACTGGTGGAGCGGCGAGCCCAGTCGCGTAGGATCCAGCAGCTGAGCCAGCTTGGACGCGTCACCGTCGAAGTAGGCGCCAAGCAGAACCTTCATCCGGCCGATGGCGCTGTCTCGCTTGCCCTCATCGAATAGGTCGTCAACGAACCCTCGCAGCTGGCCCTTGTCGCCCAGGAACTTCTCAAGTGTCCGCGGCAGGCGGCCCTCGCCGTCGGCGAAGTTCTGGCGGAGCATCGTGTCCAGGGCGGTGGCGGCCTTCTCGTTGGCGGCTTCGGTCTGACGCAGCAGCCCCTGAAATTCGGCTCGGACCGCGTCCACGTTCACCGTGACGCCCACGCTGGCGATGGCGGTCAGGCCGACGCGCAGGGCTCGTTCCACCAGGAGGGCGCGTTCCTCGACCGGCCTGTCGGCGACGAAGGCCGCGAGGGCGTGGTCGTCCAGGACGAGGTGCTCGACGACCACCCGGTTGGCCTCAACCCGAACGGTGGGCAGCCAGCCGATCGGCGACGGCAGCGGGACCAGCCTGGCGGTTTCCATGTCCTCACAGTATGGCTGGCGTGTGACAGCTGTATGGCACAGCCCGAGCGAGGATTCCCAAGGTGTCGGCCCGGAGTCCCGATATCAGCCCGGAGTCCCGATATCAGCCCCGAGTCCCGATATCGGCCCCGAGTCCCGATATCCGCCCCTTCTGGGCGCTGGTTCCTGCCGCCCTACATCGTCGAAGCGCCGGGCATGGCACCATTGACGCATGAAAGTCGGTGAGCTGGGAGGGAGCGCGCGCGTGGCGCGTCCGACCAGGCTGGCCTCGGCGCTGGGCCGCCTTGCGAGGACATGGTGGGGGCCGGTGGTTCTCGGGTCCTTCGCGCTCTGGCAGTTTTCTCAGACTGCGCCCGGCTACCACGACGATGTGACGTGGGCGGCCCTCTTCCTCCCGGCCGTGCTGCTGGTGATTGTGGTTCGCCGCCGGGTGAGCCCGACCGAAGTGATGGCCCTTCAAGTCCTCGCCACGGTGCTGTTCGCGGACTTCCAAAGTTCGATGGGGGGCGGACTCCGCGATCTGCACCTCTATCTCAACGCGGGCGCTGCGTTCATGAATCACGGGGCCGTCTACACGACGACAGCGATACACAGCTATCCGACGGGCGGGCTCGAATACCTGCCATTCCTGTACGCACCGCCGACGTTGCCCTTCCTCGGCTTGCTGTCGGAGTTGCCGCGCAGTCTGGCAGATGGGCTTTGGGTCGCCGGCTCAGTCGCCGCGGTGGCCTTCTCGCTGCGTGCCTTCGGCCTGGCCTGGCGCTGGACGCTCCTCGCACTCATCTGGACGCCGATCGAGCAGGGTTTGTTCACTGGCAACGTCGTGATCCCGTCGTTGCTGATAATGGGCGCGGCGATGCGCTACGGCGGGGCGTTGGTCTTCGGCCCCCTGCTCAAGCCGCAGAACGGCATCGTCTCCCTGTGGCTGATTCGGGAGCGTGCCTGGCGTCGTCTCGGCGGCGGTCTCCTGGCTCTGCTGTTGCTGGTGGCCGCGACCGTGCCGCTGACGGGCATCGACCTCTGGCGGGACTGGTTCACCGGACTGACGGCCTACCAGGAGTCACAGGGTTATCTGCACGGGCTATACGGCGTCGGGCTGGGGCGCTACATGCCGATGTGGGCATTCCTGGTGATCGCGGCCTTCACCATCGGGGCTGCGCTGTGGGTGCGCGGCCGGGAGGGGCTGGCGCGCCTCGGGCTTGCGTCGGTGGTGGCTTCGCCCTCGCTGTGGGGCCATGGTTTCGTGTTCGGAATTCCGTCGTTCCTGCGTCTGCGCGCCGAGTGGCTGTGGCTGGTTGTCGGAATGACGTCCATAGGCCAGTGGCCCGGTCCCCAGCTTGCGCTCGGCATCGGTGTGACGGCCTGGTTCGTCAGGGGGATGGCGCGCCATGCGGACGACAAGGCAGACGAACCGTTCGGGCGTCGTCCGCTCCACCCCCTCGGTGCCGTCGTTGTGCCATGGCCGACTGTCGAGGATCGCCACCGCGGCTGACGCGGACGCTCCCCAGGAATCAGAAGGCCGGGAGCGGCGAACCACCCCCGGCCGAAAGCGCGACGGAGCTACGAGTCCAGGATCGCCTGTGCTTCCTTGGCGTAGGCGTCCATCACGTAGGGGATGCCGGTCACCTGGGCGCATTCCTGGGTGAGGGACATCAGATCGGTGCGGCCTATCGTGCCGAGGTTGAAGTTGCGACTGCCGGCCATGAGCTGCTGCAGGCCGATCTGCATTTTCTGGGCGAAGGTGAAGATGCCGATGGCGCCGAGCGGAATCTCGGTGATGGCGTCGCCGTAGGTCGCCTTCAACTCTTCCCAGCAGACGAAGACTTCCTCGATGCGGGTGCCGTACTTCTGGACGAGCCGCGGCACCTTCTCATCCTCGAACCACTTGCCGATGTTCTTGCCGACCATGCCCGGGATCATCAGGGCGCGACCCATGCAGACCGCCTTGGTGTACGGGCTGCCCATGGCCAGAGCCTTGAAGACGCCGTCTTCGGTCGAGAAGCCGCCGGCGAAGGCGAGATCGGGCGGGCGGATGCCGCGCTCCTCGAGTTGCTTGCAGTACCGGTAGGCGAGCGAATGGAGGTAGATCGACGGAACGCCCCACTCGTTCATCATCGGCCACGGGCTCATGCCCGTGCCGCCCGGGGCGCCGTCGATCGTCAGCAGGTCGATCTTGGCCTCGGCGCCATAGCGGATTGCCATCGCCAGTTCGACCGGCGAGTAGGCGCCGGTCTTGAGGGTGATGCGCTCGAAGCCGATCTTGCGCAGCCGCTCGACCTCACCCAGGAATCCTTCGCGGGTGATGAAGCCCAGCCGCGAATGGCGCTCGAACTCCCGAATGGCGCCGTCGTTGTAGGAGAGCTGGACGTCCGGGATGTTGGGATCGGGCAGAACGATGTAGCCACGGCGCGACAGCTCGAGGGCTCGATCGAGGGTCTTGACCTTTATCTCGCCGCCGATGCACTTGGCGCCCTGGCCCCACTTGAGTTCGATGGTCTGGAGGCCGTACTTGTCGAGGACGTACTCGGCCACGCCGAGGCGGGTGTCCTCGACGTTCATCTGGACGAGGATCTCGCCGAAGCCGGTGTGGTAGCGGTTGTAGGTCTCGATCCGGCGGTCCATCTCGGGTGACTTCGCGACCTTGCCGCTGGACGTCAGTTCCAGGGCCGGGTCTATGCCGCAGACGTTCTCGCCGCACACCAGGGTCACGCCCGAGATTGCAGCGCCAACCGAGAAATGCTCCCAGTTGCGGCGGGCAATCTCGGTGGAGCCGAGGGCGCCGGTGAAGATGGGCATCTTCATCTTCACCTTCTTGTCCCAGCCGTATTCGGTCTCAGTACTGACCCGTGGGAACAGGGCGGTATCTGGGCCCGGCTCGACGCCCTCGGGCAGGCCTTCCGCGCCGACGGCGTAGCCCTGGATGTTCAGGTGCGAGTAGTCGACCGGGTAATCCTTGTCCGCCCCGGCCGTGATCTCGCCGAAGTTCTGTGGGTAGAGGAGCTCGCGACCACGCATCGTGGCCAGGAAGATTTCGCAGCCGCCGGTGCAGCCGTCGTGGCAGGCGGTGCAGAGGCCGGACATCGGAACCACGCTGCGCGAGCGGTTTACCGAGCCCGTGACTTCGTTCGCGTTAGGCCGTCGCAGGTTCACCGGACAAATCCCCTTTCCAATGCGTGACGGTTGGAGTCGAATCGTGGAACGGGATACAGCCTGCTGGTCTGTGGTCCGCCCAGCGCAGCCCAAAGCGGCGGCCGGGAGCGAAGCTCTTCGCTGGGACATGGGAGCGAGTGACGCGGGAGCTGCGGCTCCTGCTCGGCGCACTGCCATCCGCCACAGCCGCGGATGGAGTAGCTCGGCCCTCAGGTGCACCAGCCTGGCACCTGTCGACCGCGATGCCGCGCGGCTCTCCTCCTAGACCAAACGCCGGGACGTTTCGGGAACCCCTCGCGACCCGCGCGCCGATACTACCGGCTCGAATTGCGTCAGACGCGACGGTTCGCGCAAGAACAGCCACTCAGGCCTGCGTAGGAGGGTTGCGTTTCGGGACGGCGGGTTGCGTTTCGGGACGCTAGTGGACTTCTCCCATCGCTCAGCCGTGTGGCGCAACGGCCAGGGTCCGGTTGCCTCAACTTTCACGTAAACGGTAATGTTGCGTTAAGATGCAACTGTGACCGAAACGAAAGAGCGGTCGGGCCTCCGTGTCCGCCTGCTGCGCATTCAGGAGGCGGCCGCCGAGGTTGGCCTGACGACCAGATCGGTGCGCTACTACGAGGAGCTTGGGCTTCTCAAGCCGGCTGCCCGATCCGAGGGCGACTACCGCCTCTATGACGCGACCGACGTCGAACGGCTGCGCTTCATCAAGGGCTTGCGCGACGATGCCGGCTTCTCACTGGCGGAGATCGCCGAGCTGCTCGAGGACGAGGCCGCGCGCGAACGTGAGCACGTGGCCTTCCACTCAACATCCGATCCCGGCGAACGCGGGCGGATCTTGGTCGATCGGCTGGCTCGCTACGAGCACCAGGCCCAGATGCTGCGGGCCAAGGTCGCCCGGTTGCAGACCATGGTCGACGAGACCGAAGGCCGACGCGCCCGAACGGTGGCTCGCTTGGAGGCTCTTGCAGTCGATTTGGCCGCTCCCTCGACCGAGTCCGCCACGTCGTCGCCCAACCTGGAGAAGGCCCGATGATCCAGGGCGGTCGCGTCCGGTTCACGGCCACCGGGCGGGCCCTGAAGCACCGCAACTTCCGACTATTCTTCTTCGGCCAGCTGATCTCCGTCACCGGAACGTGGATGCAGACGCTGGCCCAGGCCTGGCTGCTAATGACCCTCGTCGGGTCGAACCAGGCCATCGTGCTGCTGGGCTTGCTGGGCGTGGCGCAGTTTGTTCCGGTGCTGGTCCTGGGTCTCTTCGGCGGGATAATCGCGGATATCTGGCCCAAGCGAAGGACGGTGATCGCAACCCAAATCGCGGCGGGCTTGCTGGCCCTGACCTTGGGCGGGCTCGATTACTTCCACGTCGTGGCCGTGTGGCACATATTCGTGCTGGCGTTCCTCCTGGGCATCGTAAATGCGGTCGACATGCCCTCGCGCCAGTCGTTCGTCGTGGAGATGGTCGGCAGGGACGACGTCGCCAACGCAATTGCCCTCAATTCGGCCGTCTTCAACGGCGCGCGCATCGTGGGCCCCGCCATCGCCGGGATCCTGATCGGAATCCTCGGAACGGCGCTGTGCTTTGTCCTCAACGGGCTCAGCTACGGGGCGGTCGTGATCAGCTTGCTGGCCATGCGTGACAGCGAACTGATGCCATCTGCGCGACTGGCCGTGCCCAAGACCGTGGCGGCGATCCGCGAGAACCTCGGCGATGGCCTGAGATACGTCTGGCATACGCCCGTAGTGTTGTTGGCCATCACCGTGATCGGTTTCGTCTCCACGTTCGGAATGAACTTCACTGTGGTTCTGCCCGTAATGGCCACTCAAGTATTGAACGTGGGGTCCAACGGGTTGGGGCTGCTGTTCGCCTCGATGGGGGCTGGCGCGCTGATCGCCGCCCTAGCGGTCGCGACGCTGGCGAGACCGCGGCTTCGGGTTCTTATCGGCGGCGGAATGGTGCTTGGGGCGGCCGAACTGGCACTGGCGAGCACGACCGCGTTCCCGATCGCCCTGGCTGCGATCTTCTTCTGTGGCGCTGGTGCGATCGCGACGGCGGCCAGCGCCAACTCGCTGATCCAGATCACCGTGCCGGGTCCGCTTCGGGGTCGCGTCATGAGCGTGTACACCACCGTCTTCGCGGGTTCGTCGCCGATCGGGAACGGACTGACCGGCGGCGTCGGCGGCCTGTGGGGGACGCCAGCGGCGCTGGTGATGAACGGCGCGTTTGCCTTCGGCGCGCAGGCGGTGGCGGGTGTGGCCGTGTGGCGGGGCCATATTCGGGTCGATGGCGGCGGTGGCGGCGGATCGGGCAAGCCTGGGCCTGCTCCTGTCCAGCTGGGTGCCAGCCTGCCCTCGGTCGATTAGGCGGGTCCAGCACCACTGGCGGCGCGACGCCGCGGGAACACCCCGCGGGACCTGGTCGAGGCCGCCGGAAGGGCGCGCCCCCTGCCGTCCCCGGGCCGCCGGTTCAACCAGCGCGTCAGGTGGCTGCCGTCGGGCCGTGCCCGTGGCACTCCCGGCTACGATCGCGTCGATGACAGCCCCGACGAACCGCCTCGCCAGCGAGACCAGCCCCTACCTCCTCCAGCACGCCCACAACCCGGTCGATTGGGATGCCTGGGGTGCCGAGGCGCTGGCGCGGGCCGCGGCGGAGGATCGGCCGATATTCCTCTCCGTTGGCTACTCGGCGTGCCATTGGTGCCATGTCATGGAGCGGGAGTCATTCGAGGACGAGGCCACGGCAGCCGTCCTCAATGCGAGCTTCGTCTCGATCAAGGTCGACCGCGAGGAGCGGCCTGACATCGACGCCGTCTACATGGGGGCCCTCCAGGCCATGACCGGCGCTGGCGGCTGGCCGATGAGCATCTTCCTGACGCCCGACGGTCGGCCCTTTTACGGCGGCACGTATTTCCCGGGGCAGCCCAGCTATGGCATGCCTTCGTTCCGGCAGGTCCTGGTCGCGGTGGCAACGTCCTGGCGGGATCGCCGCGACGAGCTCGAGGCAAGAGCGACCCAGCTGGCGGACGAGCTCAAGCGGGCTTCGACCGCCCTGACCGAAGGCGCGGCAGCGTCACCTGTCCAAGCGGGTGAGCCTGCCCTAGAGCCTGAGTCTTCGCCCCCGGCGGTTGGCGGCGGTGGGTCGGCTGCCCTGCCCCTGGTCGGTCGGTCTAACGAGCGTTGGAGAGGCATCCTGGCGACCGCCGTGTCGCGGTTGGTCGAAGACTTCGACTTCGAGCATGGCGGTTGGGGCGGGCCTCCCCGCTTCCCCCAGCCGGCGATCATCGAGTTGCTGTTGCGGCAGACTCGGGGCGATGCGGACGAGCTAGCGCCGCGAGACGCCGAGGAACCGGTTCGGGTCGCTACGCGCGCCCTGGACGCCATGTCCGAAGGCGGCATCCACGACCAGATCGGCGGCGGTTTCCACCGCTACGCGACCGACACGGACTGGCTGGTGCCGCACTTCGAGAAGATGCTCTACGACAATGCCCAGCTGGCCCGGGTCTATCTCCACGCCTACCAGATCACGGGCGAGCGGCGCTTTCGGGAAGTGGCAGAGACGACGCTCGACTACATGGCCCGCGAACTGCGGACGCCGGAGGGCCTGTTTGCCGCCAGCCAGGACGCCGACACCGACGGTGTCGAAGGCGCCACCTACGTCTGGACTTACGCTGAGGTGGCGGCCGTGCTGGGTGGGACGGCTTCCGATCCGGGCTCGGAGGCGCAAGCAGGCGGCGCCGGTCTGCTCGCTCCCTTCGTGTCGGCTTACGGCGTGACCGAGTCAGGCAACTGGGAGGGCCGGACCATCCTCTCCCGGGTGATGAGCGACGAGCAGGTCGGGGCGATGTACGGGCTCTCGCCCCTGGTTGTCGCAACACAGCTCGAATCCGCGCGTCGCCTGCTGCTGGAAGGGCGCGGATGTCGGCCTCAGCCGGCTCTGGACGACAAGGCGGTGACCGCCTGGAACGGCCTGGCCCTGGCCGCGTTTGCCGAGGCGATCCCCGTCCTCGAGCGGCCTGCCGACCGGGAGACTGCCGAGCGCGTGGCCGAAGCGGCGCTCCGCCTCTTGCGCGGTTCGGACGGTCGGCTGGCTCGGTCGTTCCGGTCGGGTCGCACGAGCGGGAGCGGCGGTCTCGATGACTACGCCTGCCTTGCCGACGGGCTCGTGGCGCTGTACGAAGCCACGTTCGACGAGCGCTGGCTGGCCGCGGCGCGTGAGCTGATGAGCGTCGTGGAGCGGCAGTTCGCCGATTCGGCCGGCGGCTGGTTCGACACGGCCGCCGACGCTGAGCAGCTGCTGATACGGCCGAAGGATACGCAGGACGGAGCCACTCCATCGGGCGGGGCGGCGGCGGCCGCGGTCATGCTCCGGCTGGCGGAGTTGACCGGCGAAGGGCCCTTGCGCACTGCCGCTGAGCGGGCCATCGGTCAGGTGGAGGGATTGGCGGTTCGATACTCGAGGTCCTTCGCCGTGTGGCTCGGGGCGTTGGACTTCGCATCGGCCGAGGTCGCGCAGGTGGTTATCGTGGGCAATCCTTATGCCCGAGACACGCAGGTTCTGCTGTCAGTCGTGCGGCAAGGCTTCCAGCCACATCGGGTCGTGGCCGTGGGCGAGGCGCGCTCGAGCACGCTCGAGCTGCTGCACAACCGCTTCGCGTTGAATGGCCGGGCGACCGCTTTCGTGTGCCGTGATTTCGCTTGCCGTGAGCCTGTCACCGAGCCCCAGGCTCTGGCCGCAGAGCTCGCCTGATCGCTCCGCGCGGCGGAGTTAGCATGCGTCGCTATCGGCTTGGGGCGGCCTCGGCGTCCTCGGCGTCCTCGAGCGGGGTCAGGTTGAAGGCATAGCCGATCAGATCGATGCCTGGCGCCGGCGTAAAGTCGACCTCAGGCAGGCGCACGAAGCCGATTCTCTCGTACAGCCGAATTGCCGCCGGCATCCACGCTCCGGTGTGCAGGACCAGTCGCCCGCGGCCGGCTTCGCGGGCGCGGTCCAGGCAAGCCTGCGTCAGCGCCCGGCCGACACCTCGCCGCTGCCTTACCGGATCCACGGCCAGCATTCGCATCCCCGCCTCGCCCTCCGCCAACTCCTCCGAATACGGATCGTCCGGACCGCGGACGTAAGTGACGCCACCGAGCAGTTCGCCCTCAGGCCCGACGGCCACCAGGACGCACGAGGTCTCAGCCCGCCGGGCCACATCACGAAGCTGGCGGTCGTAGGCCTCCCGATGGCCCACCGAGTGGTATGCCGCAACCGTCAGTTCGCCGAGCGGTCCGTACTCGTCGGGCCGAACGGGGCGGATAAGGAACGTCGTCTCGCGCGTGGTCATGCCGGCAGCGTAACTCCGGCGGGGCACCGGCTGCCGGGCGTTCGGGTGGCCGCCTGGCGAAACGTGGCCGCCCGCGCGATCATTCAGCCATGGCTGACGGACCTCTCCTCGTTTACGGGCCGAAGTCGCTGACGTACGACTTTGGGCCGCGGCACCCGCTGAGCCCCAGAAGATTCGGGCCTGGCATCGAGCTGCTGCGGGCCGTTGGCGCTGAGCCCGGGCTGGCGCCTGAGCCGGCGGCGGACGACGAACTCGAATGGCTCCACTCGGCCGACTACATCGCCGCGGTACGGCGCTTCTCGGTCGATCCCGGCCGGCCACCCGAGGCGGGCATCGGCCCCGGCGACGATCCGGCCTTCGCCGGCATGCACGAGGCCGCGGCGACCGTCGCGGGCGGCTCGATCCGGGCCATGGAGGCGATCCTGCGCGGAGACGTCGAGCACGCATACCAGCCCGGCGGCGGCCTCCACCACGCCATGCGGTCGCGGGCAAGTGGCTTCTGCGTATACAACGACGTTGCTCTGGCGATTGCTCGGGCGCGGCGCGACGGGCTGCGCGTCCTGTACGTCGACCTCGACGTCCACCACGGCGACGGCGTCCAGGCGCTCCACCACGACGACTCGGGCGTCATGACCATCTCCTTCCACGAGTCCGGTCGCTCGCTCTTCCCCGGTACGGGTTCCGTGAGCGAGATGGGGGAGGGGATTGCGGCCGGCACGTCCGTCAACGTGCCCCTCGAACCGATGTGCGGGCCCGAGGCGTGGCTGGCGGCGGTTCGGGCGGTTGTGCCCGCGCTGGCCGCCGCGTTCGGGCCGGACGTCATCGTCAGCCAGCACGGCGCCGACGGCCACGTCTGGGATCCGCTGGCGCACCTGTCGCTGACGACGACGGCCATGGGCGAGGCGGCTCGGCTGGTCGATCGCGTGGCCCATCGATACGCCGGCGGTCGGTGGTTCGCGACGGGCGGCGGCGGTTACTCAATCTATCGGGTCGTGCCCCGAGTTTGGGCGCTGACGTGGTTGGCCATGGCCCATCGAGAGGTTCCGGGGCCGGTGCCGGCCGAGTGGCGGGCGCGTTGGGAAGGCGATGCCGCTCGATGGGACGACGCGCCACTACCCGAAGGCTTCGAAGACGCGGCGGACGTGCTGTCGGATCGGTCGATTAGCCCGGCGGCGGCCGAACGAGCGGAGACGACGGTTTTGCTTGTTCGAACCGTCCTGGTGCCGGCTCTACTGCGGGTTGCCGAGCTTCGGGGTTGGCGGCGATTCGACGGCAGCATGCCGCGTACAGCGCCGCGCGCCGCGCCGGCTGCCGATGCGCATCCGGCCCGCCAGGTCGAAGTCCGGGCCGAGTCGACCGTCCGTCTCCTCACACCCGCCGACCTAGATTCATTGTCCGTGGCGCCGCGAATCATGGCTCCGGCCGATCCGGCCGTCGCCGCCGAGATTCTCCGCGCCGCGCTACGTGACGGCGCCGTGGTCGTGGGCGCGGTCAACGGGGAGTGGCTCGTCGGAGTTGCGTTGGCGGCGCCCGCGTCGGCAAGTGGCGCGGACGGCGTGGACGGAGTGGACGTCGTGGACCGCGTGGATCAGCTCGTGGCCCTGGGAGTGGCGCCGGAGTGGCGTCGACGCGGCGTGGCCACGGCCCTGCTGCGTGCCCTCGCCACCGAACAGGACCGCCGCGGTCGGGCGCTCGTCGCGTTCCACACGGCCGCGGAACGCGACCCCATAGACCCGCTGCCCCGGGCGGTGCGCCGGGGAGTGGCCGAGCGACTAGCAGCGCACGCCGGCCTGACGGTCTCGGCGCCGCCGCCAGAAGTCTCCGCCGTGGACCGGGATGCCCTTGTGGCCGTGCGCGACCCAGCACGGTGACGCCAGTTGGCAGCTAGTTCGTTGACGCGGGCGTGCCCGTGTGGGATCGTCGACGGACGGAGGTGCGACGATGCCAAATCGCGGGAGTCTCGGAGCCACCGGCCTACGGCGAGCCGTTCTCGGCGCGGCGACGGCTGGATTGGCGACCTGTGCGTTCCTCGTCTTGGCCTCATGGGGTGTTCGAAGCGGCGGGCATTCTCCCGATTGGCCCCTGGGTGGCCTGCTCGGTGTCCTGGTCAGCATCCTGATTCTGACCGCCATCGGAGCGACCGCCGGTCTCGTATCCGGCCGCTTCCGTGATGCCCCGGCTTCGTGGACCGCGGCTGTGATCGGCGACGGGCTGGCATTCCAGATCAACTCCGCGATCGATCCCAGTTGGCCGACCGGGGACTCGGGTTTTGGGGGAGTTGTCCTGTACGCGTCTATCTTCCTGTTGCCATTCATCGTGGGCGGCCATCTGCTCGGCGCAAGGGCCGAGGCTGCGGCTCCGGGTGGCCGGACGAGGCGAGTCATGCTGGCTGGGGCCTTGCTCGTCATCCTCGCGGGCGTCGCGGCCAGCGTGGTCACCGTCCTCAACAGCTCGCCGCATTCGGACGGATACCGCCCCGCCAGCACGGCCGACGTAGCCGCGGCCTTGGCCGTCTCGAGCCTACCGGCCCAGGTCTTAGGTCTCGAGCTCAGCGACACTTCTACGTACGACTCGGGGCCGAAGACCGGCCGCGCCTACTACGCCACCTGGGGCGACGGTTCCAAGCGCCAGATCCAGGTGGTGCTGAATACCGGCGTGCTCAGCTGCGGGTCGGAGAACGGGTTCACGGACGAAGGCGGGCAGGTCACGTTCCGGGTGCTCGAGGGCAACTCGTGCCTGCAAGTATTTGCGCCCGACCTGCCGTCGTTGCGCGCCGTGGTGGCGGCGGTTCGACCTGGGCTCACGGCCCAACTCGAGCGGGAGATCACGAACCCGATGACGCCGCAAACGAAGGCGCCTCCGACAGAGTAGGGCACCGCGCCCGACTCTCCCTCCCTGCGCCCCCGCCGTCTGCGCCGAGCGATCCCGCATCCAACACTAAGACACCAACTATTCGTTTGGGGCCTGTCGGCCTACTCCTTCGGGACCAACGGCACGGCTCCCAAACAGTGAGGAACTCTACATTCGACCTATCGATCAACCGCCCGGACTCCAAGAAAGAGGAGACAACGGGCCAGCAGCGGAAGGTGCAGGAATAACGATGGACCACAAGGATCGCGGGATCTTCATCCTTCGGGTAGGCCTCGGACTCGGCTTAGCGTTCGCCGGCCTTGATAAGTTCCTCCGCCTGGCCGGCGGCGCGGCCTTCACGTCGAAGGGCTTCCTCAACTTCGGCAGTAACGGTGCCTGGCTCGGCAGCGACCCGAAGGCGGTCATCAACCCGACCCATTCCTTCTGGGTTTCAGTGGCCGGCAACTCGAGTCTGGTTTCGATCTTCGACACTCTCGTCGTCTTCGGTGAGATCGCCATCGGTATCGCGCTGATCCTTGGCCTGGCCACTCGGTTCGCCGGCGTCATGGGCGCGCTTCTCATGGGTCTGATCTACGTGGCCGGCTGGAGCTTCGGCACCGGCCCATTCAATGAGGCCTTCTTCTACGCCCTGATCGCGATCGTCCTGGCCTACACCGGCGCCGGCGCCTACGCTCTGGACACGGTCGTCGCCAAGCTTCCAATCATGGAGAAGGTCCCGGTCGTCAAGTACGCCCTCGGATAACTTCCCAAAGAAATCTCAGCGCGGGGAGTGCCTCGTCCCACTTCCTCCCTGCACCAAGAAACGGTGGGCCGCAAGGCTCGCCGTTTCTTCATGTCCGGCACTGCGGACCGCACCCGCCCTACGAAGACGCGATAGCGCGCCAGATCTCGATCTGCGGCGAAGAGGCCTGCTGGCCGACCATGATGAGTCCACCGGGCACCTGGAAAATGCCACCGATGAGTTGACCCCGTGCCTCCGATCGCGGGATCGAATCGGCGTTGCCTGAGACGGCAATCTGTCGCCACGCCAGTCCGTCGGACGAGATCCACACAGTCACCACGGTCTGGTCGTCCACCGCGAGCAGGTGGGTCCCATCGTCGATGATCGTGATTGAGGGAATTGAAAGAACTCCCGGCGCAGGTGTTGGCACTCCCGCGTAAGTCTGGGCGTTGGCGATGGGCTGCCACGTCTTCCCGTCGGTCGAGGTCCACGCGGTGGCGGTCTTGGCGCCCGATGCCGAGCCTATGGCGACCATGCCGCCGGCCCCGACGTAGATGTAGCCGAGGCTCGACCCGATCCCGTCGGTGCGGTTGACAATGCCCTTCGTCCAGGTCCGCCCGTCCGGCGACCACCAAACGGCGGCGACCCCAGTATCAGGGAGGAAGACTCCGCCGCTAGTCGGCGCCGAGTTGCCTACGCCACCGGCGAGCAGGTAGCCCAAGGTCGCAGCGCGCACGCTCGTGAAGTTGGCGTCCTTGAATGTGGCCGAAGACAGAGTCTGCCGCTCCCATGCGGCGCCGGTGCCGGAGACCCAAATAGCGGGCTTGTCCCAACCAGTATCCCCAACGGCCAACAGGCCTTGCGCACTGATAGTCACGCCCGCGATCGTGGCGCCCATAAACATCGAGACGTCCGCGATCCTCTTCCAGGTGGCCCCATCGGGCGAGGTCCATAGCATGATCGGGAAGGGCCCGCAGGCCATTCCCTCGCCCTGGCCGGTGCAGACTGGCTCCCCAACCGAGCCCCAAGCCGCGAGTCCGGAGGTCGTCGTCAGGATGCCCTGGATGCGCGAGTCTGCGAACGTAGTCGGGTCGTGATCGAGACGCGCCCAGGTCGTGCCACCGTCGGACGAGTCCCAGACAGCGGCGTCCTGGTTGGTGCCATTCTGGATCTCCCCGGCAGCGATCAGCTTCCCATTCCAGGCCACGATGTCGTCGATGAACGCGGCATCAGGGAAGGTGGAAGGCGTTGACCAGCTGAGGCCTGACCAGGCGCCTTTGGTGGATGTGGCGGTCGAAGGGACCTTCGAGCTGGCGGTCGACGTTGTGGACGTGGCAGTCGGAGACAGGGCGACACCTGGTGAGACGGCCGAGTTCGTGGGTCGCTCGGACGGGCTCGCGGTGGCCGTCGCGCAACCCAATACGCTGGCCCCGACGAGCGCGATTAAGGCAAGACGACCCACTCGTCGCCGACTGCTTGTGTAAATCTGCCGCTGCTGCATTCGCTCCCCTTATCCTGACTGGCTCCGCCAAACTCCAGTGGGACGGCGGCCGACCCGGTCCCGTGATGTACGGGCTGCCGGCCCTCTCGCGATGCGACCGCCCGCGCACGGTGGGCGTCAACCGGTCGCGGCTACCGCCACCGTCGGTACCCTGGGCAATGATCAGTCAGTGAAAATCGCGGACCCCAATCTCTTGCGGCGGACGTCTCGCGTCAATCAACAGCGCGGCCAGCGGCCTCGATCAGAACGGTGCGACGACGATGCGGCCGAAGGCGACGAGCGCCGCCACGACTCCGAAGAAGGCGCTGAAGCCAAGTTGCGGGATCTCGTTGCGCCGAGCGTGGAAGATGACAGCCAGGAACATGAGCACGGCCAAAGCGGCAGCCGCCAACACGGTCAGCGAAGGAATCGTGCCCATCCAGGCCGGTACGATCAAACCGATAGCGCCCAGGATCTCGAGCGCACCAATGACCGTGGCCTGTCCCCGTGACAGCGCGCCGACCCAGGGCAGCCGCCGCCGGGCATCGTTGTAGTTCGCGGCCTGGTCGAAGCCGGCGCCGAAGAAAGCCAGCGCCAGGAACACCTGAACGATCCAGAGAGCGACGTTCACGGTATCTCCATAGGCCGAGCCACGGGGACGATAAACGGGTGATCGAACGTGGCGGTTGAGACTACCCATTCTGGGGGCGCCGGCCGTCTGAGAATCGCTTCGGACCGGCAGGCGCCGCACCGCGCGTCGCACCTCAGCCAGTACCGAACGTATGGTCTAATCACTGTAGCCCGCCTATAATGGGCGCCTCGTGGCTGCCACAACTGAGCCGCGCCGGGAGCGCGGCGATCCGCTGGACCCGTTCAGCCCCGCCGTCGGGGAGTGGTTCCGTTCTGCCTTCGCGGCGCCGACGCCGGCGCAGGTCGGGGGCTGGGCGAGCATCACGGCCGGACGCCACACTCTTATCCACGCGCCAACTGGCAGCGGCAAGACTCTGGCCGCATTCCTTTGGACGCTGGACCGCCTCGCGCACGAACCGCGGCCCAAGACGCCGACCGTTCGCGTCCTCTACATCTCGCCGCTCAAAGCGCTCATCTACGACGTGGAGCGCAACCTGCGGGCGCCCCTGGCCGGGATCCGACTGGCGGCCGAAATGCTGGGCGAGCCGATGCCCCAGATCGTGGTCGGGATCCGGACCGGTGACACGCCCGCCCAGGAACGGCGCCACCTCGTAAAGAACCCGCCCGACATCCTGATCACGACGCCCGAATCGCTATACCTGATCCTGACGAGCCAGGCCTCGGAGATCCTACGCGGCGTCGAACACGTGATCGTCGACGAGGTCCACGCGCTGGCGGGAACCAAGCGCGGCGCCCACCTGGCACTGAGCCTGGAGAGGCTGGAGAAGCTGACGGCGCGACCGCCCCAACGCATCGGGCTTTCGGCGACGCAGAGCCCCGTACAGACGATCGCCCGCTTCCTGGGTGGAGTTGGGC
>CABDYL010000013.1_pt1 | contig 49436 bp, 44 predicted proteins | sample 3131931 | NCBI WGS metagenome assembly CABDYL01 (sample SAMEA5534337, study PRJEB31848) | metagenome | biome: tundra; feature: field; material: soil | place: USA | collected 2013-05 | depth 0.45 m
CCGATGGCACCGGCGTGCAGCCGTCCGGCTGAATGGTCGTGAAGTTGGTAGGAGGGTTGTTGGAGTAGCAGCCGCTGAGGTAGATCGGGGTCGGAGAGTTGTCGTTGAACTGGAGGGTGTAGTTGCCGTTTGGCGGGACCGCTAGTGAATAGTCCCCGTTGTCCTTCGTTTGGGTCCCGAAGCCGAAGCCGAAGTTGCCCACGTTGGCGTTGACGTGGATGCCCTCGAGCGGCCCGTCGGGTCCGGTGACCGTGCCGCTGATGAGCACGCCGAGCGGCATCACGACGTCGATCCCGGGCTGGTCCGCGCTCACCGTCAAAGACGTGCAGCCGTCCGGCTGATTGGTCGTGAAGTTGCCGGTGGAGCTGTCGGAGTAGCAGCCGCTGACGAGGTGGCTCCCACTGTTGTTGTCGTTGAACTGCAGCTTGTAGGTGCCTGGAGGAACGGCGAGCGTGTAGGTCCCGCCGGGCCCGGTGTCGGCCCCGAAGCCGAAGTTGCCCACGTTGGCGTTGACGTGGATGCCCACGAGCACTTGCCCGTCGGAGTCCGTGACGGTGCCGGTGATGGCCACAGCGGACGGCATGTGGACGTTGATGTTGGGCACGTCGTCGGACCCCACCGTCACCGGCGTGCAGGCGTTCCAATCGGTCGTGAAGTGGCTGTCGAGGCTCTTGGAGTCATAGCAGCCGCTGAGGTGGTGGCCGGTGCTGTCATTGAACTGCAGCGTGTAGTCGCCGTTTGGCGGGACCGTCAGTGAGTAGTACCCGCCGTCATGCGTTTGGTCCCCAGCGCCGTTGGTGTTGACGCCGATGCCATCGAGCGGCGTGGCATCGGGGCCGTAGACCGTGCCGGTGATGTCGTACGAGGGACTTTCAGCCGCAACCGGGCTCGCAAGCGGAACAGCCCAGACAAAGGCGCCGGCCACCAGCAGCAGGGACGGTGCCAGCCTCAGGAATCTCGCGAACGGCCGGCGCGAGGAACTACCCGCGCGGCCATCTTGCCGCCTCCCCGCAAAGGTTGCGCCAAAGCCGACGATTGACCGCACGAATGACTTCACAGGACCCGCTCCTATCCCATCCGGGCAAACCGATGCCCGCGTCCAGCGATCTGATTGAATCCGACGCCATCGGCAAGCCGGGCCAAAAGAACCACCCCAGCCCGCCGCTTAAGACAAGCAGGTTAGTCGTATGCAAGCCAGCGCGTCAATGCTGAGCGCGTCACTGCATATATCGCCGAATTAACCGCTCTGAGGCTCTCCATACGCCCGGCGCGACGCCGTCGCCTTCGCCCGGCGCGACGCCGTCGCTACAACCTACGACATCAACGGCGGCGGCGCCGACATCCACGCCGGTAGCGACGGACACGCTGAGCCCGAGCCCGACATTCACACCCTACGTGATCAAGTCAGCGCCTCTATGTCAAGAGGCGAGGGCCAGGCGGTGGACCTGATCGGCGTCGAGGGGGAACTCCCCAGAGTGCCTTCCAAGTGGCAGAAACAAGAGGCCGCACGGAGCGCCCGACCTCTTGTTGCGACTCTATGGGATTGGCCCCGGCTCCTAGGAAGCAGCCGGCTCCGGCGCGGGCGCCTCGTGGCCATCACCCTGACCCAACCCTCGCCGCGCTCGCACCTTCGCGTCCTCGACCAGCGAGTACACGACCGGCACGACGATGAGCGTCAGGAAGGTCGAGGTGAAGAGGCCGCCTATGACGACCGTGGCCAGCTCAGAGGCGATGATCTCGCCCTCGGAGAGACCCAGGGCGAGCGGCATCAAAGCCAGCATCGTCGCTATGGCCGTCATCAGGATCGGCCGGACTCTCGTCCGCCCGCCCTGCATCAGGGCGTCGTACATGGGCATGCCACGACGCCTGTGTTGTTCGACCAGATCCAGCAACACGATGGCGTTGGTGACGACGATCCCGATCAGCATCAGGAAGCCGATCAGGGCGCTGATGCCGATGGGCCGCTGGGTGAGGAACAGAGCTGGGAATGCTCCGATCATGGCCAGCGGCAGGCTGAACATGATGACCAGCGGGTCGATGAGCGAGTTGAAGACCAGGACCATCACGAGGTAGACGAGCAGGATGGCGACGGCCATTGAGACGAACAGACCGCCGAACGCCTCGGTCATCTGCTCGGTCACGCCTGACAGCTTGACGGTCACGCCGCTGAGCTTGCCGTCGGCCTTCAGCTGGTCCATGGCCTTCTGTATCTCCATGGAGACGGCACCGGTGTCCTTGCTGGTTGGATCGGCGGAGACTGTCGAAGCGGGCGACTGATCGACCCGACTGACACGCGCCTGGTTGTCCGCGGGCTTGACCGTGGCGAGGTTGCTCAGAGGCACGCCGGTTGCTCCGACCGGCAACTTAGCCAGGGACTCAATCGAGGTCAGCTTGGCATCGACCTGGAGGTAGACCTCGATCGGGGCGCCGCCGAGGCTGACGCTGCCGGCCTTGGTTCCGACCAGGGCGTTGTGGACTTCCGTCTGGACACCGTAGGTGCTGGTTCCGTTGAGGATGGCCTTGTTCGGGTCGACATCGATGTCGTACTGCGTTGTCTTGGCTGCGAGATCGCTCTTGACGTTGATCAGGTCGGGCATGGTCTTGAGTTGGGCCATCACGACTGTCGAGGCGTTGGCCACGTCAACCGAATTCGGCCCGCTCACGACCACACTGATCGAGCCGCTGCCGGTCATGCTGTTCTGAGCGACCTGGATCTGCCAGCCGTCACGCTGGAGCTTGCCCAGGTCATCGGATAGCTTCTTCTGCTCAGAATCCAGATTCGTGCTGGGGTCCAAACCTACGACGATCGCCGCCGCGTTTGCCGATCCTCCGCTGAAGGCGGCGGAAAGGGCCGAAAGGCCAGTGTCGCCTTCGCCGGGAACCGTGGTCTCGATGAGCTTGATCTCGGCGTACGTTCGAAGCTTGGTCTGGATGCCCCTCGCCTCCGCTAGAACGGCCGACGACGGCGTGCCGGAGGGCGGAGCCACGCTGATCGAGAGTTGCTTCTGCGATCCGGCGTTGAGGAACTGGGTGGGGATGTGCGGAACGAGCAGCATGGCGCCAAAGACGAGGACGGCGGCGATGCCGATAACGCCCCAGCGGCTGCGGCGGTTGTTCAGGGCTGCCTTCAGAAGCGGGGTGTAGACCTTCTGGACGATCGTATCGTGGTGCTCCGTCCCTTCGTCAGGATTGAGCTTGATTCGGTCGATGAACAAGCTGGCCATGACCGGCACGACCGTCAGGGCGCAGATGAGCGAGGCCAGAAGGGCGAAGGTCACGGTCAACGCAAAGGGCAGGAAGAACTGGCTGACGAGGCCGCCGACGAAGCCGAGAGGCAGGAAGACGGCGACGGTGGTCAGGGTGGAACTGGTGATGGCGCTGGCCACTTCGCGCGTGCCGGAAATGCACGCCTCGCGCATTGAATCGCCCCGGCCGCGGTGACGGTAGATGTTCTCCAGGACGACGATAGCGTCGTCCACTACCCGGCCGACGGCTATGGCCAGGCCTCCCAGGGTCATGATGTTGATGGTGACGCCCGCGACGAGCATGAGGCCCAGGGCGGTCATGATCGAGACGGGGATGCTGACCGCGGCCACCAGAGTGGACCGCAGGCTCATAAGGAAGATGAAGATCGTGAGTATCGCGAACAGGGCGCCCAGGCCGCCCTCGCGAACGAGGCTGTCGCGCGACTCGATGATGAAGGTCGAGGAGTCCGAGACGGTGTCGATCTCGAAGCTTCCATTGTTCTGGGCGTTGAGTTCGTCCAGCTTCTTCTGGACCGCCTGGACGACATTGACCGTGTTGGCATCCGACGTCTTGGAGATGCTGAGCACCAGCGACGGGCCGGCGTCAGAGTTCTTCGGATCCTTGTTCAGCTCGGCAAAGCCGGTCGGGTTGACGGCGACGCGATCGACGGTCCCGAGATCGCCGATGGTGATCGCAGTGGGCGCGCTCGCGGCCGAACCGGCGGCCGGCATCTTCGCCCCAACGGCCAGCGCCAGGAGATCTTCCTTGGTCTGCAGAAGCAACTGGTGCTGAGCCGACACTGGGATCGAGATTGTCGTCCCATCGGGCTTCGTGATCGGCATCGAGCCGGCCGGCAGAGTCAGGTTAGTGGCGGACAGCACGCCCTGGATCTGGCTGATCGAGACCTTGCTGGCAGTCAGCTTGGCTGGATCCAGCTTGACCACGAGGCGGTACTGCGTTGCGCCGCTCAGGTCAACCTTGCTTACGCCATCAATGCCCTGGAGCGACGGCACAATGTTCGATGCCGCCAGGGCGTTGAGCTGATCGGGTGTGGTGGACCCGGTGCCACGAATCGCGACGATCAGCGACGGAAACGCGTTCAGGTCGAACGATTGGATGCTCGGGCTGGCGCTGAGCCCCAGGGCCTTCACATTCGCATCGATCGTCGCGATGGTCTCCTTGATGTTCGTGCCGTAGGAGAACGAGGCGACCACGATCGACAGGCTGTTGACCGAGCTCGATGTCACGTGCGTCAGGCGCGCGGTGTTGCCGATCGAGCGCTCGATCGGCTGAGTCACCTGCGTCGAAACGTCCTGGGCGCTGGCGCCCGGCAGAGGCGTGATGACCACGGCAAAGGGAAACTGAATGTCGGGCAACAGTTCCTGGTTGAGCTGAGACCACGAGAAGATGCCGGCCAGCAGCAGGCCGATCGTGACCAGGACGGTCACGCTTCGTTTCGCCACTGCGAGCTGTGTCAGTCGGATCACGAGTTGCTCCTTGACTCCGTGGCGGTTTGGCTGCCGCGTCGATGGCTGGTTGTCGAGACTCCGGTCGAGGCATCCAACGTTGGGCCGGGGCCTCGCGCCGCGGACTGGGTGTTCAAGTCGGGCCTAATTTCATTCGCTCGAGGACGATCGCGATGAGGCGCGCCATGTCGGCCATCTCGTCCTCGTTTAGGACGCCGAAGAATCGGCGCAACATGTCGAGGCGCATGCCCGAGATCTCATCGATGAGACGTTGACCCGCGTCGGTCAGCCGACACTCGACGACGCGGCGGTCATCCAGGCGGTGCTGGCGTGACACGAGGCCGTGCCGCTCCACCCGCTCAACGATGCCGCTGACGGTAGGCAGGCCGACTCCGATCCACTCCGCGATGCGACTCATCGGCGAAGGGCCGTGCTTGCTGAGCAGGAACAGCAAGCGCATCTGGCCGAAGGTCAGCTCCTGCGCCACCCACTCGGGAATATCCGAGCCCTTGTGGTCCCACATGCCCCCGAGGGCAGCGATGGCCACCTCGATTTGGAGTTCCTTAGCAGATACTTCGCTCACAGACGAATAGTACTAGGCTTGGCGAATAGCTGGCTATCATCCGAATGAATGGACCCGCGTAGGGCTACAGGATGATGGTTTGGGCAGGGAGTACGCTGCTAGCGTTTCGCATGTCGGCAATCCAAAAGGAGGGCAGCGTGATCAAGCGGGGGAAACCAGAGGGCCCCATTCGGTGGACCACCTTGGGTAACGCGCCCTTCCCAAAGCCCGATGAGCCGTGCTCCGGCTACCTGTTGCAGGCTGGCGGCGCAAACGTACTGGTCGACATCGGCGGTGGATCGCTGGCCGCGCTGCAGCACTACATCCGGCTTGAGGACCTGCATGCCGTCTGGATCAGCCACCTGCACGCCGACCACTTCTCAGACATGCCCCTCCTCTACTACGCCTTTGCCTTCTCGGAGAAGCCCCTGCGCAAGATCCCGGTCCTCGCTCCGGTCGGCTGGGCCCAGCGCGTCGAGGCTTTCGTGAAAAGCTCCGTCGACCACAAGATGAAGAGCTTCTTCCAGGTGATCGAACTGAAGGACCGCGGCATCGCGGAGATAGGCGATCTGCGCATTCAGGCCCGAGTCGTAGAGCATGGCGTCCCGGCCTTCGGACTGGCGGCGCGATTCGGCGACCGACGACTCGCCTACACCGGCGACAGCGGCCCGTGCGACACCCTGGTCAGCCTCGGCAAGGGATCGCGCGTCCTCGTGGCCGAGTGCTTCTCGCGCGAGATCGAGATTCCGTCGGTCCACCTCTCACCCGAAGACGCGGGTCTGACCGCCGCCCATGCAGCGGTGGCGCGGCTGGTGCTGACGCATCTCGGGCCCGGCCTCGAGGAAGACGAGGCGATCGAGCGGGCCGGCTCCGCATTCAACGGCGCGATCGAGGTCGCCCACCCGGGAATGGTGATCGAGGTCTGACCCGGGCCGGACTCACGTCCCGCGGCGGTACGGCGTGTCCAGGACGACGAAGTCCTTTCGGCCGACCAGCGCCGCCCGGATGCGGTGCCCGTTCTGGTTGTAGAGCATCCGCTCCCACCAGTGGCGGGGCAGATGCTCCGGCAACAGCACGATGGTCAGCCGGTCCGGGTCCTCGGCCTGCGAGACCTCCAGGTAGCGCACCAGCGGCCGAACCAGCGCCCGATAAGGCGACTCGACCAGGACGACCCGAACCCCGGGCAGCTGCCGCTCCACTCGCTCGCGGAATTGCTCGCCTTCAACGTGGTCCAGGGTCACGTGGACGAGTTGGACTTCCTCGCCCATGGTCTGGCCCACTCTCACGGCCTGAACGACGGCCCGGCTCATGGCCTGGGCGGCCACCACGACGCGCTGGCGGCGATGGTGCGGCCCGAAGACCAGGTCCGGCTGAACATCGAGGCCGACCCCCTCGAGGGCGTATTCGCGCTTGATGAACAGCATCATGACTATGAGGATCGGGACGACGATGATGATCATCCATACGCCCTGGTCGAACTTCGAGATGCCGATAACCACGACCACCACGGCCGTCACGACAGCGCCGATGCCGTTGATCAGCGCGCTTCGGCGCCAGCCCGATCCGCGCTCGGCGAACCAATGGCGAATCATGCCCGACTGCGAGAGCGTGAACGAGGTGAAGACGCCGATCGCGTACAGGCCGATCAGGGCATCGGCCGATCCTTTGAAGGCGACGACCAGGAATATCGACACCAGGGCCAGGGCGACGATCCCGGAGTTGAAGGCCAGCCTCTCGCCGCGCAGGGCGAACTGGCGGGGGAAGTAGCCGTCACGGGCCAGGATCGAGGAGAGGCGAGGGAAGTCCGCGAAGCTCGTCTGGGCGGCCAGGACCAAGATGCCCATCGTAGAGAGCTGGAGGACGTAGTACATCAGCCCGGGACCGAATACCGTCCGCCCGATCTGCGACAGCACCGTCTCGCCGGAAGCCTGGAACCCCGCGGGATGTGCCCCGACGTTGACGGCGAGGTAGGCCGTGCCGAGGAACATGATCCCGAGCAGGCTGGCCATGATGATCATGGTCTGCTGCGCGTTCTTCCACTCGACAGGCTTAAAGGCCGGCACACCGTTGGCCACGGCCTCGGTACCGGTCATGGCCGAGCAGCCGTTTGCAAAGGCCTTACAGATCATGAATATGCCCAGACTCTCAGTGCCGACGCCGCTCAACGGCACCACGTCCGTGACCTGAGACAGCTGGCCGGTCAGCGATCGGAACACCCCGACGGCGATCAGCAGCAGCATCGAGCCGATGAAGATGTAGGTCGGGCTGGCGAACAGGGTGCCGCTCTCCCGGAGCCCGCGCAGGTTGACGACCATGACCAGCAGGATCGACAGGGCGATGAGCGGAACGGCCACGGGTTGAAGCGCCGGAAAGGCCGAATAGAGGGCCTGGACGCCCGACGACACGCTCACCGCGACGGTCAGAACGTAGTCCGTCAGGAGCGATCCGGCGGCGATGAGGCCGGCCAGGACACCGAGGTTGGCGTGGGCCACGATGTAACTACCGCCGCCGTTGGGATAGGCGCGGATCGTCTGGCGATAGCTGAAGGTCACGATGACCAGCAGGGCGACGACGACAACGGACAGCGGAAGGACGTACTTGAACGAAGACTGCCCGGCAGCGGCCAGGGTGAGCATCATCGCCCCGGTCCCATAGGCCACCGAGGACATCACGTCCGACGAGAAGACCGGCAGAGCCTTCCACTTGGGCAGCCGTTCGGCCAGTTCCGCGGCGGATGACAGCGGCCGGCCGAAGAGCACGCCGCGCAACCATGCCATGCGGCGCTGGTAGGGTGTGCGTGGCGCCTGCGCTTCGAGCTTGGCCTCCAGAACGCCTGGGGCCAGGTAGCGGAAGTAGCGCGCGTGCGGCCGATCGACGACTACGCGGCGATCGCCGAGCTTTCGGCCCTGCAGGGGCCGTTGTTCAGCCATTTGCGGTTTAATCCCTCGTGATGACGATGTCCACGCGGCCGCCGGGACGGACGACAGTCGGCAAGATGACGACGTTGGCCGATTCGGCTAGCCGGTAGGCGTGCCAAAGCAGGCCCGGCCATGAAGGGAAGCCGGTCAGAACGACGCGCGTGGCCAGGCCGGCCGAAACCAGCTCGACGGCTGCCTCCAGGTCGCCCAGACCGGGCTCGAGTTCGGCCGGCTCGGGCGCCGCTTCCGGGTACTCGGTCGGCGAGGCAGGCTCGGCCGCCGGCGCGGCGGTCCCGTCGAGGGTGCCTCCGGGCATCAACTCGAGCTGTGGCGGGTCGATTACCTCGACTCGGGAGCCAGCCCGAAGAAGACCGCGTGCGCTGTCGATGAGTGTCACGATCACAACTTACGGAGCCACCTCACGAGAGAACGCGTCTACCGGTGCCTCGCCGCCCTCAACAACTGCTCAACAGGGTGGTCCGGAGGTGGTGCGCGGGTAGTCGGCGGGACTACGATCAGGGCTGTGAAGATCGTGGGACCTGTACGACCATTTCCTCCAGCCGCGCGGACCGCCCCGATGGCGGCGACCATCCTGGGCGCCCTGATCGGCGCCTCTGTGGCTATCGCCCTGCTGGCTCAGGTGGGGGTTACCCACGCAGCGCCGGTGTATCTGCTGGCCGTCGTGGCCGTGGGCATGCGTTGGGGAGCAATCCCCGCCGTTATCACCTCTGTGGTCGCCTTCCTCTGCTACGACTTCCTGTTCGTCCAACCGCTCTACACCTTCACCATCAGCAGCCCGGAGGAGTGGCTCAACCTGCTGTTGCTCCTGGCCGTGGCACTGGCCATCGGCCGGCTCGTGGCCGTCCAGGCAGAACACGCGCAGGAGTCGGCGCAGCGGGCCCGCGAGGCTCAGGCTCTCTTCGGCATCAGCCGTGCCCTGGCCGAGACGCGAACAGTCGAGGAGGCGGCGCCGATCGTGCTCGAGCGTCTGGCTGCCGCCGCGGCCATGGACCGCATCTGGTTCGGTCTGGGAGCGACGCCCGCCAAGGAGACCACGATCGCCGACACCGCTCCCGGACAGACTCTCCCCGTCCCAGCCTGGCAGGTCGTGCTGCAACGCTCGCCGGGCGACGAGCCCTCCCGCTGGGTCCGCATGCACGTGGCCACGGCATTGGCACGCCGCAAGGCGGACCGGGCGACCGTCCATCGGGTCCGCGTCGAGGCGTCGGGCGAGGCGCTGGGGTCGGTGTGGGCTCTGCGTGCCCGCGAGGAGCGCGAGCCGGACCGGGCCGAGACGCGCATTCTCTCGGCCGCAGCGGATCAACTCGGCCAGGCAATCGTCCGCGACCGAGTGGCCCTGGAGCGTACCAATGCCGAGATCGCGCGACGCAGCGAGGCCCTCAAGACGGCGTTGCTCGATTCCGTGTCGCACGACCTCCGCACGCCACTGGCTACGATCCGGGCGGCGGCCGGCAGCATGCTGGACGAGTCGGTCGTCTGGACCCAGCAGGACGAGCGCGAGGCCTTCCAGGCAATCGATGCCGAGGCCGAACGGATGGGCAGGCTCGTGCGCAACCTTCTGGACCTCAGCCGAATCGAGGGTGGTGCCCTGATGCCGGAGTTCGAGCCGTGCGACCTCGACGACCTGGTGTCTCAGGTGGTCAGACGGGCGCGGGCGGCGACGACCAAGCAGATCGTCGTGGAAATCGACGATTCGACTTCACCGGTATTGGCCGATCAGATCTATCTGAGCCAGATTCTGGCCAACCTCCTCGAAAACGCTGTTCGCCACGGCGGCGGTCGGATACGAGTCCGCGGGCGTGACCGGTCGGATGATCTGGTTGAGATCAGCGTCGAGGACGACGGCTCAGGTGTGCCCGACGCCGCTCTCCCCCACCTGTTCGAGAAGTTCTACCAGGCAGGCCCGCCTGGCGAGGACAAACGCCGCGGCATGGGCATCGGCATGACGGTCGTGGCCGGACTGACGCAGGCCATGCGCGGATCAGTCGAGGCAAGCCGGAGCGAACTCGGCGGCTTGCGGGTAGACGTGCGGCTCCTTCCGGCGGTCGTGCCGGACGACGTGGCGACCGAGAAAACCATGCCATGACCGGACCCTCCCTGTTGATCGTCGAAGACGAGGCGCCCGCACGGCACGCCCTGGCCGAGTACCTGGAGCGACGCGGTTACGTGATCCATGAGGCGTCGACCGCTCAGGAGGCCATGCGCGAGTGGGACGCCCACCGCGCCGATCTCGTCCTACTGGACCTGGGGTTGCCGGACCTCGATGGCGTCGAAGTGATCCGGCGGATCCGGCGCGAGGCCACGACGCCGATCATCATCCTGTCGGCTCGCGGCGACGAGCGCGACAAGATCGCCGGTCTGGAGGCCGGAGCGGACGACTACCTGACGAAGCCCTTCGCCACCGACGAGCTAAACGCCCGGATCCGAGCTGTCCTGCGGCGAGCCGGCGGTCCCGACGCCGATGCCAACGGTTGCCTGCGGCTCGGCCCGATAGAGTTCGACACGGTCAAGCGCGAGGTACGGGTTTCCGGCGACCCGGTTCACCTCACGCCCCGCGAGTACGAGCTGCTCAAGGTCATGCTGTCCAGCCAGGGCCGGGTGCTGACCAAGGCCCGTCTGCTGCGCGCCGTCTGGGGCCAGGCGTACGCAGGCGAAAGCGCCTACCTCCACGTCTACGTGAATCGGCTCCGCCGTAAGCTGTCGGCCGCCGCGCCGGCATCGTCGCTGGAAGGCCTGATCGAGACGGAGCCAGGCATCGGCTATCGCATCGCCGACGACGGCTCGCTGCGCGAAATGCCCCGTCAACGACCCGATCGTTAAGAGGGCGTTTAGCGCTCCGCCCCTTCCCGACAGCTCCCGCCTCTTGGAGGCGTGACGATCCTGAAGGCATGGAACTCGACCCGGCCCGCACTAGCGCGACTCCCGACCCAGAGGAAACACGGCGGCGGCTGACCTCCGAGGTCGGTGAAGTCGAAAGCGCAATTGAACTGGTCGCTTCGGGCTCCGCGTCGCGGATCACGCTGACCGGCTTGCGGTTTGGGGAGGCGGTTGCGGAGCGCTTCCGGGTAGAGGCCGGGGCGAAGGGCGTTCAAATCGAGGCGCTGCCATGGCCGGACGATGCCGGCTGCGACTTGATCGTGCGGAGGATAGATGAGTAGCGGAGTCACGCCGGCCCGAGTCCTGCTGATCGAGGATGATCTGCCGCTGGCGACGATCGTGGCGAAGCATCTGAAGGCCCGCGGCCACGAAGCTCGGGTTGCCGAGTCCGCCGAGGAAGCCGCAGAAACGATCAGTTCCGGCTACCGGCCGACGATCGTGTTGCTCGACATCAACCTGCCGGGCGACTCGGGCTGGGCCTTCCTCCGGGGCGGCGCCCTGGACTCGGCCGGCAGACCACCGGTCTTCGTGGTGACCGCAACGAACATCCCGCCGTCGCGGCTGCGTGAGTTCGGCTGCGCGGGTTACCTGCCCAAGCCGTTCGCCCTCTCGACCCTGATCGAGATCGTCGAACGCCACCACAGCGAGGCAACCGTCCCGGACGCCTCAGCGGCCCAAGGAGAATTCGATGCTCATTGATCTGGCGATGATCGCCCTCATGGCCGCCTGGTTACTGGGCTTCATGGGATTGATCTGGCTCTGCGACCGGCTGGCCCGATGAACGCCCAAGACCTGCTCGGCGGCGTGATCGTCGTCTTCCTCGGTATCTACCTCCTCTTCACCCTGCTGCGAGCGGAAAGGTTCTAAGTGATTCCCTCACTGCCCGGCCTGCTCCAGGCCATCAGCCTTTTCGCAGTCGCGATCCTTCTGGTGAGGCCGCTCGGCGGCTACATGCGGGCGGTGATGGACGGCGAACGAGTCTTCCTCGCACCGGTCCTGCGGCCGGTGGAGCGCGGCATCTACAAGGTTCTTCGCGTCGACGAGACCGTCGAGCAGCGTTGGAGCGCCTACGCCGTGTCAGTTCTGGTCTTCTCGTTCGTCTGCATCCTGGCTTTGTATTTGCAACAGCGCTTCCAGGCGTCGCTGCCACTGAGCACGGGCGGCGTTCCGGGCATCACCTCGGTTTCGCCGGACCTCGCCTACAACACCGCCGTCAGCTTCGACACGAACACGAACTGGCAGAACTACCTGGGCGAAACGACCATGACGTACCTGACCCAGATGGCCGGGCTCGCCGTTCGCAACTTCGTTTCGGCCGCGACCGGCATCGCCGTGGCGATCGCCCTCACCCGCGGCCTGGTTCGCAGGTCGGCTACGACCATCGGCAACTTCTGGGTGGACCTGACCCGCAGCACTCTCTATATCCTGCTGCCGATCGCCGTCATCGCGGCCGTGATCCTCGTGTCGCAGGGCGTCATCCAGACGTTGGCCAGTTCGATGACCGTTCACACGATCACCGGCGCGACGCAGTCGATCCCGCTCGGTCCCGTCGCTTCGCAGGAGGCGATCAAGGAGCTGGGCACCAACGGCGGCGGGTTCTTCAACGCCAACTCGGCCCACCCGTTCGAGAACCCAACGACGTTCACGAACTGGTTCGAGATGCTGCTGATCCTGATCATCCCCTTCGCCATGACGAACACCTTTGGTCGAATGGCGGGCAACGCCAAGCAGGGCTGGGCGCTCCTCGCGGTCATAGTCGTGGTGTTATCGGCGGGCTCGTTCGTGGCGATGGCCAGTGAGGAACGCTCCAACCCGTCGCTCCCGGCGGCGGTCACTCAGAGCATCGATCAGTCGGCCGGGAATATGGAAGGCAAGGAGACGCGCTTCGGGCCGGACACGGCCGGCCTGTTCGCCACCGTTACAACCGGCACGAGCACCGGCGCGGTGGACTCGATGCACGACAGCTTCCTGCCTGCCGGCGGTCTCGTCCCGCTCTTCAACATGGAGCTTGGTGAGATCACACCGGGCGGCGTCGGTGCCGGCCTTTACGGCATCCTCGTCTTCGCCATCATCGCCGTCTTTATCGCCGGTCTGATGGTCGGCCGCACCCCCGAGTTCCTGGGCAAGAAGGTCGAGGCCTACGAGATGAAGATGGCCATGCTCGTCGTCCTCTCCCTGGCCGGCAGCATCCTGTTGTTCACGGCCCTGGCGACAGCCACCGCGCCCGGGAAAGCCGGGCCGCTCAACGGCGGTCCGCACGGCTTCAGCGAAATCCTATACGCCTTCTCCAGTCAGACCGGCAACAACGGCTCGGCCTTCGCCGGACTCACCGGCAACACGCTCTTCTACAACCTGGCGGGCGCCTTCGCGATGATGCTCGGTCGGTACGCAATGATCGTGCCAATCCTGGCCATAGCGGGATCGATGGCCGGCAAGCGCCGCGTCGCCCCATCGCTGGGCACCTTCCCAACGACCGGACCGATATGGATCGGGTTGCTGCTGGGAGTGATCGTCATCGTCGGCGCACTCACCTTCTTCCCGGCGCTCGCCCTCGGGCCGATCGCCGACCAGCTCATCAACAATGCCGGGAGGCTCTTCTGATGGCCCTCGAAGCCGCGGGCGGCCTCGGCCGCAAGTTACGCAGCCTGTCAGTGATTGATACTGCCCAGGGCAGCCGCCGCATCGCCCGTGAAGCCCGCCAGGCGGGCGCCACCGGGGCCCCTCGGAACCGCGGAGTCTTCAACCCGCAGATGCTCCGAGGCGCTCTCGGCCCCGCCTTCCGCAAGCTCGACCCGCGGCAGATGATGCGCAACCCGGTCATGTTCGTGGTCGAGGTGACAGCCGCCCTGGTAAGCGTGGTCTTCGTCTCGGACCTCTTTGGACTGACCAGCGGTGCGGCTCGTGAGATCGGCCGAACGCCGGGCTTCGAGTTCCAGATCGCGGTCTGGCTCTGGTTCACCGTCTACTTCGCCACCTACGCAGAGGCGCTGGCCGAAGCTCGCGGCAAGGCCCAGGCGGCCAGCCTTCGCAAGACGCGCTCTGAGACGCCGGCCCATCGCCGCTGCGATGACGGGACGATCGAGGACGTCGGATCCTCCGCGCTCCGATCCGGTGATGTCATAGTCGTCCGCGAAGGCGAGACGATCCCCGGCGACGGCGACGTGATCGAAGGTGTGGCCTACGTCAACGAAGCGGTGATCACCGGCGAGTCCGCGCCCGTCCTCAAGGAGCCGGGCACTGACATCCGGAGCAGCGTCACCGGCGGGACCACCGTCACCAGCGACGCGCTGACGATCTGCATCACCGCCAATCCGGGCGAAACGTTCCTGGACCGAATGATCGCCCTGGTGGAAGGCGCCAAGCGCCAGCGGACGCCCAACGAGATCGCCCTTTCGATCCTGCTGTCGGGGCTCACGATCGTCTTCCTGCTGGCCACGGCGACATTGCGGCCCTTCGGCCTCTACGCCGGAGCGCCCCTCGGGATCGTCGTCCTCGTCGCCCTCCTGGTCTGCCTGATCCCGACGACGATCGGTGGTCTCCTATCCGCGATCGGCATCGCCGGCATGGACCGCGTGGCCCGTTTCAACGTCCTGGCGATGAGCGGCCGGGCCGTGGAGGCTGCGGGCGACGTGGACGTGATCCTGCTCGACAAGACCGGAACGATCACCTTCGGCAACCGTCTGGCGTCGCGGATCGTGGCCATGCCCGGGGTGACGGAACGTGAAACACTCGAGGCGGCGCTGCTCACTTCGCTCGAAGACGAGACGCCGGAAGGCCGGTCGATCGTCGCGCTCGCCAGGGCCCGCCTGGCCGAAATCGCGGCCGAAGGCTCCGACGTTGCGGCCTCTCCGGACGTCGCTACGGTCATCCCCTTCTCGGCCGAGTCGCGAACCAGTGGCGTCATCCTCGCCGACGGCACGGTCGTCCTCAAGGGCGCCGTGGACGCGATCGTGGCGGCACTGGACTCAGACGCTCCGTCTGAGCTGCAGACACTGTCCGATGAGATCTCATCGCTCGGCGCCACTCCCCTGGCGATCCGACGCGACGGCCGCCCGCTCGGCGTCATCGAACTCAAGGACACGGTCAAGCCCGGCCTGAAGGCACGCTTCGACGAGCTGCGCCGAATGGGCATCCGGACCGTCATGGTCACCGGCGACAACCCCCTCACCGCGAAGACGATCGCCGCCGAGGCGGGCGTGGACGACTTCATGGCCCAGGCCAAGCCGGAAGACAAGATTGCCCGCATCCGGGCGGAACAGGCCGACGGCCACCTTGTAGCCATGACCGGCGACGGCACCAACGACGCCCCGGCCGTCGCTCAGGCAGACGTGGGACTGGCCATGAACAGCGGCACTTCCGCCTGCAAGGAAGCGGCCAACATGGTCGACCTGGACTCCGACCCGACCAAGCTGATCGAGGTCATCGCTATCGGCAAGCAGCTCCTGATCACCCGTGGCGCGATCACGACCTTCTCGATCGCCAATGACGTGGCCAAGTACTTCGCCATCCTGCCGGCCATGTTCGTGGTCGCCTACCCCGAGCTGAACTCGCTCAACGTCATGGGCCTCGCCCGACCGGAGAGCGCCATCCTCTCGGCCGTGATCTTCAACGCCCTGATCATCATCGCCCTCGTGCCGCTCTCCCTCCGTGGCGTGGCATATCGCGCGGCGCCCGCGGCCGAGCTGCTGCGTCGAAACCTCCTGATCTACGGGGTCGGCGGAATCATCGCCCCATTCGTCGGCATCAAGGCCATCGACCTTCTCATCACCGCCATCCACCTGGCGTAGGAGCACTCAAATGCGAAGCTTCATCAGAACCCAGCTCTGGCCGGCGGTGGCGATCCTTCTCGCGTTCACCGTGATCACCGGCCTGGCCTACCCGGCCGCGGTGACGGCCATCGCCCAGGTCGCCTTCCCAAGTCAGGCCAACGGCTCGATGATCGTCGTCGACGGGGCAACCGTCGGCTCGAGCCTGATCGGTCAGGTGTTCGACGACCCGAAGTACTTCTCCGGCCGGCCGTCCGCCGCCGGGACCGGCTACGACGCAACCCTTTCGGGCGGATCGAATCTCGCCCCAACGTCGCAGGCGCTGATCGACCGCATCACGGCCCAGGTGGATTCGCTGCGCAAGGCGAATGGCAATGCGCCGATCCCCGTGGAGCTGGTCACCACTTCCGCGTCCGGCCTTGATCCGGACATCAGCCCCGCCGCCGCCGAGTACCAGTTGCCTCGCGTTGCCAAGACCCGCGGAATGACCGAGGATCAAGTCCGAGCCGCAGTCGCACGCCACACGTCGCAGCCGTTCCTGGGCTTCATTGGCTCGGCCGGCGTTCATGTGCTCGAGCTGAACCTAGACCTCGACGGGTTGCTGAAATGACCAGCGAATCGACCGAACCGAACAGACCGACCGGCGACCAGATGCTCGCCCGGCTGAATGCCGATCAGCGACCCGAGCGGGGCCGGGAGCCGACCCGAGGTCGGCTTCGCATATACATGGGCATGGCCCCCGGCGTGGGCAAGACATACAAGATGCTCGAGGAGGCTCACCGGCGCCACGATCGCGGAACCGACGTGGTTGTGGGCTTCGTCGAAACGTACGGCCGGCGCCACACGGCCGCTCAACTCGACGGTCTCGAGATCGTGCCTCGGCTTCGGGTCGAGTACCGCGGCGTGGCAGTGGAGGAAATGGACGCGGACGCGATAATCGCCCGACATCCGGCGGTTGCCCTGGTCGACGAGCTGGCCCACACCAACGTGCCGGGCTCTGCCCTCGAGAAGCGCTGGCAGGATGTGGATCGGATCCGCGACGCAGGCATCGAGGTAATCAGCACCTGCAACGTCCAGCACGTCGTCTCGATCGCGGACGCGGTCGAGACGATCCTGGGCGTACCGGTCCGAGAGCGCGTCCCAGACGAGGTCGTCCGCTCCGCCGACGAGATCGAGCTGGTCGACATGAGCCCGCACGCACTCCGCCAGCGGATGCGGCACGGCAACGTATATCCGCCCGAACGCGCGACGCTGGCCCTGGAGCGATTCTTCACTGAACCGAACCTGACCGCGCTGCGAGACCTGTCGCTGCGGTTCGTGGCCGGCAAGGTTGACGATCAGCTCGAAGGGATCGTCAGCGAACGAGGCGTCCGCGTCGGGCCTGTTACGGAGCGGGTCCTGGCTCTCGTGGACGAGTCCGTCGAATGCCGGCGGGCGTTGCGCCGGGCGGCATCGATAGCCAGCGCCTTGCATGCGCCGCTTCTGGCCGTGGCTGTGGAGACACCGGGTGTGCAGTTGTCGCGCGATCGGCAGCAGAACATCCAGGGCAACCTGGACTATGCCGTGGACCTTGGGGCGGAGATCATCCGGGGCGAGACGGCTGATTTGGCCCGCGGCTTGGAGGAAGTGGTCCGGGACCGCCGCGTGACGCACCTGGTTCTGGTCCATCGGCCGCACCGTGGCCTGCATCTGGGCCGCGTCTCGCTCGCCGACCACTTGCTGGACTCCGTCCCGGGTCTGGAGGTCCACCTCGTCGGCGCGGGACCGGCCGGGCAGGCCCACTAGAGAGCGGTAGGGCGACAATGCCCAGCATGGATGCACTGACGCTCTACGGAGCCTTCGCCGTAACCGCGATGCTGATCTTCTACGCGCTGGAAGAGAGGGCGGCGGTGTTCGTCCTGGCATTCGCGGGAGCCTGCCTGGCGTCCTCCGCCTATGGCTTCCTGCAAGGCGCATGGCCGTTCGGCGTAGTGGAGCTGATCTGGTCCGGGATCGCCTTGCGACGCTGGTATCTGCGCCGACGGCCAACGCTTGGCCGGCCAGGCTCTTCTCGTCTGCCTCGGATTGGGCCGTCTGCGTAGGCGGTGTTGAAGCCCACCTCGACCGCCGCTCCCGCGGTCTTGCGGGAGGGCCTGATCGAGAGGGGCCGGCATCGGCAGTCGCATCGCCGGCCGCGAGTCGCTGCGCGAGGCCCACCCTCAGGAACCGCGGTGCTTCGCTGAAGTCGGAGGCGCGACTCCTCTCGCGCAGACTGTCGCCTCGGCTTGCGATGGATGCGCCAGAATTGGAAAGCACTGAGGCCTCCGCGGTCCAGCGTGGCAAGCGGACCCCATTCGGCGAAAACGAGCGACTACATACACGGGCGCCACGGCGTGGGAGAGGACAGAGCATGGCGGATAACGCGAAGATGCCACCTCGATGGGCGATCAGGCTAAACATCTTCATGTTGCGCTTAGGTGCGCCAATCGGTGCCCAACGAGTCCTCTCGATCGTTGGGAGAAGGAGCGGTCTCCTTCGTCACACCCCGGTCTCAGTCGTCAGTCTGTCGGGCGGGCGGTACATCGTGGCGGCTGTGGCGAGCGCTGATTGGGTCGGAAATGCGCGGGCCGCCGGAACGGGCGAACTGTCCAGGGGCCGGACGCGACAGGTCGTTCGTCTGGTGGAGCTGCCGGTCGCGGACCGTCCGCCAGTTCTCCGGGAATTCCTGCGGCAGGTGCGCGGAGGGGCCCGGTTCTTCGGTGGTTCTCCAGATCCCGAAGAGATCGCGGCGGCGGCAGCTGAGTATCCGGTGTTTCGCCTTGATCCGGTCGACCCGACGGCAGGCGTTACGCCCCAATAGCGACCGGTCGCCCAACCCGGGACACGTCAGCTTGTTATCTCGGCCTCAAGTCCTCTCGCCCCGACCACTTGCCAAGAGCCGAAACTCCCCCGGCAGCGCCGCCGCCAAGCCGTGACGGACCGCTTCCGCGCTGAGGTGGACAGTTGCCTCGCGCATCCCCAGGACTTCGATCCGGTCGAATAGCGCCGTGGCCAGCGATAGATGTCAAGGGGGTTCAGGGCGCGGAGGTCGGTCCGGATCGTTCGTAGGACCTCTCGGACAATGTAGAGCTTGAGGCGACGCAGGATCCCTCATGGCTGATGCAGAGAAATGTCGCGGCCATCAGCCGCAGCCCTGGCTGCTACCCTCGAGGCATGAGCACCAACGCAGCTGTCCGCGGGCCAAAGCTGGCCCGTCCCGCGCCCCAGGTGACGGTCGCGGCCCTCGACCCCGCCCTGACCGCGGGCCGTGGCCCGGCGGTCCCGTCGAGGGTGCCTCCGGGCATCAACTCGAGCTGTGGCGGGTCGATTACCTCGACTCGGGAGCCAGCCCGAAGAAGACCGCGTGCGCTGTCGATGACTGTCACGGTCCCAACTTACGCTGCGACCTCACGAGGGAACGCCCCGTCCGGTGCGGCGCGGCGCTCAACAACCGCTCAACAGGGTAGCCTCGCGGCAGGGCGCCGGCAGCGATCGCAGGTAGCAGGATGACATCGATGGTGTAGGCCCCTGCGCGGAGCCAGAAGCCACCGGACGCCAGGCCGAGACAGAGCCCGCCGCCGGTTAGTGGGCCGGGTCGGTCGCGGGCAATCGGACCCGGATGTGAGCAGGCGCGGCGGCAACGGCAATGATGCCACCCACCAGGGCTACGGCGGCTAGAAACAAGAAGACGACCTGGATCCCCCAGACCCCATAGATCACTCCGCCCGCAGCGTTGGCCAGGATGGCCGCCGCTCCGAAGGCCACCGATTGGTACAGAGTCTGGCCCGTCGAGACCAGACCCACCGGCAGCATGCTCGCGATCGTGATCACGAAGGAGACAGTCACTCCCGCAAAGAAGAAGCCGGCGAACATCTTCGTCACGGCTATGACCTGCGGTTCGGTGACAAAGGCCCAGCTGGTGTAGGTGGCGACCAGACCCAGGGAGGCGACGGCGAGGATCGGCCGAACACCCACGCGCGTAGCGAGCCAGCCCGCCAGGAGCATGCCCGGAACCTCGGCCGAGGTCCCGACCCCGTTCGCGAAGCCGATCGTGGATGGGCCGCCACCCAAAGCCGCGAGGCGCAGGGTGATGAAGGTAGCGCCGCCCATGATGCCGATGAAGATGCCGAGACATCCGGCCAGGAGGCCGATCAGCCTGGGCCGTCCGGCGAGCGCCTCCGAGACCGAACCGAAGCGACCATGACATCGGGCCGGCTCCGGATGGGCCGCGTCAGATTGGCCGGAGGCGCCTGGAGTGGGCCGCTTGTGCCCCGCCCTGTCGGGCGCCCGTGCCACACGGCCCGCGGCGAAGGCAATAACAAGCATCGAGGCGAGGCCGGCCACCGGAGCGGCAACGTAGCCCGTGCGGTCGTAGACCACTCCTGAGCCCAGGGCGAAGATACCCGCGCCCAGGCTGCCCAGCATCCGAAGCCGGGGATACTCACGCGGAGGGTCGGTCAGGCCGGAGATCGCGAGGGCGTCCGTCAGCGCGTTGATCGGGCCGTTCGTACACGAAAGGGCAAGGCAGACGCCGACCAGCACGAGGACTGGTAGTGGCGGTATCAGGCCCAGCATGAGCAGGCCGGCCGGCAGAGCGGCCAGCTGGATCGCCCGCCGCGGCCCCAGCCCGGAGTCGCCGATGTGGCCCCAGGCGGGCAGCACCAGCCAGAAGCAGATAGACCCAAGGCTCGAGCTGAACGCTACCAGCGACGGGTCGAAGCCGTGCTGCAGCAGGATGACTGAGACGTAGCAGCTGAAGGTTCCGAACGCGGCCCCGTTGGCCAGGTAGAGCACTCGCAACCAGGTCATGGCAGCGAATATAGCGGAGTGGAGCGGAATCCCGCCGGCGCCGCCGGCACATTGGGAGGGCCGCCGGACGCAGCGCCGAGGACCCGCTCGCTACCGCGGAGGCGGCAGGGACGCCGCCGCGACCGCTTGTCCGTGCCGCTTGTCGCGCTCGGAGACTTCGTGAAACGCCAGGCCCTCAGCCAGAGAGGGGTCCTCGGCGACGAGGACAGTTCGGGCCTGCTCCCGGATGACTTCGCCGCCCTCGCCGGTAAGCACGCGGCCAAGGAGCAGCACGTGCTCGAACTCGTAGAGGTCGCGGTACTCGAGCAGGGCGTATCCCAGGTACGTTCCGATGGTCGCGTAGACATTGGCCGCCCGCCGATCCCCCGCGGCCAGGAGCTCCTGCAGGCGGACCAGCCGCTCGGGCAGGGACGATCCCGGGTCGATGTCAATCCCGGCCCGCTCGAGCAGCCTCGCGGCGGCCTGCTGGGACAGGTACTGCGCGCCGCAGCCCCGATCATCGGACCACTCGTCCGCCGGCGCGTCGGGCGCATAGTCGACGGGCACGAAGGCGAGCTCGTTGAGCCAGCCCGTGAGGCGCCCATCCGCTGTCACGTAGCCTGCGGCCTCGCTCGACCCCATGGCGATCCCGAGCAGCGCGCCCACGCCTGACATCATGGCCCCCGCCAGGGCTGTCACCTCGCCGTCGTTCACGACCACGAAGGGGACGTCGCCCCAGGCGCGTCGCAGCTCGCCGAAGAGGCCGCGCACGCGGCGTTCGAAGAGATCCCGCGGCACGGCGCGGAACAGCGACGAAACCCGAACCTCGCCGTCCACGTACACACCGGCCACGCTGCCGCCGATAGCGTCCACCCGCGGCAGGTGGGCGGCCGCGCTATGGAGCGAGGCCATGATTTGATCCACGTGCCACTGCGGGTCGTCGTGCCGCCTCGGGTCCCAGGTGACCTCCTCGCTGAAGACGACGTCCCCGTCAATCACCGCCGCCACCTTGCGGTCGCTCGCGCCGAGGTCGAATCCGATCCGGCAGCCCTCGAGATGTCGCCCCAGCGCGGTGGTCGAGTTGCGTGGCGCCGGAATCTCGTCGCGCGACACGTGGACGATCTCGAACGGCCTCCGGTATATGTCGTCACCCATGACTCGGGCGTCGAAGGCCCCGGCAGGATCGTCCGAGTAGTGACGGCGCAGGGCATCGACGAGCCCCGTTGGGCCGGCGACCAGGATCCGGCAGCCGCCGCGCGACCACAGTAGGGACTTGAGCAGGCGCTCCGCGAACCAGTAGCCGAGCGCGGCATCGGGGTGCTCATCGGCGAGGGTCCAGGTGCGACGCACGGCGATCGAGCCACCGGGCTGCTCCACCGCGATCGTGGCCGGCTCACAGCCGACCGATGCGCGCAGGAACGACTCCGCGCACCTTCGCGCTAGGACGCTTGGCCGGAACGCGGGGTCGAGCCGCGCGGCGACCCGCGGTGGGACAAGAAGTGGCGCGATCCCCACCGACCTGCCGGATTCCACGCCGGGGACGCCGGGGACACCGGAAGCGCCGTGCTCGTGCGCGCCCACCCTCACGATGCCAGCCTCGCATCGACCGATCCGCGCCCGGACCCGGGCCCCCAGGCAATCGCCCCGTCGACGAGCGTGACGACCGGCGTCCAGTGTTCGTCGACCAGGACCAAGTCGGCTCCGCGTCCGACCTCGACTCGCCCGATCGACCCGTCGAGATCGAGCAGGCGCGCCGGGTTGAGCGTGGCCATCCGGACCGCGACCGCCGCGTCGATGCCGGCGGCCTCGACCAGATTGCGCAGGGCGCGGTGCAGAGGCAGGAGCGAGCCGGAGAGCGTCCCGTCGGGTAGTCGGCCGCAGCTGCCATCCGAGATGTACTCGCGCCCGGCGAGCCGGAATGGGCCGGGCGGCATCCCGAGCCCGGCCAGCGCGTCCGTGATGAGCACGAGTTCGTCCGGCCCCTTGATTCGCGCCAGGAGCGCGATCGTCTCGAAGGCCAGGTGGTTCCCGTCGCCGATGAACCCAAGGGGCAGGTGCGAGGCGAGCAGGTACCCGACCAGCCCCGGGTCGCGGTGCCGAAGCGGGCGCATCGCGTTGAAGATGTGCGTCCCGAAGCGAATGCCGGCCGCCGCACCTGCGCGAGCCTCGTCCCAGGTCGCGTCGCTGTGGCCCATGGAGACCACGACGCCCCGCTCGGTGAGGTACGCGATGAGCGCCTCGGAGCCCGGCAGCTCGGGGGCAATCGTCACGATCCGGACGTCGCCGGCCAGCAGCCAGCCCGCCGCCACGTCCACGCTCGGGTTTCGCAGGAGGGCCGGGTCGTGCGTGCCCGGATGCCTCGGGCTAAGGAACGGCCCCTCGATGTGCGCGCCAAGAATGTGGGCCGCACCTGGCTTCGGGACACGCCGCAGGTTCGCCAGAACGGGCCCGTACGCGTCGAGCGGCGACGTCACCACCGTGGGCACGAAGGAGGTCACGCCGAACTGCGGCAGGCCGCGGCTGACGAGGTCCATATCCGTATTCGGGTCCGAGAAGTCGAGCCCGAACGCGCCGTTGACCTGGACGTCGATGAGCCCGGGCAAGATCGCCATCTCCGGACTACCCAGGCTGTCGGGGGTCGGACCGTTGGCGGAGTCTATGGCTGAGACGCGGCCGTCCTCCACGGTGACGAGGCTAAGGCCGCGATCATCGGGCGCGAACAGCCGGCCGAACAAGCGAATCATCGAGTCAGGGTTACCTTCTTGAGGTTGCGCGGGGCTTCCGTGTCGATGCCCCTCGCGCGGGCCAGGTGGTAGGCGAACAGCTGGGCGGGGATGATCGCGACGAAGGGCGCCAGCCACTCCGGGACCGCAGGCAGCAGGACCCCATCCCCGGAGTCGAGCGCGGCGCGGTCGTCGGAGAGGACGAGCAGCCTGGCGTGGGCGGCCCGGAGCCGGCCGAGCAAGTCGATCATGCCGGGTAGCGTCTTGCCCGACGTCGCGATGGCGAGCACCGGGAACCCCTCCTCGACGAGCGCGATCGGTCCGTGCTGGAAGTCGGCGGCCGAGTACGGGTCCGCCAGCACGTACGCGAGCTCCTTGAGCTTCAATGCCCATTCCCGCGCCGTCGCGTACTGGAACCCTCGTGCCAGCACCGCGCAGCGGTCCTCCGAGGCCCAAGCCGCGGCGAGTTGGACGATCTCGGCCTCGACCTCGAAGGCCGCCCGAAGCGCCGCCGGGAGCGCGGTGAGCTGCTCAGCCGACTCGCGGTCTCCCGAGATGGCCGACGAGAGTAGGGCGATGAGCGCCATCTCGGCGAGGTACGTCTTGGTCGCGGCGACCGCCCGCTCCGGGCCCGCCTCCAGCTCGATCACGTGGTCCGCAGCGGCAGCGAGCTCCGAGGTAGGGTCGTTCGTGATCCCCACCGTGAGCGCGCCCTGACGACGCGCCTCCCCGAGCACGGCGACCACGTCGGGCGACTGCCCGGACTGGGAGATCCCTAGCACGAGCGCGTTGCGGAACCGCGGAGGGCTGCCGTAGAGCGTCACGAGCGACGGCGCCGCGAGGGCGACGAGGAGCCCGTTCCGGGCACCGAGGATGTACTGGGCGTAGATCGCGGCGTGGTCGGACGTGCCGCGCGCGGCGATCACGACGAGATCGATGGGCCGCGCGCGGACGGCGCGGGCCACCTCGTCGATCGGCCCTACGGCCGCGTCAAGCAGCCGCTCGACGGTCGTCGGGCCCTCCCCCAGCTCGGTGCGGGTGATCACGTGGGTACCTCCAGGGCCACGGGAAGCGTACCCGTGAAGAGGATGCGGCCGAGCAGCGCGTCCGCGAGCGCCTCCATCTGCGGCGGCTGGATCCCGTATGTACAGATGCCCACGGGCGCCTCGGGATATCGCTCGACGTCGTAAGGCTCACGCAGGGCGACGGCGATGACGGGGCGATTCGCCCGCGCCGCCGACTGACCCGGCACGCTCCCAGACCGACCCACCCAGCCGCCCGACGGCTCTACCCCGACGACGGCGCGGACGAGGTCCGCCTGCCCGAGGCGGCCGAACCCGTCGAACGTCCCGACGATCACGATGTCGTGGTCGCGCACGGCGTAGGCGAGGGCGGCGGCCTGCGCGGGAGTCGGGTCGAGGGGCGCGACGAACTCGCCGACGTGCAGTCCGCGGCCGCGCAACGCGTCCGCGAGGGAGAGCCGGAGATACGAGGCGGTCTCCGCGGGGGTCAGGTCGACCGGCACGGGCGCCACGACCGCGACGCGCGCCCCGGGTGCGGGGCGCAACGGGATCATGCCCGCCTGGTCCCACACCAGCGTGATCGAGCGCTCGGCGACCTCGCGGGCCAGCTCGCGGTGGGCGCGCGAGTCGATTACGTCGAGCGGCGGCTGGCCGTCCCGGGCTTCAAGCCAGTGCCGCAGATCCATGATCCGGCCCCAGGACTCTGCGAGCGAGTCGGCGCCGAGCCGGCCGTCCATCGCCGCCCCCAGAAGCGTGTCGAAGGCCAGGTCCTCGGTCGTCGGGCTGTGCAGCATCATGATCAGGTCGATGCCGGCAGCGGCCGCGCCCACCACCGTCGCGTCGAGCCGGTCGGCCGCCCCGACGCCGCCCATGTCGAGCGCGTCGCTCACCGTGACGCCCGTGAACCCGAGCCGGTCACGCAGGAGTCCAATCAGGATTTCGGGCGCGATTGTCGCGGGCACGGCCAGGCCGTCCGTAAGCGTGGGCACGGCGAGGTGCCCCGGCATCAAGACGCGAGCGCCCGCGACGATTGCCGCCCGGAACGGGACCAGCTCCTCAGCCTCCAGCCCGGCCAGGTCCCGGCGCAGCACCGGCAGGCCGTGGTGCGAGTCGCCCACGGCCGACCCATGCCCGGGGAAGTGCTTGAGCGTGGCCGCGACGCCGGCCTCCTGGATCCCCTGCGTCATCGCCGCAGCGAGCCGTCCCGCCAGGGCCGGGTCGTCGCCGAACGGCCGCGTGCCAAGGTTGGTCGCCGTCTCGCGGTGGAGGAGGTCGCAGACCGGTGCGAAAAGGAGCGTGACTCCCATCGCCGCCATCTCGGTTGCGATCGCACCTCCGACTCGGCGCGCCAGCCCTTTGGAACGTGTCGCGCCTAGCGCGAGGTTACCGGGCCAGGCCGTCGCCCCGCCGCCAACCGCCTGGAGTTGCCCGCCCTCCTGGTCCAGCCCGATAACGAGTGGCGGGTCGCCGGCCGGGCGCGCGGCCTGGAGCGCGGCGCACAGCTCCCGCACCTGATCGGGCGACGCAACGTTCTTGGCGCGGAAAAGCGTGACCCCGCCCGCACGTCGACCGGCAATCGCGTCGAGAATATGGGGCGTCGGCTCGGTGCCCTCGAACGTGCGCATTAGGCGCGGCCCGATGAGCGTTGCCGCCTCCGATTCATTCATCTTCGGCGCCTCTTACCCCTGGCTCCGGGCCGCCCAGTCGCTGCCGCGCCCACACCGGGCCTCGTAGCCGCCACGGCATTAGCCCTTCACCGCGCCAGCCGTCAGGCCCCCGACCATCCGTTTCTGGACGAGCAGGAAAAAGATCAGAACCGGCAGGGTGAAGAGGGTGGACGCTGCCATAGTCGCTCCCCAGTCTGTGCCAAGGAAGGTCCGGAACGATACCAACCACACCGGCAGGGTGTAGTTCTGCGTCTCGGACATGAACGTGTAGGCGAACAGGAACTCGTTCCAGGCCGTGATGAAGCAGAAGATCGACGTGGCCACGAGCCCCGGCGCCAACAAAGGTAGGGTGACGCGCCAGAAGGCCCCGAAACGACTTGCCCCATCCACCATCGCCGCCTCTTCCAGGTCGACCGGAATGCCCGCGACGAACCCCCGCAGTGACCAGATCGTAAATGGCAGTGTGAAGATGAAGTAAATGACGATCAGCGTCGGGACCTGGTTGTAGAGGCCGAGGTCTCTGATCGCCAGGAAGATGGGGATCAGGAGCGCCTCGAATGGTGCCATCTGCGCAATTGCCACGATGAGAAGGAAGCCTGCCCGGCCACGGAACTTGATGCGCGCCAGCGTGACAGCCGCAAGGAAGCCTACGACCAGCGCCAGAAGCACAGTCGAAATTGAGACGAAGAGGCTGTTGCGTACGAAGTCCAGGAAGTGGGGCTGGTTCAGCGCGGTCGTGAAGTTGTCCAGCGTGGGGGTCGGGATGAAGACCGGCACGTAAGTCTGGAACTGGTCAGGGGTCTTGAACGCGGTGTTGACCATCCAGTACACCGGAAAGACGAAGAAGACGGAGGCCAGGATGCCTATGCCATTGATGACGACCCGGCGCATCCGGCGGTTCACAGCTCCTCCTGAGACTTGGTCATGCGACGGATAACCGGAACCAGCACTACGAGGAGCAGGAGCATCATCACGGCCGACGCGGCAGCCGCATACCCGTAATTGCCTTCGGAGATGCCGACGATATAGGAGTACACGGAGAGCGTGATCGTCTGCCCGTCTGGCCCACCCTGGGCCATCGCGTAGATCTGGGTGAAGACTTTGAAGTCCCAGATCACGGACAAGAAGATCAGCATTATCAGCAGGGGGGCCAGGGCGGGCAACGTGACATGGCGGAAGATTTGACGATCGTTGGCACCATCAACCCGGGCCGCCTCGGGCAGCTCCTTAGGGACGGAAAGGATGCCCGCGTAGAGGCTCAATGCGACGAACGGGATGGCCTGCCAGACGATCAGAAGGGTAGTGACCGCAAACGTCGTAATGCCGGTGTCGAACCACGAGTGGTTCAGGTAGTCACCGAAGATGCCCAGACTGCTGATGGCCCAGTTGACCACGCCGAGCTTGCTGTCGAACAGCCACTGGAAGACGACCGCGCCGGTCAGGGCTGGCATGGCCCAGGCAACAACCATCGACGACGTGAGGATCAGGCGAACCCACTTGTTCAATCGCTCCAGAAGGAGCGCTACCAGCGTGCCCAGCACGATCGTCAGAGAAACGTCGACCAGCATGAAGACTGTCGTGCGGAAGAGCACCGTGACGAAGTCCGGAAGACCCGCGGGGCCCTCGAACAGGACTTTGTAGTAGTTCTGGAAGCCGATCCACGTGGTGACGTGGTTGATGATCTCGTAGTACCCGAACTTCTGGATGCTCGTCTCAAAGAGAAGGACGACCGGATAGCCGAGTAGACCGACGAACGTGATGACGGCCGGCAGGATTGCCAGGTACGGCAAGAGGATGTGAAAAGTCTTGGCCCTGGAGCGATGGCGCGAGGGAGCGACAGGCTGACCGGACGCGCCCTGACGGGCAATGTCCTTCGATTGCGTCCGAGTCATATGCCTGGCGCTCCCTCGCGAGTTCAAACGTTGTTACTGGGAGGAGGCTACAGGCCTGCTATTGGCCGTTGATGACGGCGCTTACCTTCGTGTCGGCTGCCTTAGCCGCCGCGTCGACTGTCGCCTGTTTGGTGAGGATGGCGGTCAGCATCGCCTTGAGCGGGTTGTTCGCCTCAACGGCGGCCCAGCCCTTGGCGTTCGGAGTGAACCCGGACGCTGCGGCCGCTTCAGCGGCTTGAATCTTCAGGGTCGCGTTCGCTGGAGTGTCCGCGATGTTGGCCGCGTAGGTCTTGAGGCTCGGGATCTCGCCAAGGCCGATCTCGAGGTTCTGGCCGGTCGGGGTCGACAGCTGGGCAACCCAGTCAAGGGCGGCCTGCATGTTCTTGTCGTTCTTGGGGATACCGATGACCGAGCCGCCGAGGAAGACCGGGACGGTCTTGCCATCGTTGATGCTCGGAATCGGCATAGCAGCAACCTGGCTGGCCTTGGTGACGACGCCGGTGGTACCGATGCTGCCAGCGATCTCCCAGCCGTTACCGATGTACATGCCGATCTTGCCCTGCTGGAACAGAGTGTTCTGCTGGGGGTTGGCCTCGTCGTTGTCCTTGGGGCCGGTGGAGCCGGCGGCGTAGTAGTCGACGTAGTCCTGGATGCCCTTCTGGGCCGCGGGGGAACTGAGCGTGGAGGTCCAGGTGCCGTTCGACTGGGTGGCGATCTGGCCGCCCTCATCCCAGATCATCTGGATGAGCGCGTACCAGTTCTGGCCGGGCAGGTAGAGGCCGGAGAAGTCCTTGACGGACGCGTTGTCCTTCTTGAGCTGCTGGGCGGCCGCGATCAGCTTGGCCTTGCTGGTGATGGTCGCGGGATCGATCTTCGACGCCGCGAGGAGGTCCGTGCGGTAGATCAAGACACGGTCGCCGGCGTAGAACGGGACAGCCAGGAGCTTGCCGTTGTACATCGACGCGTCATTCAGGGAGGCGAGCCAGGTCTGGCCCGGGTCCGCGCTGACGTTCGAGGTGCCGCCGCCGAGGGCTGCCCGCGAGCTGGTCAGATCGGCCAGAGCGTCAGCTGCCTCGAAGGTGACCGCCTGCGTGTTGCCCATCTCGAAGACATCGGGCGGGTTGTTGCTGGCCAGAGCAGTGGTCAGCTTGTTGACGATGCCGCCCCACTGCTGGACCTGGTAGTTGACCTTCCAGCCCGGATGCGACTCTTCGAACTTGGTGTTCAGCTGAGACGCAACGGGGTCGCTGAGTGAGCCGTTCATGATCCAGACGGTCAGCGTACCCGGCGCCGGCGGCGGGGTCGGGGTCGCAAGGGCGGCGCTGGCGCCGGGGGTCACGGTGATAAGCGGAGCCAAGCTCGGCGCCGGGGTTGGGCTGCTCGAGCACGCCGCGACGAGCGCAGCGATCGCGAGCGGGATGAGCTTCTTTCCTCTCACTATTCTCATTTCATTCCTTCCTCCTGGTTAGGCCGAAAACTTCCTTCTGCTGAGCACCGGGTTCTCCGGGTCAGCTCAGTGACCTTCATTCAGCTGGCAAGTCCTCCTCTCTCGGCAACGGCCAGGCGTGGTCTGGGGCCGGCCTGCGCCGCGGGCTCGGCAGCGACACCTCTGACGGAGGTTTGACGTCGCGGCATCGGATTGAGCGGGCGAAGACTGAGGCCGAGCTCGCGGGTCATCAGCAGCGCCGACGCCCCGAGGACGACGATGTCGTCGATCCTCCCAAGCTCGAAGGTGGTATCGGAAGCGAGAGCTGCGAGCGACCGGTTCGAAGCCGCGGCGCTGACGGCCTGGAGCCACGGCTCGCCGAAGCCAGCCATCGTGCCCGCCAGGACGATCCGCCGGACATGGAGTGCGCCGATCAGGCTGGCGACGGCCTCTCCGAGGCGCGTCCCAGCTTCGAGGACGATGGCCCGAACCCGGGGGTCGCCCCGTTCGAAGTCGGCGATGGCCTGATCCATGGAGACGGGCCCGCCGCGGAGCGAGGCCAGACTGGTCAGGACGGCCCTGGTGCTGGCCATGGTCTCGAGACAACCACGTCGACCGCAGCGGCAGACGTAGCCGTTCGGATCCATCACCGTGTGGCCGATCTCGCCGGCCCCAAAGCGGTCGCCCTGGAAGAGCTCGCCGTTTAGGACGACGCCGGCCCCGATCCCCTGGCCGACCTTGATCACGATCAGATTCGCCCCGCGCGTCTCGGTGAAGACGTGCTCGGCGAGTGCCGCGGCCTGGCTGTCGTTGGCGACGTAGACAGGGACCTGAAAGCGCTCGGCCACGAGGGCGCCGAGGGGCAGCTGCCGCCAGTTCCGCTTGACTGCCTCGACCACCGTTCCAACGGTGGTGTCCACGAGGCCCGGAGCGCCAATGCCGATGCCAAGGGCGGGGCCGTCCGCCGTGGCGATCACCTGATCCATCAGCTGCAGGGCGAGCTCGAGTGCGTCCTCACCGTCGGCGTCCTCGGATGGGACCTCGAAACGATGAAGTATCTCGCCGCGAAGGCTGACAGTGGCCGCCGTGAAGACACGATCCCCCAAGTCGATTCCGACCAGCTGTCGCGCGTTGTCGTCGACCTGCAGGAGGATCGGGGCCTTCCCGCCCGTCGACGGCCCGCGGCCGATTTCGCGCGCCAGGCCGCTCGCCAGTAGGCCCTCGACGACGTCGGAGACGGTGGGGCGCGTCAGGCCGGTGCGCCGGGCGACTTCCGCGCGGCTGACGGGGCCGTCGTCGTAGATCGTCGCCAGCACGAGCCGCTCGTTGTGCGTCCTGGTGTCGTGCACCGACGCTTTCGCAGTTCGTTCCATAGTCACTCACCGGGGGGACTTTGTTAGGACCCCTTATTAGTCCGTCCCAGGGAGTTTGTCAAGACTCTAAACGAACTTCGTCGAACTTCACGCTCCCGACGATGTCGCCACCGCAATCAGCCACCACTACGCTGCCAGGTCAACGGCCCCGCGCGGTCGGTCTAGCTGGGCAGAGTCTCGGCCATAGTGCCAGCGGCAGGATTCCAGGTCATAGCCGGGTGCGGGGAGAGTGCCCGAGGTAGGCCTCGAGCGGCACGCTCACTGTGGTCGCCCGCACGTCGGCGATCCTCGATCCGCGGGGCGGCTTTCCGATCGCGCGTCCGATGAGCCATCACGGTGCTCCTGTCTCTCACTCGGGCGTCTCAGGTTCCGACTGAGGCGCACCGCGCACCAGCGCCGCGGCGCGCTCGAGGACGGTCCGCACCGGGATGCCGAGGCGTTCGGCAGCCGCCGCGGCATCCGCGTATTCCGTCTGCACGGTCACCGGTTCGCCGTCGAGCAAGCCGCGCTTGACCCGAACCTCGCAGCCCTCCACATGAAAGACCACTTCGTCGCGGGGCAGCGCTCGGCGGGCGACCGGCCGCAGGCGCACTCCGAGCGTCGTCGAGTGGGTGAAAAGGGCCCGGGTGGCGGCGTCGATCGCCTCCTCGGCGACGAGCGCGGTGACCACAATCCCTGGCCGGCCCTTACGCATGCCGACGGGCGTCAGCCAGGCATCGACGGCGCCCGCCTGAATGAGCGCGTCGAGGACCGCGGGCCAAAGCCGCGGATCCAGGTCGTCAACCGTCGTCTCGAGCTCGAACAGATCGTCATGGCGCCACGGGATGGGGGCCGGCGCGAGGACGGTGCCGAGCACGACTCGCAGGACGTTGGCCCGCTCAGGTGGATCCGCGGAACCAGCGCCGATGCCAACGGCGTCGATGCGCATCGGCGGCATGGGGCCCCAGTCCCCGGCCAGCGTCGCCAGCAGCGCCGCACCGGTCGGCGTGCAGCGCTTCCCCGTCGCCGCCGGCCGCGACGGGCGCGCCGCGCCCGCGAGGATCGCCAGGACCGCCGGTACCGGAACGGGCAGCACGCCGTGGGCCGAGTCGACGCTGCCCGAGCCGAGCGCGACGGAGCTGACGACGACCCGGGCACGCGGTTCGAGCAATCCGAGCCAGTCGAGCGCGGCGCCGCAGCCCACGACGTCGGCCAGCGAATCGAGCGCGCCAACCTCATGCAGGTGGACCCGCCCGAGGTCCTCGCCGTGGACCGCGGCCTCGGCCGTGCCAAGAAGACGGAGAACAGCCTGTGCGAAGGCGGCCACGGCCGCCGCCAGGCCCGCCCCGGCGACGAGGCCCAGCACGTCGTCGACCGTCCGCGAGACGGCTGCCTCGTGGAGGTGGACGTCGGCCTTTGTCGCCTGCAGCCCATGGCGACGGACCTGCCGGGGGCGGATCTCGATCAGTTCGACGCCTAGTGTCCCGATGGCCGCCGCCACCGACTCTACCGGCGCCCCGGCGTCGAGGAGCGCGCCCAGCAGCATGTCGCCCGACGCGCCGGCAGAGGCATCTATCCACAGGCAACGGCCGCTTTGTGCCACTGGTATCTCCTCGTGTATGCGCCCCCTCGTGTATGCGCCAACTCGTGCGTGCGGCGATCAGCCGAGCCTGGCAAAGGGTGGGCGGGCAGACCGCGGCAACTCCGGACAATGATGGAACAGTATTGACAGTTGCTGCAACCGGTTTCATTCTGTGTCGCATGGACCAGCGCAACGGCAATTCCGCGACTTCGATACGCGATGTCGCCCGCCGCGCGAACGTCTCGCCGGCCACCGTCTCGCGAGCCTTCGCGGAGCCCGGGCTCGTCCGCCACGAGACGCTGCAGCGTGTCCTCGCCGTGGCCGAGGAGCTGCACTATCGGCCCAGCCGCGCCGCGCGAAGCCTGAAGACCGGGAAGACCGGCAACATCGGCGTCGTCGTACCGGACCTCGGCAACCCGTTCTTCCCGGCGATCCTAAAGGGCGCCCAGGCCCGAGCCCGCGAGGCCGACCACGCGGTCTTCCTGGCGGACTCTGAGGAGAACCCGCGCCTGGAGATCGAGTTGGTTCGAGCGATGGCCAGGCAGGTCGACGGTGTCGTCATCTGCTCGTCGCGGTTGTCCGAGGCACATCTCCAGCAGCTTCTCCGGGACACGACCCTCGTCCTCCTCAACCGCCGCGTGCGCGGCGTGTCGGCCGTCCTGCTCGACGGCGCAGGCGGGATGCGCCAGGCGATCGAGCACCTGGTCGCGCTGGGTCACCAGCGCATCGCCTTCCTGGGCGGGCCCGCGGAGTCCTGGTCGAACCGCGAGCGCCGACGCGGGCTGCGAGCCAGCGCGCGTGGCAAGGGGCTTGAGATCATCGAGTTCGGCCCCTTCGCACCGCATTTTGAGGCCGGTCAGCAAGCCGCCGATCTCGCCGTCGCTGCCGAAGTGACTGCGGTCATCGCCTTCAATGACCGGATGGCTCTCGGTGTTCTCAGCCGGCTGGCCGACCGCGGCATCAGCGTGCCGGACGAGATGAGTGTCGTCGGCTTCGACGACATCCCCATGGCCAGCATGGCCAACCCCCATATGACGACCGTCGCGCTGCCAACGGAGCAGGCGGGACGCGTCGCGATCGAGCTGCTACTGGAGCGGCTTGCCCACCCAGAATCGGGGACCCACGAGCAGGGCCTCGCTGCCCAGCTGATCGTTCGAGCCTCCACGGCGCCTCCTAGGAGCGGCGCCCGATCTGGCTCGCACGCAGCGCGGGTAGGAACGCCCGAGTAGACAACGGCAATCGCGGAGAGATAGACAGGAGGAGAACTTTCAGATGAGAGAACGTTCGTGGACCAAGCGGTTGGGGATACTCCTCGCCGTGGGAATGATTGCATCGGCGTGTAGCACGTCGTCCGCCTCGCCCAGCTCCGCGCCGGTGACGATAAACGTCCTCGACGTGGCGGGCAACCTTCAGCTCACCAAGCAGATGATGGAGAACTTCAAGACCGCCCATCCCGAGATCGTGGCCAACATCACCTATGCGACCGCGACCGCGCCCGAGCTGGCCGGCAAGCTGCAAGCCCAGCAGGCCGGCGGCAACGCCCAGATCAGCCTCGTGATGACCGGCACGGACGGTTTGTCCGCGGGCATCAAGAACAACCTCCTGACTAAGGTCATACCAGACCATCAGGACATGTTCCCGGGCCTCATGGACAACTATCTCGCCCCGGCCGCGGACATGCAGGGTCTGGCGCAGGGCTACGGCATCGAGGTCGTCTACTACCCGTCGGGCCCGCTCCTTGAGTACAACCCGACCAACGTCACTACTCCCCCGACCACCCCCACGGAACTGCTAGCGTGGGCCAAGGCTCACCCCGGCAAGTTCGAGTACGCCCGTCCGGCCAACTCGGGCCCCGGTCGAACGTTCCTCATGGCGTTGCCGTATCTGCTCGGCGACAAGGACCCCAAGGACCCGACCAATGGCTGGGCCAATACCTGGGCCTACTTGAAAGACCTGGGCCAATACATCAACGTGTACCAGACGGGCACGACCGCCACAATGAAGGATCTTGCCGCCGGTACCGTTGACATGCTTTCCTCGACAACTGGTTGGTACATCAACCCGATCATCCTCGGCACCGTGCCGAAGACGACGGCTGTCGGCAACTTCCAGAACATGACCTGGGTGACGGACGCCCAGTATGCTGTGATCCCGAGCGGCGTCTCCGCCGCCACCCTCACCGCGGACCTGGATCTCATCGCCTGGATGCTCAAGCCCGATCAGCAGGCCATCTCCTATGACAAGGGCTACTTCTATCCGGGCCCGGCCGTGAAAGGCGTGACGCTCGCCATGGCCCCAGCGGATAGTCAGGCGGCCCTCAAGGGTGTTGTCCCGGCCCAGTTCGACACCTGGATTGCTCAGTTCCCCAAGGTGACGTCGTTGCCGGCCGATCAGCAGGTAATCGCGTTCGACCTGTGGGACAAGACCATCGGGAAGAAGTAACCGAACATTCAATCGGCGATCATTGGACTTGGTTAGCAAAGGAACCTGAGCCGTGCGCGACCAACGCTTCTCCGAACTGCGTCTCGAACGCATCGGCCGCAACTTCGGCGAGCAAGCGGCGCTAAGCGAGCTCAGTCTGACGATCCGAGGAGGCGAGTTCATCGCCCTCCTCGGGCCGTCGGGTTGCGGCAAATCGACTGCCCTCAACTGCCTGGCGGGGCTGCTGCCGCTTTCGAGCGGCAGCATCTGGCTCGACGATCGGCGCATCGACGGGCTCCCGCCCGAGCAGCGGGGCTTTGGAATGGTCTTCCAGAACTACGCTCTCTTCCCGCACATGACGGTGCGTGACAACGTCGCGTTCGGGCTCAAGATGCGAAAGACCCCCAAGGCGCAGCTGCGTCCGCGGGTGGACGAGGTCATGCGTCTGGTCCGGCTCGAGGACCAGGCCAACAAGCTGCCGTCCCAGCTATCGGGTGGCCAGCAGCAGCGCGTTGCCATCGCCCGAGCAATCGTCTACGAGCCACCGCTGGTGCTGATGGACGAGCCGCTCTCCAACCTGGATGCCCAGCTGCGGCTGGCCATGAGAATCGAGATTCGGCGCCTCCACCAGTCGCTCCACCTGACCACAATCTACGTGACGCACGACCAGGAAGAAGCCCTCTCGATGGCCGACCGGTTGGTCGTGCTCCGCGACGGCGTCGTGCAGCAGATCGGCACGCCAGACGAGGTGTATGCCCACCCGGCCAATCGCTACGTTGCGGGCTTCATGGGCTACCGGAACATGCTCACGTTCGATGTGGCGAGCGTGTCGTCCGGAACTGCGGTTCTCGCGGCGGAGGACGTCCGGCTGACTGGCCAAACCTTCGGTCCCCTCGAGACAAAGCGCGCCGTGGCAGCGATCCGGCCCGAGGACATCGTGGTGGATGGGCCACCGCCCAATCGCATCGAGGTGACCGTCGAGGTCGTCGAGTACCACGGCCGTGAGATGCTCGTGCAGGCGCGGATGCCCGGCGGCGAGGCGCTCTACTTCCGAACCGAGAAGCGGCTTGCTCCGGGCGACAAGACCACGGTCGCCGTGGCCGCCGAGCGTGTTCTGGTGTACCCGTCCGACGCGCCCGCAGCGCCCCAGGAGGCGGCGGTATGACGACTGCCACTGGCATAGCCCCGGGTGCGCCCGGCGTTGGGAGGCAGTCGCTCAGGCACCGCCTCGCGGACCGCGGTATCGACCGCGTTCTGCTCTTGCTGGTGCCGGGCGTCCTCTTCCTCGCCCTCCTCTTCGTCTACCCGTTTCTGTACGGGCTGCAGCTGTCGCTCGCGCCCAAGGATGGCGGCGGACTGCTCGCCAACTACCAGAACTTCTTCTCGGACTCGTATCTACGGGACACGATCTGGACCACGCTCATTCTCGGGGTGCCGGCCGCGTTGTTTAACGTGCTGGCCTCGGTACCAATCGCCTATCGGATGCGCGGACGGTTTCGCGGCAAACGGACCATCACGACTCTGCTCGTAGTGCCGATCGCCCTCGGCACCGTCCTGACGGCCGACGGCCTCATCGAACTCCTTGGCCCGTCTGGTTGGCTCAACAAGCTCCTGCGCGACTTCAATCTCGTGGACCAGCCGGTGATGTTGGTCCACAACTATTGGGGCGTCTTCTTCTCGCTCATCATCACCGGCTTCCCGTTCGCCTTCCTGCTCGTGTTGTCGTATCTCTCGGGAATCGATCCGAACCTGGAGCGGGCGGCATCGGTCATGGGCGCGGGGTGGTGGGAGCGCTTCCGCCGCATAACCTTTCCGCTGCTCGTCCCAGGCCTCGCCATCACGTTCTGCCTGTCGTTCGTGCTCGCCTTCTCGGTCTTCCCTTCGGCCAACCTGGTGGGCGACCCGTCCGGCTCGACGCGGGTGATCTCGATCGCCGCCTACCACGCCGCGTTCGAGCAGTTCGACTACTCGATGGGCTCTGCAATCTCGATGATCATGGGCGCGATCATGCTCGGGATCATCGCCCTCGTCCTGGGCTGGCGGAGCACCATGTTCCGTGGGGCCACGGGAGGTAAGGGCTGATGGCTGATGCCGTGAACGTTCCTGCCTCACTCCTCCCGCCAGCACGGACGCGTAGTTTCCGGCCCTCAGGGATCGGTGGCTGGCTAGTCTGGGGTCTGGTTGCCCTCTTCTTCATCACCCTGTTCGCGCTCATCTCCACAGTCGTCCTCGACTCGTTCGCGACGACGTGGTTCGGGTCGTGGTTGCCCGATGACTTCACCATCCATTGGTATGGAGACGCCTGGGCCGAGTTCGATCTGTCTAGTGTCCTGCTCGTGACCGCCCAGGTGGCGATTGCCGTCGTCGCCATCTCGGCCCTCATCGGCGTCCCGGCGGCGTACGCCCTGGCCCGTCGCGACTTCCCCGGCAAGCGCCTCGTGACGGTCCTGTTCCTGCTGCCGATCCTGATTCCGCCGATCACGTACGGCATCCCGCTCGCGACCGTGCTCTACAGGCTCCAGCTGGCTGGCAGCCTGTCCGGCGTGATCCTCGCGAATCTGGTCCCGACGGTTCCGTTCGTCGTGCTCGTCATGATCCCGTTCATCGAGCAGATCGACCCCAAGATCGAAGCGGCGGCGCGGATGTGTGGCGCGGGCACCTCCACGATCTTCGTCCGAATCGTCGGACCTCTGTTGGTTCCCGGCATCCTCGCCGCTGGGGTCCTGGTGCTCGTACGGACGGTCGGCATGTTCGAGCTGACCTTCCTGACGTCGGGCCCATCGAGTTCGACGATCGTCGTCGTCCTATACAGCGCCGTCTTCGGGGCCGGGATCCGGGCTCCACAGGAGGTCGACGCCATGGCCGTGCTCTACACCGCATCCATGCTCGTGCTGCTGGTGATCGCCCTCCGCTTCGTCAATCCCACCCAGCTGGTAACCCGCGTCGGCGGCCGCTGAGTCGTCTCTGCATGGTCGCCGGGGCCCGTAGGCGGTTTGTGGCCGCCGATCCCGGCCCATTTCGGCCGGAGAAACTGAAAGGACTGTCATGATCCGAACCGTCGTTACCCCCGAGCGTGAAGGCGACCTCATCGGACTCGCCCTGGCCGATCTCGATGCCGGCCAGTCGTTCGAGTCGCCGGGCGAGCTCGAGACCGTGGTCGTCGTGCTCGGCGGCGTTGTCGATGTGGAGGCGGGCGGCGAGTCGCTCGGGATGGCGGGCGGCCGATCGTCCGTCTTCGAAGGCCCGGGTCACGCCATCTATGCGCCACCCGGCACGGCTCTCCGGCTGAAGGCCAGGGGGCCGGCGCAACTCGCCATCGCGACGGCGCCGGCCGGCGAAGGCGCACCGTCGAAGGCGCGCCTCATCGGGCCCGCGGATCAGCGCCTCGCCGAGGCCGGCAAGGGGAACTGGAGTCGAAGCGTACGGACGATCCTCGGCCCCGAGCACGCCGCGGGCCGGCTCCTGCTGGGCGAGACGATCAATCCGCCCGGCAACTGGTCTTCGTATCCGCCGCACAAGCACGACCGCGAGGCGCCGCCCGAGGAGGTCAGGCTCGAGGAAGTCTACCTCTTCAAGGTCGATCCGCCCGAAGGCTTCGGTGTCCAGGTCCGGTATGACGATGCCGCCACGGAGGCGTTCACTGTTCGCGACGGCGACGTGGCCGTCATCCGGAGCGGCTACCACCCGGTCGTGGCGGCGCCCGGCTACTCGCTCTACTACCTGTGGGTCATGGCCGGCGAAGGCCGTCAGATGATCCCCCACTTCGACCCGGCCCACGCCTGGGTCCAGGAGTCGTAGGCATGGCGGCAGAGACGCCCTCAAGCGAGGCGGTCCGGGCGCTCCGGCAGACGGGCGCGCTCGAGGAGTCCCTAACCTCGATCGATGGCGGAGCGGTCGGGATCCGGGCGGGAGAGCTCGGCTGGCAGGTTCTCGCCTGGGCGCCGGCAGGAGGGCCGCCACCGAACGGGATGGCCGGCGACTCGACGGAACTCTGCGGTGGGACGCTGATCACCGGGGACTCCAACCATGGGAACGCGACCGCGTTGCGCAAGCTCGTCCCATGGCTCCGGCCGCGGCTCGTCGGCGAGGCGACCTCGGCCGGCGTCGGCGACCGGCTGGGGATTGCCACGCCGGGCCACGTCATCGCGTTCCGGGACAACCCGGGCATTGTTCCAGTGTTGGCCCAGCAGTCCGCACGGGAGCTCGCGCGGACCGGCCGATCGTTCCGCGACGTGCTCGATGCGGCCACGTTCGGTGCGCTCGCCGCCGGCTGGCGGGACGGGTTCGGGGCGGACGCCGACCACCTCAAGTCGATAGCGGATATCGACGCTGGGATCGACGCCGGCTGCACGATGTTCACGGCCGACCCGATCGAGTTGGTACCCGACCTTGCGGCCGACGCGCCGGACGAAGCGATCGCCGCTGCCTTCAAGGCCGTCCCCTGGACGGGTCTCGAAGACGACCCGGCCGTGTTCGAGGACCGCTATCCCGAGCACCTTGATCTCGACTCCGGCCCGCTCGAGCTGCCGGCGGCTGCCCTCCGCGCTGCGGCCGCGCGGTTCGGAGCCGCGGTCGTCCAGGTTGCGGCGATGCATCGCCATCTGTCCTCAGCCCTCGACCCGGGCTCGTTCGAGTTCGAGGTGGCCGTCGACGAGATCGAATACACGACCACGCCTATCGACCACGTCTACCTTGCGACCGAGCTCCACCGGCTCGGAGTCAGTTGGGCGAGCTTCGCCCCGCGCTTCGTCGGCGAGTTCGAAAAGGGGATTGACTACCTTGGCGATCGAGCCGAATTCGCGTCGGATGTCGAGATCCATGCAGCCATCGCCCGGCGCCTGGGCGACTACAAGCTGAGCGTCCATTCGGGCTCGGACAAGTTCTCAATCTACGATGCCGTTGCCCACGCAACGCACGACCGGGTCCATCTCAAGACCTCGGGCACGAGTTACCTCGTTGCCCTGCAGACGATCGCCGCGGTTGACGCGGAGCTTATGCGCCGTGTCTGGCGGGTGGCCCTCGAGGCGTACACCACGGCCAGGGCGAGCTATCACGTCTCGGCGACCGCGACGGGTGCGCCGCCGCCGGATGGCGCGTCCAACGCGGCACTGGCTCGACTACTGACCGACCCGAACACCCGCGAGATCCTCCACGTCACGTACGGCGCGGTGCTCCATGGCGAACCGGCCGGCGGCGGCAGAGATCTCGGCGATGACCTGCGAACGGCCATCTGGACGCACCGCGAGACGTACTGGTCGAACCTCGCGGCACACATCGGCCGTCATCTGCGCCCGTTCTCCACGGCTGCACGGCGGCCGACAACGAAAGGAGTATCTCGATGATCACCGGCCCAGGAGCCAGCGCGGGGCCAGGCTCGGCCCTCTTCGACCTGACTGGTAAGGTGGCCGCGGTCATCGGCGGAGCCGGAGTCCTGGGCGGCGCCGTCTGCCACGGCTTCGGCGACGCCGGCGCCGCAATCGCGGTGATGGACCGCTCCCGCGAGCGCGCCGACGAGCTCGTGGCCGCGCTCGCGGCGAAGGGCATCCGGGCCGCCGCCATGGTGCTGGACGCGTCGGATCGAGCGTCCGTGGAACGGGCACGAACAGAAGTAGAAGAACGCCTCGGTCCCGTCGACATCCTGGTCAACGCGGTCGGCATCAACAGTTCGACTCCGTTCTTCGAGCTAGACCTCGAGGAGTGGCACCGCATCCTCGACACGAACCTCACGTCGTGCCTTCTCGGCTGCCAGGTCTTCGGGCGGGCTATGGCCGACCGCGGCCAGGGAGGGACGATCATCAACTTCTCGTCGACCTCCTCGGAGATCCCCCTGTCTCGCGTTCTCACGTACTCCGTCTCGAAGGCCGGCGTGAACATCTTGACCCGGTACCTGGCCCGCGAGCTGGCGCCACATCGGATTCGCGTGAACGCCATCGTGCCCGGGTTCTTCCCGGCCGAACAGAACCGCAAGCTGCTCGACGAAAGCCGCATCGAGGCGATCCTCCGGCATACGCCGATGGGCCGACTGGGCGAGGCCGACGAGCTGGTCGGGACGATGGTCTGGCTCGCCTCGGAGCGCGCCTCGGGCTTCGTGACGGGGGCCCTCATCCGCGTGGACGGTGGCTTCAGCGCAATGACGATCTGAGACCCGCCCTCCCGACCGTCAGGCGTCCCGGCCCCGGGCTATGAGCGCGCCGACCGTGCCGGCTCCAACGCCATCGTCCACGCCGACGACCGCCACTCCGGGTGCGCACGACGAGAGCATCGCCAGCAGCGCGCTCAGCCCGCCGAACGATGCCCCGTAGCCGACGCTCGTGGGACAGGCGATGACCGGAACGCGCGCCAGGCCGCCGACGACGCTCGCGAGCGCGGCGTCCATGCCCGCAACCACGACGATTGCGTCGGCCTGCTCGATCTCCGGCAACTCCGCCAGCAGCCGGTGGAGCCCTGCCACGCCGACGTCGGCGATCACGCGGACGCCCGCCCCGAGGAGCGAGGCGACCGTTTCGGCCTCCTCGGCGACGGGCAGATCCGAGGTCCCGGCGGTGAGTATGAGCAGCCGGCCGCGAGCCTCGGGCACCGCGCGAGGGATGGCCAGCAGCCCGGCAGGCTCGCGCCAGACGACTTCCAGCCCGCGCAACTCGGCGAGGGTTCGGATCGCGGCGGCGTCCTGGGCCGTGACCCGGGTCACGACGACGCTCGACTCGTCGTGCTCGAGCTGGGCCTCGACGATCGCGAGCAGCTGCCCGCGCGTCTTGCCGGGCGCATAGACGAATTCCACCACGCCTTGACGGAGGCTCCGGTGGTGATCCACGCGGGCGAAGCCGAGGTCGCTGAACGGGAGCCGGCGCAGCGACTCAAGCGCGGCCGCCACCGGGACGCTCCCCTCGGCCACGCCCCGCAGCAGCTCCTCCAGCGCGGCGGTGTAGGTCCCGCGCCGCGCCGGTTCCGCAGGCACCGCTACCTCATCCGTATGCATTCGGGCTGTCTCCCGCACCCGTTCCGGCGTACGCCGCCGGCGACCAGCTCTCGAACCCGAGTTCGACGAGACGAGCCCGGACGGCGGACGAGCGGCTCCGCAGGTCCATGAGCTCGTCCGCCTCGACCTCCACCCTGGCGTGGCTGCCGAAGTCCCGAACACGAACCTGACGGAACCCGAGGGCGCGGAGAGCGAGCTCGGCCGCCTCGACCCGCCGCAGGCGCTCGGCGGTGATGAGCTCCCCGAACGGGATGCGACTTGCCAGGCAGGCCGAGGCAGGCCGATCCCAACCGGCGACGCCGATCGCTCGCGCGAGACTGCGCAACTGTTCCTTGGTGATTCCCGCTTCCGCCAGAGGCGAGCGGACATGCAGCTCGGAGGCGGCCGTCATGCCGGGGCGGTCGTCCCGCTGGGTGTCCGAGGCATTCGTGCCATCGACGACCCAAGCGTAGCCCTCGGACTTCGCGATCGCCGAGGCGGCACCGTACACCTCGAGCTTGCAGAAGTAGCAGCGGAACCGCGGGTTACGGGCGTAGCGAGGATCCTCGAGCTCCTTCGTGGGGACCGTCCGCCAGCGCGCCCCGTGGCGGCTCGCCTCCCCGGCAGCGACTACCGCATCGGCGCGATCCCACGCCGGCACGGCGGCCGAGTCGGCGGTGAGGGCCAGACAGCGCTCGCCGAGGAGCGGCGATGCGACGGCAAGCAGGAAGCTCGAGTCGATTCCGCCTGAGAGAGCGAGGACGCACGAGCCGAGACTATCGACGATCTCGAGCAGGCGCTCGAACCGCTCGATCGCAACAGGGTCGCCGGCGCCTGGCCCGGTACTGGCTCGCTCCAGGAGACTTTGGCGCGGCGAGCGAACGGTCGTCGGTTCCGGATGGGCGGCCGTCGCGGCGGGCGGCGCGTGGCGGTCGGTCGGGAGTTTGCTGTACAGCATCGGTCTCCTGACGATACAACCTATCCGCCCACCGCGCCCCGGGCCGGGGGGAAGTCGAGTCCGCTCGGTGTAGAGTTGATGCGCCGTCGCCCATCGTGGTCGCGGCCGAGACCAAGCTCACCTGCAGGCCTCGAACGCCCCTGGGGAGGAGAGTCCTGCCGATGCAGCACGAGAAGACCAAAGACGCCGCGCTCAGGCCCGAAGCACTGGCCGACCCGCCCGTCTCGGCCGCCGCACGCCGGCCGCCGAACGCATCCGGTCGCGAGCCGTTCGCCGAGTTCATGGGCGGGGCTCTGCCCCGTTGGGCACTCGTCCGGCACCGAATGGATGCAGCCGAGGTGACCGACGTAGCCGAGGCCGTGGGCGCGGCGCTTGAACCCGTCCGGCCGGCGATCGAGGTCGGATCGCGGGTCTGCCTGGCGGTGGGCAGCCGGGGCATCGACAGGATCGACGAGGTCGTGCGGGCCACAGTCGCGTGGGTCCGGGCCGCCGGCGCCGAGGTTTTCGTCGTGCCATCGATGGGCAGCCACGGCGGCGCCACGGCCAAGGGCCAGCTCGAGGTGCTCGCCTCCTACGGCATGACCCCCGAATCGATCGGCTGCGAGATCCGATCGAGCATGGAGACGGTTGAGCTGGGCGAGGTCCGGCCCGGCGTCCCGGTCTTCGTTGACCGCAACGCCTTCGAAGGCGCCGACGTGATCGTTCCCATCAACCGCGTCAAGCCGCACACCGACTTCACGGGCGAGATCGAGAGCGGCCTCATGAAGATGATCGCCATCGGCCTCGGCAAGCAGCGGGGCGCCGACACGTTCCATCGCCAGGGCTTCGCCACTTTCCATGAGCTCATCCCCGCGGTCGCCGAGTTCACCCTCTCGAAGGTCAACATCCCGTTCGGCCTGGCCCTCGTCGAGAACGGCTACGCCAGGCTGTGGCGGATCGAGGCGGTGCCGCGCGACCGGATCTGGGACCGAGAGCGGGAGTTGCTGGCGACGGCCCGGGAGCGGATGGCCCGGCTGCCCCTCGGCGCCATCGACGTGCTGGTGCTCGACTACATCGGCAAGGACATCAGCGGCTTGGGGATGGATTCCAACGTCGTCGGCCGCTACTACACAGGACCGACCGGTGCCGGCCCGAGCGTCCAACGGATCGTCGTCCGCGACCTGACGGCCGAGACCGAGGGCAACGCCGTCGGCATCGGCATGGCCGATGTCGTGCTGCGGCGAGCCGTCGAGAAGATGGACGCGCACAAAACGTACATGAACTGCATCACGGCCAAGACGCCCGAGGGCGGGCGCGTCTCGCTGACGCTGGATACGGACCGCCAGGCACTCTCCGTCGCCATCGCCTGCTGCCTCAAGGTAGAGCCGCCCGATGCCAGGATCGTCAGGATCAGCGACACCAAGCACCTCGGACTGCTCTACGTCAGCGAGCCGGCGCTCGAGGACGTGCTGGCGACCGGGCGCTGCGAGGTGGTACGGCCACTCGAGGCGATCGAGTTCGACCGCGCTGGGATGTTCACCTCGTTGACGGAGTAGGGTTTCGCCGCTCCCAGCGTTCACGAGCGCGTCGACGGTCGACGCTTCGGTTGTGCGGCGGAGTCGTGGCGACGAGCGTGTCGAGGAGTTGCTGAGTGGCTGCCGCCACGGCTTCTACTGCGCGGTTGAAGGCCGCCTGATTGGCGCCGGCAGGCCGGATCATGCCGCTGACCTTGCGCACGTACGGGAGCGCGGCCGCGCTCACCTCGTCGGTTGTGGTGGGCGGTTCGTAGTTGTGAAGCGGCTGAATGGATCGGCACATCGCTGGGGCCTCCTGCAAGGGGGCCACGATAGCGCTCCGATGCGGTCTACGACGCGGAGGGAGGGTCGCCCAGCCCGTCGATCGTGACCTCAATCAGGGGGCTATGCGCGGCCATCACATCGACGTCGGTCCGGTTCCAGGCACGAGCCACGTGCCCCAAAATGGCTCGACGCTCCGCAACGTCTGTGATTACACGGGCGGTAGCGGGGAGGTCGGCCGTCAGCTCACCTTTCAGGTGGACAGTAAACCTCGGGTTTGCCTTGAGATTGGAGAGCCAGCGCCGCGTGCGGTCGGGGTTCGGCACGCCGCTGATGTATATGCGCCCGTCGATCACGTGGCAGACGATCTCGATACGGCGCGGCTGGCCGCTGCGCCTCCCCGTCGTGGTGATGTCGATGATGCCGCCCTGCGCCAAGGCGCTGCGGATGGAGTCGTTCACTGGTTGCCTCGGTTTCGTCGGGCCTATAGTTGGTTGCGCCCGCAACCGAGTCTACAGCCGGCGACGCGGGGGTCGGATGCGCCGACCCGCCTGACCCGCGGTGCGAGAGCCCGAGTTCGCCCGCGGCTGCACCGGCCCTCGGACGACCGCCTCGCCGCCTCGTCGCGCCCGTGCGTAGCGACCCATTGCGCTCCTGACGCAATGCGCGTTGACACGCCCCGGATGCCAGCGCAGCATGCTCCGCACCCGGGAGACGACACGACATGAAGAGACGTATCCGGCAGTCGCGGCAATGGATCCGGCCGAAGTCCAGGTGAACCGCCGCACAGGCACACTCGTCGCGGCCATCCTCGGCTCGGGGATCGTCTTTCTCGATTCGACCGTGGTCAACGTGGCCCTGCAGCGGATCGGCCAGGACCTGCCCAGCAGCAACCTGGGCGCCCTCGAGGGCGAGTCGTACGTCTACAACGCCTATCTGCTGAGCCTGAGCGCGCTGCTGATACTGGCCGGCGCCCTGGCCGACGCGTATGGCCGACGCCGTCTCTTCGTCATCGGTCTCGTTGGCTTCGGGGCGTCGTCGATCCTATGCGGTTTCGCGCCAACCATGGAGACGCTGATCGTCTTTCGTATCGTCCAGGGCGCGGCCGGGGCGTTGCTCGTGCCGGGCTCGCTGGCCTTGCTCACCGCCACGTTCGAAGGTGCGGAACGGGGCCGTGCCTTCGGTCTGTGGGCGGCCGCGTCCGCGGCCACGGTCATCCTTGGCCCGGTCGTGGGCGGCATCCTCGTCGAAACGATCTCCTGGCGTGCCGTCTTCTTCCTGAACGTGCCCCTGATCGCGATCGCGCTGTGGGCCAGCTGGCGGTACGTGCTGGAGAGCCGCGACCCGACCTCCGGTCGGGCGTTCGACTGGCTCGGTGCCGGCGTCGTGGCCCTGGCCGTAGGCGGCCTGTCGTTCGGGGCGATCTACGGTCAGCAACACCAGTGGCGCGACGGCGTCGGCCAGATAGCGCTCCTGGTGGGCGCGGTCGCCTCAGTCCTGTTCGTGGTCCTGATGGCCCGCGGCAGACATCCGCTCGTCCCGCTCGGCCTGTTCCGCTCGCGCAACTTCGCGGTCACGAACCTCTCGACCTTCCTGATCTACGGTGCTCTGTATGTGGTTGGCTACCAGCAGGCCATCTTCAGTCAGGGCACGCTCGGCTACTCGGCGCCCGCGGCCGGCCTAATCGGCGTGCCCGGCGCGCTCTTCCTGGTCCTCTTGTCGTCGCGTGTCGGTGGGTTGGCGGGCCGGTTCGGGCCGCGCCGGTTTATGGCGATCGGACCGGCCCTGATGGGCGCCGGCATCCTGTGGCTGACCCGGATCCCGGCCGGCAGCCCGGTCTGGAACCTCCAACCCGGCGATCCCGCAACATGGCTGCCGTCGAGCGGCTACTTGATCGACTTCCTGCCGTGCACGCTGATATTCGGGCTGGGCCTGGCGATCACGGTGGCACCGCTGACGACGGCCCTGATGGCGTCCGTGCCCGAGAGCCGGGCGGGCCTTGGTTCGGCCGTGAACAACGCCATATCGCGAGTCGGCCCGCAGCTGGCCGGGGCGCTCATCTTCGTCGCTATCACGGGCGCGTTCTACGCCAACCTGTCGAATCGCGTGCCTGGACTCGACACGTCGTCGGACCAGGTCCGGCAGACCCTGCCGCCGCTCAACCGGCCGGACGCTTCCGTCGGCCCGGTCCTCGTGGCGGCGGCGCGCGAGTCATCGACCGACGCGTTCCATCTCGCCATGGGCCTGGCGGCCGGCCTGCTGCTCGCCGGAGCCGCGGTTAACGCCGTCGGCATCCGCGACCCGGAGCGCCTCACCGTGGCGGATCCCCAGGTTGCCCCAGCAGCACAGGAGTGAGAAGAAATGGGTGAAGCCGAAAACCGCCGCGCAGTCGAGCGACTCATCGAGGGGCTGAATGCCAAGAACCCCGAGGTAATGAACGAGATCTTAACTACCGCGCCCGCCACGTGAACTGCGGGCAGCGCCGGCCCGACGGCGGCCCGCCATATACGGAAACTGCCCCCGTCGTGTGACGAGGGCAGTTCGCTTGAGGGGCCGAGCTGGCCGATGGATCAGACGAAGCCGTTGGTCTTAAGCCATTCCTTTGCGATCGCAGAGATGTCCTTCTTGTCGACGACAAACTCGGCGTTGAGCTTGGTCAGATCGGGCGTCGTCATCTTGGCCGAGATGTCGTTGAGGATCTTCTCGAAGCTCGCCATGTCAACCTTCGCCAGAAGGTCGTTGCGGACCAGCGGGGCGATGTTGTCGGCCGGCTGAGTGTGCTTGTCGTCGGTCAGGACGACCCAGCCGTTCTTGGCGATGTCGGGTTGCGTGGAGCACAACTCACCCACGTCGATCGTGCCCGCCGCCAGGGCATCGGCCATCGGCTGGCTGCACGCTGCGAGCGGCAGGGCGTTCGAAAGATCGAGCCCATACGCAGTCTTGATCGCCTTCGCACAGACCGGGTTCGTGGCGCAGTCCGTGGCGACGCCGAACCTGAGCTGGCTGGCTACGGCCGTCGTGTCGCTCAGCGTGGCGAGGTGCTTGCTGTCTGCCGTCGCCTTGGTCACGACGAAGGCGTTCTGGTCGGCCGCAGGCGAATAGTTGAGGACGGTGATTCCGCCCCCCTTGCCGGTGAGGATCGTCTGGAGAGCAGACGCGTTGGCGGCCGGATCGCCCGTAGTCTTGGTCGCGTCGTAGTAGGCCAGACCGCTGCCGATGTACTCGGGCTTGAGGTCGAACTTGCCGCTCTCCAGCGCTGGTGCGCTCACCTTCCGGTCACCCAGACCGATGGCGGTTCGATCGACCGTGTAGCCCTTGGCTTCGAGCGCCTGGCCGTAGATCTCGGCCATGAGCTTGGATTCGTAGAACCCGTCCGAGCCAAGTTTGATGGTTGGCTTGCTGCCCCCACCCGTCGAGCAGGCGCTCAGAAGCACCAGCATCGACGCCCCGAGGGCGAGCATGCGGAATCGCCGCATTGGGTTTCCTCCTATTGCCGGCCGCGCAAGCCCAGGGCCGAGCCGCCACGACGCCCGGTGAATATAGACCGTCATCGTCCACCGGCCAAGACCTGGCCCGTCCGATGCCGCCTGAGGGCCCTACCGTGAGACAGGCTCAGACCGCTGCGCGGCGCGCCAAACCCGCAGAGACGAGTCGTCTCTCCAGCGCGAGGAACAAGCCGAGCGTCGTCAGGGCCAGCGCCGCCACCAGCACCACTCCGCCGAACAGCTCGCCGTTGTCCTGGTTGGCGTCGCCCAGAACGATGAAGCGGCCCAGGCCCCCAAACCCAAACGCGGATCCGAGCGTAGCCGTCGCGATGACCTGGACCGCGGCCGATCGTATGCCCGTCGCGAGGACCGGCAGGGCAATGGGGATCTCCACGCCAACCAGGATCTGGCGCTCTTTCATACCCATTGCTCGCGCCGCCTCCACGAGGTCAGCGTCCACGTCGGCGATCCCCTGATACGCGTTCACGAGGATGGGCGGTCCGGCGAGAACGATCATTGCGACGAGCGTTGGGTACAGCGTGAAGCCCAGGTTCGCGTCGAGAACCGTCGTGAACGGCACCAGCAGCCCGATTACGGCGAAGGACGGCAAGGCCCGCCAGGCGTTGGCCGAGGTTACGACCAGCCACGAGAACCGACCTGAATGGCCGATCCACAAACCAAGGGGCAGAGCCACCAGGGCCGCCAGCAGGAGAGATACGCCGCTCAACGCCAGGTGCTCCAGAAGCCTCGCAGGGATGCCATTGGCGCCCTGCCAATGGGCCGGGTCCGACAGCCAGGCCGCAGTGGCGCCGATCAGGTCCATCGCGTCAGGCCCATCATCCGCCCACGGTCCTTCTGGCGGCCCACGGCGTCAGCAGCCGCTGGAGCAGCACGAAGCCCAGATCGGCGATGACCGCGAGGCCGATCGACAGCAGGCCGCCAACGAGAATCTCCGTGGTGAAGTGGCGGTGATAGCCGTCGAGGATGTAGTAGCCCAGGCCGCCAAAACTATCACCTAGGATCGCGGACACGGTGACGAGACCGATCGTCGAGACGCTGGCCAGACGTAGACCCGCCACGACGAGCGGCACCGCAAGCGGCAGCTCCACGCGCCACCAGCGCTGGCCCGGCGTGTAGCCCATCCCGTCGGCGGCGTCGAGCACGTCCCACGGAACGCTGTCGAAGCCGGCCACGATGTTCGGCACGAACAGGACAATCGTATACAGGACGAGGGGGATTTCCGCGGTGAAAACGGACAGGCCGGTTATGGCGACCAGCGCAGCGAACATGGCGAAGCTCGGGATGGTGTAGGCGGCCGTGGCCAGCACGGTCACGAACGGATATAGCTTCCTGCGGCGGATCGAGATGGCCGCCAGCACGAACGAGATGGCGAAGCCGACACTCACGGCGGTCGCGGCCAGATACAGGTGTTGACCCACGCGGTCGGCGATGGGCCCGAGGTGGGCGAATAGCCAGTCCCAACGAATTAGCGGCTCGCCGTTCACGAGTCACCGCC
>CABDYL010000016.1_pt1 | contig 47599 bp, 41 predicted proteins | sample 3131931 | NCBI WGS metagenome assembly CABDYL01 (sample SAMEA5534337, study PRJEB31848) | metagenome | biome: tundra; feature: field; material: soil | place: USA | collected 2013-05 | depth 0.45 m
GCCCCGCCCTGACCCCGCTGTGGTCGCCCGCCAGTGGGCCGCCGAGCTTGCGTTCGAGCGCCCGGGCCTGCTGACCTTCGTCCTCGATCGCCTGGCTGAGGTCACCGGCCAGCCCGTCTGGCAGCCCCGCCTCGACCCAACCAGCGAACTCATCCTCACCATCCTCACCCAGAACAGCGCCGACACCAATGCCGAGGTTGCGTTTGCCGCGCTCCGGGCCGCCTATCCGTCAGCGCCCGCGCCGCTCGGCGCCGCCGACGCCGAGCCTCGCCACTTCCCGGGCTGGGGCGGCTTGGGCCTGCCGGACCTGCCCCCGCCGGACTGGGCAGCCGTGGAGGCCGCCCCGATCCCGGAGCTGACCGACGTCATCCGCCCCGGCGGCCTGGCCAACCAGAAAGCCCCGCGCATCCAGGCCGCGCTTCGGGCGCTGGTCGCCAACGGCGGCAGCTACTCGCTGGAGTTCCTTGCCGAGACGCCGGCGCTGGAGGCTCGCGACTGGCTCTCAGCCATCCCAGGTATCGGCAAGAAGACCGCGTCGGTGGTGCTGCTCTTCGGCTTCGGTACGCCGCTCATGCCCGTTGATCGCCACGTCCATCGCGTCAGCCAGCGGATCGGGCTGATCCCGGCCGGCACGGACGCCGATGCCGCCCACGACTACTACCTGGCCATGCTCGCACCGGATCAGATGTATGAGACCCACGTCTCGCTGATCAGCCACGGCCGCCGCACCTGCCACGCCCGTAACCCCGACTGCGAGCACTGCCCGGTGGCGCCGCGCTGCCGCTACTTCGACCCAAAGGCGGAGTAGACCGGCGGAATGGCCACCTGACGCCGAGCGGACCGGCTAGACGTTCCTGAGGCCGCGCTCGGGTTCCTCCTATTTGTTGGTTTGGCAGTGCGATTCCTGGGGGCGGCGATCAGTGAACGAGCTGGACTTCGCCCATCGGCCCGAGCTGCTGGGCGTTCGGCGATTTGCCGATCGTCTCCGACACTCTCACGCCCTGGAGCCATTTCGCGTGCTGGGTGTCCACGCCGGTGAACACGATGGCGCCGAACCCAACGATGTGGTAGTAGGCGTTAGCCCCCGAGCCGCCGGCGTAGTCCCAGATCGGCGTCCACAAGATGACGTGGTTCTTGATGTAGTAGCTGAGATCGACGGGCTTGTTGCCGGTGAGGCTGCCGATGAAGTTGTTGGTCGCACTTGGATTCAGTTGCGTACAACAGCCGTAACTATTCGGGGGCGGGCCGACCTCGGTCTGTAGGAAGCCCTCGCTTGTTTCACAACCGGCGACGATCATCCCCAAGCCGAAGCCGGTGCATTTCCCTGCGGCTCCGAACTTGAGCCATCCGAAGCCCCCGGGCGCGCTCAAATTCCCGGACTCGAGATCGCCCGACGTTATTCCAAGACACAAGAGGAAGCTTGGCGATGTCGGGTCGCAGAAAGGAAGCGAGTTGAACTTGGAATCGTTGATGCCGACCGGCATGACTCCGGGGGGCGCCACACCCTGTGTGACCGCAGTCGCGGCGGTCCCGGCCGACCACGTGTTGATGCCTATGATGCCCAGAAAGAACGTATTCCACGAGGTCTTGGCGTTGACGGTAACGCCGACTGCGTCGGCGGGAATTCCGTGCCCGACGTCGCCGAGCGCCTTGCCCGTCTGATCCACGTATTTCGCACTGACGAGCTGGGCGTGATTGGCAGACAAGACCGACTGGATGGCGAGGACGACATTCGCATCCGTGCCTGCGCCCGCGGGTTTGCCCGTTATCGACTCACCCAGCACCCGCGTGCCTGCCATGGCGGAGAAGTCAGCCGCGTTCTGAGCCGTTCGCTGCTGGCTGAATCCGTAGCCTGCGTCCGCGACGAGCCCAGCCGACAGTAGCAGCACGGGCAGCAATAGCACGAAGATAACCAGCGTTTGGCCACGTTGGGACAGAGTGCGTGGGCGGTTCATCGACGTCTCCTACTGAATGGTCATCGTGGTCGACGCGGACAATGACACCGACCCGATGGCCTGACCCGCGACGGGCGTGATTGGGATGAAGTTGTAGACGATTCGGACCGACACGAGCTCTCCATGGGCATTTGGCACCATGACATCAGAGCTGTCGCATGACGGGAAACTAACGGTCGTCTCGTCCCAGGCTCCGGTCGGGGCCGGATCACTACTTCCGCCGTCATCACAGGCAAGGTATACGTTTACGATCGGGCCCCCCAGGGAGACCACGCGATTCACAGCCGTGACCACATCCGCCTTCAGGGCGGCCGAGTCCACGGGGCAGACGTGGGCACCGGGATTCGCAGCTGTGATCTGGCTCTGCGCGGACACGCATGCCGGATCGTTGGACCCGATCCAATAGGCTTCGACTGCCGCGACTCGCGCCCCTTCCCGGGCTGCCTGAGAGAGCTGACTGTTCGTGTAGAGGAGGCGAGCCCCGTCGATGGTGCCGAAAAACACAAGCACGAGAATCGGGAAGACGAGAGCGAATTCGACGAGGGCCTGACCCTTTGCGCGGCGTCTGGTCAACATGTCATGGCTTAACCGAGATCGTCACGGTTTTCGAGCCAGAACAGCTCGCCCCGGCCGTGACGGTAAGCTTTGCCCCCCATGTTTCCCAGCCATTGCCTTGCCGTGGGTGCGTGTACAGGTGCGTCACCGAACCGACCGTCGTGTTCGTCACACCGTCCCCGAAGTCCCACAGCCACGAAGCTGGACTAAAGCTGGATGTGCCGGTGAATGTGACATTGAGGAGGCCGTCCGCACCTTCAACGGTCGGCGGGTTGGGGTCGGTCGAGATGGTCACAACTGGCGGAACGCACTGCGTCGCCGTAGGCGTAGGCGTGGGCGTCGCGGTCACGGTCAGCGTGCCGGCGACGTAGCTGATGCTGTAGCCGGCCAAGACCGCGCCCGAGCATGTGATCGGGTAGCTCCCGATCGGGCTCAAAACTGTGGCGGTGCTGCTGCAGGTGGCCGGGGTCGTGAGGCTGACCGAGGGGCTGACGACGGAGGTGAAGGCCGGGTCGGCCGCGCCGACGACCCGAGTCTGGTTATTCGCGGTGATGGTCAGCGGAGTCGAGGTCACTGACGCGACTTTGGGATTGAAGATTGGAGCGGTGGCGGAAGTCGTCAGTGTCAACGAGCCGCCGAAGAGGCTTCCGATAAAGGGGGTCAGGAAGGCAAAGGGCTGTTTGACGGTTACAGTGACCTGATTACCGATCCCTCCCGCGTAGTCCGAGGCCACGTGGCAGTCGATGGGGGTAGACGGCGCGGATGGAGAGAAGCACTTGGAGGAGACGTCCAGCGCGTCACCGCCACTCTGGCCCTGTGCGTTTGATTGACCGGTTGCCGCATCCACAATGCCCTGATTGAAGGCGATCGTGGTGTAGGCGCTGTCGGCAGCCTGCGCGGCTGCGTAGTTAGCACCCTCTCGCGCCGCGTTGACGTCCGAGATGTATGCCGAGAAAAACCGCCCGAAGTCAGCGACTATGAGAAGAATCAGCATCATGACCGGCAGGATGAGGACGAACTCCACCATGGCTTGCCCGCGTCTCCTAGTCGACGACGAGGGGAGGAGCGGCGGCAGCGGCCGCAAGGCGGCTCTTCGCCGCAAGCGAATCGACATCGGCTGAGTCCCTGGCAGTGAGTTGCGGTCGAACTACCGCGTTGCGTGATCCTACAAGGCCAAGCTTGCCGAACGCCTTGCATCGGTGCGACTTGGCACCAGTTGAAGCGTGGCACCTGCCCGAGGGAGAGCCCGGAGTCCAGGGCGTGCCCTTCTCTCGCGAAGCCTCGTCGCGCGACTTCGATCGGCTGCCTCCTCCCCAGTCGAAGAGCCTTATGCCGCTCATCGTCGAGATCGCCCGATGAACTCACCGCCTGCGCACGGCTGCTGATGCCGTCTGCGAGAGGCCGCGGCAGCACTCCGGGACCTCATCTGCACCCGATCAAGTCCGCAGCTCGCGTTTGCAACGCTCGATGCGAGTCCGCACCTATACTCGGGGCAACGCCCACGCAACCGGGCCCTCGGGGGAGGCAAGCAGCGCGAATGATCGAGCCCCGGGCACAACGGATCCTGCTCGTCGACGACGACGCGAACCTGCTGGTCGTGCTGGCCGAGCAGCTGCGCGACGACGGCTACGACGTGGAGACCGCTCGCGACGGCCAGGAGGCACTGCACCGGCTGGAGACCGGCTGGCCGGACCTGATCCTGCTGGACCTGATGATGCCGAAGGTGGACGGTCTGGCCCTGGCCCGCGAGATCAAGGCCGCGGCGGACCTGCCGATCATCGTCCTCTCGGCGATCGACACCGCGGACAGCAAGGCCCGGCTCCTCGACGAATTCGCCGAGGATTACGTCTCCAAGCCTTACCACTACCCGGAGCTGCGGGCCCGAATCGAGCGTGTCCTGCGAAGGCTGGGCGATCGAATTCCGCGCCAGTCACTGGTCCTCGGCCCCAACCTCACCCTGGACCTGTACCGGAAGGCGGCGACGGTCGGCGGCACGGAGGTGCAGCTGACGCCGACCGAATCCCGACTGCTCCATGCCCTGGTGGCCCATCTCGAAGCGACCGTCACGACGGATACCCTGCTGGCTCGCGGTTGGACCGACACGGAGGAGGCCGACGCGTCGTACGTCTGGGTCTCGATGCGCCGTTTGCGCCAGAAGATCGAAGTCGACCCCGACCGGCCTGTCTATCTGCTGACCGTCCGAGGAGTCGGCTACCGTCTCGTTCCGAGTCGGGCCAAGAATGGCTGACAAGCGGGCCACGGACGACGACGTTGGGGCACAGACCGTGCCGGCTGGGCCGCCGGCCCAGCCGCCGGCAAGACGATTCGAGTTGCCGTTCCGCATCCTCCTTACGGCAGCGCTCATCTTGTCTTCAGTGCTGCCGCTGGCCGTATTCGGCGCCATCTTGCTAGCGGCCCGGTTGGACACCGATGACAGGGTCGTCGTGCCGCTGTTGATCGCATTGATGGTTGCAGCGGCGCTCTTCGGCCTGCTGGTCGCGGCCGTCGCCGTCACCAGCCTGACCAAGCCGCTGCGCCGCATCACGGCCGCGGTGGAACGCGTGGCCGCGGGCGAATCCAGCCCGCCCATCCATCTCACCGGCGACGACGAACTCGCCCGTCTCGCGGAGAGCCACAACCGAATCGCCGCCGAGGCGCAGCGCCGCAACCGCGAACTCGGCGCCCTGTTACGGGCTATCGCCGAGTACTCGCCGGCGCAGGGAGTTGCAGCGCTGACGGCTCGCGCCGCGTCTGACGCTCGCGCCATCTTCGGCCTGATAGACGCCCAGCTCCGGCTCGTGGATCCGGCGACCGTTCCGCCGGCGGAATTGATTCCGGGTGATCCGCGGCCCGTCCGCGCCGCGACTCAGGCCGGCGGCGAGACGCTCGGCCTTCTGACGGGCAACCTGCCGGCGACGCGCAGCTGGGAGCGTGCCGACCAGGATCTGCTGGACCTGTTCGCCAGCGAAGTCGGCGTGGCCCTGCGCAACGCCGAACTGTTCGGACAGATCGAGAAACAGAACGCCAGACTCCTCGAACTCGACGCGGCCAAGGACGAGTTCCTGCGCGGCGTCAGCCACAACCTGCAGACGCCGCTGACCAGCATCCGCGCCTACGTGGACCAACTCCGGGCGTCGTCGGTCGAGGCGGCTCAGGACCGCCGCCTTCAGATCGTGGCCGAGCAAGCGGACCGGCTCACCCGCCTCGTTCGCCAGCTTCTCACCGTCACCCGGCTCGAGGCCGGCGTGCTGCGTCCCGAGGTGGAGGTTATCGCGTTGGGGCTGCGAGTTCGTCGCGCCTGGGAGGCACTCAACGCCGCCACGGTGGACTTTGAGCTGCGAGACCTGGGCCGCGGATGGCTGGCCGTGGCGGATCCGGACCAGCTGGACCAGGTCCTGTGGGCGCTTCTGGACAACGCCCTGAAGTACGGCGGCCGCGAAGGCAAGATCGAGGTCGAGGTAACGGCGGACGAGGCCACCAGCCGACTCCACCTCACCATCACCGACCACGGCGCGGGGATTTCGGCGGCAGACCGAAAGCGAGTTTTCACCCGCTTCACCCGGGGTGCTGCACAGACCAGCGGCGACGGCACGGGCTTGGGCCTGTACGTCTCGCGACAGCTGCTGCGGAAGATGGGCGGCGAGCTCACTCTCGAGCCGGCCGGCCAGGGATCGGGAGCTACGTTCCGGATCACGCTCCCCGGCGAGCCGCCCGGCGACGAAGGCTAGACGGCCCGGCTGAGGCGTGCCCGAGGCGGAGCCGCCGTTCCGGGCTTCGCCACGCGGACCCCCCGAATATGAGCTACGCCCTCATGCATTCTGCCTAGGTATCACGGCGGATACATGGCCCCTCTTAGGCCATTGGATTGCGACGGGTGTGTGGCAAGAATCACGCCACGCCACGGAATCCTCGCCCGACATATCGCTCCGGGTCAAGTTCCGAAGGCACGAAACCGAAATTCCCTGGAGCCTACGCACGGATCAAATGGCTGGACGACCCGGATTCCTAGGCGGCCTGCGGGGCGATCAATCAGATCGCGACGCCGACTCCGGATTCGGCTCCGGCTTCGGCGTCGAGAGCGTCCGCCTTGGCGAACCGCCCAGCCGCGGCGAGGGCGGGTTCGACACCCCACCCGGCTTCGACCCCGTCTGGGGAACACTCGGTGCGCCCACGGCCGGCGGCAGCAACGACTGGCTCTCTCGTTCGGCTGAAGAGGAGCCGGAGGGAATTGCGGTCGAGGTTGAGATCTTCGGCGACGGCTTCCAGATCTCGGGCCAGATCCACACAGGACAGTTTGATCGGCTGTCAGACTGGATCAACATGCAGTCGGGGTTCATCCAGGTCCGCGACGCCTGGCACGTCCATCTCGGCCAGAGGAACCTGCCCGATCCGGAACAGCGGCGGGGGGTACTGTGGGTCCGGCTCGATCAGATCGTCCTGGTTGCGGAGCAGCCGGCGGTCCAGCAAAGCCGCGGCCGCGCCCCCGTTGTCCAGAAGCAGCGACGCAAAGTCTCGATTGTCACGCCCGGCTATAGCCTGCGCGGAAACCTGTACATCCACGCCCATGGCTCGATGAAGCAGTACCTTGAGTCGCCCGATCCGCGCTTCCTGCCGATGACGGAGTTGAACGTGCGCTGGCTCTCCGACCCGACTCTGGTCGCCCGCTTCCCATTTGCCATGGTCAACCGCGACCAGGTGGTAACCGTGCTGGACGAATCGGCCTCCCCAGCCGGCGACACCGCCCGCGCACTCCCCGATGCCTCCGAGGGCGATATGCCGCTCCACCAGAGGTCGGGCGCGGCCTAAGCGCGCCGCGACGCCAGCGCCGCGCTCAGCGCGCGGGCTGCGTCGGAAGTTGACGCCGCACGGCTACCACGCGCTCCAGATCCAGGTCCGCAACCACGATGCCCGGTCCGTCCGGAGCCTGGGCAACGACGATCCCCCACGGGTCTATGACCATGCTGCGGCCGTGGGTGGGAACGCCGGCTCCGATACCGCACTGAGCCGGGGCTATCACGAAGGCCCCGTTCTCGATGGCCCGGGCCCGAAGCAGCACCTCCCAGTGGTCCCGGCCGGTGGCTTCGGTGAAGTTGGCCGGCACCGCCAGAACTTGCGCCCCACCGGCAGCCAGCTCGCGATACATCTCAGGAAAGCGCAGGTCGAAGCAGATGCTCAGGCCGAGGCGCACATCCGCCTCTTCGGCCGCCCCCTGCAACACAGCCACGACGGTGGAGTTGCCTGGCGTGATGCGCGAGGACTCGCGGTCGGACGGGCCATCCTCGATGCTCACGTCGAAGAGGTGAACCTTGCGGTAGGTGGCGACGACTTGGCCGGCCGGATCGAGAAGGACCGACGTGTTGTAGGGGCGCAGGGGATCGGTCGAGCGCTCGGCCAGGCTGCCCAGGAGGATCCACGCGTTCAGTTTGCGGGCCAGGTTGGAGAACGGCTCGGTCAGCGGGCCTGGCACGTCCGTCGCGGATTCGCGGAATCCGGCCAGGGGGCCACGGTACTGGAACATTTCGGGCAGGGCGACCAGACTCGGGTGGTGCTCGCCGGCTTGCCGGACGAGGGCAGCGGCGCGTTCGACATTGGCCGCGACATCCTGGTCGGCAGCCAACTGGACCAGGGCGACTCTGAGTTTGCTCATTCGCGCTGCCTCCCATGCGGTGCCCCAACGGCCGCCCGTCTTCAGGTCGATGGTAACCCGCCGGCGGGGCTGCCTCCACTCCTGAGCCACGCGGAACGCCCGGATTAGCTGGCAGCGGCATCTGACCCGGCAATGCGTGGAACCGCCGCGAGGCCATCGGGAACTGCCAGATCGGATAGCGAATAGACTGGCAGCAATCGAGTGAAACGGTCCCACAGGAGGTCGAACGGTGAGCACGGGCGTACCCGGAACCGGCTACGAAGCCACGGTCGAGGCGGCCGTCGAGGCAGCTCTACCCAAGCTCGACCTGGAGACCAAAGTGCGGCTCCTGACCGGCGCCGACTTCTGGTCGACATACGCCGTTCCCGAGATCGGGCTACGCCAGGTGATCGTTTCGGACGGTCCAGCGGGCGTGAAGGGCGGCTCGGTCGGGCATGACGAAACCACGACAAGCCTGCCGTCCCCCACGGCCCTGGCGGCCAGCTGGGACGAGCAACTCGTCCGTGAGATCGGCGAGTTGCTTGCCGGCGAGGCGCGTCGCAAGGGCGTCGACGTGGTGCTCGGCCCAACGATCAACCTGCAGCGCTCCCCGGTCGGCGGGCGCCACTTCGAGCAGTTCTCTGAGGACCCGCTCCTGACCGGACGGATCGCTTGTGCCTACGTCCGCGGCCTGCAGTCGCGGGGCGTGGGCGGTTGTCCTAAGCACTACGTTTGCAACGACTCCGAGACGGATCGTCAGAACCTCAACGTAGACGTGGCCGAGCGGCCGCTGCGCGAGCTGTACATGGCCCCGTTCGAGCGGACCGTTCGCGAGGCCGAGACCTGGTCAGTCATGGCGGCCTACAACGGCGTGCGCGGGATGCGCATGACGGAGAGCGATTTGCAGACCGATCCACTGAAGTCGAAATGGGGCTTCGACGGGGTGGTCGTCAGCGATTGGTACGCCACCAAGTCCACCGTGCCGGCGGGCCGAGCGGCGCTGGATCTGGTGATGCCCGGTCCCGACGGGCCATGGGGCGAAAAGCTCCTCGCTGCCGTCCGGGCCGGCGACGTAAGCGAGGCCGCGATCGACGACAAGGTTCGGCGGCTGCTGCGCCTTGCCGCACGCGTGGGGGCTCTGCAGGGAGTGCCTGCGGCCACACCCATGGCCATCCGGCCGCCCCAGGCCGAGGTATCGGCGCTGGTCCGTCGAGCGTTGTCGGCGGGGTCAGTACTGCTCAGTAATGACGGGCTGCTGCCGCTCGAGGCGGGAAAACTGCGGCGGCTGGCGGTGCTCGGCCCGAACGCGGACTTGCCACCCGGCCAGGGCGGCGGTAGCTCGAACCTGCGGCCCGATTACGCGGTCACCCCACTGGCTGGCCTGCGTGCGGCCCTGCCGGGCGTTGAGTTTCTCGTCAACCCCGCGGATCGGGTGCGACCGGGCTGGCAGCTCGTGGTAGACGCCGAGGTACAGCTCCCCGCAGAGGCGGGCGCGGCGGCCGGCAAGCCTGGCATCCTGGTCCGCATCCTCGACGAAGAGGGCGCGGGCGGGACGATCGCCCCAGATGCGACCCTCGCCGGCGAGATCGGCCGCGAGACCGCACGCCAGACGCGGCCGGACGGCCGTCTGGGCTGGGGCGGCGACGCGGCGATCGCGGGCAGGCACGTGTTCGAGCTGTCAACCCGAGTCGTCTCGCCGGTGAGTGGCAGGCACAAGATCGGGATCATGGTCCGCGGCCACGTTGCGATGTGGGTCGATGGCAAGCTCATCTCCGACGAAGGCGTCCCGCCCACGGAGATCGACATCGACGCCATCTGGGGCGACTCGCCCTATCGCGAGGCCGAGGTCGAGATGACGGCCGGCAAGCCTGTCGAGTTCCGGGCGCGTTGGCGCAAGTTCTTCGACCAGAATGCAGCCAAGATCTCACTTGCGATGGAGAAGCCGAACATGACGCCGGCCGAGGCGCTGGCCGAATCGGAGCGACTGGCCCGAGCGGCCGACGCGGTTCTCCTCGTTATCGGCACCACCGACCAGGACGAGAGCGAGGGCCGCGACCGCGAGTCGCTCGCCCTCCAGCCCGCCCAGGACGAACTAGTTCGGCGAGTGGCCGCCGCCAACCCACGGACCGTGGTCGTAGTATCGGCCGGATCGCCGGTGTTGATGCCATGGCGCCACGACGTGGCCGCCATCCTGCTGACGTGGTTCCCGGGCCAGGAGGTGGGCAATGCCATGGCGGACATGCTCCTCGGCCGCACCGAGCCGGGCGGGCGGCTGCCCACGACGTGGCCGGCCGCAGCTGAAGACGTGCCCATCCTGGACACGCAGCCGGACAAGGGCTGGCTCCACTACACCGAGGGCCTGGACCTCGGCTATCGGGCCTGGCTGCGAGCAGAAGCCGCCCCTGCTTTCCCCTTCGGCCACGGCTTCGGCTACACGGAGTGGACGTACATCGACGTCGAATCGGCAGTCGGCGGCCCTGAGACCGGCGGCTCGCCCGCCGTCAGGGTTCGCCTCCGCAACTCCGGCAGCCGACCGGGTCGGGAGGTGGTCCAGGCCTACCTCGCCCGGCCCGAGAGTGAGATCGAGCGGCCGCTGCTGTGGCTCGGTGGCTTCGCCTCGGTTGAGGCTGCGGCAGGTCAGGAGATCGAGGTCATAGTTCCGATCGATCGATGGGCTCTACGGCACTGGGACGAAGCCGCCGGCGACTGGGCCGTCGAGCCCGGTCAATTCGAGGTCCGGATAGGTCGAAGCATCGGCGACCTTCGGCTCGCCTCTGTCGTCGAAGTCAAAAGTTAAGCGCATATTGGTAGAGCCCCAGGCCGCAGCCGAATCCGTCGCCGTCGAGACGTCCGCGCCTCGGGCGCGAGCCGCCTGGATTCCGATGTCGTACCTGGCGGCCTGGGCGTACCTCCTCTATGGCATCGGCAGCGCAACGCCTTATCTCCGCACTGACCTGGGCCTGACGGACTTCGAGGCGGGGCTACACGCTTCCGCGCTGGCGGTCGGCGTGCTGGTCGCGGGCGCCAGCGCCGACGCCATCGCCAGGCGGATTCGTCGGGGCGGGCTGCTCGACCTGGCCGTAATCAGCCTCATTGCCGGCATAGCTCTCGTCGCTCTCGCCCCCTTCCTGGCGATATCGCTGGCGGGCGCGTTCTTACTGGGCCTGGGAGGAGGGTCGCTGGGGACCCAGGTCAACGTCCAGCTGGTTCGTGTCGGAGGTGACAACAGCCGGCGGCTGATAAGCCAGGCAAACGCAATATCCATGATCACGGCCGCGTCCGCGCCGCTGGCCATCGGCCTGGCCACATCCGGGCTGCACGCCTGGCGTTTAGCCCTGCTCCTGCCGATCGTGCCATTTCTGCTCCTGACCGCGTTCCGGCCGCGCGCATCTGGTCAGGGCACGACGGTGCGCCCACCTCGAGCGAAGCTGCCGACGGTCTACTGGTTCGCCTGGTTGCTGATCGTCCTGGGCGTCTCAATCGAGTTCTCGTTCGTCGTCTGGGGCTCGACGATTGTGGGCCGTCGAACCGGGATCTCCGACGCGAACGCGACCCTGCTGGCCAGCCTTTTCGTAGCCGGCATGTTCGCCGGCCGTGCCGCCGTCGGCCGCGGCCTGGGAGGGCGCCGCAGTCCGCGCCTTATCCTGTCGGCCGGCCTGATCACAGCGATGCTCGGGGCGGCCATCGTCTGGATATCGACTGAGCCCGCCGCTTCCGCGCTTGGCCTCTTTCTCGGCGGCCTGGGTACGGCGTGCCTTTGGCCGGTCGGCCTCGCCGTTGCGTTCGCCAGCTCACCAGGGGCCCAACTCGAGGCCTCGGCCCGTGCGACCCTCGGCTCCGGCTTGGCCGTGCTCGTGGCGCCGTCAGCCCTTGGCCTTGCGTCGGATGCGGTCGGCGTGGTGTCGGCCTGGTTGATCATCATTGCCCTCGGCGCGGTCGCGCTGGCAGTCCTGGCAGTGACCCCGCGTCAGCCCGCCGGGTCGCCGACGCCACAGAACGCACGGTGACGGGGATGAGTCAGAGACCCCGGCCCGGGGTCCGCGCGGCCCGGCCGGACAAGGGAGATACGGCCCCCGGAGTCGGGCGGTGCGGCCCGCTGAGCGTCCCATCCGAGTCCCTATCATCTGCTGGGCCGGTCATCAACGCACCCTAAAACTGTGCGAACCGCAGGCCGACCGGCTTCACATCGGCGCTTACCTGGCCGATCGCACTGGAAAGATGGCAATGCCAGTACTTCACGCCAAGCCACTCGCGCCAAGCGACGATAAGCGCTGGAAGATCGTAGAGACGCGAATGCGCCGTATGGGCGATCGCCCGGCAGCGCTGATCGAAGCGCTCCACGCCGCTCAGGAAGCATTCGGGTACCTCGACACCGAGGCCCTTAACTTCGTGGGTGACACGCTCGGCGTGCCCCATTCGCGCGTCTACGGCGTCGCTACCTTCTACTCGTTCTTCACCCTGAAGCCGCAGGGCGAGCACACCTGCGTCGTGTGCACGGGGACCGCCTGCTACATCAACGGCGCGAAGGAGATCCTGGCCGGCCTCGACCGTGCGCTCCACGTCAAGCCCAAGGAGACCACCGCGGACGGCAAGATTTCGATCCTTACGGCGCGCTGCCTCGGCGCGTGCAGCCTGGCGCCCGCGGTCATCGTCGACGGCGACGTCAAAGGCAAGGTGAGCGCGGCCGAGCTCGTTGCCCAGCTGGAGGCGATGTGAGCGAGATGCCAGCCACGAGGCGACCAATCCGCCGCCGCGTGATCACGGAAGAAATCTCTGAGCAGCCACCGCGCGCGTCGGCGTACGTATGCGAGGCCGCCAGCTGCATGTCGGCTCAGGCCCACGACATCACCGTGCGCCTCGGCGAGCGTGCCGCTGAGGCCGGCCTGACGGACGTGTTGATCAAGCGTGTTGGCTGCCTCGGCCTGTGTGCCGCGGGCCCGCTCGTCGAGATCAACGAGACCGGCAAGCTCTTCGAGCGTGTCAAGCCGGATGACGTCGAGGGCATCATCAAGGCCCTCAAGAAGGTCAAGCCGACCGACACGCGCCAGCCGCAGGGCCCCTTCTTCGAGAAGCAGCTTCGGGTGGCCACCGAGAACCTCGGGCGGATCGACCCCGAGAGCCTCGACGACTATATCGACCGCGGCGGCTACGAAGCCCTCAAGCGCGTGCTCTCCGAAATGACCTCCGCCGACGTCCGCGAGGAGATCACTCGCAGCGGCCTGCGCGGCCGCGGCGGCGCCGGTTACCCCACGGGCCTCAAGTGGACCACCGTGGCCAAGGCCCAGGGCGTCCAGAAGTACGTCATCTGCAACGCCGACGAGGGCGACCCCGGCGCGTTCATGGACCGCAGCGTCCTCGAAAGCGACCCGTTCTGCATCCTCGAAGGCATGGCCATCGCGGCCTTCGCGGTCCACGCCACGGAGGGCTACATCTACTGCCGAGCGGAGTACCCGTTGGCCGTGTCCCGCCTCCGGATGGCCATTCGGTTGGCCCAGCGGGCGGGGTTCCTGGGCGCCGGGATTGCCGACACCTCGTTCAACTTCGACGTCCAGATCCGGCTCGGCGCCGGCGCCTTCGTGTGCGGCGAAGAGACCGCCCTGATCGCGTCGGTTGAGGGCCGCCGCGGCACGCCGCGACCTCGGCCACCGTATCCGGCGGTCCAGGGCCTGTGGGATTGCCCGACTCTCATCAACAATGTCGAGACGTTCGCCAACGTGGGCGCGATCCTGCGCAAGGGTTCGGAGTGGTACGCGGGGATCGGCGTCGGGAAGAGCAAGGGCACCAAGGTCTTCGCCCTGGCTGGCCGGATCGTGAACACCGGCCTGATCGAGGTCCCGATGGGAACGACCCTGCGGGAGATCGTGTACGACATCGGCGGCGGCCTCATCGATGGCCGGCCGTTCAAGGCGGTTCAGACCGGCGGTCCATCGGGCGGCTGCATCCCCGCCCAACTCCTGGACATGGCGGTCAGCTACGAGTCCCTCATAGAAGTTGGCTCGTTCATGGGATCCGGCGGCCTGATCGTTATGGACGATACGTCCTGCATGGTCGATGTCGCCAAGTACTTCCAGGACTTCTGTCGCGAGGAGTCGTGCGGCAAATGCGTCCCCTGCCGCGTCGGCACGACCCAGCTCTACATGCTCCTCGACCTGATCACCCGCGGCGAGGCCACGCTGGACGACCTGGCCCAGCTCGAACGGCTGGCTGGCATTGTCCAGAAGACCGCGCTCTGCGGACTTGGCCAGGGGGCGCCCAACCCGATCTTCAGCACGCTGCGCTACTTCCGCGATGAGTACCTGGCTCACATTGTGGACAAGGTCTGTCCCGCCGGCGTCTGCACGATTACTCCGGCGGAGGTTACGGCATGACCACTGTTTTCACTCTTCAGATCGACGGCAGGGATGTCGCCGGTTCGGAGGGCCAGACCGTCATGGAGGTGGCCGAGGAGAACGGGATCGACATCCCGGGCCTGTGCCACCTCGAAGGCATCCACGATCGCGGCGCCTGCCGCCTGTGCATGGTTGAGATCGCAGGCACACCGAAGCTCGCCGCGGCCTGCATGACCAAGATCACCGAGGGCATGGACGTCACGGCCCACTCCGAGCGCCTCCTGGAGTACCGCCGGACCATCACCGAGATGATGTTCGTTGAGCGCAACCACGTCTGCGCGGTTTGCGTGGCCAACAACCACTGCGAGTTGCAGGACATGGCCGCCGACTTGGAGCTCACCCATTTCGATCTGCCGCGGATCAGCCCGAAGGTCGAGATCGACGCCAGCCACCGGCTCTTCGCGATCGACCACAACCGCTGCATCCTGTGCCTGCGTTGCGTCCGAGTATGCGACGAGATCGAAGGTGCGCACACCTGGGACGTCATGAACCGGGGCCTTGAGACCCGGGTTCAGATCGACATGGGAATCCCCTGGGGCGAATCCACCACCTGCACGAGCTGCGGGAAATGCGTCCAGGTCTGCCCGACCGGGGCCCTATTCGAGAAAGGGCGCGCCGTTGCCTCAGGCAGCAAAAGGCAGAGGCCCTTCCTGCCGTGGCTCAAGGCCGTGAAAGATGAGCGTGGGCAGTGAGCAAGCCACGGGTCGCAACCGTCTGGCTCGATGGCTGCTCCGGCTGTCACATGTCCCTGATCGATCTGGACGAGCGCCTCCTAGACATCTTCGAGCGAGCCGACCTCGTTTACGGTCCCCTTGTCGACTTCAAGGAATTCCCGGAGAACGTCGATGTCTGCCTGGTCGAGGGCGCCGTGTCCAGCGAGGATGACCTCCACAAGATCAAGTTGGTCCGCGCAAGAACTACGACACTCATCTCGTTCGGCGACTGCGCCGTCACCTCCAACGTGCCGGGCATGCGAAACCCGATCGGCGTCGCGCCCCTGCTGGATCGGGCGTACCTGGAGAACGTGACGCTTAACCCGCAGATACCGTCGGACGTCGTGCCGAAGCTCCTGCCGACCTCGATGCCGGTCCACCAGGTGGTGAAGGTCGACGTCTTCCTGCCGGGCTGCCCGCCCTCTGCCGACCTCATCTACACCTTGCTCGATGACCTGCTGGCCGGTCGCATCCCTGACGTGACCAGGGCCCGGTTCGGTCGCTGACGGGAGCCTATATGCGCCGAACCATCGTCATTGATCCTGTCACCCGCATCGAGGGCCACTCCAAGATCACCATCCAGCTCGACGACCGCGGCGAGGTCGTCGACGCCCATTTCCACGTCACCCAGTTCCGCGGGTTCGAGCGCATCACCCAGGGCCGGCCCGTCCACGAGATGCCCGCGCTTATGTCCCGCATCTGCGGGATCTGCCCGGTCAGCCACCTCATCGCGTCCGCTAAGGCGGTCGACGACATTCTCGCCGTCGAGCCGCCCCCGACCGGCGCGGACCTGCGGCGGATCATTAACCTAGGCCAGATCGTGCAGTCGAACGCGCTGTCGTTCTTCCACCTCTCGGCGCCGGATCTCCTGTTCGGTTTCGACGCCGACCCGGCGAAGCGGAACATCATCGGGCTGGCCCGGGAGAACCCGCAGCTGGCGAGGGACGGCATAGCGCTCCGCAAGTGGGGCCAACAGATCATCGAATGGCTTGGCGGCAAGCGAATCCACCCGACCTGGATCGTCCCGGGCGGCGTCGCTCAGCCGCTCACCGCCGAGATCCGCGACCGGATACTGGCCGGCGTCCCGGAGGCAATCGCGGCCGTCGAGCGGGCGATCGCCTGGTACAAGTCCGACATGCTGCGCTGGGAGGAAGAGGCGTCAACCTTCGGCAACTTCCGCTCTGCGTTCATGGGCCTCGTTGACCGCGACGGCAATGTTGACCACTACGACGGCTGGCTGCGCGTCATCGACGCCGACGGGAAGTACCTTGCCGATCGGGTCGATCCGCACACCTTCAACGACTACATCGGCGAGGCCGTCGAGCCGTCGTCGTACCTCAAGTCGACCTACTGGAAGGCGATGGGCTATCCGGATGGCATCTACCGGGTCGGCCCGCTCGCCCGCGTGAACGTCGCCGAGCGGATGGGCACGCCGCGCGCCGACGAGGAGCTCGACAGGTTCCGCGGTCGGGTCGGCCGCGTGGCCGGTTCGTCATTCCACTATCACTACGCGCGCCTCATCGACACGCTCCATTGCATAGAGAAGATCGAGGCGCTTCTGCGGGGCCCCGACATCCTGTCGACGCACGTCCGGTCGCGCGCCGAGGTCAACCGGAACGAGGGCATCGGCGTCTCAGAGGCGCCCCGTGGCACTCTGATGCACCACTACAAGGTGGACGACGACGGCATCGTGCTGTGGGCCAACCTGATCATCGCTACGGGCCACAACAACATGGCGATGAACCGCGCTGTGCTCCAAGTGGCACGTCACTACGTCAAGGGCGACAAGCTCGAGGAGCCGATGCTCAACCGGGTCGAGGCCGTCATCCGCTGCTACGACCCGTGTCTCAGCTGCTCGACGCACGCCCTGGGCCAGATGGCCCTCCGGATCCAACTCCTTGGGCCCGACGGTGCGGTCCTGGACGACCTCGCCCGGTAATGGCTGCCGGCGACGACGACGTCGGCGACGAGGTAGGGGCGGCGGCGCGTCGCGAGGCCGGAGGCACTCTGGTCATCTGCTACGGCAATGCCCTACGCAGTGACGATGGTCTGGGCTGGCACGCGGCTGCCCGCCTCACACAGGATCCGCGGCTCCAGGGAGCGCAGGTGCTCTGGCAGCACCAGCTGACCCCGGAACTGGCCGTCGATGTTAGCAACGCGTCGCTCGTTGTCCTGGTCGACGCCAGCGACGGGGACGAGGCCGGTGCCATCTCGGTCCGGCGCCTTCTCGACGAAGCGCCCGCTGCCGGATCGGCCTGGTCGCACCACCTGGGGCCGGCAGAATTGATCGCCCTGGCGCGCGAGCTGTGGAACGCCTCGCCGCCCGTCTTCGTAGTGAGCGTGGGCGCAGCCAACCTGGAGGTCGGTGATCGTTTGTCGCCTGCGGTGGAACAGGCTCTCCCGGGCTTAGTCGACGCAGTCGTGGCAATCGTGGCGGCGCACGGCCATCCGGGCAAGTCAGCCTAGCGCGCAGGTGAGCCGGACCAGCGCTCGCCTAGGGGTCGAGGGTCACGAACTCGTCGGCGCCAGGGCTGGCGGAGCCGTCCACGACTGCAGCGCCTTCCTGTAATTGACCCTCTCGAAGGCGGAGGGGTCCTGCACAGTCGCCTGGCTCGCGCTGCCTCGAAGCTGGGCGACCGACTTGTACTCGTGGTCGGCCATCCATGCCCGAAGTTCGGCCTCGACGACGCGGACGTATCCGGGGCCATTGCGCAGCAGCGCCGAGGCCATCATGGCAACGTCGGCACCCACGAGGAGGTCCTTGACGACGTCCGTGCCCACATGGACCCCGGAGCTGGCTGCCAGCGACACCTTCGGGCCGAGTTGGGGTCGGAGGATCGCGATCCAGCGTAGTGGGAGCCTCAGGTCGGCCGACTGGCTCAGCTCCACCCGGGCAACCACGTCGAGGGTCTCGAGGTCGAGGTCCGGCTGGTAGAAGCGGTTGAACAGGACCAGGCCGCCGGCGCCGCGGCCGATCGCCTGGCCGGCGAAGTTGGCGAGTGCCGAGTAGTACGGGCTGAGCTTGACGGCGAGCGGGATGGTGATCGAGGCGCTGACTGCGGCGATCAGGTCGAGGTCCGCCGCATCCATGTCGGCGGCGCTCCTGGCCGGGTCGGCAGCGACACGATAGAGGTTGAGCTCCAGCGCGTCGGCACCGGCGTCCTGCATGAGCCGCGCGTAGCGGACCCACCCGCCATTGGTTGTGGCATTGAGACTGGCGATCACAGGCACCGTCGACTGCGCTTTGATCTGCGCGAGACGGGCCAGGTAGCGGTCTCCGACACCGGGGAGCGACTCGATCGTGGGGAAGTACTCCAGGGCCTCGGCGAACTGCCCGGAGCCGGCTTCGAGCGAGCGGTTGAGTTGGATTTCCTCGTTTAGGATCTCTTCCTCGAACAGTGATGGCAGAACGATGGCACCGACGCCAGCAGCGTCGAGAAGCCGGGCCGTGTCCGGCTCGCCGGTCAACGGTGAGGCTGAGGCCACGATCGGCGAGCGTAGCTTGAGGCCGAGATAGCTGGTGCTCAGATCGACGCTCACGCCTGGGCCTTCACGTTGGCGGCGCGATGGTCGGCGGCGACGTCGACGGCCGCGTCCAGCTGAGGTTCCTCGATGTGCGGAATGGTCTGGTGGATCCCCGCCAACTGTTGGTAGTAGCGCCAGCGCTCGTCCGCGTCAGCTTGGGCCAGCTCAGCCAGCTCGGCTGCCCGCTCGGGGTTCGTGCGCTGGAGGATCGCGAAGCGGGTCTCCGTCGCCACGAATTCCTTGATCGGGATCGATGGCGTGCTGGAGTCCAGCTTGAACGGCTGTCCTCCTTCGGTCTCGCTGGGCTGATAGCGGTACAACGGCCAGTAGCCGCTCTTGACGGCATCCTTCTGATGGGACATCGACTTGGACATATCGATGCCATGGGCGATGCAGGTGCTGTAGGCGATGACAAGGGACGTACCCGGCCAGGCGTCTGCCTCGAGCAGCGCCTTGGTGGTGTGGGCGTCGTTGGCGCCCATCGCGATCTGGGCGACGTAGACGTTGCCGTAGGCCCGGGCGATGGCGCCCAGGTCCTTCTTGCCCGTGGCCTTGCCGGCGGCCGCGAACTTCGCCACCGCGCCGCGCGGCGTGGACTTCGAAGCCTGCCCGCCCGTGTTCGAGTAGACCTCCGTGTCGAGGACGAGGATGTTGACGTTGCGCCCGGAGCTGAGGACCTGGTCAAGGCCGCCGAAGCCGATGTCGTAGGCCCAGCCGTCGCCACCGATGATCCAGATTCCATGGCGGACGAGGTCACCGGCGAGCGCCAGCAGATGCTGGGCGTCGGTGCGGCTGGCGCCGTCTACGCCGGCCAGCTTCTCGCGTAGCCGAGCAACCCGACCGCGCTGGAGTTCGATCTCCGGTTCAGTGTCCTGCTTGCTGTCGAGCAGTTCGTGGACGAGACTCTCGCCCACAACCGCAGCGAGGCGCTTGAGGAGGTTTCGGGCGTGATCGTGCTGGGCGTCGAGCGCCAGCCGCATGCCCAAACCGAACTCGGCATTGTCCTCGAAGAGCGAGTTATTCCAGGCCGGCCCTCGGCCAGCCGCGTTCACCGTCCACGGAGTGGTCGGCAGGTTGGCGCCGTAGATCGACGTGCAGCCGGTGGCGTTGGCGACGACCATCCGGTCGCCGAATAGCTGGCTGATGAGCCGCAGGTACGGCGTCTCGCCGCAGCCGGCACAGGCGCCGGAGAACTCGAAGAGCGGCTCCAGCACCTGCGAGCCCTTGACGGTGTCGTGCGCCAACAGGCTTCGGTCCAGTTGCGGGATCGACAGGAAGAAGTCCCAGCTGCGGCGCTCGACGCCGGCGTGGTCTTCGATGGGCTCCATGTTGATGGCCTTGTGGCTCGAGTCGGTCTTGCTCTTGACCGGGCAAACGTCGACGCAGACGCCGCAGCCGGTGCAGTCGTCCGGCGCAACCTGGATGGTGAGCCGGTGGTCGAGCAGCTCCCGCGACTTGAACTCCTTGCTCAGGTAGCCGGCCGGGGCGCCGGCGACGGCCGCGCTCGGGAAAACCTTCATCCGGATGGTGGCGTGGGGGCAGACCATGGCGCACTTGCCGCAGTCGATGCAGATCGAGGCATCCCAGATCGGGATCGTCTGGGCGATCGCTCGCTTCTCGTACTTCGTTGTTCCGGTCGGGAATGTCCCGTCGACCGGAAAGGCGCTCACCGGCAGCTGGTCGCCGTCGCCGGCCATCAGCACGGCGGTCACCTTCTTGACGAAGTCGGGCGCGTCGTCGGGCACCGCAAACATGAGCGAGCGGTTGCTGTTGGCCGCCCCAAGCGGCACGTGGGCCAGCCGCCCGATCGACATGTCGATGGCCGCGAAGTTGCGATCGACTACCGCCTGGCCGCGCTTGGCGTACGTCTTCTCCACAAAGCCCTTTATCCGGGCGATCGCCTCAGCCGGGGGCAGGACGCCGGCAAGGTGGAAAAAGCAGGGCTGCATCACGGTGTTGATTCGGTTGCCCATGCCGACTTCTTCGGCGACCGCGAAGGCATCGATGACCCACAGGTCGATCGCCTTGTCGATGAGCTGCTGCTGGACGTTCTTGGGCAGCTGATCCCAAACCTCGTCCGGGCCATATGGCGAGTTGAGCAGGAACGTCGCGCCCGGCTTGGCGTACTCGACGATCTTGGTTCGCTCGAGCAGGCCGAACTGGTGGCAGGCGATGAAGTCAGCGCCCTCGACGAGGTAGGCGGAGCGAATGGGCTGGGGCCCGAACCGCAGGTGCGAGACTGTGACCGACCCCGACTTCTTGGAGTCGTAGACGAAGTAGCCCTGGGCGAACAGGTCGGTGCCCTCGCCGATGATCTTCACTGATGACTTGTTTGCGCCTACCGTGCCGTCCGAGCCGAGTCCGAAGAACATCGCTTGGACCTCGCCGGCCGGGCGGGCGTGGCGGAATTCGGTGTCGATGGGCAGGCTGAGGTGGGTAACATCGTCGTAGATGCCGACCGTGAAGTGCCGCTTGGGCCGCTCGGCGGCCAGCTCATCGAAGATCGGCTTGATCATCGACGGCGTTACCTCCTTCGACGAGAGGCCGTAGCGCCCGCCGATGACCCGCGGCACCGTCGCGAACGGCGGCGTGTCGCTATCCATCCTCTCGGAGATGGCGGCCACGATCTCCAGGTAGAGGGGCTCGCCCACCGCGCCCGGCTCCTTGGTCCGGTCCAGGACGGCGATCGCGCGCACCGTCGATGGCAGCGCAGCAAGGATCTCGTCGGTCGGGAAGGGCTGGAACAGCCGTATCTTCAGCATTCCGACCTTCTCGCCCGCCGCGACGAGCGCATCGACCGTCTCCTCCACCGCGCCGACTGCCGAGCCCATCACGATGACGACACGCTCGGCGTCGGGGGCGCCGTGGTAGTCGACCAGCCCATATCGCCGGCCGGTCCGTTCGGCCAGTTCGTCCATGACCTCCTTGACGATCCCCGGCAGGGCCAGGTAGTAGGGATTCGCGGCCTCGCGGGCCTGGAAGAAGACGTCCGGGTTCTGCGCCGTGCCGCGAACAACCGGGGCTTCCGGCGTGAGGCCGCGACGGCGGAAGGCGAGGACATCGTCATCTCGAACGAGGGCCCGGATGTCGTCGTCTTCGAGAAGGACGATCTTGTTCACTTCGTGCGATGTGCGGAAGCCGTCGAAGAAGTGGAGGAACGGAACGCGCGCCCGGAGCGTGGCGGCGTGGGAGATCAGAGCGAAGTCGTGCGCCTCCTGGACCGAGGCCGCGGCTAGCATCGCCCAACCGGTCGCACGGGCGTGCATGACATCGCTGTGGTCGCCGAAGATCGAGAGGGCGTGGGTGGCGATCGTGCGGGCCGCCACGTGGATGACGGCCGGCGTCAGCTCGCCCGCGATCTTGAACATGTTCGGGATCATCAGGAGGAGTCCCTGAGACGCGGTGAACGTCGTCGCCAGGGCCCCTTTCTGAAGGGCACCGTGCATCGCACCCGCCGCGCCGCCCTCGGACTGCATCTCGACCACGTCGGGGACCTTGCCCCACAGGTTCGGCCGATTCGCGGCCGCCCAATCGTCGGCGTGCTCGGCCATGGGCGAGGCGGGGGTGATCGGGAAGATCGAGATCACCTCGCTCACCGCGTACGCGACGCGGGCGGCCGCTTCATTACCGTCAAGGCACTCCCACCGCTGGTCCATTCGTTCATCCTCCTGAGTCGTGCCGTCCTCAGGGCAGTGGTCCCGCCCGACAGTAGACGTGCTCGAGTACCTCACGCTCTCCAACCTTGGGTGGTAGAAGAGCTCGATGCCGGTGCGCCAGTGGCGCGCTATTAGTCGATGATATCCGGCTATCCCGCAGCCCGTGGCCTTTACTCCAAGCGCACAATGCCGCGCCTTCCAGAAGTTGGGCTGAGATCCGGTGTGGGCGTCAGTTCGGCCGGGCGTAGGCGCGTCGGAACCTAGGCGCCAAAGCCGACGGCGTTTCCTGATAGACTCGCGATCGGCCACCGCGGGCCGCCTTAGCTCAGTGGTAGAGCAGCGGTTTCGTAAACCGCAGGTCCAGGGTTCGAGTCCCTGAGGCGGCTCCATCTTCCCTAGGCCGACCCTGGCGTTCGGCTCATAGTCCGCGCCATCCGCGCCATCCGCGCGATCCGCGACGGGACTTGCGACGATGTGTACGAACGGCCGCCGGAAGCCCGGCGGCCGTTCTTCGTGTGCGCGGTGCGGCCTGATCCGCCCGAGGTTTCAGGCGGCGGCAGCGACCTTCTCGGGAGCAGCTTCGGTCTGGAGTGCGGCGATGTCGAGCGAGATCTTGATGTCGTCACCGACGAGCAAGCCGCCGCTCTCGAGAGCCACATTCCAAGTCAAGCCCCAGGCCTTGCGACTGATCTTGGTCTCGGCGTTGAATGCGGCTCGACGACCGCCCTGCATATTCGGCACCACGCCGGCGATTTCGGCGTCAAGGGTGACGGGCCGGGTTACCCCGCGGATCGTCAGATCGCCGTCGATCTTGTAGCCGTCTCCTTTGGCCTCGATGCTCGTGCTTCGGAAGGTCAGTTCCGGGTAAGTCTCGGCATCGAAGAAATCTGCGCTGCGTAGGTGCACATCGCGAGCCTCCATGCCCGTTTCAACGCTGGATACGTCAATATGCGCCACGACGGATGACCGCTCGGGGTGTTCTTCGTCGAATTCGACTTCGGTCGTGAACTTGCGGAACTGACCCCTGACGGTCGTGATCATCATGTGCTTTACGGCGAACTCGATTTGTGAATGGGCCGGATCCAGGGTCCAGGTGCTCATCTGATGCCTCTTATCGTGCTATCGTGGACCCTAATTGGATCATTCACTAAGCAACTACCTCGGCTATACTAGTTGCATGAACAAGGATATGCAAGTGGGTCAAGCAGACACGTTTGAGGCCGCTTCGCCGGTAGCCGCTTCGCCGGTAGCCGCTTCGCCGGTAGCCGCTTCGCCGGTAGCCGCTTCGCCGGTAGCCGCGCCGGCGGCGGACACAGAGTCGAGCGGATTGCGGGCGGACGCCCTGAATCCGTTTCCAGAGCTGGATGCTGTGGAGCAGAAGGCCTGGCGGTCGTTCCTGGTTGTCCACGCGCGGGTGGCGCGACGGCTGGAGGCGGATTTGCTGGCTAGAAGCCACCTGCCCCTGGCGGAGTTCGATGTCCTGATGCAGCTCTCCCTCGCCGAAGGTCAGCGGCTGAGGATGAACGAGCTGGCGGATCGGGTCGTGCTCAGCCGAGCCGGCATCACCAGGCTCATCGACCGGCTGGTTGCCGACGGTCTGGTTGGCCGAGTCAAGTGCGCCTCGGACGCACGCGGAGCTTATGCGGTCTTGACCGAGCCCGGCCAGGCGCGGCTGGACGAAGCTAGGCCGGGCCATTTCGAGGCGGTGCGGCGCTACTTCCTCCAGTCGTTTGCCAAGCCCGAACTTGAGATCCTCGGTGGGCTGCTGGAGCGAGATTTCCTGGTCGACTGAGGCCCAGCGCGCCGACGTATCAGTGGGCGGTCGATTCAAGCGGGCGGCCGAGCCCCGGAGAGCGGAGGCGGTATCGTTCGGCCATGGCAGACAAGAGTGAGCTTGTCGAGATCGCGGGTAGGCAGGTTGCCGTTTCGAGCCCGGATAAGGTCTACTTCGCCGGTCCGGGCTACACCAAGCGCGATCTGGTCGCGTACTACCTGGCCGTGGCCGACGGCGCGCTGCGGGGCGCGGGCGGCCGGCCGATGGCCCTCAAGCGCTACGTCAATGGCGCCGAGGGCGAGTTCTTCTTCCAGAAGCGCGCTCCCGAATCGCGGCCCGACTGGCTGCGCACGGTCGAGCTGTCGTTCCCATCCGGTCGAACCGCAAACGAGATTGTCATCGACGACGCGGCCGGGCTGGCCTGGATCGCCAACCTCGGCTGCCTGGACCTCAACCCCCACGCTGTCCGCGCCGACGACCTGGACCATCCCGACGAACTGCGCATGGATCTTGACCCGGTCCCCGGCGTGCCGTGGGACGACATACGGCGAGTGGCGCTGGTGGCCCGCGAGGTCCTGGCGGATCACGGTCTGGTCGGCTGGCCCAAGACGTCCGGATCGCGCGGCATCCACGTCAACATTCGAATCGAGCGGCGCTGGACATTCGACGAGGTCCGCCGCTGCGCGCTGGCGCTGGCCCGCGAGGTGGAGCGGCGCGCGCCCGCCCTCGCGACGAGCAAATGGTGGAAGGAGGAGCGGCACGGCATCTTCATCGACTACAACCAGAACGCCAAGGATCGAACGGTGGCCTCGGCCTATTCCGTGCGGCCGGTGACGGATGCGCGAGTCTCGGCCCCGGTGACCTGGGACGAATTGCCATCATGCGAGCTGGGCGACTTCACGCTGGCGACGGTGCCGACGCGGTTCCGCACGATTGGCGATCCGGGGGCCGGGATCGACGACGCGGTTGGTTCGCTGGACGCGCTGCTGGAGCTGTCAGCGCGGCAAGAGCGGGCGGGTTTGGGCGACGCGCCATGGCCACCCCACTACGCCAAGGCCGCAGGCGAGCCGCCGCGAGTGATGCCATCGCGGGCACGGAAGGACGCGGAGGAGGCCGTGCCCCGGCGACCGGCGGCCGCGGCGCCCGTGCGGCCGCCCAGGCGACCGGCCCAGGCCACGCCGACCGGCCGGCGGGCGTCCACCAAGCCACTCGTCGAGATCGCCCGCGCCGCCACCAAGGAAGAAGTGCTGGCGGGCTTCGAGCGATGGAAGGCCCGGCATCTCGCGGTCGTGGCCTTGCTCGAGCCGGCCGACATTCTGGTCGACTCCATGCGCGGCCGCTTCACGCTTTGGTACCGCATACGGGTAAATCTGGAGCACGTGCCCGTTGACGAGCGGCCGCCTCAGGAGCCGCTGGAGGTTGACTACGATCCTTGGGCGGCAATGCGCTGATGGCTGGGCCGGTGCGGCGTGGTGGCCGCGGTGGCGCCGGGGAGAACTTGCCTAACGAACATCAGAACGACGTTGAGCAAAGGTCACGACTCGCGACCGGGCCCGATTCGAGCGGCCGCGCGCCCTAGAAACCCGATCCACGTTGATTCTGGCTCGATATTCGATCGTCGACGCTCGATTTGGCTCCCTTTGGAGCCGCGTCGGCGCGTGCATCTCGGTCGGGCTTGCCCAATGTCATCGTGATGTGCGTTGGGAAAGAACCGGCGCGGCTGCGCTTCTGGCCGCCGCCCAGTATCGGCTCCGGGTCGGCCCGGCCGCCCCGCCCCTACTGCCCGAAGATCTCCCCTAGCTCGAACGGCGCGGTTGACTCCAGCTGGTCGTAGCGGCAGTCGGTCGGACGCTTGTCGGGGCGCCAGCGCCGGAACGTCGTGGCGTGGCGGAAGCGGTCGCCCTGGAGGTGATCGTAGGCGACCTCGCAGACTAGTTCGGCCCGGAGCGGCTCCCAGGAGAGATCGCGGTCGCGGTTCCAGCGGCTCGCGGCGCCGGGCATGCGCTGACCGGACTCGCGGGCCGCGGCCTCGAATTTGGCCCATTCGGCCCAGGGATGTCCGGCGAGCGCGTTCTCGCGCAACGGCGCCAGCTCCTCGACTAGCTGGCGGCGTTTGTCCGTAGTGAAGCTGGCGGTGATCCCGACGTGGTTCAATCGGCCGGTTTCATCGAATAGCCCCAGCAGGAGCGAGCCGACCAGAGTTCCCGGTCCGTTCTTATGCCATCGAAACCCTGCCACTACGCAGTCGGCGGTTCGCGCATGCTTGATCTTGGCCCAGCCCCGTTTGCCGGGCATGTACGGGTCCGAGGTGCGCTTAGCGACGACGCCATCGAGACCGGCGCCCTCGAATCGATCAAACCAGTCGGCGGCTACCGACGGATCGGACGTTGCCGGGGTCAGGTGGACGGGTGCCTGCGCACCCGCGAGGGCCTGTTCGAGCAGCACGCGGCGCTCTCCCTGCGAGACGGCGCGGAGATCGTGGTCGTCGAGCGCGAGGAGATCCCAGGCCACGAAACTCGCCGGCGTCTCGGCCGCGAGCAGCTTGACCCGCGACGCGGCCGGATGGATCCGCAGCAACAGTGAATCGAAATCCAGGCCATCCGCACCGGCGATGACCACTTCGCCGTCCAGGACGCAGCGTTCCGGCAGAGCGGCCCGCAGTGCCGGCGGCAGCTCGGGAAAGTAGCGATCGAGCGGCTTCAGGTCGCGGCTCTGAATGAAGACCTCGTCGCCGTCTCGGAAGACGATGGCCCGGAAACCGTCCCACTTGGGCTCGTACAGCCAGCCCTCGCCGAGCGGGATCGCGTCGGTGAGCTTGGCGAGCATCGGCTCGATCGGCGGCTGAAACGGCAGGTTCATGGGCCGACTATAGCGCGGCGGCCGCGGCCGACCAACGCCGGGCCAACTCGCGCGCCTGGCAGGACCGAGGCCTCCACGGAGGCGGCGCAGCTACGGCGCCCGTTCGTACCCGATCAGGTGCATTCCCTGTTGGAACTCAGCCTCGCTGATCTCGCCCCGAGCGTAGCGGTAGCGCAGTTGCTCGGCGGCAGGATCGTACCGTCGCGAAGTCCCGCCGTTTGAGTTCCTGATCAGAACGACGATGAGCCACACGATCGCCACCGGTATGGCCAGGGTGACGACCACCGACAACAACCCGATCAGCAACACCGACGAGCCCAATTCAACCATGTCAGCTCCCTCCCCAGCCGCGACAACATGGCCAATCCTACGCCCAGCTCGGCGGTCCGGCCGACCCTGACGGCCGACCACGGCAGCCGCAGCGGGGAGCTGCGTTGGCCTGCTGCCGGCGGAGATCAGCCGGGCTGGCCCGAGGGGACCCAATAAGGGAACTCGTCACTCCCAAAGGTCAAGCCGCCGCCTCCTTGGCCGTAGGCGTTGACCTCGAAAACCCACGTCCACCGTCCGGCCTTTCTGTCGGAGGCAGCGTCCCACGTCACGGTGAGGGTGATTGTCCAGCCCTGCATTATGTTTGGCTCTATGGTCACCGAGCAGACGACCGGCAGCGGCTTGGCCAACCTGTAGCCATCCGGTGCCAGCGAGATCGTCGTGCTATTCGATCCCGGCTGCCTCGGGAAGCAGTTCATTGCGCCCGGATACGCCATGTCGGCCATGCCTAATCCCGCCACGAGTACCTGCTGCGTCAGGGCCGCGAGAGCCGCCGGATCAGTCGGCCGCGGAATGACCGCCGGGTCGTACTGGATGCTCGCCACAACGGCCTTGACCTGCGCGACGATGGCGACGGCGTTGGGACCTCGAACGGCCGCAATGATTCGGACGGGGGTCGTCTCATAGATGCCGAGCTTGCCGGTCAGATTGCCCGGCAATTCCCAGACCAGGATGGTCTCCGCGCCAGCCGCAGTTTCGGGAGATGCCACAAGGAGCAACGAACCAATCGCGGGTTCGGGGACGACTGACCCCGCACTCTGGCTGAAGAGCGCCGGAAGTCCGCCGATGGTAGTCATCGTGACGCCGAGACCGATGGGCCCAGACTCGAGCTCCTGTCCGGTGAAGCTGCCCTTCTGGAACCGCAGAACCACATCGTCCGGCCCGAGCGACCAGACGCTTGAGCAAACGCCGAGACTCATCGCCCCGGATTTTTGATGCACCGGGTCAGTGCACACGGTCTCGGGTGTCGTGGTGCCGACGTATCCGAGTACATGCCGCACGTAGTAGGTGCCCGGCGGGAGACTCTGGAGAGCCTTCGGGGCGACGATCGGTGGCGCATCGCTCAACCGCCAGGCGGCCGGATAGTCGAAGGTCAGGCCCCACGACCGAGCATGCGTTAGTGGCACCGGGGTGGCCGTCGGAGTGGCCGTCGTCGGCGACGCGGAAGGGCTCGAGCTGACGCCAACCAGCCCACCGTTGTTCGAGCCGCCGAAATACCACGGCGCAGCCACGGCCGCGATTGCCAGCACGGCCGCCAGACCGACAAGGGCCGGCACGAGCCGGGCATGGCGGCGCGGCCGATCCGGCAGCGACCGAACTACCCGCGCCTCGAATCCAACGTCTGGCTCGCCGGGAACGCGCTTGAGATCGAGCGCGTCGCGAAGCAAGGACTCAACGTCCATCGGTGGCCTCCAGTTGAGCTCGTAGTCGGGCCAATGCGCGATGCAGGCGCGACTTTGCGGTTCCGAGGGGAATGTCAAGGGCGGCCGCCACGTCGGGCATCTCGAGGTCGAGGCCGAACCGAAGCACCAGAAGCGCTCGATCTTCCTGACTCAGACAGCCAACGAGCCGCTGAACCTGATCCCGAGTTGCGACCTGGCCGGTTTCATCGGGGAGAGGCATTGGCTCCAATTCGCCAAGCGCGATCGTGGCGTGGCCGTTGCTACGCCGCCGGTTCAATTCAAGGGCCGAGTTGACAGTCACTCGCCTGAACCACGGCAGCCACCGATCGGCGTCGCGAAGAGCCGGAAGCTCGCGCCAGGCGCGAACGAATGCCTCCTGCGCGGCGTCCTCGGCGTCATGCGGGTTGCGGAGTATCGAGAACGCGAGCCGGTAAGCGTCGCGCGATTCGAGCCGCACCAGGGACTCAAAGGCTTCCCGGTCGCCGTCTCGAGCCGCCGTTACCAGATTTTGCTTCGTTTCCATCACACCAATACTGATGCACCGACCGGGCTGATTCGTTCCAACCGTGCACAACATCCACCGGCGGGAACCGTCGGCGAACGGCCGACGTCAACACGGTACAAACGCGCCGGGCCTCGGCGCCGAGAACCGATGAGGTTGAGATGCGCAAGATGCCGTCGGTCCTGACCATTCCGCTGCTGGTGGTGGGGTGTGTCGGGGCAGGTGGCGGCGGCAATCCGTCCGGCTCAACGGCGCCCCCAACGCCTCCTTCGACTGCCCTGACGTATTCGGTGGAGACCGGTTCCGATAAGCTCATTCTGCGGCTCTCGATCGACGGCGGGTTCGTGGCCCCCGGGTTCCTGCTGACCAGGATGCCGATCGTCGCGCTGTACGGCGACGGCCGGGTCATCGTCGGGGGCCCAACGGTCGAGATCTACCCCGGCCCGCTCCTGCCCAACCTGCGCCAGCTGCACGTGACCCCGGCCGAGATCCAGCGGATCCTCGCCGCAGCCGACGCCGATGGCCTCCTCGGCCTCGACGCAAGTTACATGGCCACGAACATCGCAGATGCCAGCACGAGCACCTTCACCACGATCGTTGACGGCAAGACCCATTCCATCGGCGCCTACGCCCTCGGCGAAGGCGGCACTATCGATGACGCGGCTGCCACGGCCGCTCGAGCGAAGCTGCTCGACTTCAGCAACAAGATCACGGATCTGTCCAAGTTCCTCGGCCGCACCCTAAGTGATGCCGAGGCCTACGCTCCGACCGAGATGCGGGTCTTCGTGGGCCCGGTCCCCGGAGCCGATCCCAACTTCCCGAACCCTCAGGTAGTGAACTGGCCGCTCACGGTCGACCCGAAGTCCGGCCGCGCGACCATCAATCCCGGCCTTAGCTGCCTCGCCGTCGGCGGCGCGGACCTCACCGCGTTCCTGAAGGCAGCGACCGGGGCCAACGTCCTGACCATCTGGTCGACTCCGAGCGGCCGCTTCTCTGTTTCTGTCCGCCCGCTGTATCCGGAAGAATCGGGCTGCTTCGGGATGGTCAGCTGACCCTAATCCGCGGCACTGATAGCCCGAAGCTCCCCCTATATGGAGCCGCCGGAGGCAGTCGCCCCGTCGGTTTCTTGTTTTCGGCCGAATTCCCGCACAGCCGCTAGCCTGGGGTCGAAATGATCGACCTCTTCTTCAAGATCGGGCTGCCGGTGATGATGATCGGCATCGTCACGCTGGCCAGCCACCGCTATGGGCCCGCCGTGGGCGGCATTCTCGGCGCGGTGCCGGCCAAGGGCGGCCCGATTTTGCTCTTCCTGGCCCTCGAGCAGAACACGGCCTTTGCCGCCACTTCGGCCGCGGCCTCGCTGGGTGGCGCGGGTGGCTGCGGCGTCTTCTGCCTGGTTTACGCCCTGGTCTGCCGCCGGGTTAGCTGGCCGGTGGCGGCAGCGGCGGCGTACGGCGCGTTCGTTGTGACCTGGGCGGTGATGCTGCCCGTGTCGGCCTGGGGCCTTGCGCCGGCCTTTCTGGTCACGATGGCCATCCTGCTGATCTCGCGCCGACTTCTGCCGGTGGCTCCGCCGATGCCGCGCCGGGCCACGTCCGCGTCCGATCTCCCGGTCCGGATGATTGCCGGGGCGGCGATGGTCGTCTTCGTCACCACCGTGGGACCGAACTTCGGGGCCACGATCAGCGGCATGCTGGCGACGATCCCAACGATCGCGGCGGTGATGGCGATCTTCACCCACGCCCAGGAAGGCCCGGACCGAACGATTGGCGTGATGCGCGGGATGACGCACGGCCTGCTCGGCTTCGCCTCGTTCCTCACGGTCCTGGCGGCCACGCTCGAGCCATTGGGCGTGGTGCGGGCGTTTGCACTGGGGGCCGTGGCCGTTGTGGCGGTCCAGTTCGTGGAGTTGCGCTCGGCGTTGCGGGCACGGCGGCCTGCGGCCGAAGCACGAGCGGACGCGGCCGCGGACCTGGAGTTGCCAGAGGCGGCGGAGTAGGCGAGGGCGTCGCGAGATTTGCCGGCTCGCATAGGCGGCGTCTACGGAACCCGAGTACCCGCGGCTACGATGAGACTAATAGCATCCGCCGCGCTCTCCGCGACGAGGGTCGGGGCGAATCCATCTTCGGCCCATTCCTTTCCTCGCCGAATCCAGATGCTCCGCGCACCAATCGCTACCGCTCCCGCGATGTCCGTGTTCGGCCCGTCACCCACGACCCAGGCGTTTTCCAGCGAGGCTTGGCATCGTTCCGCCACTGCCGCGAAGAGACGTGAGTCCGGTTTCGCATATCCCACCACACCGGATACGCAAACGGCATCGACCAGACCGTCGAGTCCGCATGCCTTGATCTTGTCGATTTGCCTCGCCCCGCCATTGGTCGCGATGCCCAGCTTGTAACCGAGCTGCCGGAGGAGACGAAGACCGGCGATGGTCACCTGGTCGCATCGATAGCGGGCCATCTGATCGCGCCAGTACTCGTCGATGAGATCCTCGATTGGGCCCTTCAGCCCGAGGCGCGCCTGCACCCGCTCGAAGAACAGAGTGCGACGCGCGGCCCCATCCTCGTCAGCGTCGCGAAGGATCGCCAGGCTCACCTCGGCGTCGAGGTGCCGCTCGCGGATGAACGCCCCAGTCCACTCCACGAAGAATCGGTCCCGGTCGACCAGGGTGTTGTCAAGGTCGAAGATAGCCAGACTCTGCTGTGGACCAACCGTCATAGCGTGTCTCTGAACCTCCTGTTCAGCCGCCTTCCTCGCCGGCCAGTGACCTCGACTTCTGGCTGCGACTCGCCTGCCAAGAGTAGCGAGGCCGAGCAGCCGAGGCGGCGCGATTTCCACTCAACGACGCCCCGGGCGGCCTTACGTTGCAGAATCGGCCGTGGAGTCGGAGGGGCGCCCAGATGGACCCTTCCTTGAGCGTGGCTCGGCCCATTCGCGAGGCCACCGAGCGCGGCGCGTCCACTTAGCGTCGCTCCCGGCGGCATTGAGGACGGGATCGGCCATCTTCGAGGCTTACTGCCGCCCCGAGCGACGTTAACTGGAAACTCAATGCCGCACGCGCTTCCGCGCGTCCTCTCTTGACACGCCATGCATACTGGTACGCATGTCTGACCAGACTCCGCCCAACGCCAGGCGCGGAGCCCCGCCCAACGCCACACGCAACGCCATTCTGGCCGCCGCTCGCCAGGCCTTCACCTCTGACCCGGCCGCTCTCTCGATCCAACGCATCGCGGCCGAAGCCGGCGTGTCGCGCCAGACCGTCCACCACTACTTCGGCGGGCTCAAGGGATTGCGAGCCGCGCTCGCCGCCGAGGGCCTGGACACGGCCAACGCCAGCGACGAACCAACGCGCGATCGGCTGATCGCCGCGGCCGCGCGCCTCCTCTCGCGACCCGGCAGTGGCCTCATCTCCATCGAGGCCATCGCCGCCGAGGCGGGGCTGACCAAAGGCGCGTTCTACCACCATTTCGCGGATCGGGCGGAACTCCTCCGCGCCGTGGCTCGCCGCGTCAGCCCGGTTGAAGAGATGCGGGCTCAGATCGAGCCGTCCATCGACCTCAGCGCCCGCGACGGGTTGATCGTGATCGCCACGGCCTACTACGCGGCGATGCGCAAACGAGCGGATCTCGTACGAAACCTCGCCGCCAACTCATCACAGGATCCGGAGCTGGCCCGCGTCGTCATGTCCGAGATCATCGGCCAGGGCGCGCCGATGATGCTCGCCTGGTTCGCCATTCAGATACAGCAGGGCAATCTGCGCCCGATCGATCCTTCCCTGCTGATCCAAGCCCTCTTCGGCCCCGTCTTCCTGATGATCGTTCTCGGCCCAACCGTCTTCGACGAGCTGGCCCAGATCGGTATCCATCCCGCGATCGACAACATCGAGGCATACGTGGACCTGCTCCTCCACGGCGCCACGCAGCCAGACGCTCTGTAGGAGGCCATCGATGTCCCTCGCCGCCATCCCGGTCGCCGCCATCCCGGCGCCCGTCGCCCCCGCCGTCGAAACCGCGGCCCTGCGCAAGGACTTCGGGGAGATCCATGCGGTCGACGGCATCGACATGAGCCTGCCGCCCGGCCGAATCTACGGGCTGCTCGGGCCCAACGGCTCCGGCAAGACGACGCTGATCCGGCTCCTGATGGGCCTCGCCTCGGCCACCAGCGGCACAGTCAAGGTCCTCGGCGTCCAGATGCCGTCGCGCGAGAACTTGTCCCGCATCGGCTACATGACCCAGGCCGACGGCATCTACCCCGAGCTTTCCGTCTGGGAGAACCTCACGTTCTTCGCCGCGCTATACGGCCAGACCGACAGGGCCGAGCTGCACCGGACGCTCGAGTTAGTCGAGTTGGACACGCGGGCAAACACGCCGGCCCAGAACCTGTCCGGCGGGATGCGGCGCCGCCTGTCGATGGCCTGCGCCCTGGCCCACCACCCGACAGTCATCTTCCTCGACGAACCCACGGTTGGGGTGGATCCGGCCTTGCGCGTGCAGTTCTGGGACCACTTTCACCGACTCGCCGCGGACGGAGCCACGCTCCTAGTGTCGAGCCACGTCATGGACGAGGCCGATCGCTGCGACGAACTTCTCTTCATGCGGGACGGGCACGTGCTGGCCCAAGGGACGTCGGCCGAATTGCGGAGGCGCGCCGGCACGGACAACATCGAAACGGCGTTCCTGAGGTTCGCCACCGACTCGGCGTCCGCTGCCACTCCCGCCGCACAGCCCCAGGAGGCCGCCCGATGAGCCCCCTTCGCGTGGCCGCGGTCTTCCGGCGCATCGTCGCCCAGTTCCGCCGCGACCCACGCTCGCTGGCCCTCCTCTTCGTGGCTCCGCTGGCCATCATCGCCCTGCTCGGCTGGGTCCTTGGCAGCCAGGGCGCCATGGCTGCGCGCGTGGCCGTCATCAACCACTCGACGGGTCCGGGCGCGGGAGCCGTCGTCACCCGCCTTGAGTCGGCGCTCGAAGGACAGCCCGGCATCACCATCGATCGATCCGTCGCGGACGACTCGACCGCCCGGCAGATGCTCAAGGACAAGAAGCTCGACCTTGTCGTGGTCCTGCCGGCCGACTTCAGCCTTCAGAATCGCAAGATCGACCTTCTGACCCTCGGCATCAATCCAAGCGGCGAGTACGCCGCCCTACCGGCCGTGCAAAAGGCCCTGCTCTCGGCCGTGGCCGACAGTTCGGCCGGCGCCGCCCTGCCCACCATCGAGCGAGCGACCGTGTACGGCTCGCCGAACGCAACCCAGCTGGACTCGCTCGCCCCGGTCGTAGTCGGCTTCTTCGCCTACTTCTTCGTTTTCATCCTGACCGGCATCAGCTTCCTGCGCGAGCGGATCGGCGGCACGCTCGAACGCCTCCTGGCGACCCCGGTCAGTCGGGCCGAAATCGTGCTCGGCTACAGCCTCGGCTTCGGCTTCTTCGCGACACTGCAGGTGGCCATCGTCCTCGCCTTCGTCCTCGGCCGGCTGGATATCCCGGCGCTGGGCCCCGTCCCGGCGTTCGCCATCGGCCTCGGCGTCCACACCGCCGGCAACCCGCTGATCTCGTATCTGCTGGTCCTGGTGCTGGGATTGGGCGCGGTTTCGCTGGGCATCTTCCTATCAACCTTCGCCAGAACAGAGCTGCAGATCCTGCAGTTCATCCCGATCGTGATCGTGCCGCAGGGGCTGCTCAGCGGCTTCTTCTGGCCGATCGAAGGGCTGCCGAATCTGCTCCAACCGGTGGCCCGAATCCTGCCGGTCACCTATGCCATTGACGGTTTACGGCAGGTCATGATCGCGGGCGCCGACCTCACGTCACCACAGGTTCTGCTGGATCTGGGCGTCCTGGCCGGCATCGCCGCAGTTTTTGTGGTGCTCGCCGCTGCCACGATCCGTCGCGAGGTTACGTAGGCGCGCTGTCGGCCGCCTCGCCGGATTAGTGGCTTCTGCCGCCGCCCTAGATCGGCATCCGGGCCCGGACGCCGCGGAGGCGGGAGCGGAGGCCGTGGCGACGCGGCCCCGCTACCAGCAGCGCGGTCGCCCACGCCAATGTCGCGATCATCACGATGACGTAGACCGGCCAGTAGTTCCCCAACCGGTCGTAGAAGATGCCGCCGGCGTTCATGACGATGATCCCGCCGGCTGGATAGGCCACGGCGATGATGCCGAAAATCGCCCCAAAGTTGTGTCCGCCGAACACGTCCGAGAAGGCGGCGGAGCGAATGGCGATTGTCGCGCCGATGCCGAAGCCGTAGATCGCGTTGCCGGCGATCGTCAGGGCCAGGAGCGAACCAGTTGCGGCGAAGATACCGGTTGCGCCGACGGCGATGAGGCCCGCACACAGCAGGCCGACGTAGCGGCGCCCGAATCGATCCGATAATCCGCCGCCCACGACCTGCCCGGCGACGTACGCGCAGGACTGGAGGGCCAGCATCGAGGCCGCGAACCCCGCGTCAATTCCCTGATTGACGGCGTGGCGCGAGGAAGTCTGGAAGACGCCCTCGTCGATGGCGCCGATGCCCACCGCCCCGACCAGCAGAATCCAGAAGCGGCGGGTCCGGAGAATGCGGTGCAGGGCGTCGGGCCGGGCGCGGCTCCCAGCCGGGAGCGGCTCCTGCGACGCCGCGATGGCACCCGGCGCGGATGTCTCATGCAGGCCGGTGCCGGCGGTGGTGGCCTCGGCCCGGGCGGCCGTGCCCTTGCCCACGGCCGGGAACACGACGGCCGGGCCGCTCGTCATTAGAACCACGAACGGCAACGCCACGAGCGACAGGCCGCCAAAGATCAGCGTCGTCGCCCGCCAGCCGAGTTCCGGAATCGCGACCGCGGCAATCGGCAGGGCAAGGGCCACGCCGATGCCCGGCCCGGCGTATGAAACCCCCAGAGCCAGGCCCGCGACGCCGGCGTACCGGCGGGCAACCGCGGTCGTGGTGCCGATGAAGACGAGCTGCAGACCCACGGCCAGGAGCGTCCCGTACGCCGCGATGAGAAGGACGGCGTTCGGCGCGACCGAAACAAGGACCCAACCGATGGCGCTCAGCACCATCCCGAGCAGGAGCAGGTACCGATCCGACACTCGGTCGTAGGCACGCCCGACCAGCGGCGAGGAGGCCGCGGAGACCAGCAAGAACATGGTCCACGGCATCTGCCCGAACTCACGCGAGCTGTTGAACGACCGCTCAAACGCGGGGACCAGTAGCGGGAAGCAATACAGCGGCGCATAGGCGATCGCGCCGACGACGGCGGCCCCGAGGACCGGCACGGTCCGACTGGCGTTGGCGCGGGAGAAGCGAAGGCTCGGCACGCGACAATCGTAGAAGCTCACCGCCCGGGCGATGCGCGCTACTCCTCCGCGCGGTACCCGAACGGCCGAATGGAGGCCACCCAACGGCCCGTGAGCATGCGTCGCTCGAACCATGTCGCGGCCAGCAGGACCGCCAGGGCCAAGATCAGCTGCAGACTGCGGATGGCGCGCTCGATCCACCTGGTCTGCTCTACCGTGAAAGCCGGGTAGGGCTTGTCGGGCTGGGCGCTCGCACCAACCGACGCACTCGGCGCGGCCGAGGGCGTCGAGGACGCCGTTGGGCTGGCGAAGGGAGAAGCGCTCGTCGTGGCACCGGTGGGAGGCGCGGAAGCCGTGCCGAGCCCGCTCGTCGCGTGCGCCAGCGTATCGATGTTGGGGAGCTCGAAGCAGGCGTCCGGGCCGGCTTGTGTCGGTACGTTGCACGCGGGTGGCGGCGGGAACGCTATATCGCGACTCAGACCAACGACCAGCCAGCCACTGATCGCAATGGCGATCGCCGGGATCGCCACCCTGGCGAAGTCGGCCCGTGTCTCAGGGTCCCGACCGGACTTGACGCTCGAGATCCTGCCGTGCTCGTCGATTGAGAGGCGATTCAACTCCTCGCCGCCGGTTAGGGCGAGGAATACCCAAAAAAGCGCATAGGCACCGGCGGCGGCGAGAGCCGCGGCCATGCCGGTGGTCCCGGGTCCAAACCAGCGGCTGGGGTTCAGAGCCAGCCCGATGATCAGAAGCGTCGCCACGAAATGGAGCCGCTGGTTGACCCGGTGGCCACGGATGAGAACGGCGTCGAACTCGCCCTGGCTTTGCACACGGGCCCTGGCTTCACGAGTCAGGTTGCGGACGGCTCGCTTGAGCAGCGCCTTGCGTTCGTCGGCCGAGAGGACCCTGGCCGGGGCGCCCTCCTGAACGGCATCGGGCGGGGCACCACGAGCGGGTTTGGGCATGCCCGCACCGCCATTCGGATCCCCGACGGCTGCCATGTGCCTCCTATGCCTGCCCAGCCGAGTGCGCGGCGGACGACGATGCGACCGCGCCAGGCTTGGCCTGGCGGCTCAGGCGGTAACTACTCCTCCGTCTCGGCCTCGGCACCAGCCTCCGGCGCCTCTTCCGGAACCTCGGCGGCCTCGACGACCGGCTCAACCTCAGCGGCGTGCGGCGCGGCGACCTTGGCCACAACCTCGTCCGGGTCGGACAGGAGGGTGATGCCTTCGGGCAGCGTCAGGTCTCGCAGATGGATCGCCGTCTCGAAGTCCATCAGAGACTCGATCGAGAAGTCGAGCGACTCGGGCAGGTTCTCCGGCAGGGCGCGGACCTTGACGTGGTCAACGGTGTGCAGAAGCGTGCCGCCCAGCCGGAAGACGGCGAACGACTCGCCGCTGGCATGGAGCGGGATATCGACCGTGACTTCTTCGCCGCTGATCAGGGCAAACAGGTCTACGTGAAGCAGCCGACGGTAACGCGGATCAATCTGAATGCCGTTCACAAGGACGCGCTGCTTCTTTTTGCCGTCGATCAGTAGCTCGATGATCGTGTTCGAGTGGATCGTCCTGCGGATGTGATCAAACTCGTGCGCGTCGAGCGAAACAGGGATCGAGGCGATGCCGTGACCAAAGATGACCGCCGGAATGCGGCCGGCTTTGCGCAGGCGCGAAACCGACTTGCCGATCTCGGTTCGGCGGCTCGCGGTGAGTACTGATGCGGCTGACACGGGCTGGAACCTCTCTGCGCTGGCCCTCGAGCGCTCTTGCTGGTGCGGTGGCGCTGATCTATGAGCCTACCACGGCGGCGACTGAGCAGGATTATTCGGATGGCAGCCAACCGCGCAAGCTGGCGACCAGCGGGCGACCAGCTGGCGGCGTGCCGGACACCGAGCGGAGGAAGCGGGCGCCCCGCCGAGATCTGCGCAGCGCGCCCGGCCAATTCCGAGCCTTGGGCTCAGGTGTAGGATCGCCCTGTGGCTGCCACTATCCTGATCGTCGAGGACGAATACGCCGTCGCCCGCGGAATCCAGTATGCCCTCCAGCAGGAGGGCTATCAGGTCGCCGTGTCCCGCTCCGGCGAGGAGGGGCTTGAATTTGCCCTTCGCGAAGCGCCGGATCTCGTGATCCTGGACGTTCGACTGCCCGGCATAGACGGCTTCGAGGTGCTGCGTCGCCTTCGGACGAGCGGCTCCAAGGCGCCCGTCCTGATGCTGACCGCCCGCGACGAAGAGATGGACAAGGTCATCGGCCTGGAGCTTGGCGCGGACGACTACGTCACCAAGCCCTTCGGGCTGCGCGAGCTGATGAGCCGCATCAAGGCCCTCCTGCGCAGAGCCTACGGCGACTTATCTGATGCCCAGGGCGGGCGACTACTCCGTCACGGCGATCTGCTTATAGATCTGGAGCGGCGGAGAGTTCAGCGCGGCGACCGCCGCATCCCTCTGACGGCGACCGAGTTCGAGATACTGCGCCATCTGGCGAGTCGCCCGGGGCGCGTCTACGCGCGGCGCGAGTTGCTCGAGCTCATCCGCGACTACGAGGCCCTGGATCAGGACGAGAAGACTATCAACGTCCACATCAGCCACCTGCGCGAGAAGCTGGAGGACGATCCATCCAACCCGCGGTTCGTCTTGACGGTCCGCGGCGCGGGGTACGCCTTCGCGGAGCGCTGATATGGCGACCGGGCGCAATCGGAAGAAGAAGAGCCGCCCGAACCAGCCCGCGGTTCCCAAGCCGGCCACAGTCCAGAAGCCAAAGCCGACGAAGCCGGTTTCGGATGCCGGCCGTGGCATGGTCTGGAGGCTGGCCCGCCTGCTGCCGCGCACATTCCAGGGCCGTCTCTCGCTCGCCTTCATCATGGTCTTTGCTCTGTCCGTCGGGCTGGTCTCGATCCTGGCCGTCGTCGTGCTGGACACCGACCTTCGCGCTCAGGAAGAGATTAATCTCGAGGCCCGGGCGAACGCAGTCGCCGCGGTCGTGCGGGTCAAGGCCGAGACGGCCGCCCAAGCGTCCCTCGGCAACGTGACCGTTGTGTCTGCCAGCGGCGTGCTCAACGACCAGGTCCAAACCGCAATAGATCCAACGACCCTGACCGACTGGGCCAACAATGTTGCCCGCGCCGACCTGCGCCTCCGTTTCGGCCTCGGGTCTGAGACGCCGGGAGGACTGCAGCTGATCCCGGCCACTCCGATCTCGGCCTTCAGTGCGCCACTGACGATTGAGCCCGGCCGGGGCCAGGCGCGGGACCCCATCAGCTATACGCAGACGTTCCATTTCTCAGATCCGGTTGGGGTCAGGCCGACCTGGCAACTGGAAGTCGGCCTTTCCTCGCCCTACACCACTCGCAGCACAACGATTACGGCTGTGATCGGCTTTCTCCTGATCGTGGCCCTGGGTGCGCTACTCATGGCGATCATCGTGGCCACACTCCTGGCCCGACGGTTCGCCATGCCCCTCCGCAGGCTGACTGAAGCGGCCCGAGCCCTCGCCGAAGGCGACCTGGCCCGGCGCGTACCGCTTGACGGGGCCAGAACGGGCGCCGCGGAGATCACTGAGCTGTCGCGCCAGTTCAACGCCATGGCAGAGCAAGTGGAGGAGACCATGGAGGTCATCCGCCGCGATCGCGACGCCAGCCGGGAGTTCCTGGCCGATGTCTCGCACGAATTGCGGACGCCCCTGGCCGCACTACGCACCTTTAACGAACTGTTGCGGGAGAGGGCAGGCGACGACGTAGCCGCCCGAACGGAATTTCTGGAGTCGAGTGCCCAGCAGATCGAGCGGCTTGACTGGCTGGCCCAGAACCTGCTGGAGCTTTCCAAGCTGGACTCCGGGCTAATCCGGCTGGACCTTCGGCCCGACGACCTCAGGGCGACGGTCCTTTCGGCCGTCGAGCAGGCCCAGGTCTCCGCTCAGCGGCGCGGCATCAGTCTTACGGCGGAGCTGCCAGACGCACCGCTCGTCATCCGCCACGACCCACAACGCCTCGGCCAGGTCCTGGTCAACTTGATTGGCAACGCGCTGAAGTTCACGCCGCGGGGCGGGTCGGTCCGGGTGACGCTGGCGCCGCACAAGCAAGGCGCGCGAATTGCGGTCATCGACACCGGGATTGGCATTGACGCGAAGGAGCTACCGCGCATCTTCGAGCGCTTCTACCGCGGGGCACGGGCCAGCGAGGCCCGGAGCAGCGGCAGCGGGCTGGGTCTGGCCATCGTCCGGTCGATTGTGGAGATGCACCGCGGCCGGATCATGGTGGAGAGCCGCGTGGGGTCCGGCTCCACTTTTGCGGTGACGCTGCCGGCAGATCCACGGACCGCCCCTGAGGCGACGACTGACGTGACCACGGCCGTCACGAGCGTGGCTACGCCGGAGGTCGGAGGCACGAAAGAGCAGCGTCGCGCCCGGACGGATGACACGAGTCGGTGATGAGTGGCGGAATCTTCATCATCTTCCACCTGGAACAGGAACCGCCCCGGCCTCACGCTTCAGCCTGTCGCGGCGACTGCCTAGCGTATTGCCCTGCAGCGTGAATCGGCCGTTGTTCGTAGGATTCGCGGCTGCTCCCTAATCGCATCGGTCACTGCCAGCCAAATGTCAGACATCACTCCGGATCTCGAGCCGCCCGACCCGACGCCTGGCGAGGTGCAACGGTTCGAGCCACGACCAGGGCCCCGCGCTCAATTGGTCGCGGCGTTTGAGGCGCGGACCTTACGCGAGGATTCCGTGACTCCGGAGCGGTGGTTCGAGCCCGATGCCGCCGGAGGCTCCGCGCCGGAGGCTCCGCGCCGGTCGATCGGGCCGCGCTTGATTGCCCTTCTGATCGCGACCTCTCTACTTGCGGCCTTCCTTGGCGCCGGCGGAACGTACGCTGCCCTCAGGGCATCGGGTGCGCTGAATGACCCAGCCCCCACAGCAACCGCCGGCCCTCAACTCAGAATCGAGTCTGACGCCTCAACCGTGATCGCGGCCGTCAACAAGGTCAGCCCGGCCGTCGTTCAGATCGTGGCCAACGACGGCGCCGGCAGCACGGCCGTCGGGTCGGGCATCATCTACGACCCACGCGGCTGGATTCTCACCAACGAGCACGTGGTCAAGGGCGCCAAGACGATCACCGTCCGGCTCAACGACGACCGTCGGCTGGCCGGCACCACTTACGGTTTCGACACCCTGACGGACCTCGCCATCGTCAAGATCGACGGCATACCAGATCTGACCATGGCCGAACTCGGCGATTCGTCCTCGCTCCTGGTCGGCCAGCTCGCCATCGCTATCGGCAGCCCCCTCGGACTCGCCTATCCCAACAGCGTCAGCCGAGGAATCGTGTCCGCCCTCGGCCGCGACCTCGAGGTCCCCGCCGACGCGTCATCACCGGCAACGAGCTTGCATGGCCTGATCCAGACCGACGCTGCCATCAACCCCGGCAACAGCGGCGGTCCGCTCGTCGACGGCTCTGGCCGGGTGATCGGGATAATGACGGCGGAGGTTCAGACGGCCCAGGGTATCGGCTTCGCCATACCGATCGATATCGCCAAGCCGATCATGCAGCAGGCCCTCGCCGGTGAGAAGCTGTCGCGGCCGTTCATCGGCGTCACCTACGACATCATCGACCGAGGCCTCCAGGAGCGCTACAGCCTGTTCCTCAGTCAGGGAGCCTGGGTCCACAAAGAGGACGCCGACGGGAATGCGGTCGAGGCGGTGCTGGCCGGCAGCCCGGGCGAGGCGGCAGGCATCAAGACCGGCGACATCCTCACCAAGCTTGAGGGCGAGACGATCGACCCTTCCCATCGACTCGAGAATCTGCTGGTCAAAAACGCCCCCGGCCGGACCATCACGATGGAGGTTTACCGGGGCGGTTCGTACATCACTATCAAGGTGACTCTCGGGACGAGGCCGAGCTCCACCAGCTAGGGCCGCGGCCGGCGCTCGGCCAGGCGCGTGATCTCGACCGAGGCGGCGTCAAGTGCCCCCGGTAGATTGACGTTGGGCTTGCGCACCCGAACCAGGACCTCGTCCACACCGACGGCCGCGAAATCGGCCAGGAGGCGGGCCGCGATCGTCTCCGCCAGCGACTCGATCAGCTGTCGGCTTGGGCCCTCGATTGTCTCGCGAGAGATCTCGAACACCTGGCGGTAGTCCACGGTGTGGCGCAAGTCATCGGATACGCCGGCGAGCGACAGATCCAGGGATAGCTCCACGTCAACCTCGAACGGTTGAGGCTGCGCCAGCTCCTCCTCGAGAACGCCGTGTTTGCCCTGGAACCTCATGTTGATCAGGGCGATGCGATCCGTCACGGCCGATAGCCTCTGACGACCGCATCGGCCACGCGCGCGGCCAGGGCATTGGCCCGGACATCGTGGACCCGGACAATGTCCGCGCCGCAAGCGATACCGAGGGCGGTCGTGGCGAGCGTCCCCTCCAGGCGCTCCTCAGGCGGGGCACCGCCGAGGATGCGGCCGATAGTCGACTTACGAGAAGTGCCGAGCAAAACCGGCCGACCGAGGGCCCGCAGGCGAGCCAGCTCGCGCAAGGCCACGAGGTTCTGCTCAGGCGTCTTGCCGAAGCCAAAGCCCGGATCCACGATCAAGTTGGCGGGGGGAACGCCGACGGCGATGGCCCGGTCCAGGGCCGCGCGGAGGTCGGCCACAAGCTCGGCCAGGAAATCGGCGTAGTGGGCTTCCGCCCGGTTGTGCATGAGGACGAGTGGGACTCCACGCGCGGCCGCCAGGCGGGCCATGGCGTCGTCCGGGGCGACCCCCCAGACGTCGTTGAGGAGCGCCGCGCCGGCGTCGAGGGCGGCCGCGGCCACGCCCGGTTTGGTAGTGTCGACGCTGATCGGCAGGTCTGGAAGAGCGGCGTGGATCGCGGCGATGACCGGCACAACGCGGTTCATCTCCTCGCTTTCCGTGACGGCAGCGTGACCCGGCCGGGTCGACTCCCCGCCGACATCGAGGATGTCCGCGCCGTCCGCCACCATGCCACGGGCCTGGGCCACGGCTGCCTCCACGGCTGCCCCGCGCTGGCCGCTCGCGCCGGCCAGGAGGCCGTCACCAGAGAACGAATCGGGCGTGACGTTGACGATGCCCATGACGTACGTCCGGCTGCCCCACTCGAAGAGGCGCGGCCCGATCTGAGTGGGCGGAAGGGGCCGCGGCGCGGTGAGCGTCATGGCGCAACCTCGGTCTGCGGCGAGGGAACATGGGGCGGATCAGGCACGAGCAACGGGTCCGGGACCAGTATCGCCCGCGCCGCGCCAACAAGGTAGAGGGAACCCGCCACGATCACCGGACCCGTTCCGCTGCCCGACGAGAGGGCCGCGTCGATGGCCGCGGCCGGCTCCTCGACCACCTCCGCGGCCCGCCCCGCCAGCACCCGCCAGCGGGCCGCCAGCTGGTCCGCCGGCAGCGCCCGGCCGCCCGCCGGGGCCGTGCAGATCACTCGGGCGTCGCGCAGCAGCGTGGATCCGGCAAGCGCCCGAACCACGCCATCCACATCTTTGTCGGCCATGATCGCCAGGACGAGTGTCGGGCGGCCCGGGCGCAAGAAGGGCGCGAGATCGTCCAGTGCCTCGGCCAGGGCCGCCCCAGCGGCCGGGTTGTGGGCACCGTCGAGCAGGATCTCGCGGCCACCGGCCGAGCCGGCGGCCCCGCTTGCCGCGCCACTCGCGGGTCCGCCTGCGGCAACCTCCACGAGCTCCATACGCCCCGGCCAGCGAACCGCCGCGTACCCGACCCGGCGCGCCTCCCCGGGGACGCGGGCGATCCCCGCCGATTCGAGAGCATCAAGCGTGGCGTCGGCGACGGCCACGTTCCCTGCCTGGTGACGGCCACGGAGTCCGATACGTACCCGTCCCAGCCGCCCCAAATCAACTTCTATGCCGTTGCGATCGCTAGCGCGGAGCGGCGCGGGCGGCGTCACGGTCAGCGGAGCCGCCACTCTCCGACTTCGGCGCTCGATCACGTCGAGCGCCGATCCCCAGGCTCCCGTCACGGCCAGGTCGCCGCGCATGATGATGGCTGCCTTCTCCTTCGCGATGGCCTCGACCGTTGAGCCGAGCCGGTCCATGTGGTCGAGGGCCACGTTGGTCACCACCGCCACACCGCCATCCCAGACATGAGTGGCATCGAGCCGGCCGCCCAGACCCACCTCCACCAACGCCAGATCGATGCTTGATTCGGCGAACCACCGGAACGTGACCGCCGTCAGCAGCTCGAACTCCGTGGGGTCGCCGTAGCGCCTGGCCACTCGGTCCGCAACCGCCAGAACCTCGCCTACGATCCGCGCGAACGTCTCCGGGTCCACCGGTTGCCCCCCGATCTGCAACCGCTCGCGATACGTGACCAGATGCGGTTTCGGCGTCTCGCCCACCCTGTAGCCGGCCGCGCGCAGGGCCGAGGCCGTCAGGGCGAGGACGCTGCCCTTGCCGTTCGTGCCCCCGATCAAAGCTCCGCGGAAGGATCGTTCAGGATGATCCAGCGCGGCCAGCAGAGCCCGAGTCCGGGCCAGACCAAGACGAATTCCAAATCGGCCGCGGGACTCCAGAGCGGCGAGGGCCTCGACATAGCCGAACCGGTTCGCAGTCAATCCTTCGTCAGGTCGTCTTCGTAGAAGACGCATTGATTAAAGCGCGGCGTCAGGCAGACGTCGTTGACGTAACCCTGCTCCATGTGGACGCCACCACGAAGCTGGCAGCGCGAGACGTTCTGATCCTGGCGGATGAGTGCCTTGAGCAGGTGCGGGGCCTGGATCGGGATGGCTCCTCGGCTGCCCGAGACGTAGAAATGCGGGCAGACGTTGCGACGGAGGTTCGGCAGGCCGAACCCGCTCCGCCCCGCGGGGAGGTTGGGGTAGCGCTGCGGCTGCAGTCCACCTTGATCGACACGCCTGAAGAGCGGAGGGCGCGGCGCAGTCTTGACTACAACCCTGCCGCTGCTGGGGAAGCCCGGACGAAACCCGGGGCGCGGCGGAATCCCAGAGCCCGCAGTGCCACCGCTCCCGCCCTGTCGCGCAGGGGCGGCATCCGCGGTGCGGGTTCGATTTGTCCTGGGGTCACGAGCCTGCACTGTCGCCTCGAACATGAGCGGACGCTTCCGGACGTGCGCTCTCTGCAGCAGAGTACATCCATCCGCACGGCACGTGCACGGCCCTTGCGCGTCACGGCGGTCCGTCCTCCTAATGGTTGTCGGCTGCATGTGGGGGAATCCCGCTGCGCGGCCGTGATGAGCATTGCACTGGTGCGACAATACCGACATGCCGATGCGAGAACGACGCGCCGCCCACGTTCGGCCCAGGCCGCCAGACAGCGACCGGCTTGATAGAGGCCGGGCCAAGCGCACCTTTGCGCCGCAACAGAACGTCCTGAAACGCTACGGTCCCGTCAGGACCCGGCCCCGGATCTCCGCGCCAATCGGGCTGGCCATCATAGTCGGCGGGCTGGTTCTAGGGCTCATCACCGTAACTGTAGGTACGGGCATGGTGACCGGTCTGGTAGGCCAGATCGCGGGTGCCTTCAACGGCGCCGTGACCAAGCTGTCGTCGCAGGGGCCGGCGACCGTGCCGCCATCGGGCGCCGCCATCGATACCCCAGTGCTCGACGTCCCGTCCAACGACGGCTACACCCGCCAGGTCTCCATGCCGATCGTGGGCAGCGTGCCCGGCGCCACCGTCGGTAAGACCGGCTACACCGTCCACGTCTATCTGGTGGGCGAGAATGGCGTCCGGAATGAGATCGCCAGGGTCACGGTGGGTGCCACAACGAGGTTCTCAACGCCGCCTGTCACTTTTACCGAGGGTCAAAACAAGTTCGTGGCAACGCTGGCAGGGCCGAACGGCGAAGGCCACGATTCGCCACCGGTCACCTACATACTCGACACAAAGCCGCCGAAGGTCTCCATTACGTCGCCGGCGGATGGATCCAGGGTCTCCGTTTCGTCGATCGACCTGGCGGGCACTTCGGATGCCGGTGCCACGATCGACGTCCGGAACGAGACGGCCCTGGGCGGCGCCCGCAACAGCGCGGTCGTCGGGAGCGACGGCAAGTTCAAACTGACCGTGCTGGTTGTGGCGGGCCCGAACACGATTGATCTGACCTCCACGGACCAGGCCGGAAATGCGACGAACACAAGCCTCAGCGTCAAGCGCGACTATGGCCAACTCGCCGCCCAACTGGCGGTCATTCCAAGCAAGTTCGCCTCATCGTCACAGGCAACGCTAAAGCTCACGCTACACGCAACTAGCTTCAACGGCGGCCCACTTGCAAACGCCAAGGCGACCTTCACGGTCGCGATCCATGGCCTTGGTCCGATCGTCTCGACAGAGATGACAACCAACGCTATGGGCACCGCGGTCTGGGAGGTCAGCGTCTCCCAGGCGACGCCCGGCCCCGGCAATGCCACCGTCGCCGTGACCTCGGATGCAGGCGATCGAGTCAGTGCCGACGCGCCCATCACAACCACCTGAGCCGGGCCTGCGGAACCGGCAGTGGGGAGATAGATCGAAGGTGCCACGGCCGCAATACCCCTATTGCGGAACGGCGGTCGCAGCTACAATCGACACATGCTGAGCTGGCGCTGCCCGCACTGTGGATCGCCGCAAAGAGAAGCGGCCCGATGCTGGGTATGCCGCCGCTCAACGACCTCGTGCATATCCTGTCGCCACTTCCGTAGCGCCGTCGTGGGCCGGGTTGGTTACTGCGCCCTGGACAAGATGCGCGTGCCACTCACGGGCGAGGAGGAGCGTGCTTGCTGGGAGCGCGCGGCCGCCGAAACAGCCACTCCGACCGACGATTCCGATGGGGCGGCGCGGTCGAGCGCCAGCGGGCTTTGGGGCGGCCTCCAAACCGGCGATGGCCCCGACCGGGCGGCCATCGGGCACGGCCTGTGGTCCGAGCCGGACTCCGTCCGAGACCCCGAACCCGCCCATAACCAGCACGGGGGTTCTGTTCGGTCGCGACCTTGGGGGCCCGTGCCCGGTCAGAAGGACGGCGCCAACAGACGGCGGGGCGTCAGACTGGGACGGGGCTAGGCGGCTCAGCAGTTGTTGTTGTGCTTGGG